>JACADM010000109.1_pt1 | contig 93901 bp, 91 predicted proteins | sample 7512371 | NCBI WGS metagenome assembly JACADM01 (sample SAMN14389041, study PRJNA612141) | algae metagenome | isolation source: non-axenic algae culture | place: India: Navi Mumbai | collected 2017-01
TCCGCAGCTTGCGACCGCGCCCGTTCCCATGCCTGGGGCGGCACGCTCGGCGTCACGACCTCGCGCATGCCGGCTGCGGCGCACGGCGCCGGGCGTCTATGTCGCGGCAGGTTTTTCGGCCACGGTGTCGCGATGGCCGGCTTTTGCGGCCATGCGGCGGCCTGCGCCATGCTGGGCGACGATGAACGGTTCGACGTCTTCGAGAAGCTGTCGCCGCCGAAATTCCCCGGCGGGCGGGCGTTCCGCTGGCCGATCCTGGTGCTGGCGATGAGTTGGTTCGCCCTGCGCGACCGGCTCTGGTAGCCGGCCGGAGCCGTCAAAGCCGCGTGCTCCCTTGTCGCGGAAGCTGCGGGCGGAGGTGCGTGCCAGCAGGATCGAAGGCACCAGTCCCACCGCACGATCAGCAGCGCCGGCAGGGCGCCTTCGCCGAAGGCCTCGCGCGAGGCGGCGTTGTAGACCGTCGTCGCCAGCGTCTCGAAATTGAACGGGCGCAGCAGGATCGTCGCCGGCAGCTCCTTCATGCAGTCGACGAAGGCGAGCAGCAGCGCCGTCAGCAGCACCGGGCGCAGGATCGGCAGGTGCACCTGGAACAGGATCCGCCCGGAGCTGCGCCCCAGCGTGCGCGCGGCCATGTCGAGATGCGGCGTCACCTTGCCGAAGCCGCCCTCGATCTGGCCGTAGGAGACGGCCAGGAAGCGGACCATGTAGGCATAGACCAGCGCCGTTCCCGAGCCGATCAGCAGCAGCCCGGTCGAGAAGCCGAAGGTCGAGCGGGCGATGCCGTCGATGAAATTGTCGAAATTCGCCAGCGGGATCAGGATGCCGACGGCCAGCACCGTTCCCGGAATGGCATAGCCGATCGAGGCGATGCGGCCGAAGAGCTGCGTCGTCCGGCTGGCCTGGACGCGGTGCGCATAAGTGAGCACCACACCGATCACCACGGTCAGCAGGGCAGCCGAGACCGACAGCACCAGCGTGTTCTGCATCGCCGACAGCAGGCGCGGATCGAACAGGTCGTCGAGCCGGCGGCTGGCATAGTCGGCAAGCAGCGCCGCCGGGAAGACGAAGCCGATCAGGATCGGCAGGGCGCAGGCGGCGGTGGCGAGCCACGCGCGCGGCCCGCTCAGCCGTAGCTCGGCAGGGTCTTGTAACTGGCGGACGTGGTGTGGAACCGCTGGCCCTTGCGGGCGCGCCGCTCCATCCACAGCAGCGCGAAGACCAGCGCCAGCATGGCGCAGGCGATCTGCGCCGCGCCGGCCAGGCTCGAGCGGTGGACCCAGGTGTCGTAGACCGAGAAGCTGAGCGTGTGGACGCCGAAGAAGGTGACCGCGCCGATGTCGTTGAGGCACTCCATCAGGGCGAGCGAGATGCCGACGACGATGGCCGGCCGGGCAAGCGGCAGCGCCACGCGGAAGAACAGGCGCATCGGGCCGGCGCCGAGCGTGCGCGACACGTCCAGCGTCGAGGCGGACTGCAGCAGCAGAGAGGCGCGTGTCGTCAGGTAGACATACGGGTAGAGCACGAAGCCCATCACGAAGATCGCCCCGCCGAGCGAGCGGATCTCCGGGAACCAGTACTCCCGCGAGGTGCGGAAGCCGAAGATCTCGCGCACGAGGGTCTGCACCGGGCCGGTGAAGGTGAGGATCTCCACATAGGTGTAGGCTATGATGTAGGTCGGCACCGCCAGCGGCAGCAGCAGCGCCCAGTCGAACAGCGCCCGGCCGGGAAAGCGGCACATGGTGACCAGCCACGCCGTGCCCGTGCCCACGACGAAGGTGATCAGGCCGACGCCCAGCAGCAGCAGGAAGGTCGTTTGCAGCGAGCGCGGCAGCACCGTGCCGATCAGATGGCTCCACACATCGCCGGTGGGCTGCGCGGCAAGAACCAGCAGGGCGCCGATCGGCAGCAGCGTCAGGGCGGCGACGAGGAGACCGGCGACGAGCCACAGCCGGTCGGCGAGGCTGCGCGAGGCGCGCGGTGCGACCGGGATCGCGGTCATGTCGTCGAGGCGGGCAGTGTCGCTCATGGGTGCTTCTGACGGGGCTCGATCGGCAAGACCCGGTGTGGCGGGCCCGGATCTGGCTGGTCTGTAGGCCGGTTCCGGTCTCGTCCGGAAACGGAGAACGGCGCCCGGTCACAAGGACCGGGCGCCGCGGGTTTCAAGCCTGCAGGCGAGGAGGCGTCCTCAGCTCTGCGGACCGTCGTTGAAGCCGACCTTGTCGACCAGCTCGCTGGCGGTCTTGCGGTTCTTGGCGATCTCGTCGAGCGACAGGGTGTCCGGCTTGAACGCGCCCCACGAGGCGACCAGTTCGGAGATCTCGACGCCCGGCTTCACCGGGTACTCGTTGTTGGCCTCGGCGTAGATGTGCTGGGCCTCTTCCGAGGACAGGAACTCGATCAGCTTGACGGCCGCTTCCGGGTTCGGAGAGTTCTTGGCCATCACGACGCCCGAGATGTTGACGTGGGTGCCGCGATCTTCGGTGTTCGGGAACAGGATCTTGACCGAGTTGGCCCAGTCCTTCTGCTCCGGCTCCTTCTCGTTGTTCAGCATCGCACCCATGTAATAGGTGTTGCCGAGCGAGATGTCGCATTCGCCGGCGAAGATCGCCTGGACCTGGCTGCGGTCGTTGCCGGTCGGCTTGCGGGCGAGATTGTCGCGCACGCCGGCGAGCCACGTCTCGGCTTCCTCGGCACCCTTGTGGGCGACGATGGAGGCGAACAGGGCGACGTTGTAGACGTGCTGGCCCGAACGGGTGCAGATCTTGCCCTTCCACTTCGGGTCGGCCAGCTCCTCATAGGTGATGCTGTCCTGCGCTACGCGCTCCTTGGAGGCGTAGATGATGCGCGCGCGGGTGGTCAGGCCGATCCAGTGGCCCTCCGGGTCGCGGAACTCCGCCGGCACGTTCGCGTTGACGACGTCGGACGTCACCGGCTGGGTGATGCCGGCTTCCTTGGCGCCGTCGAGGCGGCCGATGTCGACCGTCAGCAGCACGTCGGCCGGCGAATTCGCGCCCTCGGCCTGGATGCGCTCGGCAAGGCCGTCGGCAGCGAAGATGACGTTGGTCTTGATCCCGGTTTCCTTGGTGAAGGCCTCCAGCAGCGGTTCGATCAGGAACGGCTGGCGATAGGAATAGATGTTGACCTCACCCTCGGCAGCGGCCGGCGTGGCGATCGCGGCGGATGCGAGAAGCGCAGCGGACAGAACGCCGGTGCGCAGAGCGGAAACCTTGTGGAACATGGAACTCTCCCAGCGATCAGGGGACAAGGCCCTGATGTCGGTTGCATTGGCCCGCGGGACTACCGTTGCGGCAGCTCCTCGTCAGGCGCCCGCATCCTATAAACAGGAGTTTCTGTGTCAAGAATAATCGCCTGCAAAATCAATAGTTTAGAATTATTCTAAGTTAAGATGAGTGGATCTGGCAAGTTTTCGCAAGGTGCCGGACCAGGGGCGGCCTTCGTTAGGGAGCAGGCGTGCCGCCGGCCAGGATCTCGGCCATCCAGGCCGTGTCGATATTCTGCCCGCTGAGCACGATTCCGGCGACCTCTCCGCGTCTTTGATCCTGCAGCAAGGCGGCAAGGGCCGCTGCCCCGGAGCCTTCGGCAACGGAGTGCGTGGTGCGGTAGAGCAGGCGCACCGCATCGGCGATGGCCTCGTCGCTGACGCGCAGGATGTCGTCGACGCCGGCGCGGATCATCGCCAGCGCGGTCTCGTCCGGCCCGCGCACCGCCATGCCGTCGGCGAAGGTGACGGCGCTTGCCGTCTCGACCCGTTGGCCGCTTTCCAGCGACAGCGCATAGGCGTCGGCCTTGTCGGAGACGACGCCGACGATGCGGGTGCGTCGGCCCAGCAGGTCGCGCGCCGAGATCATTCCGCAGATGCCGGAGCCGAGGCCGATCGGCACATAGACGACGTCGAGATCGTCGGCCGCCCGGAAGAACTCCATCGCATAGGTCGCAACGCCGCGCACCAGATCGGGGTGGAAGCTCGGCACCATCATCAGGCCCCGCTCGTCCGCCAGCGCCATGGCGTGCTGCTTGGCCTCGTCGAAATCGCTGCCGGCCTCCACCAGCTCGGCCCCGAAGGCGCGCATCGCGGCGTTCTTCTCGGCCGAATTGCCGTGCGGCACGACGATGGTGCAGGCCAGCGCGTTGCGGGCCGAGGCGAAGGCGAGGCTCTGGCCGTGATTGCCGCGGGTGGCGGAGATGATGCCGGTGCCCGCGGGCGAATTGCGCGCGATTCCGCTGGTGATCACCAGTCCGCCGCGCACCTTGAAGGCGCCGGTCGGCGTGTGGTTCTCGTGCTTGACCCAGACCTTCCGTCCCACCGCGTCCGCCAGCAGCGGCCAGGCATATTGCGGGGTCGGAGCCATCGACCGGTAGACGGTCTCGGCGGCATCCTCGATGGCGGCAAGGGTAAGCATGGCGGATCCGGAAAATGATGGCGGACCTGCGCGACAGGCCCGCCCGATGGCGAGGCGGTAGAGTGGCGCGGCCGGAAGGGCGGGTCAATCCCCGCCCATCCCGCACGCAGAGCCTTCGCGAAAGGCCCCGGTTACTCCGCCAGCACGCGCTGCGGCGGGAAGGTGACCTCCACCAGCGTGCCGTGATTGACCTCCGAGTCGATCCGGAAGCTCGCCCGGTTCGCCTCCACCAGCGCCTTGGTCAGCGGCAGGCCGAGCCCGGTGCCGCCGCCGTGGCGGGCGGTGTGCAGCTGGCGGAACGGCTCCATCGCCGCCGCAAGATCCTGGTGGCTCATGCCCATGCCGGTGTCGCGCACCCGCAGGATCACTTCGCCCGTGTCCTCCAGCGCCGTCGACACGATCACCTGGCCGCCCGGCTGGTTGAACTTGATGGCGTTGGACAGGAGGTTCAGCACGATCTGGCGCACCGAACGGCCGTCCGCGACGATCTTCGGCACGGAGGTCGGCAGGCTGGCGCGGATGATCACCCGCTCCCGGTTGGCCTGCGGCTGCATCAGGGCGACGCATTCGCGGATGATGTCGTTGGCCGACACCGCCTCGAAGGTCAGGTCCAGCTTGCCCGCCTCGATCTTCGACAGGTCGAGCAGGTCGTTGATCAGGCTCATGATATGCGAGCCGGAATTGTGGATGTCGCGCAGGTAGCCCTTGTAGCGGTCGTTGCCGACCGGACCGAAGCGCTCCTCCATCATCACTTCCGAAAAGCCGATGATCGCGTTGAGCGGCGTGCGGATCTCGTGGCTGATCTTGGCCAGGAAGTCCGACTTCTGCGAGCTGGCGTTTTCCGCCTGCCGCTTGGCGTCGGTCAGTTCCTCCTCGGCCGTCTTCCACTGGGTGATGTCGCGCAGCACCGTGCAGAAGCGCGGCCCTTCCGAGCCGTGGCCGACCCGGCCGATGGTCATGAACAGCGGGATCAGCCCGCCGGAGCGCAGCTGGCCGATCACCTCGCGTCCGTCGTTCAGCACGCTGGCGACGCCGTTGCGGGCGAGCCCGTCCAGGTAGTCGTTGGCGTCGCGGTGGCTTTCCGGCGCCAGGAAGTCGGTCAGCGGCGCGCCGATCATGTTCTCGCGCGCCCCGTCGAACAGCGCCTCGGCCGAGCGGTTCACCTTCATGATGCGGCCGCCCTCGTCGAGGATCAGCACCCCGTCCGTCGCGGTTTCCAGCACCGCATCCATCTCGGCCAGGTGCTCCTCTGCCAGCGCCAGCGCCGACTGGGTCTCGTGCAGGCGGTCGAGCGCGGCTTCCTGCGCCGGGTCGTGCCGGTCGAGCAGCGACATCATCAGCGCCGTGCCCTCCTTCCACGGCACCGTGTGCAGCCGCGCCTTTACCGGCTTGGTGCTGCCGTCGGCGACGCGGATACGCATCGTCCGTTCGGTCATGGCGCCGGGCAGGGCGCTCGGCCAGTCCTCGGGCTCGGCGAAAACCGTATCGAGCCCGCCGACGGATTTCAGCGTGTCGAGATCGGCATAGCCCAGCAGGTCGAGCAGCGTCGCGTTGGCATAGTCGACATCCTCGCCGGCGATGATCGCGACACCGACGGGCAGCTTGTCGAGCAGGCTGGTGCGCGCGGCGCGCGGCGCTGACGGCGTCTGCATCCGCGGAATGATGCCAAGGCTGGCAACGTTGGGGGCGTCGCGGCCGTCGATCGTGGTGGTCGTCGTCGGCGGGAGGGGCGCTGCCGCCCCGGATCCGGAACCGGCCGGTTCTTCCGCCGTGTCGCTGACGGGCGCATCGGTCGCCGGAGGAGACGGATCGGCAGGCGTGCGGATCGCCTCTGCCGGGGCAGGGGCGGCCTCGTCCAGCTCGCTGCGGGCGCCGAGCGCCTCGGCGATCTTGCGGAAGGCCTCGCGCTCGGGCTTGGACAGGCGCGAGGTGTCGAGGTCCTCGTCGCGCCGCGGCGCTGCCGTCGTTTCCTGCGCGAGCGGACGGGTCTGGGGCTCCCGGGTGTCCGGCGTGACCACCGGCGCCTGCGGCTCGATCAGCGGCAGCAGGCCGGCCTCCGCCGGAGCGACGGGCTCCTCGGCTTCAGCTTCTGCCTCCGTCTCGGCTGCATCGTCCGAGACGTCGTCAATGTCGTGCGTCCCTGCGGCATCCTCCGCGGCGGCCGAAAGCTCCGGCTCCGCGGGCAGGTCCTCCTGCAGATCTGCCTGAACGGCAGGCGCCTCGTCGGTGCCGGCCTCCACGCTCGCCTCGTCCGCGTCGGCCGTTTCGGTTTCGGTCTCCGAGATCGCGGTCTCTTCCGCTTCCGCGTCGGCTTGATCCGCAGCGTCCACCGCAAAGATGTCGTCGATCTCCCGCGCGCCCGGCAGGTCGAGCAGGTCGGCGACATCGGCGGTCAGGTCTCGCGGCGCCGGCTCGGCGGCCTGCTCCTCGGGAGCGGGAACCAGCAGGGAGGGCGGTACGGCGGCAAGGTCTGCTGCGTTCTCCTCGGCCTGCGGAGCGGCGTCCACCGTGGTCTCTGTCTCTGTCTCTGTCTCTGTCGCGGCTTCCGGCTGCGGCTCGTGCGTTTCGCTCTCGCGGATCTCGTCGAGCTCCGCCAGGCTCTCCGCGTCTGCCGCCGGCTCTTCGGTTTCCTCGGCCGCAATTTCCTGCTTCTCTGCCGCTGCCTCCTCGCGCAGCGTCAGCGCCAGGCCGGTCGCTGCCGGATCCTCGGACGCTTCGCCCGTCCGGCAGACGCCGAAGCCGCGGAAACCCTCGAACACCCGCTGGCGATCGAAGGCCGGCAGCGCCGCCATGTCGACGGGCACGCGCAGGGCGGCCCCGCTGACCGGCCAGTCGACGGTGCGCCCGCTCCAGGTGTCGCGGCGGCGCAGCGCGGCCGCGACCCGGCCGTCGCCGTCGAGGTCGAGCCGCTCGGCGACCTCTTCCCAGCTGAGACCGACCACATCGGCAGCCTGCGGGCCGAGCGCCTCGGCGAACTCGGGCGAGATGAAGGTGAAGCGCCGGTCGACATCCATCTTCCAGGCAAAGCGCACCGGACGCTCGCGCGCCTCGAAGGCGAAGCCGGGCACGGCAGTGGGCAGCGTCTCGTCAAGAGCCGGCGCATCGCCGACCGGGTCTGCTGTCGGCTCGTCGACGGGCGCCTCGTCGGCCTCAGCCTCAGCCTCAGCCTCGGCCTCGCTCTCGCTCTCGCCCTGCATGACCGCCTCGTCTGCCGCCAAGGGCAGGGCAGGGTCCGCGTCCGGATCGCGGGTCTCGTCGACGTCGTCCGCCTGCGGAGCGGTTCCGGACAGGAGTTCGGCCGGGACCTCGTCGGCGATGACGATGGCCTCTGCCGCGGCCACCAGCGTCTCGGTCGTTTCGAGCGCGCCGGTTTCCTCCTGCGCTTCCTCGTGGAGCTCTGTGTCGGCCGCCGTCTCCACGACGGCCTCGGCCTCGGCCTCGATCTCGGTCGCCTCGGTCGCTGTCGCCTCGTTCAGTGCCGTTTCGATGGCCAGCTCTGCCGGGCACTCTGCGGCGACATCGTCAGGGGCGGGCGTTGCCTCGGCGCTCGGGCCGGGCGTCTCGGCTGCGGTGCCGGTCGTCCGGCCGGCCGGGAGAAACCGGGTGCCGCTGGCAAACGCGAAAAGGCCGCCCATGCTGAGGCGGCTGCGCGGCGGGATCGCCGGTGCCGGCGGTTCGGTCACGGGCGCGGCCGGTACGGTGTCCTCTGCCGTATCCTCTGCCCTGTCCTCCGCCCTGTCCTCGGCCGCATCCGCGGCATCGTCGAGCACCGGGCTGATATCCGCAGCGATTGCGGGTGCGGCGTCCTCGGCGAGGGGGCGGCCCTTCGCGTCCGCCACCATCAGCACCGAGCCGCTGTCCAGCGTCAGCACGGCTGCCTGGTGCAGCGCTTCGCCGAAGGTGAAATCACGGCGCAGCGGCGCATGCTTGGCCTGGCGCAGGGCGGCGCGCACGCTGTCCGCGTCGGGCAGCTCCAACTCGCCCGCGCCGCCGGTCAGCACCGTGCCGTCGCGCCGGTAGAGCACGGCGACGTGATCCTCGCCGCCCAGGAAATCGAGAAGGGCGGTCTCCTCGCCGTCGCCCGCATTGGCCGGGGCGTCCAGCGCGACGATCAGCGCGCCGCTGGAGCCGTTCGGCAGGTCGAGCCGGCGGCAGGCGCAGGTCAGCAGCATGACCCGCAGGCCGCGATAGAAGCGCAGCCGGTCGATGGTGTCGCGCTCGGTCGGGCCGCTTGCGGCGACGCGCGCGATGTGCGGGCGCGCAGGGGCGCGGCCGAGCCCCGAGAGCTCGGACAGGGCCGCCAGGGTGCCGACGCCGAAGAAGGCCGCGCCTGCCGGGTTCGCCCACAGCAGCGTCTTGCCGTCCTCGGCCCAGATCCAGGCCGGGCGCGCATCCGTCAGGTGGCTGCTGGCGGCCGCCAGGCCGCTCAACGCCATGAAGGTGCTCAACTGGCTGTTCATGGGCATGCTCACTCCGCCATTGCAGCCTTGTCGGCATCTCGACCGCCGCGCCCCGCCGTCCGGTTGGGGCACATTCCGGCAAGATCCTGTTTCCTCAGGTCTTTGCCGGCGGGCACACGAGATTGCGCCGAGCTTTCAAAATCCGACGCGGTAAACAAACAGTAAATATCGTTTCGCATCCGAGTCGTCCACGTCAGCCACTGTAAATGGCCGGTTTCTCTTGAACTGTGGTTAATCCGGATGTGGGGCGTCGATATGACTTTGTAAGGTCCTGGTCATGCTAGGGGCTCCCGATCGGCCCGATTTCCTCCAGGCCGGATTTCCTCTAGGATCGCATGGGTCGCAGGCATCGCGGGTTTCGCGTGCGTGCAGCGCGCCGGGTCTTCCGGGTTCCGGGGCCGGATCAGCGTCAATGAGATCAGCGTAAAGGAGAGGCATCGTGACGAAAAGCGGCAAGACAGGCTTTGAAATTCCCGAGCAGATGCGCGACTTCGCCGACCAGAGCGTCGATCAGGCCCGCAAGGCCTTCGACGAATACATGTCGGCGACCCGCAAGGCGGTGGGCAGCGCCGAGGAAACCGCCCAGACGGTCAAGGCCAGCGCCAACGACATGGGCCGCACCGCGCTCGAATACACCGAGGAGCACGTCTCCGCGGCCTTCGATCTCGCCCAGAAGATGGTCCGCGCCAAGGACCCGCAGGAAATGATGCAGCTGCAGAGCGAATATCTGAAGAAGCAGATGGAAGCGCTCGGCGAGCAGGTGCGCGAGCTCGGCGACAAGGCCGCCCGCACCGCACAGGACGTCGCCCGCAAGACCCGCGACTGACCTCTCTGCCGGCGCCCGGCTTCGCTTTCGGTCCGCTCCGGGCGCCGCTTTCTCCCCCTTCAGATCCCGCAACCTCATCCGCTCCCTGCGGCCGGCAGGGCGCGCGAATGCATGGCTGCTGCGCGGCCCGTGCATTGTGCGATGCAATAGTTATGTTGCAATGCACAATGAACGTTGCTATATAGGGGTCTGTAGATGGCGACCAGCGCATCTGGCGTTCAGGTCGCAGGCTTTCCCCGCAAGGCAGGGCCGCCCCAGGGCGAGCGAGCTGCCAAAGGAGCATACCATGACCGAGACCAAGACCGCTGCTGCGGCGCCGAAGGCGCCGCGTGCCAAGACCGCCAAGGCCGCCGACGCGACCATTGCCGCTTTCCCGAACTTCGAGGCTTTCACCATGCCGAACATGCCGAAGATGGAAATCCCTGCCGTGACCCGCGAGATGGCCGAGAAGAGCATCGAGCAGGCCCGCGAGGCCTATGCCAAGCTCAAGACCGCTGCCGAGGACGCGACCGACCTCATCGAGGACGGCTTCGAGACCACCCGTCGCAGCGTGCTCGACTTCAACCACAAGGCCGTCGACGCGGCCCGCGCCAACACCGACGCCACGTTCCAGTTCGTCAAGGACATGTTCGAGGTGAAGACGCTGGCCGAGGCGATCGAGCTGCAGACCTCCTTCGCCCGTGCCCAGTTCGACGCGTTCGGCGCCCAGGCCAAGGACATGCAGGAGCTGTCCACCAAGCTGGCCGGCGAGATGAACGAGACGTTCAAGGGCGCCGTCGAGAAGGCCTCCAAGGACTTCAAGGCGGCCTGATCCGCCTCCGGTCTTCGACCGGAACAGACATCGAGCCCGGGCCGCAAGGTCCGGGCTCTTTGCGTCGCAACGGGGGCTTTGCCCGCTCCGATGCCAGCCTGTGGACGAGCGGACGGAAAGGCGGTTTGCGCCTCTTGCAATCACCGTCGTTTCAAACTAGGTTCCGCCACCGAATTGACGTGCAGACGTAGCTCAGTTGGTTAGAGCGTCGGATTGTGGCTCCGAAGGTCGTTGGTTCAACTCCAACCGTCTGTACCATTCGCCTCCTCCTTTCTTCTCCCTTCATTCCTCTTCCGTGAACAACGGTCCGACCGCGATGCCGCCGCGCATCCCGCCGGCCCGCGCCGCGCGTCCGTCCGACTGTTCTTGCCTCTGTCCCGCATCTTGAGGCACCCTGCCAAGGGAGCCGCCGGAACAACCAGACACGCAGGCGGATTGGGGGAGATGGCAGAGGACACCGGACACACCGGTCACGCCGGCGATGCGACCGCCTATCGGACGCGTCGACTGCTCGAGACCTATTACGACCTGACGCTGCAGCTCGGCGAGCGTCTCGACGTGCACGACGTGTCCGATGTCCTGATGCTGGTGCTCGTTGCGATCGCGGACCTGCGCGGCGCACCGATGGACGCCGAACTCCTCGCCGAGAAACTCGAGTCCTCCCGCTCCACCATCGAACGGCGCCTCAAGCCCTATCTGGACAATGGCCGCATCGCCAAGGAACGGCGAGGCAAGTCAGTAGTTTACCTATGGTCTGGCGATGCCGGACAAGGCGAAGGCGCGCCGGCGGACATGAGCGTCGACATGGTTCGGGCGGTGATGTCGATGGTTTTCGACATTGCCAACGATTGAGCCGGCGCAAGGGCCTTATGGTTAAAATTTGTGGAAAATCTGTCGGACTGCACAAATTACCCAGGGGATTGCCCGCCGCGTTTGCGCCTTGCCGCTTGAGTTGCCGGGATCGCTGCCGAAAGCAGGCCTGTTTCGTCAAAATGACGAATGATCAACATCGGGAGGTCCTTCATGTCGCATGCAGATGACGAACTCCCGACTCAGGCCCACCGGATCCTCCGTCTCTACGAGATGTTCTTCAGCCTCATGTTCCGCTTCATGGAGGAGTATGAAGTAAATGATCTCGGAAACCTGATGATCATTACGACAATCTCGATTGCGAATGCCAACCGTATCGAGGCGGATATTGAAACTATCTCTGAGGAAACCGATATCCCGTACTCGACAGTACGTAGAAAGATCGAAAAAATGTGTGCCGACGGCATCCTCGAGATGCGGAAGGAAAATCAGAAGCTTGTCTTTTCTATCTCTGATCAGATGAACTTTGCCCATCCAGGTCAGGACAAAGAGGAGATAAGCAGAAAATTCCAGAAAGATGTAATGGATATTGTTGTAAAGTCTATTAATGCAATAATACTTGAGAAAAAGAAGTAAATTTCAGAATGGAAATTCCATTCAATTGACCTGTTAAGGTGTTGTTAACTATACAATACCCATACTCGTTGACAGGTTCATCGAGTGAACAGGCCGGTGGGCGAAAGTGCCCGAAAGGCCGTCACGGCGATGAGTGTCGCTACCGAACAATCAGGATGTGGCAGCCGCCGGCGCCCGAAAGGGGCTCTGGCGGAACAGGGAACCTGCGTGTCCGCACCCAGGTTGCTTATAAAAGGAAAGCGGGGCTGAACATGGCTTGGACTCAGGAACGCGAAGATCTGCTCAGGAAGCTGTGGCTGCAGGGGCTCAGCGCCAGCCAGATCGCCTATGTGATGGCAGGCATCACCCGCAACGCGGTGATCGGCAAGGCCCATCGCATGGGGCTTCCCAAGCGTTCGCCCGCCACCAGCCACCGTCCCAAGCCCCGGGTCCAGCGCGGCCAGCCGTCGCTCGCCCTGGTCGGCGCCCGCCCGGCGCCGCGCGAGAGCATCATCGAGAAGCAGTTCCAGCGCAGCCTCGGCCTTGGCTATGAGGCCGGCTTCCAGGCGGAGCAGGGCGACCGCGTCACGCTGATGACGCTGACCAGCCGCACCTGCAAGTGGCCGATTGGCGACCCGGCGGATGCCGACTTCCACTTCTGCAGCCATGACGCGGAAAACGGCCGCTCCTATTGCGAGTTCCACCACAGCCTCGCCTATCAGGGTGTCCGCCGCCGTCGCCAGGTCGCCGAGCGCCGGGCCGCTCCGGTCGAGGCCCTGCCGCTGCGCGCAATCGCGGTCTGACCGCTACGGTTCAGGGTTCGACGCGGGGGCCTCCCCCCTCCCAGGTACTTCGCGTTTGACCCCGGGGCGGGGCCGGCAACGGCCCCGCCCCTTTTTGTTGTCTCTGGGGACGGGGCCGGCAACGGCCCCGTCCCTTTTTGTTGTCTCTGGGGGCGGAGCCGGCAACGGCCCCGCCCCTTTTTCTTGTCTCTTGGGTGCGGGGCCGGCAACGGCCCCCGTTCCGTTGTGTATCGAGGGGCCCTCTGCTCCCGGCTTGATCCTGCTCATTGCCGTTCCCGTCGATTGGCGCAAACTGCATGCGACATCGACAGGACCGCCGGCTCCGCCCGGCACGACGGGAGCACGCCCCATGACCCACTTTTCAGGTCTCAAGAAGATCCGTCTCAACCTCGCCCGCACCCACGACTTTCCCAGCGGGTCGTCGCGCCACGGCTACGAATTCGTTGCTCCGTTGGGGGAGGACGGGCATATCGATGCGGCGCAGTGGAAGGCGCATCGCGAGGCCTGCCGCGTGCGCCGGTTCTGGGCGGACGAGGAGGAGGACATCGGCCACCTCCTGCACCGGCCGGGCGGCTCCTGGGCCTTCCGCTACGATATCGGCGGCGACGAGGACGACGAGGCCGGCTATCGCTTTGCCGCCCATGCCTTCGTGCCCGGCGAATACGTCTCCATCCGCGACGAGGACGGCGACCTGCACACCTTTCAGGTGGTGACCGTCCAGGACGTCTGAACGGTTGTTCCGGCCGGACTCTCATTCCGTTTCGGAATGACGTGCCGACACTCGTGCCTTTGCGTGCAGGGCAGCCGGCGGGTATACCGTGAGGTATACAACACCTGGATCGGGATGGAGTGACATGCAGGGGAACGAGACGCGCCGGATTGCCGGTACGGGCGGATTTTTGCTGGTCAAGGCACTGGAGCAGCTCGGCGCGGGCCGCGTCTTCTGCGTGCCGGGCGAGAGCTACCTGCCGGTGCTGGACGCGCTGCATGACGCGGCCATTCCCGTGACGGTCTGCCGCCAGGAAGGCGGCGCGGCGATGATGGCCGAGGCCTGGGGCAAGCTGACCGGCCGGCCCGGCATCTGCATGGTCACCCGCGGCCCCGGCGCCACCAATGCCGCCGCCGGCCTGCATGTCGCCCAGCAGGATTCCACGCCGATGATCCTCTTCGTCGGCCAGATCGAGACCGGCATGCGCGGCCGCGACGCCTTCCAAGAGGTCGACTACCGCCAGATGTTCGGCGGCATCGCCAAGTGGGTCGCCGAGATCGAGGATCCGGCCCGCATCCCGAGATGCTGTCGCGCGCCTATCATGTCGCGACCTCCGGCCGCCCCGGTCCGGTGGTGCTCGCCCTTCCCGAGGATACGCTGGCGCGCACCGCCGAGGTGGTGGAGCTGCCGCCCTTCCGCCCGGTCGAGACCCATCCCTCGCTCGCCCAGATGGCCGAGCTGCAGAAGCGGCTGTGGGCGGCGCGCCGGCCGCTCGCCATTCTCGGCGGCAGCCGCTGGAACGATGCCGCGCGCGCGGCCTTCGCCCGTTTTGCGGAGCGCTTCCGCCTGCCGGTCGCCTGCTCCTTCCGCCGGCAGATGCTGTTCGACAACCTGCATCCCAACTATGCCGGCGACGTCGGCATCGGCATCAACCCGGCGCTGGCCGAACGGGTGAGGGAGGCGGACCTGCTGCTTCTCGTCGGCGGGCGCATGTCGGAGATGCCGAGCCAGTCCTACGAGCTGCTCGACATTCCCGCGCCGCGCCAGGCGCTGGTGCATGTCCATGCCGGCGCCGAGGAGCTCGGCCGCGTCTATCTTCCCGATCTGGCGATCCACGCGACCCCGATCGGCTTCGCGGCCGCGCTGGAGGGTCTGCAGCCGCCGAACGAGATTTCCTGGTCGGGCAGCGCGGACGAGGCGCACAAGTCCTATCTCGCCTGGTCGGGTGCCCGCCCGCAGGTGCCGGGCGCGCTGCAGATGGCGCAGGTGATGGACTGGCTGGAGGAGAACCTGCCGGAAGACGCGGTGCTGACCAACGGCGCTGGCAACTACGCCACCTGGGTGCACCGCTTCCACCGCTTCCGCCGCAACAACACGCAGCTCGCGCCGACCAGCGGCTCGATGGGCTACGGCCTTCCCGCCGCCGTTGCCGCCGGGCTGCATTCGCCCGGCCGCCGCGTCGTCTGCTTCGCCGGCGACGGCTGCCTGCAGATGACCATGCAGGAGTTCGGCACGGCGGTGCAGGACGGGTCGGCGATCATCGTCGTCGTCGTCGACAACGGCATGTACGGCACCATCCGCATGCACCAGGAGCGGGAGTTCCCGGGCCGCGTCTCGGCGACGACGCTGGTCAATCCCGACTTCGCCGCGCTGGCCCGCGCCTATGGCGCCCATGCGGAGACGGTGCTGACGGCGGACGAGTTCGGCCCCGCCTTTGAGCGGGCCGCCGCTTCCGGCGGGCCGGCCCTGCTGCATCTCAAGCTCGATCCGGAGGCGATCACTCCGGTGCGCAGCCTGAGCCAGATTCGCGCCGGCTGAACGAACAGGCGGAGCCCGCCGCTGGCGGGCTCTCAGGCCCCTTGGCTGGCCGAGGCGACCGGCAGCGTCACCTTGGCGATGGCATCGTCATCGACGGACGATTTCACGGTGAAACCGAGCGCGGTGCACATCGCCAGCATGGTGGTGTTCTCCTTCAGCACCTCGCCGGTGATCGTCTCGATGCCGTCCGAGCGCGCATAGTCGATGATCAACTGCATCAAGGCCCAGCCAAGGCCCCGTCCCTTCAGGTCCGACTGGACGATGATCGCGTATTCGCCGGTCCGGTGGTCCGGATCGGCATGCAGGCGCACGACGCCGAGGATCTCGTCCGTGCCCGGCGTCAGCGCGGCAAAGGCCATGGCGCGCGAATAGTCGAGCTGTACCAGGCGCTGCATGAAGGCGTGGTTGAACTCCTTGACCGGCGCGAAGAAGCGCAGCCGCAGGTCGTGCGGCGACACTTTCTCGAAGAAGCGGCGATAGCGCTCCTCGTCCTCCGGCCGCACCGGGCGGATGTCGACGATGCTGCCGTCCTTGAGCTGCAGCTGCTTTTCCCATTCCTTCGGATAGGGCGCGATGGCGAGCCGAGAGGTCGGGTGGCGCCCGCGATGCACTTCCGGCTCGCGCAGGGCGATCCGCGCGTCCAGCGCGGTGACGCCGGCCGCGTCCGCTACAAGCGGGTTGAGATCGAGCTCGCGCACCTCCGGCAGGTCGACGGCGATCTGCGCGACCTTGACGAGGGTCAGCGCGATGGCGTCGAGATCGGCGGCCGGCCGGTTGCGGAAGCCGGCGAGCAACCGGCTCACCCGCGTCTGGCGGATCAGCGCATGGGCAAGGTTGAGGTCGAGCGGCGGCAGGGCCAGCGCCACGTCGCCCATCACCTCGACGCCCGTGCCGCCATGACCGAACAGCAGCACCGGCCCGAAGCCGGGATCGTCGGCAAGGCCGATGAAGATCTCCGTGCCGCTGGCCGAACGCACCATCGGCTGCAGCAGGATGCCGGTGATCTCGGCCGTCGGATGCGCCGTGCCGATCCGCTCCAGCAGCGTGGCGGCGGCGATCCGCACCGCCTCGGGCGAGGCAAGGTCGAGCACGACCCCGCCCACATCCGACTTGAAGGGGAGCTGCGGCGAGACGAGCTTCAGCGCCAGCCGTTCGGCCTGCATCAGCATGCCGCGCGCCAGTACCTCGGCCTCGTCCGGCGTGGCGGCCAGCTTCCCGGGCGCCTGCTTGATGCCGTAGCAGGAAAGCAGCTCGGCGATCTCGCCGGGGGTGAGCCAGGTCCGCCCGCTGTCGAGCGCGCCGCGCACCAACCGCCGGGCGCTCTCGCTGTCGGTGGTGAAGCCGGCCGGCAGGCTCGGCGGGGCAGCCATCAGCATCTCGCGGGCATCGGCGTAGCGCACCAGATGCATGAACGAGCGCACCGCCTCCGAGGCGCTGCCATGGCAGGGAATGCGCGCCGCATCCAGCGGCTGGCGCGGCAGCGGCGCCCCGGCGGCCAGCGCCACCAGCAGCGGCTTGCGCCGGCCATAGCCCGATTGGGTCTCGCCATGCGCCTTCGCCAGTTCGCCGGCGATCTCCTCCAGGTTCACGAAGGCGGAGGGCGCGGCAACCGCCAGCACCGCATCGACATTCGGGTCCGTCAAGAGCACCTTGGCGGCCTCGCCGTAGCGTGCGGGCGGCGAGGTCTCGTGCAGGGTCAGCGGATTGGCGCGGCTCTGGCCTTCGCGCCGCAGCGGCGCGAGCTGCCCGGCCGTGTCGCTGTCGAGGTCGGCAAGCTGCCCGCCCTGCCGCTCCAGCTGGTCGGCGGCCAGCGTCGCCAGGCTGCCGCCGGTCGCCAGGATGGCAAGGCGCCGTCCGGCCACCGGCTTCACCCGGCTGACGGTTTCCACCGCCTCGAACATCTCGTCGATATCGCCGACGCGCAGCACGCCGGCGCGCGCCAGCGCCGCATCGTAGACTGCGTCCTGCATGGCGATGCGGCCGGCATGGGTGACGTGCTCGCCGATCCGCTCGCGGCTGGCACCCGAGCGCAGCACCACGACGGGCTTGGAGCGGGCGGCGACGCGGGCGGCCGACAGGAACTTGCGCGGATTGGCGATGGTTTCCAGATGCACCAGGATCGCCCGGGTGCGGTAGTCGAGCGCGAACCAGTCGAGCAGGTCCGACACGTCGACATCCGTGCGCTGGCCGAGCGAGGCAATGGCGGAAAAGCCGATGCCGTTGGCCTTGGCCCAGGACAGCGTCGCGTTCACCACCGTGCCCGAGCGGGCGATGAAGGCAAGGTCGCCCTTGCCGGCTTCGCACACGCCCAGATGCGCGGCAAGGCCGGCGGCCGGCGCGGCGATGCCGAGGCTTCCGGGGCCGAGCAGGCGCAGCGTGTGGGGGCGGGCGGCCTGCAGCGTCGCGGTGACGGTGGCCTCGTCCCAGCGGTCGTAGCCGGGCGACAGGGCGGCGACGGCACGGGTGCCGGCAGCGCCGAGCGCCGCGACCGCGGCCGGGGCGTTTTCGGGGCGTCCCAGATAGAGCGCAAGGTCGGGGGCGAAGGGGAGCTCGGCAATGGTGCCGACCGCGCGGATCCGGCTGCCTTCCTCCGCCGGACAGGCGACCGTTGCCATCTCGCCGGAAAAGCCGCCGCCGGCAAGGCGCGACAGCAGCAGCCTCGGCACCTCGCCGCCGAAACGGTCGGGCCCCACCACGGCCAGCGAGGCCGGGCGGAAAAGCGCTTCGAGATTGCGGATCGTCATCGGCAATCACCCGGTGTTCGTCGGCGGCGCTTGCGTCCGCATGAAGCCGCGTTGCGGCCGGTCCTGCCGGAGAGTGTGGTCCGAAAGACGGGGATGTCAAAGGCCGCTGCGAGAGAAAGCGGTGAGAGAAAGCCGCAGAGAGAGGAAGGCGCCGCCACTTCCCCCGATGTGGCGACGCCTCGCTTCCGGGCGGCAGGCCGAAAGCCGCGCCCGAAAGCACCTTGGTGCCGGCAGAAACGCTCTGCCCGGCGGATCAGTGCGCCATCAGCACCGGCACGGTCATCGAGGCGAGGATCTCGCGCGTCGCGCCGCCGAACAGGAACTCGCGCATGCGCGAATGGCCGTAGCCGCCCATCGCGATCATGTCGACGTCGTGGTCGGACACGTAGTTGAGGATCGCATCGGCAACGCCCGAGCCGGGGCGCGGCACCACGTCGACAGTGACCGACAGGCCATGCCGGGCGAGGTACGTGGCGATGTCGGCGCCCGGTTCGCCGCTGGTGCTGCGGCGGCCGGTCTCGACGATCATCACCGTGACCTTCTTGGCCATCTGCAGCATCGGCATGGCCGCATGGACCGCGCGGCTGGCGGTCGGGCTGCCGTCCCAGGCCACCATGACGTTGTTCATCTTCAGGCTGCCGCCGATATAAGGCACCACCAGCACCGGCACGCCGGCCTCGAACAGCACCGTCTCGATCAGCAATTCGCGCATGGGCTCCGGCGCATCCGGGTTGTCCTGGCCGATGACGACCAGGTCGGTCAGCCGGCAATGGGCCAGCACCGCCTCGGCGGAACCGCCGGTGATGATCTCGGCGGTGCGCAGTTCGGCTGCGACGCCGGCCTTGCGGGCCATTTCGGTAAAGGCTTCGCCGGCGCTCTTGGCTGCCTTCAGCGCCTGGTTGCGGGCGATCTCGATATAGTCCGCCGGCATCGGGCCGGCGATGAAGCCGGGCACGACGGGCTCGAAGGCGACCGTCAGGCCGGTCGCGTGCGCGCCGGTGCGGGTTGCCAGGTCGAGCGCTGCCTGCGCCGCGTGCTGTTTGCCGGCCAGATCGACCAGCGTGAGAATGTCCTTGATAGCCATGGATCGCGTCCCTCCATCTCACACCGTGCCGTTGCAGCCGGAAAGGCTGCCGCGGGGGTTGTGCCGAAATTAGGACGTCCGCTCCCCCCGATCCTTGACCGGATCAATCTTCGGATGCGGACCCTAGCGCGCGCGTGTCCCGTCCCGGGCGCGCAACTACGCATCGTTGCACAGGATGGATCAGATTTAAATCGGCGATCATTTTAGCCGATCAGTATTTCATCCGAAATTCGATGTCTGCGTAAGAGAAACCGGACGCTGCGGCACGTCGTGTGCGGCAGTATCCCGACAATTGACAGTGGATACGAAGCAATCGTTACGGAGGCTAGAATGCGCAAGTACTTCATGGGTGCGGCTCTCGCGACGGTCCTGGCAAACGGCCGGCACCGCGAATGCGGCAAACATCGTCGAGACTGCCCAGCAGGCCGGCACGTTCAACACGCTGATCGCGGCCGCACAGGCCGCCGGCCTGGTCGAGGCGCTGTCCGCGCCCGGTCCGATCACGGTGTTCGCGCCGACGGACGAGGCCTTCGCCGCACTGCCGGAGGGCACGGTCGAGAACCTGCTGAAGCCGGAGAACAAGGGCCAGCTCGCCGCGATCCTGAGCTACCACGTGGTCGGCCAGGAGATCACCTCCGACGAGATCCCGGCCGCCACGACCGAGGTCGAGACGCTGAAGGGCGAGGGCGACCGCACGATCACCGTGGTGAAGTCCGACAGCGGCGTCACCGTCGACGGGGCCAATGTGGTCACCGCCGACATCAAGGCCGACAACGGCGTCATCCATGTCATCGACAAGGTGATCATGCCGTCCGAGTGACCTTGCCGTAAGCGTTGCATGGAAAGGCCGGCGTTTTCGCCGGCCTTTTCGTTTCGTTTGGGGTCCGCCCGCCGGACTTACTGGTCGCGCAGCGCCTCGCGGGCGATGATCAGCCGCTGGATCTCCGAGGTGCCCTCGTAGATCGTGGTGATGCGGGCATCGCGCGCCAGCCGCTCCAGCGGATATTCGCGGATGTAGCCGGCTCCGCCATGCAACTGCAGCGCCGCATAGGTGGCGCGTTGGGCGGCTTCCGAGGCGAAGAGCTTGGCCATCGAGGCCTCGCGGGCGAAAGGCTTGCCCTCGTCCTTCAGCGCGGCGGCCTGCAGGATCAACAGCCGTGCCGCCTCCAGCTCGGTCTCCCGTCGGCGATCATCCACTGCACGCCCTGCATGTCGGAGATCGCCTTGCCGAACTGCCGGCGCTCCTTCACATAGGCTTTGGCCGATCCATCGCCGCCCGGGCGATGCCCAGCGACAGGGCGGCGATGCCGATGCGCCCGCCGGCCAGCTCGCCGACGGCAATGCGGAAGCCGTCGTTCTCGCGGCCCAGCAGCGCGCTCGCCGGCACCCGGCAATTCTCGAAATGCACCTCGTTGGTCGCCGAGCCGGTCTGCCCCATCTTCTTCTCGGCCTTGCCGATGACGAGGCCCGGCGTGCCGGCTTCCACCAGGAAGCAGCTGATGCCCTTGCCCTTCGGGGCATCCTTGTCGGTGACGGCCCACACCACGAAGACGCCGGCATATTCGGCGGAGGTGATGTAGAGCTTGGAGCCGTTCAGCACGTAGTCGTCGCCGTCGCGCTCAGCGTGCGTGCGCATGGAGGCCGGGTCCGAGCCCGCGCCCGTTTCCGTCAGGCAGAAGGCGCCGGCGGAATAGGTGCCGTCGGTCAGCAGCGGCAGGTAGCGTGCGCGCTGCTCGTCGTTGCCCACCGCCTGGATGACTTCCGCCACCATGTTGGAGACCGAGACGGTGACGCCGGTAGAGGCGCAGGCCTTGCCGATCTCCTCGACCGCGATGGCGAAGGCGACGCTGCCCGCGCCGGTGCCCCCATGGTCGGGCGAGATGTTGAGGCCCATGAAGCCGTTTTCGGCAAGCAGCTTCAGATTGGCGAGAAAGGCTTCCCGGCCGCCGCCCTGGTCCAGTTCCTCGGCCAGCGGAGCGATCTGTCCTCGGCGAGCTTTCGCGCCGTGTCCTGGATGAGATACTCTTCCTCGCTCAACGAAAACTGCATCGGCGTTCCTCCCAGAACAATGATGTCGCCAAAGGGTTGGATCAGGACCGCAAGAACCGGCCATGACAGGTGCAAAGACATACGGCCCGGCGGCCCCGCTGTCCACGGTCGAGGAGACGTCGGAGGGCGCGCCCAGGTTGCAGGAGCGCTCGCGCCACATCCCGGGCCGGCTCGGTCTGCGGCTGCCGGCGCAGGTCCGCCGCGTCCTGCTGTTCCTGCCGCCGGTGCTGGTGCTGCTGCTCGCCGTCTTCGCCGCCGACTGGGCGGAGGTGCAGTCGGGCCTGCGCAGCGATGCGGTGGCGCGCGAGCGCCTGACGCTTTACCGCGAGACCATTCTGCGCGAGCTCGAGAAGCATCGCTACCTTCCCTATATCGTCGCGCGCGATCCGCGCGCCGTCGGCGTGCTGTCGGACCCATCCGCCGCGCCCATGGCCAACCGCTTCCTCAAGGATCTGGCGGCAACCACCGGCGCGGACGCGCTCTATGTGATGAATGCGGACGGGCTGACCGTCGCGGCCAGCAATTTCGACACGGCCGGCTCCTTCGTCGGTATGAACTACTCGTTCCGCCCTATTTCCACGAGGCGAAGGACGGCGGGGAAGGGCGCTTCTTCGCGGTCGGCGCCACCACCGGCGAGCCCGGCTTCTTCTTCGCCCGCTCCACGCCGGCCGGCGCGCCGGTGCAGGGCGTCGTGGTGGTCAAGGTCGACATGGAGCGGCTGGAGAACAACTGGCGCGAAGCCGGCGAGACCGTGATGGTCACCGACGTGCACGGCGTCGTCTTCCTCGGCACCCGCGACGACTGGCGCTATTCCTCCATCGCCCCGCTCGACGACATGGTCGTCGCGGCGATCCGCTCCGACCGGCAATACGGCAATGCCCGCCTTGCCAGCCTGCAGCAGGGGCCGCTGGCGCAAACGCGTCTCGTCATCGGCGGCACTGCTTGGCGCCAGTCGCGACTTCGCGTCGGCATGCTCGACTGGACCATCCACTACCTCACGCCGATGAGCGAGGTGCGGGCACCGCGCGGCGTCGTGTGGGCCGGCGCCTTCGCGCTGATCCTGCTCTATGCAATCTGGTTGCTGGTGCTGCGCAGCCGCCGGCTCGGGCGCGTCACCGCCGGCCTGCGGCAGGACGCGGCGACCTTGCGCGATCTCAACCGCCGCCTCGTCGACGAGATCGAGGAGCGGCGCCGGGTCGAGCGGGAGCTGCGCGACACCCAGGCCGATCTTGCCCGCGCCGGACGCCTTGCCGCCGTCGGCGAAATGTCTGCCGCCGTCGCCCATGAGCTCAACCAGCCGCTCGCCGCGCTGGGCATGTTCGTCTCCGGTGCCCGGCTCTATCAGCAGCGCGGCGAGGCCGCTGCGGTGACGGAGAACCTCGACGAGATCGATGCCCTGCGCCACCGCATGGCGACGCTCACCCAGGAGCTGAAGCGCTTCGCCCGGCCCGGCGAATCGCGCATCGAGACGGTGGACCTGCGCGACTGCCTGAAGACCAGCGCCAAGCTGGTGCGCCCGCGGATCGAGGAAAGCGGCGTCGCCCTGCAGCTGCACTTGCCCTCCCAGCCGATGACCGCCAACACCGCGCCGCTGCGCGTCGAGCAGGTGCTGGTCAACCTGCTGCGCAACGCCATCGACGCCTGCCAGGGCGTGGAGGCGCCTGTCGTCGAGGCCCGCGCGCGGATCGAGGACGGGTGTGCCGTGATCGAGATCCTCGACAATGGCGAGGGCATCCCCGAGCCGCTGCGCGAGCGCATCTTCCAGCCCTTCTTCACCACCAAGCCGGCGGCGACCGGGCTCGGCCTCGGGCTTGCGATCTCGGCGCGGATCGTGGAAGACCTCGGCGGCGCCCTGAAGACGCGGGCGCGCCGCACGTCCGATGGCGCCTGTTTCATCCTGTCCCTGCCGCTGGCCGAGGACCGGGACGGGGCAGGCACGGTTGCGGCGGACAGAAGCGGGGAGGCGGCACGCACGCCCTCGCACCAGCTCGACGGGGTCGGCGCGGAGTGAGGGCGGCGGGCGCACGAGGCGTGGGGAGCAGGGCAGCATGACCATCGACAGCGATCGCCACGCCGCGGCGGCCAAGCGAACGCCGGTGCTCGTCGTCGACGACGATCCGTCGATGCGCGCGGGCCTGCGCCAGTGGATGCGGCTGGCCGACTTCGACCCCGTGGAGGCGGTGGATGCGGAGACAGCGCTCTCGAACCTTGCCGCCGACTTTCCCGGCTGCGTCATCTCGGACGTGCTGTTGCCCGGCGCCAGCGGGTTGGAGCTGCTGCGGCGGGTCAAGCAGATCGACCCGGACCTGCCGGTGATCCTGATGACCGGCCATGGCGACGTGCCGATGGCGGTGGAGGCGATGCGCCAGGGCGCCGCCGACTTCATCGAAAAGCCCTTCGATCCGGACATGCTGGCGGCGATGGTCCGCCGCGCCACCGGTCATCGCCGGCTGGTGCTGGAAAACCGCGCGCTCAGCCGCCGGCTCAGCGACATGAGCGGCCTCTCGGCCCGCCTCATCGGCGAATCCGCCGCCATGGTCCGCCTGCGCGAGCAGATCGGCCACTTCGCCCGCACCGATGCCTCGGTGATGATCATCGGTGAGACCGGCACCGGCAAGGAGGTGGTAGCGCGGGCCCTGCACGACCTGTCGCCGCGCGCCGACGCGCCCTTCGTCGCGCTCAACTGCGCGGCTCTCCCCGAGACCATGGTCGAGGCGGAGCTCTTCGGCCACGAGGCGGGCGCCTTCACCGGCGCCGACCGCAGCCGCATCGGCCGGATCGAGCAGGCCGACCGCGGCGTGCTGTTCCTCGACGAGGTGCCCTCCATGCCGCTCGCCCTGCAGCCGAAGCTCCTGCGCGTGCTGCAGGAGCGCGAGGTCGACCGCATCGGCGGCCGCTCGGCGGTGCCCGTCGACATCCGCATCATCAGCGCGGCCAATGTCGACCCGCGCCAGGCGGTGGCGGAGAACCTGATGCGGCAGGACCTCGTCTACCGTCTCAACGCGGTGGAGATCCGCATCCCGCCGCTGCGCGAGCGCGGCGGCGACATCCGCCTGCTCTTCGACAGTTTCGTCAACCGCTTCATGGCCGAATACGGCATCGACGGCGTTGCTCTGTCGCCCGACGATGCCGGCTTCCTGGCGGTGCACGAGTGGCCGGGCAATGTCCGCGAGCTGCGCAACGCGGCCGAGCGCTTCGTGCTCAACGCGCCGATGGGCGCGCCCTCGCTGCGCGATCTCGTCACCGGCGCGGCCCCCGGCACGGAAGGGGCGCCGCGCGGCCGCCTGCGCGAGCTGATGGAGGAGTACGAGCGGCGCGTCATCGTCGATGCGCTGCGCCGGCACGACGGTCGCATCGCGCCGGTTCTGGACGAGCTCGACCTGCCCCGCCGCACCCTCAACGAGAAGATGGCGCGCCTCGGCCTCAGCCGCACGGCGAGGGAGCGGGCGAGGCCTGATCCTCGTCGTCGGCAAGATCTTGCCGATCGTTGGTAACCTTTCGGCAAGGTTTTGCCGGTCGATGCCGTCAATGTTGCACTGCGCAATGGTGCAACCCGCCTTTTCCCCTCCCGGTTCCGGCCCGATATCGCCGCTTGCGGCCGATCTGGCACGCGGCTTGCCAAGCTTTTCCCAATCGCCTGTCAGGGAGGACGGGCGAGGATAGCGAGATGGCCGCGGCGCAAGGTCGGCGCCCGGCCGACATCCTGGGAGGACTGACATGACCCTTTCCCGCAAGCTCGCCGTGCTCGGCACGACGACGATCCTCGGTCTCGGCTTCGCGACCGAGACGATGGCGCTCGAGTGGAACGTCTCCGTGTGGGGCAAGCGCCGCGCCTTCACCGAGCATATCGAGAAGCTCGCCGAGCTGGTCAGCGAGAAGACCAACGGCGAATTCACGCTGAACATCGCCTATGGCGAGGCCCTGTCGAAGTCGCGCGAGAATCTCGACGGCATCTCCATCGGCGCCTTCGAGATGGCGCAGATCTGCGCCGGCTATCACGAGGACAAGAACCCGACCCTGACGGTCATCGAGCTGCCGTTCCTCGGCGTGCCGGACCTGCCGACCCAGATCGAGCTGGAAAACACGATCTACCAGCACCCGGCGGTCGCCAAGGATCTGATGCGTGGGACGCCAAGCTGCTGATGTCCTCGCCGATGCCGCAGTACAATTTCGTCGGCAAGGGCGATGCGCCGACCAAGGTGTCGGACTTCGAGGGCATGCGCGTGCGCGCGCTGGGCGGCATCGGCCAGGCCATGACCACCATCGGCGCCGTGCCGACCACCGTGACCGCCTCGGAGACTTTCCAGGCCATCGATTCCGGCACGGTCCGCGCGGCGTCCTTCGCCCCGCACGCCCACCTGTCGTTCCGCACCATCGACGCCGGCAACTGGTGGACCAACAACCTGAACCCGGGCACCGTCAGCTGCCCGGTGGTCGTCAGCAGCACCGCCTATGACGCTCTTCCGGACAACTTCCGCGAGGCGCTGGACAGCTCCGTCCAGGGCGCGATGGAGCATTATCTCGCCGAGTACGACAAGGTGTACCAGAAGTGGTACCCGACGCTGGAAGAGATGAAGATCGAGCAGATCGAGTTCCCCAAGGAAGAGCTGCAGGCCTTCAAGGAGAAGGCCGGCAAGCCGATCTGGGACGCCTGGGTGCAGAAGATGAATGCACAGGGGCTCCCGGGCCAGGAGCTGCTGGACCTCGCCCTGTCCAAGCTCGACTGACACGGATAGAGCGGACGGGCGCCGGCTGCCTCGCCAAAGAGCCGGCCGGCGCCCGTCCGCGCATCCTGGGACCCCTCGCGGGTCCGCCGCCCCGATCGCCCCATGGACCCCATGAGCTGGCCCTGCGCCCGCGGCCGAAGGCCGAGCCCTTCCGCCTGCGCGCCGGCCGCCGGAGCTTGTCATGACATCGCCAACCGCCCACAGCGGCCCGCCCGGCACCTATATCCGCTTCGACGGATGGCTGCGCGTGGTCGAGAACGCCTTCAACATGATCGCCGCCGTCAGCATCCTTGCCCTGATGCTGCTCGCCGTCGTCCAGATCGTCGGCCGCAACGCCTTCAACTGGCCGGTGCCCGTTTTCATCGACATCACCGAACAGGCGATGGCGGTATTCGCCTTCATGGGCATCGCCTATTGCCAGCGCGTCGGCGGCCATATCCGCATGGAGCTGTTCTCGGCAAGCTGAGCGGCCGGGCCATGTGGATTTCCGAAGTGATCGGCATTCTCGGCATCTGGATCGTCATCGCCGCGCTGATCTACGGCTCCTGGTTCCATTTCGAGCGGTCCTGGACCATCGGCGACAGCTCCATCGACATCGGCCTGCCGACCTGGCCGTCGAAGCTGGTCATTCCCGTTGCCCTGTCGCTGCTGCTGCTGCGCCTGACGCTGCAGCTCTACGGCTACTGGCGCCTGGTGCGCGATCCGTCCGCCGAGCCGGTCGCCGTGCCGGTGCTGGCCGACGTCGAATCCGTCGCCCGTCATGAAATCGAGGAAGCGCTCGGCGACGACGACGCCTCCGCAAGGGGCAGGAGACGCCGCGATGACCCCGTTCGAAATCGGACTGATCATGACCGGCCTGCTGCTGGTCCTCGTCGTGCTGGGCATGCGCGTTGCCTTCGCCGCCGCTCTTGTCGGCACGCTCGGCCTCATCGCCATTTTCAGCATGCGCATGGGCTTCGAGCGCGGTGTCGTCACCGCTCTCAAGATGGCCGGCACCATCCCGCATTCCAAGTCGGTCACCTATTCGCTTTCGGTGCTGCCGACCTTCATCCTGATCGGCTTTCTCGCCTTCTATGCCGGCTTCACCCGCCAGCTGTTCGAGGCGGGCCAAGCGCTGGCTCGGCTGGCTGCCCGGCGGCATGGCGGTCGGCACGTCTTCGCCACCGCCGGCTTTGCCGCCGTCTCCGGCGCTTCGGTCGCAACGGCTGCGGTCTTCGCCCGCGTCGCCATCCCCGAGATGCTGCAGGTCGGCTATTCCAAGCGCCTGTCGGCGGCGGTCGTTGCGGCCGGTGGCACGCTCGCCTCGCTGATCCCGCCCTCCGCGATCCTGGTGATCTACGCCATCCTGGTGGAACAGTCGGTCGCCAAGCTGCTGCTCGCCGGCTTCCTGCCGGGCATCTTCTCGGCAGTCGTCTACATCGCCATCATCATCGGCATGGCCATGTGGAAGGGCGATGCCCCGCCGGTGCGCGGCTTCACCTGGGGCCAGCGTCTCGCCTCGGTGCCCGGCACCCTGCCGATCGTCGCGGTCGTGGCAATCATCTTCGGCTCGCTCTACTACGGCTATGCCACGCCGACGGAAGCCGTGCGCTCGGCGCCTTCGTCGTGCTGGTCTCGGCCTTCGTCAACGGCATGCGCGGCAAGCAGCTCTGGCAGGCCCTGCACGAGACGGCGAAGCTGACGGTGATGATCTTCACGCTGATCTGGGGCGTGCTGGTCTATGTCCGCTTCCTCGGCTTCGCCGGCCTGCCCGATGCGTTCGAGCAGTTCATCGTCTCGCTGCATTTCTCGCCGTGGCTGATCCTCATCGTGATCCTGTGTGCCTATGCGGTGCTCGGCATGTTCATGGACGCCATCGGCATGCTGATCCTCACCCTGCCGGTGGTCTATCCGCGGTGATGGCGCTCAATGGCGGCGAGGGGTCTCCGCCGCCGACAGCGCCTTCGGCCTGTCGGGAGAAATGTGCGCGATCTGGTTCGGCATCCTGGTGGTGAAGATGGCGGAACTCTGCCTGATCACCCCGCCCATCGGGCTGAACTGCTTCGTGGTGGCGGGCGTGCGCGACGACATCCCGGTGCAGGAAGTCTTCCGCGGCTGCACGCCGTTCTTCGTTGCGGACATCCTGACCATCGGCGGCCTGGTGGCGTTCCCGCCATCGTGACCTTCCTGCCCTCGATCATGTAAGGGCGGGCGTCTGCCCGAAGACAAAAAGAAAGGGGCGCCCGCCGGGCGCCCCTTTTGTTTGCAACGCTTCGGCCTCTCTCCTGCGTCACCCCGGCCAAGCGCAGCGGAGATGCGGGGTCTATTGGTTGCCAGAGCGGTGACGAGAGACACGCCGACGCGCGCCCATGCTCAGCGTGTCGTCCCGGTTTCGGCGAAGCCGAAGACCGGGAACCAGTAACCCCAAACGGTTCGAGTCGAGCCGCAGCGTAGCCACCGAAATGTCGGCGGCTGCCTTCGCGCCGTCCCCCGCCCCGCGGATACTGGATGCCTGCTTCCGCAGGCATGACAGCCGAGAGTGGGGTGAGCGCCTCCCGCCTCACACCTGCCGAGGGTGCCAATGGGTCCCGGGTCGCGGCTGTGCCTTCTTACCCGGGAAGACGCGTGGAAGGACCGAAGCGCGTGCAGCCCCCTAGAACAGCGAACCCTGTCCGCTCTCGCGCGGCTTGGCGGCCGGGCGCGCCTTCGCAGCGGGGCGGGACGCGGCGCCGGCCGTGCCGGTTCGCTCTCACCGCTCCCACCAATGCCGGAGGGACCGCCGTCACCGGCTGCGGTCGCAGCCAGCCGGCTCTCGTCGCCGAATTCGATGGTGAGCGCATCGCCCGGCTGGATGCCATGGGCCGAGCGCAGCGGCTGCCCGTCCGCATCGCGCACCAGGGCATAGCCGCGCGACAGCACGTTCTTGTAGGAGAGGCTTTCCAGCAGCTTGGAGACGCCGTCGAGCCGGGCCCGGTCGCGGGCGAGCTGCTGGCGATGCGCCCTGAGCGCCCGCGCCTCCAGCCCGCCGAGCCGCTCGCGCGCGATCAGGACCGTGCGCGCCAGCGTGTGCGGCGACAGCCGCCCGGCGGCCATCATCTGCCGGCCGCGCTTGTCGCGAAGGCCGGCGCGCAGCGCCGGGGCCAGCCGCTCCGCATAGGTGTCGAGCCGTTGCCGCGGCAGCGCCAGCAGGTCGCGCGGCAAGGGCAGGGCGGCGGAGGCCGCCCGCAATTCCGTCCGCCGCCCGGCGATCAGCCGCAGCAGTCCGGAGATCTGCCGCCGCGCCAGGCCGTCGACGGTGGCCATCAACTCGCCGCGCACCGGCACCGCGATCTCGGCGGCCGCGCCCGTCGGCGTCGGGCGCGCAGGTCGGCGGCATGGTCGATCAGGTCCAGTCGGTCTCGTGGCCGACGGCGGAGATCAGCGGGATTTCCGACGCCGCTGCCGCGCGCACCCACGATCTCCTCGTTGAAGCCCACAGGTCCTCGATGGAGCCGCCGCCGCGCGCCACGATGATGACGTCCGGGCGCGGGATCGCGCCGCCCGGCGCCATGCGTTTGAAGCCCTCGATGCCGTTCGCCCCCTCGCGCGCGGAGGTTTCGCCCTGCACCCGCACCGGCCAGCACCAGCACATGCAGCGGAAAGCGGTCGGAGATACGGTGGAGAATGTCGCGGATCACCGCGCCGGTCGCGAGGTGACGACGCCGATCACGCGCGGCAGGAAGGGCAGGCGCCGCTTGCGCTCCTCGGCGAACAGGCCCTCGGCGAGAAGCTTGCGCCGCCGCTCCTCCAGCAGCGCCATCACGCGCCGACGCCCGCCGGCTCGATCGAATCGATCACCATCTGGTATTTCGACTGGCCGGGGAACGTGGTGATCTTGCCGGTGCGATCACCTCCAGCCCCTGTTCGGGCTGGATCTTCAGCCGGCTCGCCTGTCCGCGCCAGATGACGCCGGACAGCACCGACTGCGCGTCCTTGAGGTCCAGATAGATATGCCCGAACCGGGCGCGAGATACGCCCGAGCTCGCCGCGCACGCGCACATAGCCGAAGGCGTCTTCCATCGTGCGCTTGATCGCGCCGGAAATCTCTGACACCGAGTATTCGGAAAGGTTGTCGCTGTCTGCCAAGGCGGGATCCGGTTGGTGCTGTGTGTTCCGCGAGGGGACCGCACCTTGGTCCCCCCGTCAAGACCGCCCGCCCGCCGGTCCACGGCTCTCCTGTTCACGCGTCCCGGAAAACCCCGTCATGCCCCGTTACGAATTCCGCATGCAGCGCCTCCATGTCGAAGACGGCCTTTCCGCCGGCGCGGAGATCGCGCTCGACCGGGCCCAGTCCAACTATCTGCTCAACGTCCTGCGGATGAAGGACGGCGACGAGGTGCTGCTGTTCAAACGGCCGCGACGGCGAATGGCGCGCAGCGCTGCGCCAGGAGGGACGCAAGCAGGCCTCGCTGGTGCGAGCGAAATGACCCGCCCTCAGGCGCCGCTCCCGGACCTTCACTATCTCTTCGCCCCGCTCAAGCATGCCCGCCTCGACTACATGGTGCAGAAGGCGGTGGAGATGGGCGCCGGCGCCCTGCGCCCCGTCGTCACCCGCTACACTCAGTCGGCCGCGTCAACCTGGAGCGCATGCGCTCCAACGCCGTCGAGGCTTGCGAACAGTGCGGCGTCCTCGCCGTTCCCGCCATCGACGAGCCGGTTTCGCTGGAGGCGCTGCTTGCCGGCTGGCAGGCGAGCGAGGGCACGCGCATCCTTATTTTTTGCGACGAGGGCGAGGCGAGCCAGAACCCGCTTGCCGCCTTGGATGACCTGTCGCCGGGCGTGCCGTTGGCCGTACTGGTGGGGCCGGAAGGGGGCTTTTCGGAAGAGGAGCGCGCCCTGCTGCGGGTGCAGCCTTTCGTGGTGCCGATGCCGCTCGGTCCCCGGTGCTGCGCGCCGACACGGCCGCCGTCGCCGCCCTTGCGGTGGTTCAGGCGCGGCTCGGCGACTGGCACTGAGCGGGCGGGTCGGGCGCTGCCGTCGCGGCTCCGGCGCCCTCACGTTCGCGACATTCCGCCACTGGACTGGATCACAAAAAATCTCATTTGTTTTGGCAGGGGCGGCTGAGTATGGTGCGCGCCGACCACGCGAAGGGATACCCCATGGCCCGCGATACCATTGATTCCACCCCGATCGCGGGGGTGGCCGACCTCGCCGCGACGCTTGAGGCCGGCTGCAAGCCGACGGACTCGTTCCGCATCGGTACGGAACACGAGAAATTCGCCTTCCGCCTCGCCGACAATTCTCCGGTCCCCTACGAGGGGCCGGCCGGCATCGAAACCCTGCTGACGGGCATGGAAGGCCTGCTCGGCTGGGAGCGCATCGAAGACAACGGCCGCGTCATCGGCCTTGCCGATCCGGTCGGCGGCGGTGCGATCTCCATCGAGCCCGGCGGCCAGTTCGAGCTGTCCGGCGCGCCGCTGGAGAATCTCCACCAGACCTGCCGCGAGACCAACGCGCATCTGGCGCAGCTGCGCCAGATCGCCGAACCCCTCGGCATCGGCTTCCTCGGCCTCGGCATGACGCCGGACTGGCGCCGCGAGGATGTGCCGGTGATGCCGAAGTCGCGCTACGAGATCATGACGCGCTACATGCCGAAGGTCGGCAGCCTCGGCCTCGACATGATGTACCGCACCTCGACCATCCAGGTGAATCTCGACTTCGCCTCGGAGGCCGACATGCGGGCCAAGATGCGCGTCGGCCTGGCGCTGCAGCCGGTCGCCACCGCGATCTTCGCCAACTCGCCCTTCACCGACGGCCAGCCGAACGGCTTCCGCTCGTTCCGCGCCGAGATCTGGAAGGACACGGACAACGACCGCTCCGGTCCCCTGCCCATCGCCTTCGAGGACGGCTTCGGCTTCGAGAGCTATGTCGAGTGGGCGCTCGACGTGTCGATGTATTTCGTCAAGCGCGGCGGCACCTATTACGATGTCACCGGCACCACCTTCCGCGCCTTCATGAACGGCGCGCTGGAAGGCGTCGTGCCGGACGCGCGGCCCACCATCGGCGACTGGAACAACCACCTGTCGACCCTGTTCCCCGATGTGCGGCTGAAGAAGTACCTGGAGATGCGCGGTGCCGACGGCGGTCCGTGGCGGCGCATCTGCGCCCTGCCGGCGCTCTGGGTCGGCCTTCTCTACGACGAGGGCATCCTCGACCAGGCGGGCGAGATGATCCGCGACTGGACCGAGGAGGAGCGCGTTGCCCTTCGCAACGACGTGCCGCGCCTTGGCCTCGAGACGCCGTTCCGCGGCGGCACGGTGCTGGATCTCGCCCGCGAGATGGTCGGCCTCTCCCGCGAGGGGCTGAAGCGCCGCGCCCGCCTCAACGATGGCGGCCAGGACGAGCGCGTGCACCTTGCCGCCGTCGAGGAGACGGTCGCGAGCGGTATGTCGCCGGCCGATGTCATGCTGCGCCGCTACAACGGCGACTGGGAGGGCGACCTCTCCCGGGTCTACACCGCTTACGCCTATTGAGGATCCGCGGCGGCGCAAGTCATTTGACCGCGCCGCCGCGACAGCGGAAGATGCCTGTTCCTGAAAGTGGAAAAGGCATGCGATGACCGAGAGCTTTCCTGCCCTGGGCGCCTTCGATCCGGCTGCGGTCGGCGAGGCGATGCGTCGCCAGTTCGGCTGGGGCGAGAGCGAGGTCGCCCGCGCCGCCGAGGCCTTGATGCCGGCTGCGCTCGCCGGCATGCGCCGCTATGCCGCCTCTCCCTCCGCGCTCGAGGGCCTGCTCGCCCTGATGCCCGGTCCCGGCCGCGCCGCTGCGCTCCCCGACCCGTCGGCCTTGGTGGGCGAGCCGCTGGCCCTCATCTTCGGCCCGTCCGAGGTGCAGCGCTCCATCGCCGAATATGTCGCCCAGCAGACCGGGCTGGAGCTTCCCGGCGTCGAGACCATGATGCCGGTCGTCGCAACGCTTGCGCTCGGCCAGGCGGCCCGGCGCTTCACCGTCGGCCCGGCGCGCGAGCTGCTCGACGCCTTTCTTGCCGGCTATGCCCGCGGCCGGCCGAAGCCGGTGCCCAACCCGATGCGGGTGATGGAACCTTACGCGCAGGCGATGCGCTCGTTCTGGGACGGCTATCTCGGCCTTGTCGGCGCCGCCACCGCGACCGGCGCCGCTGCGCAGGAGCAGGAAGAGCCGCCTGCACCTGAACCTGCCCCCGAACCCACGCCAGAGACCGTTGATGACCCCGTCGACGAGCCGGCTGCCGATGCCGGGTCGGCATTCGTCGACAGCTGGCTGTCGCTCGGCCGCGACATCCAGGAGCGGCAGATCCGCAGCTTCGAAACCCTGTTCGAACAGGCCTCTTCGGGAAAGAAGGCCGACTAGAGCGACCGATCCGCTTCAGCCTTGTGGAAACTCGATCCGGAAGGCGGCGCCGCTGCCTCTGCCGCCGGCTCCAGCGAGATCCGCCCGCCATGGGCGCGCAGCAGGCTGGCGACGATATGCAGTCCCATGCCCGTTCCCCCGCTATCCCGCCGTGTGGTGAAGAACGGTTCGAAGATCCGCTCGCGATTGCCGCTCGACACGCCGCGCCCGTCGTCGCGCACGGTGAGGACGAGCAGATCCGCCTCCTGCCGCGCGTCGATGCTGACCGTCTTCGCCCCGTGCCCGGCCGCATTGCCGAACAGATGCGAGAAGACGATTTCCGCCCCCTCCCGCGCCAGCGGCAGCATGGCATCCTCGCTGCCGGCGACGATGCGCAGGCCGGGATGGCGCGGCGCCAGCCCTTCGATCGCCGCCGACAGGCGCGTGCGGCCGCGATAATCCGCCTCGCGCGCCGCCGCCACCTGGCGCAGCGCCTCCATCTGCCGGTCCAGCTGCTGCCCGGCGCCGCGGATCTGCGCCACCAGATGTCGGTCGGCCGGCGACAGCTCGGCGCTGTCCTCCAGCAGTTCGGTCGCCGCGCGCAGGGTCGAGATCGGCGTGCGCAGCTCGTGCGTCACATGGTTTGTGAAGCTGCGCACGGTGGTCTCGCGGTTGCTCAGCGTCGCCGCCATGTCGATGACGCTGAGGCCCATGTCGTGCAGCTCGCGCGTGCCGAAATGCTCCGGCGGGGCGACCGTCTCGCGACCCGGCGCACGCATCGCGGCGGCATAGGCGGCAAGGGCGGTCACCGGCCGCAGCAGCACCCGCAGCAGCATCAGCCACAGCACGGCGGTCAGCAGGCCGATGATCGCCGCCAGCAGCACCGCCGCATGGCGGAAGCCGACTTCCGGGCCGAGATAGCGCAGCGCCACGATGCCGGCGAGCGAGAGCGCCAGCGTGCCGGCCAGCGCGCCGCCCAGCACCAGCCACAGCGAGGGGCGCCACTTGCGGGTCACGGCGTGCAGGGCCCCATGCGGAGGCCGACGCCGTGCACCGTTTCCAGCGCCTCGCCGCCGCCGGCGCCCGCCAGCTTCTGGCGCAGGTTCCGCACATGGCTGTCGAGCGTGCGGTCCGAGACCTGGCTCGCCGCGCCCCAGACGATGTCGACGATCCGAGCGCGCGACACCGTGCGCCCCGGATCCTGCATCAGGGCGGCAAGGATGCGCATCTCGGTGGAGGTGAGGGCGACGGCGGTGCCGTCCAGCCGGCAGTCATGCGCCTGCGGGTCGAGTTCCAGCGCCCCGTGCCGCATGACGCGGGAACTCGCCGCGCCGTTTCCGCGCTTCAGGATCGCCCGGACCCGCGCCACCAGCTCGCGCGGGCTGAACGGCTTGGTGACATAGTCGTCGGCGCCCAGCTCCAGCCCGACCACCCGGTCGATCTCCTCGTCCCGCGCGGTCAGGAACAGCACCGGCACTTCGGAGCGCGTGCGCAGCCTGCGGCAAACCTCGAACCCGTCGATCTCCGGCAGGCCGACATCGAGCACGATCAGGTCGGGCCGCTCGCGCGCCGCATGGGTGAGGGCGATCTGCCCGTCCGCCGCGGTCAGCACGTCGAAGCCGGAGCGCTCAAGCGTGATCGACAGCAGGTCCCGCAGATGCGGGTCGTCATCGACGACCAGGATTTTCATTCATCCGCCTCCGGACCTTTTCCGCTTCCAGATAGCCGATGGTCCTCCAGGTGCGAAAGTCCCAATCGCGCCAAGTGTCGATGCGCGGCCGGTGGTTCGGCACCAGGCCTCGGAGGGAGCGTAGCTCGGCGCCACCGGATAACCCGCCTCGCAAACCGGCTCGCCCGGACCCTTCAGCCGGGCGATGTTGTGGCTGGCGACGATGTGGGAGAAATTGACGAAAGCGCAGAGATAGAGCGTTGCAAGCCCCAGCAGCGCGAGCCTGGCGAGCAGCCATCCGCTCGAGCGCTCGCGCCGGATCTGCCAGACGATCAGCACAAGGCCGAGGCCGACCAGCACTGTCCAGATCGCCGCGTGGATGCGCAAGGTGGTCAGCCCGTAAGCCTCGACATAGATCCACAGCCGGTATCCGGCCGCGCCCGTCAGCGCCAGGTTCTGCGCAAGCCACAGATACATCAGGCCGCGCAGCCCCGGCCGCGCGCCGAGATAGGGGCGCGCCAGCACGGCAAAGGCACCGGCCAGCACGGCCGTGGCCATCAGCGCGAAGGCCCCGCGCCGGGCATAGGCCGAATAGGTCAGCCCTTCGGGCAGTTCGCCGCCGGCCAGCAGATAGCGCACATCCGTGCCGACCTGTACCAGCAGCATCGCATTGAACAGGACCAGCGCCAGCGTCACCGAGCCGGCATTGAGGCCCAGCCACCGGCCGGCGGGCGGGCCGTCATCGAGGCTGCGCATCCGCGGCAGCACGCCGGACCAGGCCAGAAACGGCCAGACCAGCGAGGCGATGAGCGACAGGAACACGAGACGCCCCAACAGCGGCAGGAGATGGATATCGAAGGTGAGCAGTCGGTCGAGCCAGCCCTCGATCACCGGATTGGCCACCGCCAGCAGCACCAGCAGCGCTGCCGCTCCGAGCAGCGGGAAGGCGAGGCGGCTTGCCGCCTTCAGCGCCATCGTTCCGGTGTCTTCCCCATGGCCTCCCGCCTGCACGGCAAGAGAGGCAAAACGCATCGCCCGGAAGGGTTGCCGTATCGACGACAGCAGCAGGATGGCAGCGGTGAAGGCGAGTTGCGCGGCTGCGGGCCTTGCGGCGGCGCGGGCCCATACGAGGCTTGCGGCGAGACCTGAGACGGCGAAGGCGACGGCCAGCAGCTGCTGGTATTCGATCAGCGGCAGCTGGCTCGCCACCAGCAGCAGCGCCGGCCCGCGCGGGATCTTGCGGCCGGGCAGCGTGGCGACAGCGGCGAGGAAGACGGCGACGGCGAAGGGAACGAAGGCGAGCCCCGGCCAGGGGTGATAGAGTAGCAGGTTCGCGGCGATGACGCAGGCAATGAGCGCGGCCAGCTGCGCTTTCGGCGGCCAGCGGAAGCGCTCGTCCGGCGGCCCGTGCATCGCGCCGCCTGACGCTAGCGCGGGCGGTGCTGTGTCCGCCCCGGCTTCGGCCTTCGCGGTTTGTCCTGCCGGCGCGGCGGCGGCACTCAGCCACCATCCCTCCCGTTGCAGCGGGCGGGGCAGACTGCGGTCCAGCGTTGCGGCAAGCGTCATGGTCTTCCTCCTTCGGGCGCGATCCGGACCGACCGGAACCGGTCGGCAGGTCAGGGCGTGCCATGGCGCTTGCGGAGCTGGCCTGAAGGAGTTCTGCAGATTTCGTGCAGATGCCGGAAAAGACAAAAAAAGCCCGCCTCGGGGGGAGGCGGGCAAGGTGAGTCGGCGAGGGGCCGACAGGGCCTCGGCGCAGGGCGTAGGGAGAGGTTTCGGTGTGACGCCCGGCGCGAAGGGGAGGTCAGGCGCCGCGCTTGCGGCGCCCGGAAAGGGTCGAGATCCGCCGCTCGTTCCGCAGCCGCGAGAGCTGCGCGCTCGGATCGTGATGATCCGCGGCATAGAGCGAGGCGGCGACGTCGGAGCGCGTCACGCCGATATCGGCGAGCATGTAGTCGTCGAGATCGAGCAGCCCGGAGATCGCCTTGCGGTTCTGCCGGCGGCGCCATGCCGCGACGGTGAGCGTCAGAAGCGAGGCCGCGGCGGTGCCGAGCGTGGCGAGAAGGGAAACGCGCGCCGGTCCGGCGATCGGGGTATTGCATGCCTGCGTCATGGCAAGACTCTCCTTTCCGGCGCCCCGGTATGGTGCGCCTGGTATGTGCTGTGGCGGGGCTGCCGCCTCCATCCGTTTCGTATGACAAGAGAATATGAAGCGCGGATCGATTTAACAAACGAATGTTTTCGATGGATATCGATCTTGATCCGTGATGTATTGAGATCAGGATACAGTCAGCGCCACACGCAGCCTTTTGGTGCGCGGCGCGAGCCGGAGGCGACAGCCATGGCCCATGCTCTCGATATCGACCAGTTGCGCACGTTCCTCGCCATCGCCGAACTCGGCAGCTTCACCAAGGCAGCGGACGCGGTGAACAAGACTCAGTCGGCGGTCTCCATGCAGATGAAACGGCTGGAGGACCGGCTGGAGCGGCCGATCTTCGTCAAGGACGGACGCCAGTCGCGCCTGACGGAGGACGGGCATCGCCTCATCGAGTTCGCCCAGAGGATGATCCGTCTCAATGACGAGACGGTGACGGCCTTTTCCGCTCCCTCCATCGTCGGCCGCGTCCGCCTCGGCCTGCCGGACGACTATGCCGAGCGGTTGCTGCCGCAGGTGCTGGCCGCCTTCGCCCGCCTCAACCCGGCCATCGAGATCGCCGTGCAGTGCCAGGGCTCGATCTTCACCGGCGAGATGATCGAGCGCGGCGAGCTCGACCTTGCCATCGTCACCTCGGGCGATTGCGTCAAAGTGCAGGGCGAGGTGATCCGCCGCGAGCCGCTGCATTGGGTGGCGCCCGCCAACCAGTGCCTCCATTGCGAGGACGTTTTGCGCCTCGCGCTCGGCCCCACCACCTGTTCCTGGCGCAGCCAGGCGGTCTCCCTGCTCGACCGCATGAACCGCCCCTATTGCGTTTCCTACACCTCTTCCAGCGCGGCGGCGCTGATCGGCGCCGTTCAGGCCGGCCTTGCCATTGCCGTCCTGCCCGAAAGCGCGGTGCGCGCCGGCATGCGCATCCTGTCGGAGAGCGACGGCTTCCCGATGCTGCCGCCCTGCGACATCACCATGGTCCGCGCGGCCTCCGCCACCGACCCGGTGCATGATGCGCTCTGCGCCCATATCCGCGCGGCCATCGGCAATGTCAGCACCGAAATGCTGATGGCGGCGGAATAGGAACCCGCTTTCAGCCCTTGGCGCGGCCCGAGCGCAGCACCAGGAGGTTGCCGCCGAGCACGCAGACGAGGCCGGCAATGGCGTCCGGTCCCCAGTGGAAATTCTCCAGCACCGTGGAGACCAGCAGGGCGACGACCGGGAACATCACCGTCGAATAGCCGGCCCGGGCCGATCCGATCCGCGCCAGCAGCGTCAGGTAGCAGGCGAAGGCGACGACCGAGGCGATCACAGCCAGGTAGACCATCGCGCCGAGATAGGTCGGCGTCCATTCGATGGCGAAGGACGCCCCGCGGAAGGCCGCGAACAGGCCGAGCAGCACCGTGCCGTAGACCATGCCCCAGGCGGAGGCCGAGACCAGCGGGATGCCGCTTTTCTGGTTGGCGGTCGACACCATGTTGCCGAGGCAGAAGGACAGCGTGCCGGCAACGCACAGGCCAAGGCCGAGCAGGGCGGTGGCGTCGAGACCGCTGTCGGCTGCTCCCATGATCTGCGGGCGGAACAGCAGCGCCACGCCCGCAAAGCCGAGCAACGCGCCCAGCAGCACCCGCCGGCTGATCCGCTGGCCGAAGATCGCAAAGCCCAGGATCATGTTGAACACCGAGGCGAGCGAGAACACGACGGACAGCAAGCCCGAGGGCACGTACTGACCGCCGTAGTAGAACAGCGTGAAATTCGTCGAGAAGAGAAACAGGCCGAGCCCGGCGAAGCGCAGATGCGTGCGCAGCGGAAAGGAAAGCCGCGCACCGCGCGCCATCGCCCAGCCCATCATGATCGCCGAGGCCAGCACGAAGCGCCAGAACACCGAGACTTCCGGCGGGACGGTGCCGAGCTGCAGCTTCAGCGCGTACCAGGAAAAGCCCCAGGCGAGCACGGTAAGGCCGTAAAGCCCCATGTCGAGCGGGGAAAGGGTGGGGTCGTCGCGCAGGGCGGCGCCGGGAGCGAGCGTGGTCATGGGATGCTTCTGGCTGGGAAGGGATGGGACGATCATGCCCCATCCTTTCACTCGCGACCAATCAGGATTGTTGACCTGATCGATGCATCCCGCTGATGGTTCGCGCGCGCCGCCGCAATCTTTATGAGCGCCGCGTGCGCCAGCGGGCGCGCAGGCCTTCCGAGGTCAAGTAGACGAGGCCGAAGAGATAAAGCCCCGTCATCGTCAGCATGGTGACGATCAGCACCGGATAGCCGTACCAGGCGACCGCCAGCAGCCACAGCGCCACGATGTTGAAGAAGAAGGCGAAGCGCTCGGTCTGGCCGCCGCGGCGCGCGCTGCGCAGCATGGAGCCGAACACAGGGATATATTCCAGAAGGCGGATGAGCCTGCTTGCCATGGGAAACCGTCCTGTTGTCGCAGCGCCCGAACGGCCCCCTCGGGCCGCCCTCCTTGAGGGCGCGTCTTCGCAACAGATGCGCCAGCCTCGCACGGGATAGAATGCGGCGAGACGTCCCTGCGACAATCAGGACCTGCCAGAATCAAGACCTGTCAGAATCAAGACTTGTCAGGCGCTCTCCGCGCTGTCGTGCCAGAGCGGGCGGAAGCCGGCGGCCAGCACCGCAACGCTTGCCGGCGGCGTCAGCAGCTCTGCTCCCGTCTCCGGCGCGCCGGCAAGGGTAGAGGGATCGGCCGGGCGGTATCCGGCAAAGCTCCAGGCGAGCCACCGCCCTTCGCGCCGCGTCAGCATCGTCTCGCCGACCCGCACCATCGCCCCGTCGGGCAGCGTCTCCAGATCGCCGGGGGCAAGGCGTGCTCGCGCTCCCGTGCGCTCGCCGTGCAGCTGCCGGTCCATCTCCGGCGCGCTGGGCGGGGCGACGAGCCCGTGTCCCCGCTGCCAGGCCTCGCGATAGCGCAGGGCATCCGCACGCCGGCACTCGAAGCAGGGTCGGTGCCCGGCGGCCAGTGCGCTCACCTCGTCGAGGAAGAACAGCTCGGTATAGCCCTCGCCCATCACCTGCCGCTTGCGGCCGCGAAACTCCAGCACGCAGCAGATCCAGGCGCGCGAGCGCCAGCGTGCCCGCCCGAGCGTCTGCGTCTGCGGATCGTGCAGCCGGCCGCCGCGATTGCCCATCATCGTGCCGCGCGCGGCGACCGCATGCAGGCCGCCGTCGGCGGACACCCGGTTGGTCAGCGGCATGGCATCCTCAGCTCAAGCGCCAGTCTTCCGTCTCCACGCCCTTGTCGCGCAGCTGGTTGACGCGGTCGTTGGAGTAGCGCTGGAAGCCTTCGCTCTGATAGGCGCCGCTGCGCACCCATTCGAAGAAGTGGTAGAAATAGAAAGGCGGCAGGTAGCCCTGGATGCGGGCGATCTCCGCTTCGCGGCCGGTCTTGCCGGCAACAGCGTCGGCATTCGGCGGGAAGAACAGGATCGTCGGGGTGAAGTTGACCAGCCAGCGCCGGCCGAGCGCGCGCTCCTCCATCGCCTCGCCGTCGAAATCGGTGGTCTCGCGCGCGCCGAACAGGTCGAGCTGCAGGATCGCGAAATTCTCCTTCATCCACGGCAGGTAGTCTTCGCGCGCAAGGTTCACCTCGTGGGTCTTGCGGCAGAACGGGCAGCCGCCCTGTTCGAACATCACCACGAAATGCTTGCCCGCCGCCTGCGCCTCGGCCAGGTCGTCGCCAAGGTCGAGGAAGCTCTCGACGAACCAGTCCTGCTTGTACAGCCCGTCGTCGCCCAGCGTCGCCGCGCGTGCGGAGTGCGGCCGGACGAGCGGCAGGCTCGCCCCGGCGGCACCGGCCGCCAGTGCGGCCAGCGAAAAGTCGCGTCTCGTGATCATGCTGTTTCCTCCCGACACATTCCTTTCTCGGAATGTATCAGCTTGCAGCAACGGTTGCATCCGCAATGCGGGGGAGGGGGAGGGGAAATCAGGCCTCGCCGACCACCACGATATGCAGCGCCCGCGGCCCGTGCGCGCCGAGCAGCAGCGTCTGCTCGATGTCGGCCGAGCGCGAGGGGCCGGTGATCATGTTCACCGTGCGCGGCATCGTGCCCTTGCCGTGGATCCCGCGGATCCTCTCCCACAGGCTCTCGTAGTCGCCGGCGATATCGGCCGCCGACAGCACGACGATGTGGTGCTCGGGCAGGAAGTTCAGCGTCGTCGGATTGTCCGGGCCCGAGGTCAGCATCAAGGTGCCGGTCTCGGCGATGCCGCCGAAGGCATGCGAGACGGTGGCGAGATCCGCGTTCTCGGCCCGGCCGCGATCGACCTCCAGGTTCGGCTGTGCCGCCCAGGGCATCGCGGCGAGCCGCGCATCCTCGCCGAAGCGCACCCGCGCCGGCAGGTTCTTCGACTTCAGGTACTCTGTCACCGCCTGCGGCACCTCGGCAGCGCTCGCCACCCGGGCGATGCTCGCCTGCACCTTTTCCGCCATCTCGCAGAACAGCGCGGTGCGTGCCGCCGGGGCCAGCTGGCCGCGCGCCGGGATCAGGCCCTTCGGCGCGCGCTGCAGCCGGTCGGCCACCGCCGCGCGGCGGGCCGTGTCGTCGCCCTTGCGCCCCATGGCGGAGCGCATCTTGGCCAGGATCGAGGCTTTTGCGTCGCTCATGCCGAGGCCCTTTCGCCGCTGGCGCTCGTGGTCCGCGTGTTCTTTGTTTTCGCCCACTGCGCCTGGAACGTGCCGCCCTGCGGCGCCGGCATGTCGCGGTGCCGCGTCCAGCCGCCGGCGAGCGGCAGCGAGGAGAAGCGCCCGCGCGCCCGTCCCAGCAGGCCGAGCGTCCCCATGGCGACGCGCGTCGCCATCTGGTACAGCGCCGGCCGCTTGGCGAAAAAGGCCCAGGCCGCCAGCCCGTAGCGGGCGGCCGCCGGGTTGAGGTTGCGCGAGAACTCGCGCTCGCGCCAATGGCGCATCATCTTCGGCAGCGGGATGCGCATCGGGCACACGCTCTCGCAGCGCCCGCAGAAGGTCGAGGCGTTGGGCAGGTGGCCCGACTGGTCGACGCCGATCAGCGAAGGCGTCAGCACCGCGCCCATCGGGCCGGGATAGACCCAGCCATAGGCGTGGCCGCCGACCGCGTGATAGACCGGGCAGTGGTTCATGCAGGCGCCGCAGCGGATGCAGCGCAGCATGTCCTGGAACTCGGTGCCCAGCATCGACGAGCGGCCGTTGTCGAGCAGCACCACATGGTACTCCTCCGGCCCGTCGGGATCGCCGGCCCGCTTGGGCCCGGTCGACACGGTCGTGTAGACCGACATGTCCTGGCCCGTTGCCGAGCGCGCCAGCACGCGCAGGATCTGCGACACGTCCTCCAGCGTCGGCACGATTTTCTCGATCGAGGCCACCACCACATGCGCCTTCGGCAGGATCTGCGTCAGGTCGCCGTTGCCCTCGTTGGTGACGATGATCGAGCTGCCGGTCTCGGCGACCAGGAAGTTGGCGCCGGTGATGCCGATATCCGCCTGGAAATACTTGTCGCGCAGCACCGCGCGCGCCTCGCCGAGCAGGGTCGTCGGCTCTTCCAGGTTGCGGTCCGGGTCGAGATGGGTATGCACCCGGCGGAAATCCGCCTCGACCTGATCCTTGTTCACATGCACCGCCGGGGCGATGATGTGGCTCGGATGCTCGCCGCGCAGCTGGATGATGTATTCGCCCAGATCCGTCTCCACCGGGGCGACCGAATGCTCCTCGAGGAAGGCGTTGAGGCCGATCTCCTCGGTGATCATCGACTTGCCCTTGGTCACCGTCCGGGCGCCGCGCTTGCGGCAGATGTCCAGGATGATGCGCCGCGCGTCCTCGGCCGTCTCGGCCCAGTGCACGTGTCCGCCGGCCGCTTCCACCTTTTCGGCATAGGCCTCCAGGTAGAGGTCCAGATGCGCCAGCACATGGTCCTTGATGTCGCGCGCATTGTCGCGCAGCTGGTCGAATTCCGGCAGCGCGGCGGCCGCCGTCGCGCGCTTGGTGATGAAGCCCGAGCGCACATGGCCGAGCGCGCGCTGCAGCGGCGCATCGTCCAGCGCGTGGCGCGCGTTGCTCTTGAACTGAGGCGAGGTGATCTGCATGTGAGGCTGGCTCCCGTGCGTGCCGTGACCGGAACCGGTCAGCGCGTCCGCTTTTCGCCGATGGCCGGCTGGTCGGTCATACCCGCCAGCACTTCGGCGACGTGGCGGACCTCGATGGCGGACCCCTCGCGCTTGAGCTTTCCGGCCATGTTCATCAGGCAGCCCAGGTCGCCGGCCAGCAGCATCGCCGCGCCGCTCTCGCGGATGGTCTTGGTCTTTTCCTCGACGATCTTGTTGGAGATGTCGGGATACTTGACGCAGAACGTGCCGCCGAAGCCGCAGCACACGTCCGGATCGCGCATCTCCTTCAGCTCCAGCCCCTCGACGGAGGCCAGCAGCTTGCGCGGCTGCCGGGCGATGCCGAGTTCGCGCAGGCCCGAACAGCTGTCGTGATAGGTGGCGCTGCCGTTGAAGGTCGCCTCGACGCTGGCGATGCCGAGCACGTCGGTGAGGAAGCTGACCAGCTCGAACACCTTGGCGGAGAAGGCCGAGGCCCGTTCCTGCGCGGCCGCATCGCCCTCGAACAGTTCTTCGTAGTGCTTCTTCAGCATGCCGGCGCAGGAGCCGGACGGGGCGACCACGTAGTCGAAGCCCTGAAAGGCGCGAATCACCTGCTCGGCGATGGCGCGGGCGTCCTTCCGGTCGCCGGAGTTGAAGGCCGGCTGCCCGCAGCAGGTCTGCGCCGCCGGCACCTCGACGATGCAGCCCGCGTCTTCCATCAGCTTCACCGCCGCGAAGCCGACGCTCGGGCGGAACAGGTCGACGAGGCATGTCACGAAAAGACCGACCCGCGGGGCGGTTTTCGGCGCCTGCGGTGTCTCGTTTGGCTGCGCGCCGGTTTGCGCGATGGCTGTCATTGCGTCCCTGCTTCTTCTGTCGGGCGGCGGGGAGCCCGCCGTCGCTTGCTGTCGTCCTGTTCGCTCTCAAGGCGTTGCGCCAGGCGCAGCGCGGAGACGACGCTCCAGCTGCCCGAGCGTGCCATGGCGTAGGCGACCTGCTCGACAAAGTCGATATGCGAACTCGCCGCATCGCCCGCCCGCGCCGCATCGCCCGCCATCACGGCCTCGTAGATCTCCCGGTGCTGCTCCAGCAGCTTCTCCCGGGAACCTGGATAGCGATAAAGCTGTACGCGACTGTAGAAAACCCCGTCTGCCAGCAGCCGGTAGCACGAGCGCAGCGTGTGCAGCAGCACGATATTGTGCGCGCTCTCGCCGATCGCCTGGTGGAACTCGACGTCGAGTTCGGCCTCCCGCGCAAAGTCCTCGCCGTTGTGGGAGGCCTCCATGGCGCGGAAGATCCGGGTGATGATCTCGCGGTCCGCATCCGTCGCCCGCTGCGCCGCCAGCCGTGCGGTCGTGCGCTCGATCTCGCGGCGATATTCCAGATAGTCGGCGATGGCCGGCGGGTGGCGCCGGACCAGTTCGACGATGGCCTCGGAGAACACGGTTCCGATCACGTCGGCGATGAAGGTGCCGCCGCCGTGGCGGGTCACCAGCAGGCCTCGCTCCTCGAGAATCTTGATGGCATCGCGCAGGATGGGGCGCGAGACGTCAACTTTCTTTGCCAGATCACGTTCGGCCGGCAGCCGGTCGCCGGGGCGCAGAACCCCCTGCAGGATCAGTTCCTCCACCTGATCGACAACGGAATCTGCCGTCCGGTTGTGATGGATCTTCTGGAATACCATCGTCCCGATCTTGTTTATTGCAACGCAGCGGAAATTCATCGCAATGCGATAAATTTCTTGGCGTTGAAGTAGGTTAGGGCAATTTATTCCGTATTGCGTTGAGTGGTCAATATTGTTATCCAATTAGCGCGGGTCGGGTTTCTCCGGTTGGGAGGCCGGTTTCCGGTCCGCGGGAGATGGGCGTGGATGTTGCCAGGCCAGGTTGTGCGGCGACAATCTGCCGGCACAGGCAGGCATCCGTGTCCGTCCGGTTGCGCGATGGGGAGCGTTGCGACGTCGGGGCATGCAGGGCAGTGCGTCCGCCATGCCGTCGACGGTGTCCGGTCCCTGGAGCGCATTATGTTCCTAGGGAGGACCTGAACGTGAAATCTTTCATTTCTGCAGTTGCCGTTACGGCGTCTCTTGCGATCGGTGCGACATCGCCGGCCGTCGCACTCGACAGCCTCGAGTGGGACATGCAGTCGACGTATCCGGGCTCGCTGACGCAGCTTGGTACGCTCGGCAAGCTCGTGTCCGAGCGCCTTGCCGCGGTTTCCGGCGGTGAGATCAACATCAAGTTCCAGGAGCCGGGCGCCATCGTTCCGGCGCTCGAGGCCTTCGACGCCGTGTCGTCGGGTGCGGTCCAGGCCGCATGGTCGACCCCGGGCTACTGGACCGGCAAGGACAGCTCGCTCGCGCTCTTCGCGGCCGTGCCGTTCGGTCCGAGCGCTCCGGAATACGTTGCCTGGCTGAAGTTCGGTGGCGGTCAGGAACTGCTCGACGAGATCTACGGTTCCTACGGCATCAAGTCGCTGATCTGCGCGGTCATCGCGCCGGAGGCCGCCGGCTGGTTCCGCAAGGAGATCAACACGGTCGACGACCTCAAGGGCCTGAAGATGCGCTTCTTCGGCCTCGGCGCCAAGGTCATGCAGAAGCTCGGCGTGTCGACGCAGCTGCTCGCCGGCGGCGACATCTTCCCGGCTCTCGAGCTCGGCACCATCGATGGCACCGAGTTCTCCATGCCGGCGATCGACCTGAAGCTCGGCTTCTACCAGGTGGCGAAGTACTACTACTTCCCGGGCTGGCACCAGCAGTCGACCTTCTTCGACCTGATGATGAACAAGGCCGAGTGGGACGCGCTGGACGACCAGACCAAGGCCCTCTTCGAGACGGTCTGCGAAGCCAACATGATCTATGGCATTGCCGAGGGCGAGGCCATCCAGTCCGCGGCACTTGCCGAGCTGGAGAAGCAGGGCGTCAACCTCAAGACCTTCGACCCGGCGATCCTCGAGTCTCTCGAGAAGGCCTGGAACGAGGTCGTCGAGGAAGAGAAGGCCGCCAACCCGAACTTCGTGAAGGCTTGGGAATCGCTCTCCAAGTTCCGCGAGGAATACAAGACCTGGTCCAACATCGGTTACCTGAAGAAGTAACCCGGGTCGCCTGACAGGGCGGGTCCGCACCGCCTGAACCGGTGGTGCGGACCCGTCGTTTGCGCGAGTGGTCGTCAAGGCCGCCGCGCCCGACGGCGAGCCGGACGCCGACCGCGCAGCCGTACGGTCCACCGATTACCCGGTCGGGGAGAGGGTTTCATGTCAACGCTGATCAGCCTTGCCGGCATCGCGGCTTCACTTGTCGCGGCGTTCGAGCTTGGCATTCCTGCCTATATCCTGTGCGCTGCGGGCTTCGTGCTCGGCATTGTCGGCGGCTTTCTCGGGGGGCGCGTGTCGCTCGCCGTCGCTGCCATGGTTCTGGCCGCCTTCGTCTTTGCGGTCACCGATACCGGAATGACGGCCGTCCTTGCCTCGATGGACGTCAATCCCCGCAATTTCTTCCGCGCCTATGACGGTCTGTCGGGCGTGATCGGATCTCTGGCGATCCTGATGATCACCCTGCTCATCGTGCGCACCCGCGCTCCGCGGGCCTTTGAGACCATGCTCGACACGTCCGACGACTTCGATCGCGTGGTCGTCGGCATGGGCAAGCTGGCCTCCTGGCTCTTCGTGCCGTTGATGCTGATCATCTTCTACGATGTAAGCCAGCGTAAGTGGCTCGACTTCGACACGTCGATCATGGACACGCCGTTCTATGTCGACAGCACCAAGCTGCAGGAAATGGAGTGGCATCTGCATGCCGTGCTCTTCCTGCTGTGCCTCGGCTTCGCCTATCGGGCCGACGGGCATGTGCGCATCGAGCTGATCCGCGACCGGCTGTCCCAGCGCGCCCGGGTGTGGATGGAACTGGTGGGCATTGTCCTGTTCCTGCTGACCTATTGCTACCTGATCGTCCAGTTCGGCTGGGTCTATGCCAGCAAGTCCTACCAGATCGGCGAGGTCTCGGCGGCCCAGACGGGCCTGAGCCATCGCTGGATCATCAAGGGCATGCTGCCTGTCGGCTTCGCCTTGCTGTTCACCGCCGGCGTTTCCGCCGCGCTGCGTTGCGTCGTCTATCTCTTCGGCCCGTCCTACCTGAACGAGCGCTCCGGCGACTATGCCGGCACGCATCACGCGGACCTGCCGAAGGATGTGGCCACCAACGGGCCGATTACGGACTGATCGGAGAGCTCGAAACATGACTTTCGTGGAACTTTTGCCGATCTACATGTTCGTGGCGCTCGCGCTGCTGCTGTTCACCGGCTTCCCCGTCGCCTTCATCCTGGGTGGTGTCGGCCTCGGCTTCGCATTCCTGGCCCAGGAACTGGGCGCCTTCAACGTCGCCCGCCTGGTCATCCTGCCCAGCCGCATCTTTGGCAGCACCATGGAAAACCCGGTGCTGGTGGCCATTCCCATGTTCACCTTCATGGGCACGATGCTGGAAAAATCGGGCGTCGCGAAGGACCTGCTGCAATGTCTGCAGGTGCTGACGCGGCGCGTGCCCGGCGGTCTCGCCCTGTCGGTGACGCTGATGGGCACCATCATGGCCGCGACCACCGGCATCATCGGCGCCTCGGTGGTGATGATCACCCTGCTGGCGCTGCCCGTGATGCTGGAGCGCAACTACCACATCCCGCTGGCAACCGGCACGATCGCCGCCTCCGGCACCCTCGGCATCCTCATTCCGCCGTCGATCATGCTGGTGATCATGTCGGACCTGATGTCGATCCCGGTCGGCACCGTGTTCGTCGCGGCCATCGTCCCGGGCCTGCTGCTGTCGGCGCTCTACACGATCTACATCATCGTGCTGTGCCGCATCCGGCCGCAGCTCGCCCCGCCGCTGCCCGACGATATCGGCCCCTCCACCCGGGGCGAATTCTGGACGATGATCCTCAAGAGCTTCATCCCGCCGGTCTTCCTGATCGTCGTGGTGCTCGGCTCGATCTTCGCCGGTCTCGCCACTCCGACGGAGGCTGCCGGCGTCGGCGCCCTCGGCTCCACGCTGCTCGCCTTCCTCAACCGCCAGCTCACCTTCGAGGTGATGAAGGATGTCTGCTACCGCTCGGCGCTCACCGGCGCCATGCTGTTCGGTATCTTCCTCGGCGCTACCTGCTTCTCGCTGGTGTTCCGCTGGCTCGGCGGCGATGCCCTGATCGACGAGTTCATCGCCTGGGCGGGCGTCGGTCCCTGGGGCATCCTCTTCGTGCTGATGGGCATGGTGTTCTTCCTCGGCTTCTTCTTCGACTGGGTCGAGATCACCCTGATCGTGCTGCCGGTCTTTGGGCCGATCGTCGCCGGGCTCGATTTCGGCGACCATCTGGCCGGGTTCGAGGGCGTCGGCGAGGTCGCGCTGATCTGGTTCACCATCCTCGTATCGACGAACCTGCAGACATCGTTCCTGACCCCACCCTTCGGCTTCGCGCTCTTCTACATGAAGGGCGTGGCGCCTCCGGGCGTGACGATCCAGCACATCTACAAGGGCATCATTCCCTTCGTGATGCTGCAGCTCATGGGTCTGGCGCTGTGCATGCTGTTCCCGGGCATCGTCCTGTGGCTACCTAACGCATTGCTCGGCAACTGACGTCTGTGGCCTAATGCTGCCCCGTCCGCGATGATCCTCGCGGGCGGGGCATTTCTTTGCGCGTCTTCGGCAAGGGCGGGATTTCGGCAAGCGAGGGGCGGGGCATGACGGACAGCGACAGCGACGGCGTGGGGCAGCCGCAGCCGCAGGGCGGCGAACCGCATCTTCCCGGCTTTCCGCCCCATCCCGCCCGCGATCTCGTCCTCGGCGAGCTGCATGCCCGCCCGTTCCGCCCGCTCATCGGGCCGCGCGTCTTCCTGCGCTACGGCTTCACTGTCGACGAGGCCGGGGTGGAGGCGGACCGCGACTGGTTCGCCGGCTATTGCCGCTCCCTCGGCCTGCAGGGGCCGGGCGAGGCGGAGCGGCACCACCTGGTGGAGATTGGCGAGGGCGTGCTGCGGCGCGAGCGGCACGGCGAGTTCCTCACCTATACCTGGGACGGGCCGCTCGATGTCGCCGCCCCGGCCGACGCTCCGCCCGCCGGCCATCCCTTCGGCGCCCGCTTCCGCGCGCCCGGTCCGATGATGGTCGCCGTGCGCTGCGATGTGGTGCCGGCGGACGGGGAGGCCTTTTCCCGGCGCTTTGCCCTGTTCGACCGCACCAGCCTGTGCGTCTCGCAGACCGACGGCGGCGCCTCGGTCATCGCCACCGACTTCCGCCAGGACCGCGACGGCCTCACCCGCATCCTCGTCGGCGACCGTTCGCTGTCGCCGGTGCAGGCCGGCGCCCAGAGCCAGCGGCTGCTGGAGCTGGAGACCTACCGCCTCTTCGCCATGCTCGGCCTTGCCGAGGCGCAGCGCCAGATGCCGCGCGTCTCGGCCATCGAGGATGCGCTGCTGGCGCTGGCCGAGCGCATGCGCACCAGCGACGGGCTGGAGGCCAACCGCGCCCTGCTCGGCGAGTTGATGCGCCTTGCCGCCGACCTGGAGGCGAGCGCGGCGGAGAGCGCCTACCGCTTCGGCGCCAGCCGCGCCTATTACGGCATCGTCCGCCAGCGGCTGGAAACCTTCGGCGAGGACCAACAGGACGGCTATTTCACCTTCACCCAGTTCCTGTCGCGGCGGCTGGCGCCGGCCATGCGCACCTGCGAGACGCTGGAGGAGCGGCAGGTCAAGCTGTCGGAAAAGCTCGCCCGCGCCGCCACCTTGCTGCGCACCCGCGTCGACGTCGAGCTGCAGGAGCACAACCGCTCGCAGCTTGCCGCCATGAACCGCCGCGCCCGGCTGCAGCTGCGCCTGCAACAGACGGTCGAGGGCCTCTCGGTCGCCGCCGTCAGCTACTACGTGGTGGGGCTGATCGCCTATCTCGCCAAGGGCGCCAAGACCGGGCCGTTGGCAGCCTGGCTGCCGTCGCCGGAGCTGATGACCGGCCTTGCCGTGCCGGTGGTGCTTGCTGCCGTCTTCCTCACCGTCCGCCGCATCCGCCGCCACCACAGCGAGGAAGACCACGGCGAGGGGTAGGGGCGCCTGCCCCCTCCCGCGGTCCCCGCAAAAGAAAAGGGAGCCGTTCGGGGGGAACGGCTCCCTCAAATCTTCATGTCGCAGCTGATGCGCGTCATGCGCTCCCGCCCGCGGCGGGGCGGGTCACTTCTTGGTGCCGTCGGCGTTGAACTGCGCCAGATAGGCGATCACGTCGGCGCGCTCGTCGTCCTTCTTCAGGCCGGCAAAGGCCATCTTGCCCTTCGGGATGACCTTCTTCGGCGCTTCGAGATAGGCCGACAGAGTCTCGGCATCCCAGGTCTTGCCCGCTTCCTTGCCTTCCAGCAGGGCCGGCGAGAACTTGTAGTCGTCGACATGGCCCCAGGACGCGCCGACGACGCCGTTCAGCCGCGGACCGACCTTGTTCTTCGCGTCCTCGCCGACGGCATGGCAGGCCATGCACTTGCGGAACACCTTCTCACCCGCGGCGGCATCGCCGTCTGCCTGCGCGCTCGCGGAGAATGCGAGCACGGCGGCGCCGGCCAGCAAAACGAGACGTTTCATAGGTTTTTCTCCCAAGACTTCTGTTCGAACGGTCGGACCGGGGTCCGTCTGTGCCCGGATGCCGGCAGACCCATGGTCAGGCGGGCCGGAGTCCAAGTGGCGAGAAGACTAGCACGATCCCGGCATACGTCATCCAGCCCCTGCCGAGGCAACATGTCGCATTTTTCGAAACTATGCGCTTTTCGCTTTCGCCGCCAGACCGCCGGTCCGGAGCCGGCAAGCGCCGAAAACAAAGGCAGCCGGCGCGGGGAGGCGCACCGGCTGCAGGTGCAGCGGCCGCCGGCGGGCGCCGCCGCGTGTTCTCTCGCCGCTCAGCCGCCGACCAGCGCCTCTGCCTGCCGGTCTTCGGGGGGCCGGTCTTCGGGAGGCCTGCCGTCGCTGTCGTCGCGCAGACCGCCGTCGGGCATCGCCAGCCACTGGTCCAGCCCCTCGTCCCAATAGGGTGAGGGGCCGTAGAGCTTCGCCATGAAGTCGATGAACACCCGCACCTTGGCCGGCAGGAAGCGGCGGCTCGGATAGACTGCGTGCAGGCCGACATTCTTCGAGGCGCGATACTGCGGCAGCACGATGCGCAGCTTGCCCTCGCGCAGCTCCGGGCCGATGTCCCAGGTCGAGCGCAGCGCGATGCCGAGCCCGGCCAGCAGCGCCTCGCGCACCACCTCGCTGGAATTGGTGCGGATCGGCCCGCCGGTGCGCACGATCTCGGTGCCCTGCGGTCCGGCCAGCCGCCAGATCTCCTGCTGGGTGGTGGAGATGCAGGCATGGCTGTTCTGCAGCTGCTCGATGGTCTGCGGCGCGCCGCATCGCTCCAGATAGGACGGGGCGGCGCACAGCACCCGGTGCACCGGCGCCAGCCGCCGGGCGACGAGGCTGGAATCCTCCAGCTCGGCGATGCGGATGGCAAGGTCGTAGCCTTCCCCGACGATGTCGATGAACTCGTCGGAGAGGTCGAGGTTGAAGGAAAGGTCCGGATTGTCGGCCAGGAACGCGCCCAGATGCGGGGCGATGTGCATCCGGCCGAAGGCGGTCGGCGCGCTGACCTTCAGCGTGCCGCGCGCCAGCGCCGAGCGGCGGGTGACGAAGGTTTCCGCCTCCTCGATGGAGGCGAGGATCGCCACCACCCGCTTGTAATAGCCCTGTCCGGCCTCGGTCAGCGCCAGCTGGCGGGTCGTACGCTGCAGCAGCCTCGTGCCCAGCCGGTCTTCCAGCCGGCGCAGCCGTTTCGACACCACGGCCGGCGACAGGCCCATTTCACGCCCTGCGGCGGACATGCTGCCGGCAGCCACCACCCTGGCGAAGATTTCCATGTCGGGAAAATCGGTCATTTTCAACGCACCGGACTTGGTTCTTGTAAATCTTCAACGCTTTATAACGGACAAGCCGTCTGGCATGTTTCGCGGGGTGCCGTCACCGTCCGGCATCGCAAATCTGTCTTATCCTTGATATTACGCGGGATGACACCCGCCGGATCTCAAAAGCGGCGTGATTGTGTCGAGGGAGGAAACGACATGAGCGGCATTGCCATGCCAAGGCCGGACGAGGCCGTCCTGTCGCGTCGCGGCGAGATCGTGCGCGCGCTGAAGGAGATGGTGCCGGGCGAGGGCGTCATCGACACCGACATCGGCATGCGGGTCTACGAGACCGACGGCTTCAACGCCTATCGCCAGATGCCGATGGTCGTGGTTCTGCCGGAAACCGTCGAACAGGTCTCGGCCGTGCTGCGCTATTGCCACGAGAACGGGGTGAAGGTCGTCCCGCGCGGTGCCGGCACTTCGCTGTCCGGCGGTGCCCTGCCGCTCGGCGACGGCGTGCTCATGTCGATGATGAAGTTCAACAAGGTGCTGGACATCGATGCGGCCAACCGCGCCGTCGTCGCCCAGCCCGGCGTCACCAATCTCGGCATCACCCGCGCGGTCGAGCATCTCGGCTTCTACTACGCGCCCGATCCCTCCTCGCAGATCGCCTGCTCCATCGGCGGCAACATCGCGGAAAATTCCGGCGGCGTGCACTCGCTGAAATACGGCCTCACCACCAACAACGTGCTGGGCCTGGAAATGGTGCTGATCACCGGCGAGGTGATCCGTCTCGGCGGCAAGCATCTCGACAGCGAAGGCTACGACCTGCTCGCCCTGATGACCGGATCGGAAGGCCTGCTCGGCGTCGTCACCGAGGTCACGGTGCGCATCCTGCAGAAGCCCGAGACGGCGCGCGCCGCGCTCGTCGGCTTCCCCTCCAGCGAGGCCGGCGGCCAGTGCGTTGCCGAGATCATCGGCGCCGGCATCATTCCCGGCGGCATGGAGATGATGGACGAGCTGGCCATCAACTTCGCCGAGGACTTCGTCAATGTCGGCTATCCGCGTGAGGCAGGGGCCCTGCTGATCGTCGAGCTCGACGGGCCGGAGGCCGAGGTCGACCATCTGCTCGCCGAGGTCGAGGCCATCGCCCGGCGCAACGGCGCCACCTCGCTGCGCGTCTCCACCTCGGAGGAAGAGCGCCTTGCCTTCTGGGCCGGTCGCAAGTCGGCCTTCCCGGCGGTGGGCCGCATCTCGCCCGACTACCTGTGCATGGACGGCACCATTCCCCGCCGCGCCCTGCCGCAGGTTCTCGCCCGCATGCGCGAGCTTTCCGAAAAGCACGGGCTGCGCTGCGCCAATGTCTTCCATGCCGGCGACGGCAACCTGCATCCGCTGATCCTCTACGATGCCAACAAGCCGGGCGAGCTGGAGCGGGCGGAGGATTTCGGCGCCGACATCCTGCGGCTTTGCGTCGAGGTCGGCGGCGTGCTGACCGGCGAGCACGGCGTCGGCATCGAGAAGCGCGACCTGATGCCGGTGATGTTCTCCGAGGACGATCTCAAGCAGCAGCAGCGGGTCAAGTGCGCCTTCGATCCCAAGCAGCTGCTCAATCCGGGCAAGGTCTTTCCGGAGCTGCACCGCTGCGCGGAGCTCGGGCGCATGCATGTCAGCAAGGGCCAGCTGCCCTTCCCGGACATTCCGCGCTTCTGACGGTCCACGCTTCCGACGAAGCGCCAATCTCGAACCCGCCAATCTCGAACCCTCAAGCCAGGACGAGAAGATCAAGATGCCCGACACGTTCAAGCCGCGTACGGAGGAGGAGGCCCGCGACGTCGTCCGCTGGGCGATGGCCGAGCACGAGCCGCTGGAAATCGTCGGCCAGGCCTCCAAGCGCGCCCTCGGGCGCCCGGTGCAGGCCGGCCATCTGCTCGACATGTCGGGCCTTGCCGGCATCGAGCTCTACGAGCCGGAGGAACTGGTCCTTACCGCGCTGCCCGGCACGCCCATCGCCGAGATCGAGGCGGCGCTGGCGGCCAGCAATCAGGAACTTGCCTTCGATCCGCTGGACTACGGTCCGCTGCTCGGCAATCCGGCGGGGCAGGGCACGCTCGGCGGCGTTATCGCCGCCAACCTTGCCGGCTCCAAGCGGCTGAAGCACGGGGCGGCGCGCGATCATGTGCTCGGCATGGACGCGGTCTCCGGGCGCGGCGAGATCTTCCATTCCGGCGGCCGCGTGGTGAAGAACGTCACCGGCTACGACCTGCCGCGCGCGCTCACCGGCTCCTGGGGCACGCTGGCGGTCGCCACCCGCATCACGCTGAAGGTGCTGCCGCGCGCCCAGACCGAAGCGACCTTCCTTCTCTCGGGCCTTGGCGATGCCGAGGCCGCCACGGCGATGACGACCGCCATGGGCTCCTCGGCCGAGGTCTCGGCCGCTGCCCATCTGCCCGCCGCCGCGGCGCAGGATCTGGCCGCGCGCGGCCATGCGCTCTCCGGTCCCTCGACCCTGTTGCGGCTGGAAGGCTTCGGCCCCTCCGTCGACTACCGCTTCGAGCGGTTGCGCGCTCTTCTCGGGGCCGGCCGCTCAGTTTCCCGGTGGCGGCGGATGCCTCCCGTGCCCTGTGGCGCGCGGTGCGCGATGCGGATGCGTTCGTCGGCACCGACGATCTCGTCTGGCGCCTCTCCGTCGCCCCGACCGCCGGTGCGGCGGTCGTCGCGCAGCTTGCCGGTCGGTTCGTCTGCAAGGCCTTCTACGACTGGTCGGGCGGCCTCGTCTGGCTGGCCGTGCCGGGCACCGACGCCCGCGCCGAGGCGATCCGCGCCGCCATCGCCGCCTGCGGCGGCGGCCATGCGACCCTGGTGCGCGCGCCCGCGCCGCTGCGCTCTTCCATCCCCGTGTTCCAGCCCCAGCCGGCCCCGCTTGCCGCCCTTGCGGCCCGGCTCAAGGAGCAGTTCGACCCACACGGCATCCTCAACCCGGGCCGCATGACGGCGGGACACTGACATGCAGACCAGTTTCTCCATTCATCAGCTTGCCGACCCGCATATGGCGGAGTCGGAAAAGATCCTGCGCAAGTGCGTCCATTGCGGCTTCTGCACGGCCACCTGCCCGACCTTCGCCCTGCTCGGCGACGAGCTCGACAGCCCGCGCGGCCGCATCTACCTCATCAAGGAGATGCTGGAGAACGACCGGCCGGCCGATGCGCGCACCGTGCGCCATATCGACCGCTGCCTGTCCTGCCTCTCCTGCATGACGACCTGTCCCTCGGGCGTGCACTACATGCACCTGGTCGACCATGCCCGCGCCCATATCGAGAAGACCTATCGCCGCCCGCTCGGCAACCGGATGGTGCGCTCGCTGCTGGCCTTCGTGCTGCCGCATCCCGGCCGTTTCCGCCTGTCGCTGGCCGCCGCCTTCTACGCCCGGCCCTTCGCCGGCCTGTTGCGGACGATGGGCGGCCCGTTCAAGTCGCTCGGCGCCATGCTCTCGCTCGCGCCCCTCAAGGCGCCGTCCCCGTCCTCGCTGAAGCAGGGCAACGCCTATCCGGCCGCCTCTGCCGCCGCGCGCAAGGGCCGCGTCGCCCTGCTCACCGGCTGCGCCCAGCCGGTGCTGGCGCCGGAGATCAACGAGGCGACCGTCCGCCTGCTCAACCGCGCCGGCGTCGAGGTGGTTCTGCCGAAGGGCGAGGGCTGCTGCGGCGCGCTCGTCCATCACATGGGCCGCGAGGAGCAGGCGCTCACCGATGCCCGCCGCAATGTCGATGCCTGGACGCGCGAGATCGAGGGCGGGGGGCTCGATGCGATCCTGATCACCGCGTCCGGCTGCGGCACGACGATCAAGGACTACGGCTTCATGCTGAAGGACGATCCCGCCTATGCGGAAAAGGCCGCGAAGGTCTCCGCGCTGGCGAAGGACGTCACCGAGTATCTCGCCGGTCTGGATCTTGGCGCGCCGGTGCGTGCCACGGGTCTGACGGTCGCCTACCACTCGGCCTGCTCCATGCAGCACGGGCAGAAGATCACCCGCCAGCCGAAGACGCTTCTGACCGCCGCCGGCTTTGCCGTGCGCGACGTGCCGGAAGGGCACCTGTGCTGCGGCTCGGCCGGCACCTACAACATCCTGCAGCCGGACATCGCCCGCCGCCTGCGCGACCGCAAGGTCGCCAATATCGAGAAGACCTCGCCCGATCTCGTCGCCACCGGCAATGTCGGCTGCATCACCCAGATCGGCAGCGGGACGCAGCTTCCGGTGATGCACACGGTGCTGCTGCTCGACTGGGCCTATGGCGGCCCGGAGCCGGCGCTGCTGGCCGAGGCGGGTCTCGGCGAGGCGCGGCTCGCCGTTCCTGCCTGATCGCGGCACGCAGCAGGGCTATGAACGAAAAACCCCCGGGCGGCCGTGCCGTCCGGGGGTTTTGCTTGCGGGGAACTTGCAGCAAAAATCGTTAGCGGACGTGCACCTTGGCGCCGACCGGCACCCGGTTGTACAGGTCGATCACGTCCTCGTTGCGCATGCGGATGCAGCCCGAGGAGACGGCCCGGCCGATGGTCCAGGGCTCGTTCGAGCCGTGGATGCGGTAGAGCGTCGAGCCGAGATAGAGGGCGCGCGCGCCCAGCGGGTTCTTCGGGCCGCCGGCCATGTGCACCGGCAGGCCCGGCTGGCGCTTGCGCATTTCCGCCGGCGGGCGCCAGTCCGGCCACTCGGCCTTGCGCGTCACCTTGTGCGTGCCGGCCCACTCGAAGCCGGGACGGCCGACGCCGACGCCGTAGCGGCGGGCAAAGCCGCCCTTCTCGATGAGGTAGAGATAGCGCGCCTCGGTATCGATGACGATGTCGCCGGGCTTGTGCTTGCCGTCATAGGCGACGGTGGTCGGCAGGAAGCGCGGGTCGACCTGGCGCTGCACCTGGCGTTGCGGCGCCGCGCCGGGGGCGACGCCCATGTGGCGCACCCGCTCCATGCGCTGCGGCTGGCGCATCACCGGGCGGGTGGTCACCTGCGGGCGCATCTGGCGGCGATGGGGCTGCAACTGCAGCACCCAGGGCTCGGTCAGGTCCGGGCTGAGCAGAAGCGGCGGCGCGCCGGCGCCGCTGCGATAATCGGCCTTGGCAGGGGACAGCGCCATCGCGCCGGCCAGCATCGCCGCGGCAAGTAGAAATCCTGTTCGCTGCATCGACGTACTCGCAACCTCTTCGTCGCACCACGGGCACCGCTCCGGCGGCAGGGCACGGGCGGATCGTTCGAAAGTAGCGGCTGCGCGGCAGTCAATCGTAAACCTTGCGGCAAGACATGCCGCTTTCTCTCCGCGTGGTTAGCGCGCGGTTGAAGGACATGGTCAACACGGTGTGAATCGGGCGGGCTTGCCGGTTAACGCGGGCGGCGCGCCGTCAGTTCACCAGCGGGCGCACCTGGCGCACGATCCCCGGCAGCAGGGGCTGGACCTGCTCGGGGCTCATGCCCGGCCTGATGCTCGGGTGGTAGAGCATGTTGAGCAGCATCCGGTCGAACGTGGTGAAGCGGCTGTGGCGGGAGCGGTCGTTGAACACCGAATGCGACAGCGAGGTGTCGTCGTTCATCGGCCCCAGCCCCTGCAGCAGCTCCTCCACCAGGCAGCGGCGGAACAGGAAGTCGCCCTCGTCGGAGACGATCACCGCCGCCGATTGCGAGATGCCGCGCCGGTCGGAGACCACCCGCACCAGGCATCGGCCCGGCACGTCGGCGGTCGGGTCCTTGTAGATGTGCCGGCGCACCACATCGCGATACTGGCCCCGGTCGACCACGTAGACGTGGAAATTCGCTTCCCCCGGCGTCGGCACCACCATCGTCGACAGGCCGCGGATCCCCGCGCCCATCTGCTCGATGAAGCGATAGACCATCGGCTTGCGGTTCTTGGCCGCCATGTTGTGCACGTAGAAGCGCACCGGCCCGGCATATTTCTTGACGAGATAGGGCTGCCAGCTCCACGAGCGGTATTCCAGCCCGAACACCGTCTTCATGAAGCCGTCGATCAGCTCCTCGGTGGAGAAGGTGTGCGGCGCGGCACTCGACGGGACCGCGCTGCCGGAAAACGCCGGCAGGGCAAGGCACAGCAGCAGGATCAGTCTCGAGAGCGGTCGGCGCAAGATCGCGTTTCCGGTAACGGCATTTCAGGTCAGGCGTCGACCGCCAGCCTTCGAGCATACAGAACCGGGCAGGGGATCGGAACGCAAAATCGCGTCACCGCCGGCAATTGCCGCTGCGGCAGGCCTGCCCGGAACAATTCCTTAAATCTCTGCCGCTATACGTTATTTCCGACGCCCCCCGGTACAGCCTGCCCTGGAAGACGTGGAGACAAGCCCCGCCATGATGGCCACCAGAAGAGCCTTTAGAGCCGAGAGCCTCTTGCAGCAGTCGAGCGCTGACGGGGGCTCCGGTCAGGGGTCGGATCTCCAGTACCGGGCCCTGATGGCCGAGATTTCCTCGATCAAGGCGATGATTCGCCCCGCCGAGGAGGTCAGCAACCAGGTCCTCGACCAGTTCAAGAAGGAGCTGGGTGAGGCGGTGAAGCTCAAGGCCGAGCTCGACTCGATCTACGAGGCCATCGCCAAGACCAAGCACGAGATCGCCACCCTGCACCACACGACCGGGCAGGACAGCCACGAGATGAGCCGCGTCACCAACGAGCTCGACGCGGTGGTCAGCGGCACCGAAGGGGCGACCGAGGGCATCCTGTCGGCGGCCGAGTTCATCGACGAGACGGCCAACACGCTGGCGGCGCGCTTGCGCGGCCAGGACGCGGAGCTTGCGCACGACATCCAGGAGAAGGTCGTCCAGATCTTCGAATCCTGTAACTTCCAGGACCTCACCGGCCAGCGCATCACCAAGGTGATCAACACGCTGCGCTTCATCGAGGACCGCATCATCCGCATGATGGAGATCTGGGGCGGCATCGAGAGCTTCAAGTCCATCGCGCCGGAGGAACAGCCGACCCGCGAGGGCGATGCGGCCCTGCTCAACGGCCCGGCGCTGGAGACCGACGAGGGTCTCGCCAGCCAGGACGACATCGACGCGCTCTTCGCCTGACCGCGTCGACATCACCCGGATCCCTCGCTTTCGCAACGGCGGCCCGGGCTTTGCCCGCCCCCGCGGAGCCGGCGAACGTAGTGAGCCTGGCGCGAGCGAAACACCGGTGAAGGCGAGCGGAGACCCCGCGAGCCGGAACCAGGCCGCAACGGCGGCCCGGGCTTTGCCCGCCCCCGCGGAGCCGGCGCACGTAATGAGCCCGGCGCGAGCGAAACACCGGTGGAGGCGAGCGGAGACCCCGCGAGCCGGAACCAGGCCGCAACGGCGGCCCGGGCTTTGCACGCCCCCGCGGAGCCGGCGCACGTAATGAGCCCGGCGCGAGCGAGAAAAAGCCATCGCTTCACAAGCCTTGCCGTTCCTGCTATCTCGAACAAAGAGTGAACAATCGGGCGCGCGAAACGCGCTGCAAGGAGGCGCGATGAGCGAGGCGGCGGACGGACAGAGCGGCGGGACCGAGGCACGGGACGACCTGCCGCGCGGCCTTTTGCGCGGCGAGGACGGTCGCTGCCGCTGTGGGTGGCACGGCAACAAGCCCGACTATCTCGTCTACCACGACAACGAGTGGGGCCGGCCCGTCACCGACGATCGCCGGCTGTTCGAAAAGATCTGCCTTGAGGGGTTCCAGTCGGGCCTGTCCTGGCTGACCATCCTGCGCAAGCGCGAGAGCTTCCGCGCCGGGTTCGCCGGCTTCGACTTCGAGGCGGTGGCCCGCTTCGGCGACGCTGACGTCGAGCGGCTGCTGCAGGACGCCGGCATCGTCCGCCATCGCGGCAAGATCGTCTCGACCATCAACAACGCCCGCCGCGCCTGCGATCTTGCCGCCGAGCGCGGTTCGCTCGCCGCCTATTTCTGGAGCTTCGAGCCCGGACCGCAGGACCGGCCGGACTATTGCGACCACGCGTCGGTCTCGGTTCTTGCCCAGACCCCGGCCTCCCGCGCCCTGTCGAAGGACCTGAAGAAGCGCGGCTGGAGCTTCGTCGGCCCCACCACCGTCTACGCCTTCATGCAGGCCATGGGCCTGGTCAACGATCATCTCGAGGGCTGCTGGGTGCGCGAGGAGGCCGAGCGCCAGCGCCAGGCGCTCGTCCGCCCGACATAAGACTGCGTCGCCCCCTTGCGCCCCAAGCCCTGCATTTGTCTTCCCGGAAGGGGCTGAGCCAACGCCCACGCGCCCCTCTCCCCCTTGAGGGGGAGATGTCGGCGCAGCCGACAGAGGGGGGTGAACAGCGCTCGCTATGGAGCGCAGCCGTCTCCTTGGCGTCATCCCGGGCAAGGCGCAGCCGCGACCCGGGACCGGAGAGCCACTGAGCCGACCTTTCCTTCCAGGAGCTTTTCCTCACTCACCCCGGCTCTCCGATCCCGCATCTCCGCTTCGCTGCGTCCGGGGTGACGAGGAGAGAGGTTAGCGGCCTCCCGCCATCGCTCTGGCAACCAATAGGCTCCGGATCTCGCGTTGCTCGTCCGATTACGGTCAAGAGTGGGGTGACGTCAGAGGGGACGCGGGGGGCGTGCCTCCTTCTCGGCTGTCATCCCGGTTTCGGCGAAGCCGAAGACCGGAACCAGTAACCCCGAACGGTGGGAAAAGGCCTCGACGCTGCCGCCGGAAGATCGATGGCAGCTGCCTTCGGCGCTCCGGCCTCTCGTTTCGTCATCCCGGGCAAGGCGCAGCCGCGACCCGGGACCGGCGAGCCACTGAGCCCGCCTTTCTCGCCGGAGCTTTTCCGCACTCACCCCGGCTCTCCGGCCCCGGCTCGGCGCTCGCGCGCCGTCCGGGGTGACGAGGAGAGAGGTTAGCGGCCTCCCGCCATCGCTCTGGAAACCATTAGGCTCCGGATCTCGCGTTGCTCGTCCGACTACGGTCAAGGGTGGGGTGACGGCAGAAGGGATGCGGGGGGCGCTCCTCCTTTTCGGCTGTCATCCCGGTTTCGGCGAAGCCGAAGACCGGGAACCAGTAACCCCGAACGGTGGGAAAAGGCCTCGACGCTGCCGCCGGAGGATCGATGGCAGCTGCCCTCGGCGCTCCAGCCTCTCGTTTCGTCATCCCGGGCAAGGCGCAGCCGCGACCCGAGACCGGCGAGCCACTGAGCCTGTCTCTCGTAGCCCGGCGTTTCCGAAACCGCCCCTTGCCCGCTGCCCTCGCGGTTTCTCCTCAGGTTCGGCTGTGCGTGCCGGCACATGGAGGTTGCGCGGCCCGTCCGCTTCGGCTTAGCTGCCATGGCATTTGCCACAAGGGGTTGCCATGGAGCGACCGGGGCGGCCCCAGCGGTTGTCTCTCCCGTGCGTTCCGCAGCCGGGCCCCTTGCCGGAACGACAGGCGCCGGGAAACGGCGTCGCTTGGGGCGCGTCACGCGCTGCCCATGGGAGGACTGACAATGAAATTCGCACGCTTCGCCATCGGCCTTGCCGCCGGCCTTGCGATGACCGCCTCCGCGGCCCTCGCCGACACCACCACCCTGCGCATCACGCTGCAGCTGCCGCTCAAGAGCCATCTCGGCGAGAACGTCAGCCTGTTCAAGCAGAAGGTCGAGGAGATCTCCGCCGGCGACATCAAGGTCGAGATCTACGACTCGGCCCAGCTCTACAAGGACAACGAGGTGCCGCAGGCGGTGGGCTCCGGCGCCATCGAGATGGGCGTCGCCTCGCTGACCCGCTATGTCGGCGATGTGCCGGCGGTCGACGTCTTCTACATGCCGTTCCTGCTCAACAGCGAAGAGCTGGTGCGCAAGGCGGTGGCCCAGGACAGCCCGGTCCGCGGCCCGCTCGACGAGGCGATCCTGGAGACCGGCGCCCGCGTCCTGTGGTGGCAGGCTTATGGCGGCTCCGTGCTGCTGTCGAAGGGCGAGCCGATCCGCACCCCGGCCGACCTGCAGGGCAAGAAGGTCCGCGTCTTCGGCAAGACGCTCGGCGAGTGGATCAAGGCCGCCGGCGGCGCGCCGACCATGGTTTCCGGTTCCGAGCAGTACATCGCCTACCAGCGCGGCACCGTCGACGTCGGCATGACCGGCGTCTCGGCCGTCGACAGCCGCCGCCTGTGGGAGGTGATGGACACCATTACCGTGACCAACAACGCCGACATCGAGTTCATCGTCGTCGTCAACGAGCAGTTCTGGCAGGGCCTGCCGGAGCAGCACCGCGCTGGATCAACGAGGCGGCCCTGTTCGCCGAGAAGGACGTGCGCGACCGTATGTCCAGCATCGAAGCCGCCTCCTACAAGGCCGGCCGCGAGAACGGCATGACCGTCTACGAGCTCAGCGACGAGGAAGTGGCCGCCTGGGAAGCTGCCGCGCAGCCGGTCTACGACCAGTTCCTCGCCGATTCGGGCGAACTCGGTGCTAAGGTCCTCGAGGCCGCCCGCGCCCTCAAGAACTGACCCTTTGCCGGTACGATGCCGGGGCGGCGCGGTCCGCCCCGGCATCGCGCCGGTATCTCCCTGAAAAAAAACTGGGGTTGACGCCGATGTTGCGTGTGATCGACGCCGTTTCCCGAACTGTCGGGACGGTGGCGGGCTGGGCCTATTTCGCCACCGCCCTGATGCTCGGTTACGAGGTGGTGATGCGCTATGTCTTCATCGCGCCGACCATCTGGGCCGAGGAGCTGGCGCGCATGCTGCTCGTCTGGGCCACGTTCGGCGGCGCGGCGATCCTGCTGCACCGGCGCCAACACATCACCATCACCCTGTTGACCGATCACCTGTCGCCGCGCGTGCGGCAGGTGCAGGAAGTGTTCGTCCTCCTGTTCATCGTCGCTCTGGCCGCCGTCATCGTCTATGACGGCACCGGCATCGCCTACGATTCCTTCCACCGCGGCCGCACCACCGGCTCCATGCTCGACCTGCCGGCCTGGTGGTCGCAGGCCTCGCTCCCGGTCTGCTTCGCGCTGCTCGGCCTCCAGGCGCTGGTGGAGGCGCTGCGCGTCGCCGTCGGCGGGGCCGAAAATCTTCCCCGCGGTTCGGTGGAGCACTAGATGACGACGGTTCTCATTCTTCTGGCGCTGTTCGCCCTGCTGCTCGTCGGCGTGCCGGTCGCCTTCACGCTCACCGGCCTCGGCTTCGGCCTGCTCTTTTTCGGCGGGTTCTCGCCGCTGATGGTGCCGCAGGGCCTGCTGTCGGCCGCCGACAGCTTCGTGCTGATCGCGGTGCCGCTGTTCCTTCTAATGTCCAACGTGCTGCTGAAGGGCGGCGTCGGGCGCGATCTCTTCGCCGCCGTGCAGGCCTGGGTCGGCCATTGGCCGGGCGGGCTCGCCATCGCCACCATCCTGTCCTGCGGCATCTTCGCGGCGATCTCCGGCTCCTCCGTCGCAACGGCCGCCACCATCGGCACCGTGGCGATCCCGGAAATGACCTCGCGCGGCTATCCGCGCCGCTTCGTGCTCGGCCTGCTGGCCGCCGGCGGCACACTCGGCATCCTCATTCCGCCCTCGATCCCGATGATCGTCTACGGCGTCATCACCGAGGAATCGATCATCGCCCTGTTCCTGGCCGGCGTCGGCCCGGGCCTGCTGCTGATGGTGCTGTTCATCGCCTGGTCGGTGCTCTATGCGAGCTTCGCCGCCGACTACCAGCCGAGCCCGCGCGCCACCTGGGACGAGCGCCGGCGCACCGCCATCCGCGCGTTCCCGACCGTGCTGCTCGCCGCCTTCGTCATCGCCGGCATCTACATGGGCATCTTCACGCCCACCGAGGCCGCGGCCATCGGCTTCCTCGGCTCGCTGATCGTCGTCGGCCGGTGCTGCGCACCCTCGACTGGCCGAAGTTCCGCGACGCGGTTGCCGAGGCCATGACCACGACCGTGGCGATCCTGCTGATCGTCGCCGGTGCCAAGGTCTTCGGCAAGGCGATCACCCTCTACCGCATTCCCCAGGACATCTCGCTGTTCCTGTCGGAACACATCTCGACCGCCGGCATGTTCGTGCTGGTCGTCGCCCTCGTCCTGCTGGTCATGGGCCTGTTCCTGGAATCGCTGTCGATGATCCTGATCATGGTGCCGGTGCTCTCCGGCGCGCTGATGGCGCTAGGCATCGACCCGATCTGGTTCGGCGTGTTCTTCGTCATCATGATCGAATGCGCCCTGATCACCCCGCCTGTCGGTCTCAATCTCTATGTGATACAGGCGGTCGGAAAGGCGAGCATGGGCGAGGTCGCCACCGGCGTCCTGCCGTTCCTCGTGATCATGCTGGCCAGCGCCGCCATCATCTTCTGGTGGCCCGCCGTCGCGCTCTACATTCCTTTCCGGTTGTAGGTGGCCCTTCCGGCTGTAGGCGCGCGCCGGGCGACCGGTTTCCAGCGAAAAGGCAAGCTCATGTCCTCTCCCGCCGCGCGTCTTCGCGCCCATCTCGCCGCGACCCCGCTCACGGTCATGCCCTGCTGCTTCGACGGCCTGTCGGCCAAGCTGATCGGCGATGCCGGCTTTCCCGTCACCTTCATGTCGGGCTTTGCCGTCTCTGCCGCTCGCATCGGCGCGCCGGACACCGGCCTGATCTCCTATGGCGAGATGGTCGACACCGGCCGCAATGTCTGCGCGGCGACCGGCGCCATGGTCATCGGCGACGGCGACACCGGCTACGGCAACGCCCTCAACGTCAAGCGTACCGTGCGCGGCTACGCCCAGGCCGGCTTCGCCGCGATCATGATCGAGGACCAGGTCGCGCCCAAGCGCTGCGGCCACACCCGCGGCAAGCTGGTCGTCGACCGTACCGAGGCCGTCAATCGCATCAAGGCGGCGGTCGATGCCCGCGAGGAGGGCGCCGACATTCTCATCCTCGCCCGCACCGATGCCCGCCACGGCCACGGTCTCGACGAGGCGCTGGAGCGGGCGGCCGCCTTCCGCGATGCCGGTGCCGACCTGCTCTTCGTCGAGGCGCCGCAGTCCGTCGAGGAGATGGAGCGGATCTGCCGCGAGGTGCCCGGCATCCACATGGCCAATCTCGTCGAGGGCGGCGCGACGCCGCTCCTGTCGCATGCCGAGCTGCAGCGCATCGGCTACCGGCTCGCCGCCTATCCTCTCACGCTGCTCTCGGCCGTGACGCGCGCCATGCAGGAGGCGCTGCAGGTGATCAAGGCCGGCCAGCATCCCGACGCGGCGCTGCTCGACTTCCCCTCCCTGCGCAAGGCCGTCGGCTTCGACGCCTATTACGAGGAAGAGGCGAACTACGCCGACCGTCGCGATTGAGAGTATTGCATGCGGGGCGGCAGGCGGGGATAAGCCCGTTTGCCGTCCGCGCCGCGCTGCGGGGATAAGTCGTCTTCGTCGACCGGATTGCGCGCCGGGCGCCGATTTCGAGAAAATTGAGACGCGCGAGGGGCTCTCGTCGCAAAATTTCTCGAAATTTTGCAAAATCCGTCTCGAAAATTCTCAAAATTGATTTCCGTTTAAATCAGTAGCTTGTTCTGAATCGTGCGGCGAAGTCCGTCCGTGGTGATCCGCTCTCCGGGCGCTCGCGTAAATTTGCCGAGATCCGAAGTGCGACCGGCTTTCCCGATCCGCCGTTCGACCAACGCTTCCGGTCTCAGCCGGAACGCCTACCCGATCGGCTTCCCGGCCAGGAGGCCGCTCTCCCCCGGAGCGGCCTCCTTTTTTGTTCAGAGCGCCGGCTTGCGCGCCAGCCAGTCGGTCGCCTGCTCATAGGCCTTCGCCACCTGCAGCACGCCGAGATCGTCGCGTGGCCGGCCGATGATCTGGATGCCGGCCGGCAGGCCTTCTGCCGAAAATCCGGCCGGGACCGACACCACCGGAAGGCCGAGAAGGCTTGCCGGAACAACGACTTCCATCCAGCGATGGTAGGTGTCCATCGCCCGTCCGCCGACCTCCTTGGGCCAGTCCAGATCGACGTCGAACGGAAACACCTGTGCCGTCGGCAGGATCAGCACGTCGACCTTTTCGAACAGCCGCAGCACCGCCCGGTAGAAGGCGCTGCGCACCACGCTCGCCTCTTCCAGCCGCGCCGGCATCAAGGCGCGGCCGCGCTCGATTTCCAGATTGCCGCCGGTTTCAGCTTGTCGCGCGTCGCCGCCGCCTCGTAGAGACCGCCGAGCTTTCCGGCAACCCGCCAGCTCCGCAGGTCCGCCCAGGCCTGGAACACCCGCTCCGCATCGAAGCCCGGCGCCGGCTCCTCGACCCGGCAGCCGAGGCCGGCGAAGACGTCGACCGCCGCCCGGCACAGCTCCAGCATTTCGGGCTCGAACGGCAGGTGGCCGCCCAGATCGCCGAGCCAGCCGACCCTGAGGCCGGCGATGTCGGAGCGGATCGGCGGCACGAATTCGGCCCCGTCGCCCGGCAGCGATTGCGGCGCGCGCGCATCGTATCCGGCCTGCACCGACAGCAGCAGCGCCAGATCGTCGACGCTGCGCGCCATCGGTCCTTCCGTCGCCATCCCGTCGAAGAAGCTCTCCGGCCCCGGCCCCGACGGCACCCGGCCGTAGCTCGGCCGCATGCCCAGCACGTTGCAGAAACCGGCCGGATTGCGCAGCGACCCCATCATGTCGCTGCCGTCGGCCACCACCAGCATGCGCGCGGCCAGCGCCGCCGCGGCGCCGCCGCTGGAGCCACCGGCGCTGCGCGTCGTGTCGTAGGGGTTGCGCGTCGGCCCGAACAGCGGGTTGTAGGTATGCGAGCCGAGGCCGAACTCCGGCACGTTGGTCTTGCCGATGAACAGGCCCCCGGCCGCCCGGATGCGCGCCACCTGGATGCCGTCTTCCTCGGGCACCTGGCGGGCGAAGACCGGCGAGCCCATGGTCGTCGGGATGCCGGCGGTCATGGCCAGATCCTTGATCGCCTGCGGAATTCCGTGCAGCACCCCGCGCGAGCGTCCCTCGGCCAGCTCGGCGTCGGCCGCATTGGCCTCGGCCAGCAGCGCATCGCCGTCGCGCAGCGAGACGATGGCGTTGAGCGTCGGATTGACGGCCTCGATCCGCGCGAGCGTCGCCTCCATCACCTCGCGGGCCGACACCTCGCGCGCATGGATCTTGCGGGAAAGCTCGACGGCGGACAGCTCGAGCAGCTCTTGTGACGGCATCGGCGGGACCCTTCGGGTTGGAAAGGCCGGCTGTGCGGACGCGGCGGCCGACAGCGGCAGACGGGCGGGACGGCGCGCGGGAGACGACTGTCTCTCTCGCGCCAGTGACTTGAAATGTCACATGTTCCGCGGCGAATGCCAAGGGCGGCAGGCAGGAAAGCGGCAGGCTCCTACAGCGCCGAGGCGCGGCGCAGCCACTCCGGGTTTTCCAGGCAGTAGTAGCCGGAAATGCGGCTGATCGTGCCCGCACGCTTCCAGTCGTTGAGGACGCGGCTGACATTCTCGCGCGCCGCGCCCGCCATGTTGGCGATGTCGGCCTGCGACAGCTTGTAGTGGATCAGGATGCGGTCCTTGTCGACCGGCTTGCCGAACGTGTCGGCCAGCTGCAGCAGGGTCTGGGCAACGCGGCCGGGCAGGGGCAGGAAGGAGCGCGCCGCCAGAACGTCGTTGGCCTGTCGCAGCCGCTGTCCGACGATCGACAGCATGTGGCGGTAGAGCGCCGGGTTCTCGTCGGCGAAGCGCTCGAAGGCGTGCTTCTCGATGAAGGCGAGGCGGGTCGGTTTCAGCGTCGTGACGGTGGCCGAACGCGCGCGCCCGTCCAGCAGCGCCAGCTCGCCGACGATGGCGCCGGGGCCGAGCACGGCCAGCAGCTGCTCGTCGCCCTCGACGCTGACGATGGAGACCTTCAGCGAGCCCTCGAGGATCGCGTAGCAGCCGTTGCCCGGATCTCCGGCCTCGAACAGGATGGCACCGGGCTTCACCGACATCGGCCGGGCCAGTGCGGCAAGACCGGCGGCAAGGTTGCAGTCCAGCCCTTCCATCGAAAAGCTGTTCTCGAGGAAGTTCCTCAGTTCGACCATGTGTCCTGCCTCGATTCTTCGTCCCCTTGGACGCGCATTCTCGGGCCGGCGCATGAATGCCGCATGAACTGGAAGGATGCGCCGGCGCGACTGCCCCGTCGCGCCGGGCCGAACTGGCCCCGTCCGGCCATTGTACGGCGGTTTCGCCGGCAGCAAAGCGGATTGTGTGACTGTCGTCACTGTAACCGGGGCGAGGCCGCCCTATATCAAGGACAACAGGCGCTGCTCTCCTGACCTCGCAGCGCCCCTCCCGAAAAACCGGTCCCCCATCCCCGCGGGGGGCCGGTTTTCGCGTTTTCGGCCGCTGTAACCTGCTGTCAGTACAGGAAAATATCCTTTTCCATCAGCAGCAGCGGAAAGGTATCCCCCTTGAAGAAGGCGAACTGGGCAATGCGCGTGTCGAGGCGCGCGCGCGGTTCCACGCGCCGCAGCCGGTCGTCGATCTCACCCGGCTGGCAGAAGACGACGGTCCGGTCGGAAAGCCCGTCCATCCCGCGGCGCAGATGCTGAACGTGGACCGCCTCGTCGATGGTCTCGGGAAAGTCGGGCCCGCGCTCCAGCACCTTCAGCCCTGCGTCCCGTGCGGTGCGGGCGAAGCGCGTGGCGGCACGCGGGCCGAGCTGCGGCATCACGATGCGCGGCGGCCAGCGGCGAAGGGCCACCTGCTTCAGCACCACGCGGGCGAGCGCCGGCACGGCCAGCAACTCGTCGGCCACATGCACGAAGTCGGCCGGGCGCTGGTAGAACTCCTCGAAACAGGTGAGCTGGGCCTCGACCTCCTCGGCCAGCATCTCGTCCGGCAGCAGGCGCAGCGCCCCCCACAGGCGCCACCAGCGTGCCTTGGGAAAGCGGCTGCCGAACTGGCCACGTGCCCGCATCGACAGCGGCGCGAAGGGGCGGGTCAGCGTCAGCGTCAGCCCGACCAGGGTGCGGTGGCGGACGCTGTCGACCGTATCGCGCAGCGGCAGGTATTCGCGCGACCACAGGTCGGAGACGACGAGACACCCCACGGCGGAGAGCGCGCCGGCCGAGATCAACTCGCGCAGGGCCCGGTCGACGCCGAAGGCCAGGCCATAGTCTGCCGACGTGAGGAGGATCCGTTTCATGCTGGAATTCTATGCAGGGACCGGCGCGCAGGCGCCAGTCCGAATTTTAGTCTGCCGATTATATGCGGCCCAACCTCGCGCCGATCACGGCAGCGGGTAGACCGGGTCGAGGGGCCTGCCCGCATGCGGCTCGGCGACCCGGTAGACGACGAGGTTCTCGATCGGCGTGCCGCGCGAGCTGCGGGTGAGCACGGCGACCCGCTCGACCTCGGCAAAGCGCGCCGACAGGCGGTCCACGCCGGGATCCCGGCGTTCCTCGGCAACGAACAGCGCCGGCCGGGCCAGCGTGCCGGCGTCCGGATCGGGCCGCATCGCGTAGCGAATACGCTGGTCGACCTGTTCCACCGGCATCGCCTTGTCGAGCTGCCAGGCGAGCTGGGCATTGAGGCTGTAGGCGTTGGTGGCGATCCACGCTGCGCCCTGTTCGCGCGCAAGGGCCTCCAGCGCCGAACCGATCTCTTCCCAGCCGCGGGTCTGGTGGGTCGGGTCCTTGCGCGCGAAGGCGCCGGTCAGCGGCGCCACCGCATGGACATAGACGATCAGCGAGACGGCGAGCCCCAGCGCGACGGCAACGGCGGAGAAGCGCTGCCAGAACCCTGGGCCCGGCCGCAGCGGCGGGTTTGCCGCGACCAGCGCGGCGGCAAGGGCGATGGCCGGAAACAGCGGCGCGGGCCAGTTGCCCTGCACGCGCGAGTGCAGCGAATGCGCCAGCAGGTAGATCAGGAAGGGCAGACTGGTCCACAGCAGCAGGCCGCCGGCCGCCTCGCCCCGCAGGGCGGCGCGGGCGATCCGCACCACGCCGATGCCGGCAAGCACCGCGACCAGCGGATTGGCAAGGCCGATGAGCGCGCCCAGGAATTCCGGCAGGTAGCGCGTGCTCCAGCCCTCCGGTACGGCGCGGCCGAACTGCTTGGTGAAGGAGGCCCATTCATGCGCCGCGTTCCAGCCGATGACAGGCGCGACCAGCAAGACGGCGAGCAGCCCGCCGGCCCAGAGCTGCCAGGCGCCCCACCAGTGGCGCGCCTGCGGCACGAAGACGAGATAGAGCACGATACCGGCGCCGAGAAACAGCACCGAATACTTGGCGTTGAGCCCCAGCCCGGCAAACAGGCCGACCGCCAGCCACCACCAGGGGTTCTCACTCGCCGTCAGCTCCGCCAGCGCCCAGATGGCAAGGCCCCAGAACAGCACGGACGGCGCATCGGGTGTTGCCAGCAGACTGCCGACGCCGATCAGCAGGCTGGCGTTGAGGAACAGGACCGCAAGGCCGGCAACGCGCGCACCATAGAGCAGCTGCCCGGTGCGCCACAGCGCGGCCGAGCCGATGGCGGCCGACAGGACCGACATGAAACGCAGGCCGAGCGCGGTGTCGCCGAACAGCGACTGCCCGAGATGGGCGAACCAGGCGACCATCGGCGGGTGGTCGTAATAGCCGGCGGCGGGATGAAGGCCCCAGAGCCTGTAATAGGCCTCGTCTTCGGCAAGGCCGGCCTTGGCGGCGACCAGCAGCCGCAGCAGGGTGAGGGCCGCAACGAGCAGCGCGAGGGGCAAAGGACGCAGCCACAGGGGCAGCGTGTCCGTTGCCGTGCCGCCCGGTTGTTGCGCCGCATTGTTGGGGGGCAGTCCCGCCATCTCGTCGTCCTTGTCGCGCCGCGAAGGCCTGCTAGGGCCTCAGGCCTTGCGCCAGGTCAGCACCGAGCTTGCGGCATAGTTCCACACCGCGCCCATGACCGCGCCGGCCAGGCCCGCAAGCCCGATCAGGATGCGTCCTGCATCCTCCTGATAGACCAGCGAGGCGACGCCGACATTGGCGACGACGCCGACGCTGCACACCACGTAGAAGGTGACAAGGCCGCGCAGGGCCGCGAAGCCCCGCAGCCGGCGGTCGCGATAGGTCAGGCGGTTGTTGAGCCAGAAGTTCGTGGTCATGGCGACGAAGGTCGCCGCCGTCTGCGCCACCGGGAAGGACAGGCCGCCCAGCTCCATCATGGCGAACAGCGCCGCCATGTGCACGAGGACGCCGGACGCGCCGACCAGCATGAACATCAGGAAGCGGATCGAGACCAGGTCTCCGACGAGCTTGGACAAGATGAGCCCCAGGAAGTCGAGCGCCACCAGCGTGTCGAGCTTGCTCTCGCCATGCAGGCGCTCGCGAAAGACGAAGGGAAGCTCGACGATGCGCAAGGTGCCGCGTGCGGTGGCGACGATGTCGAGCAGGATCTTGAAGCCCTGGGACGAGAGGCCGGGCGCCAGCCGCTCGACTTCGGACCGGCGGATCATGAAGAAGCCGCTCATCGGGTCGGACAGGGTCACCTTCAGCAGCACCCGTGCCAGTCGGTTGGCAAGGCCGGAGCCGGAGGCACGCACGCCCGAAAGGCCGGTGCCCACGTCGCCGCCTTCCACATGGCGGCTTGCCACCGCAAGGTCGGCCGCGCCGTTGGACAGGGCCGCCAGCATCTTCGGCAGCAAGGTCTCGTCGTGCTGCAGGTCGGCATCCATCACCGCCACATAGTCGGCGGAGGAGGCCAGCATGCCCTCGACGCAGGCGCCCGACAGGCCGCGCCGTCCGACACGGCGGATGACGCGCACCCGCGGGTCGCGCGCGGCGATGACGCGGGCGACGTCTGCGGTGCCGTCCGGCGAATTGTCGTCGACGACGATCGCCTCCCAGGCAATGCCGGCGAGCGCGGCGTCGAGCCGGTCGATCAGGACGGGCAGGTTGTCGCGTTCGTTGTAGGTCGGCAGCACGACCGAAAGCCGTGCTGCGGCTAGCGGCGCCGTAGCGTCGGCCTCGCCCGTGTGCTGAATGCCGTCGCCCGGCATGGGAACTCCGAACATCAAGGGGATCCGGTCTGTCTTGACCGCCCGCGACCCGAGGGCCTGCAAGGCGGAACCGCGCGGGACCATAGTCGGAACGCCCCCGATTGCAAGCGCCGATCCGCCGCAGCGTCCCGCGCGCCCCGGCGGCACCTCTCCCCGGCGTCCTTGCCCGCGCGGGCCGTTTCGTCTAGGAAACCGGCAACTGCAAGAACGCGCGCGTCTTTTGAGCCATGAGCAAAAAAGGATGCGCGCCCGCGATGGATTCCGATACGCCGATGGCCAAGAACAAACCGTCCAAGCTGAAGGCCCGCCTGCCGCGGGGCTTCGTCGACCGCTCGGCCGCCGACATCCGCGCCACCGAGGCGATGCTGGCGAAGATCCGCGAGGTCTACGAGCGCTACGGCTTCGATCCGGTCGAGACGCCGGCCTTCGAATATACCGATTGCCTCGGCAAGTTCCTGCCCGACACCGACCGGCCGAATGCCGGCGTCTTCTCGGTGCAGGACGACGACGAGCAGTGGATGAGCCTGCGCTACGATCTCACCGCGCCGCTCGCCCGCCATGTGGCGGAAAACATCAACGAGATCCAGCTGCCCTTCCGCAGCTACCGCGCCGGCTGGGTGTTCCGCAACGAGAAGCCGGGACCGGGCCGCTTCCGCCAGTTCATGCAGTTCGATGCCGACAGCGTCGGCGCGCCGGGCGTCCAGGCGGATGCCGAGATGTGTATGATGATGGCCGACACGATGGAGGCCCTCGGCATTCCGCGCGGCTCCTATGTCATCCGCGTCAACAACCGCAAGGTGCTCGACGGCGTGATGGAGGCCATCGGCCTCGGCGGCGAGGAGAATGCCGAGCGCCGGCTGACCGTGCTGCGCGCCATCGACAAGCTCGACAAGTTCGGCATCGAGGGCGTGCGCCTGCTGCTGGGCGAGGGCCGCAAGGACGAGAGTGGTGATTTCACCAAGGGCGCCGGGCTGAGCGACGAGCAGACTGAGCGATTGCTGCCGGTGATTATGGGCTTCAGGGTTGCGGTGCCCAAGGCGGAGGGCTCCGAACTGCCCTTTGATGACATGATCCTGAACAAGGACACGGGCAACTTCTCTGACAACGTCGCAACTTGCGAACGGCTGGTCGCCGAGGCGACCAACGATGTTGAACGGGAAGGAGCAGAGGAACTGCTCGCAATCAGCCAGCTTGTTTCGGCTGCGGGCTATGGCACCAAACGTATTTTGGTCGATACTTCCGTCGTTCGTGGTCTCGAATACTATACCGGCCCGGTCTACGAGGCCGAGTTGTTGTTCGACGTCACTAACGAGAAGGGCGAGGTCGTGCAGTTCGGCTCCGTCGGCGGCGGCGGGCGCTATGACGGCCTGGTCAAGCGCTTCACCGGCCGCGACGTGCCGGCGACCGGCTTCTCCATCGGCGTCTCGCGCCTGATGACGGCGCTGAAGAACCTCAAGAAGCTGAAGGCCGACGAGGTCGTGGCCCCCGTGCTGGTCACCGTAATGGACGGCGATACGGAAAGCCTTGCCCGCTACCAGAAGACGACGCAGGACCTGCGCGCCGCCGGCATCCGCGCCGAGATGTACCAGGGCAACTGGAAGAAGTTCGGCAACCAGCTGAAATATGCAGACCGCCGCGGCTGTCCGCTTGCGATTATCCAGGGCGGCGACGAACGGGCCGAGGGCACCGTCCAGATCAAGGACCTGATCGAGGGCGCCCGCCTTGCCGGCGAGATCGAAGACAATGTGACCTGGCGCGAAAGCCGTCCGGCGCAGGTCAGCATCCCCGAGGCCGACATCGTCGCCACCGTGCGGCGGATGCTGGCCGAGCAGGCCGAGGACCGCGCCCGGCAGGACGGCGAAGCGGGGGCCTCCCAGTGAGCCCCGCCAAGAGCCCAACCGGGCCGCAAGCCGCGCGCTACGCGGCCCTGACCGCCCTGTTCGAGACCGCCGGCTTTCCTGCTGTGGAGCCTGCGATCCTGCAGCCGACCAGCCTGTTTCTCGACCTGATCGGCGAAGACATCCGCGGCCGCATGTACCTGACGTCCGATGCGGCCGGCGAGGAGCTGTGCCTGCGTCCGGACTACACGATCCCGGTCTGCCGTGCCCATCTCGACGGGCCCGGCGCGACCACCCCGGCGCGCTATTCCTATTGCGGCCCGGTGTTCCGCCAGCGCCGCGAGGGCGCGGGCGAGTTCATGCAGGCCGGTGTCGAGTGCTTCGGCCGGCCGGACGAGGCCGAGGCCGACGCGCATGTGCTGGCGTTGGCGCTGGAGAGCCTTGCAACGCTCGGCGTCGACGATGCGACGATCCAGATCGGCGACGAGGCACTGTTCCGCGCCGTGCTCGACGGGCTGGGCCTTGCGCCCGTGTGGCACCGCCGTCTCGGGGAGCTGTTCGGCGAACGCGACCGGCTGGACGCGGCCATCGCCGCTATGACCGGCGGCGTGCCGGACGGCGCGATGCCGGCGCCCGCCCTGATGCGCGCGCTCGATGGTGTCGATCCCGCGACCGCGCAGCAGGCCGTTGCCGAGCTGCTGCGGCTTTCGGGCCTGCGCCCGGTCGCCGGCCGCAGCGCCGCCGACATTGCCGGCCGGCTGCTGGAACAGGCGGCGCTTGCTACCCACGACAGTGGCACCGACCGGGCGGCCGAGCTGCTCTCCGCGTTCCTGTCGATCCGCGGGCGCCCGCGCGAGGCGGTGACGGCGCTTGAAGGCTTCGCGGCCCGCTCCGGGCTGGATCTGGCTGCCGCGCTTGCCGGCTTCACGGCCCGGCTGGATGCGCTCGAGACGGCCGGTGTCGATGTGGCGAACCTCGAGTTCTCCGCCGATTTCGGACGCCGGCTCGACTATTACACGGGCTTCGTCTTCGAGATCCATTCGGCCTCGCGCAAGGACGCTGGCCAGATCGTTGGCGGCGGCCGCTACGACCGTCTGCTCGCCCTGCTCGGCGCCGAGACCCACATCCCGGCGACCGGCTTTTCCATCTGGCTCGACCGGATCTGAGGCGCATTGTCATGACCCATTCGCCGGAAACCGCTGCCCAGCCGCTGATCATCGCGGTGCCCTCCAAGGGACGGCTGCAGGACAACACCCACGACTTCTTCGCCCGCGCCGGCCTGCCGGTCGGCCGTCCGGGCGGGGCGCGCAACTATCGCGGCCGGCTCGGCCGCTTTGCCGCCTCCGAGGTCGAGATCGCCTTCCTGTCGGCCTCCGAGATCGCCCGCGAGCTCAGCACCGGGCAGGCGCATCTGGGCGTCACCGGCCTCGATCTCGTGCACGAGACGATCTCGCAGCCCGAGGAACTGGTGCATGTGGTGACGCCGCTCGGCTTCGGCTTCGCGGATGTGGTCGTGGCCGCGCCCGATGCCTGGATCGACGTGTCGACCATGGCCGATCTCGTCGATGTCGCCTCGCATTTCCGCGCGCGCAATGGCGGGCGGCTGCGCGTCGCCACCAAGTATGTGGCGCTGACGCGGGCCTTCTTCGCGCAGCACGGCCTGTCCGATTACCGGATCGTGGAAAGCGCCGGCGCGACCGAGGGTGCCCCGGCCGCCGGCACGGCGGAGCTGGTCGTCGACATCACCACCACCGGCTCGACGCTCGCGGCCAACAACCTCAAGGTGCTGGACGACGGCGTCATCCTGAAGAGCCAGGCGCATCTCGTCGCCTCGCTGAAGGCGGAATGGACGCCGGCGCAGCTCGCCGCCGCGCGGGTCATCCTCGACCGGATCGCGGCGGAGGAGCGGGCCCGCTCGCATCGCGAGATCCGCGCGCTGGTGCAGGCGCCGGAACTGACCGCCCGCACCGCGGCCGAGCAGTTCGGCGCGGTCGCGCCCTTCGGCACGCAGGTCGGCCAGCCCCTGCTGCTGCACTGCCCGGCGGCTCGCGCCGCCGATTGCGCGACGTTGCTGCGCGATCACGGTGCGCCGCATGTCAGCGTCACGACGCTCGACTACGTGTTCGGCACGCACAACCCGCTCTACGATCCGCTGGCTGCCCGCGTCGGCGCGTGAGCCGGCGCGGCCCGCAACCGGCTCAGTAGTGCGGCGGCTTGGTCACCGGCGCGCTGCCGACGGCCGCGTCTTCCAGTTCCTCGACATGCTCGACCAGGGCCGCCAGACGGCGGTTCAGGGCGTCGATCTGATCGGCCTGACGGGTCACCACCTCGTTCAGGTCCTCGACGGTGCGCGTCTGGAAGGCGAGCTGCTCTTCCAGCCGCTCGATTCGGGCTAGCGTTTCGCGGTCCATTGCACTCTTCCTCAGGTCTTCGATGAGTCCAGGGAGCCGGCCTGTGCAGGCGGCCCTCCAGCCTCGCCATACCCTTTGCCCGCGCGGCTGTCCATGTGGCGGGCGTGTTCTGCCTGGGCCTGTTCCCCTGGTCATGCCGGACCGCGGGGCGCGAGAGCGCCATCGCGTGATCCGGCATCCAGAAATCAGTCGCGGGCAGAGCCCGCACTCACTCACGGAAGCAGCATGAAGTGCGCCTGCGGCGCGAACGATCTCTGGATGCCGGATCTGGTCGTGCGCCAGTGGCGCAGACCGTCCGGCATGACGAAAGTGGAAGTGGAGACGAGCTCACCTCCAAACGCAAATGGGCGGCCCGAGGGCCGCCCATCCGGTATTTCTGGCTTTATGGACTTCTTTTTTAGCGCATTTTCGCGACGCGAAGCTTCGCTTCGCTGGAAAATGCTTAGAAGTCCATGCCGCCCATGCCGCCGCCCGGCATTGCCGGAGCCGGAGCGTCCTTCTTCGGAAGCTCGGCGACCATCGCCTCGGTGGTGATCAGCAGGCCGGCGACCGAAGCCGCGTCCTGCAGAGCCGTGCGCACGACCTTGGTCGGGTCGATGATGCCGGTCTCCACCATGTTGACGAACTGCTCCGTCTGGGCGTTGAAGCCGAAGGTCTCGTCGTTGTTCTCGAGGATCTTGCCGACCACGATCGAGCCCTCGACGCCAGCGTTCGTGGCGATCTGGCGGATCGGAGCCTCAAGAGCGCGCAGGACGATCTTGATGCCGGCCTGGATGTCCGGGTTGTCGGAGGTCAGGGCTTCGACAGCCTTCTTGGCGCGCAGCAGGGCGACGCCGCCACCCGGGACGATGCCTTCCTCGACGGCCGCACGGGTCGCGTTGAGGGCGTCGTCGACGCGGTCCTTCTTCTCCTTGACCTCGATCTCGGTCGCACCGCCGACGCGGATCACGGCGACACCGCCGGCCAGCTTGGCAAGGCGCTCCTGCAGCTTCTCGCGGTCGTAGTCCGAGGTGGTCTCCTCGATCTGCGCCTTGATCTGCGCAACGCGGCCCTCGATGTCGGCCTTGTCGCCAGCGCCGTCGACGATGGTGGTGTTCTCCTTGGTGATGGAGACCTTCTCGGCGGTGCCGAGCATGTCGAGCGTGACGTTCTCGAGCTTGATGCCGAGGTCCTCGGAGATCACCGTGCCGCCGGTCAGGACGGCGATGTCCTCGAGCATGGCCTTGCGACGGTCACCGAAGCCCGGAGCCTTGACGGCAGCGATCTTCAGGCCACCGCGCAGCTTGTTGACCACGAGGGTGGCCAGAGCCTCGCCCTCGACGTCCTCGGAGATGATCAGCAGCGGACGGCTGGACTGAACGACGGCCTCGAGGATCGGCAGCATTGCCTGCAGGTTCGAGAGCTTCTTCTCGTGCAGCAGGATGTACGGCTTCTCCAGCTCGGCGACCATCTTCTCGGCGTTGGTCACGAAGTAGGGCGACAGGTAGCCGCGGTCGAACTGCATGCCCTCGACGACCTCGAGCTCGGTCTCGAGCGACTTGGCTTCCTCGACGGTGATCACGCCCTCGTTGCCGACGCGCTGCATCGCCTCGGCGATGTCCTCGCCGATCTGGGTGTCGCCGTTGGCGGAGATGGTGCCGACCTGCGCAACCTCAGCCGAGGTGGAGATCTTCTTCGAGCGGGCCTCGAGGTCCTTCACGGCAGCGGCAGCAGCCATGTCGACGCCGCGCTTCAGGTCCATCGGGTTCATGCCGGCGGCCACGGCCTTGGCGCCCTCGCGGACGATGGCCTGGGCCAGGACGGTCGCGGTGGTCGTGCCGTCGCCGGCGATGTCGTTGGTCTTCGACGCGACTTCGCGCACCATCTGGGCGCCCATGTTCTCGAACTTGTCCTCAAGCTCGATTTCCTTGGCGACCGACACGCCGTCCTTGGTGATGCGCGGAGCACCGAAAGCCTTGTCGATCACGACGTTGCGGCCCTTCGGGCCGAGGGTCACCTTCACCGCGTTGGCGAGGATGTCCACGCCGCGCAGCATGCGGTCGCGGGCGTCGGACGAAAACTTGACTTCTTTGGCAGCCATTTTCATGTCTCCATGTGAGGTTGGTCGTCGCGGTATCGCGCCTGCGGCCCGCTATGGACCTGCGGCCGGCGACCGCGACAAGAACAGGAAAAGCGCGGTTCGGCTTAGCCGACCACGCCCATGATGTCGCTTTCCTTCATGATCAGAAGGTCTTCGCCGTCGATCTTGACTTCGGTGCCGGACCACTTGCCGAACAGCACGCGATCGCCAGCCTTGACGTCGAGGGCGATCAGATCGCCATTGTCCTTGCGGCCACCGGGTCCGACGGCGACGACTTCGCCTTCCTGCGGCTTTTCCTTGGCGGTGTCCGGAATGATGATGCCACCGGCGGTCTTCGCTTCGGAGTCGACGCGGCGAACGACGACGCGATCATGCAGAGGACGGAACTTCATGTCGTGCTCTTTCCTTTTGGGGCCAGCGTGGTACTTGTCGCGCCTGCGCCCCTCCGTCGGGGTCGCCCGGTCGCTGACCACGTTGGCACTCTGTGAATGAGAGTGCTAACAGCGCGCTTGATGTAGGCGCCTGTCCCGCACCTGTCAATGGTCTGCCGAAGCGCTTTTTTCGCGTCCCGCCGCTCTCGCGGAGCCGGGACGGCGAGGGCGGCCGATCATTAAGGTTTCTGCCCCGTTAACGATCTTCGAAAAGAGTTTGGCAAGGGCTGGTGGTTACGGTGCCGCCATGACCAAGATCCAGCGCCTCGCCAGACGTTTCGCCTCAGATCGCCGCGGCAGCATCGTGGTGCCGTTCGCCATATGCACGACCGTCTGCCTGATGGTGACCGGCGCGGCGATCGATTACGCGCGCGCCTTCAATGCCAAGGTCGACCTGCAGGCGGCCGTGGATGCGACCGCCCTGGCCGCCAATTACGACAGCCAGGGACTGTCGGAATCGAAAGTGAAGGCCAACGCCGAAAGCTACTTCAAGGCGATCTACAAGGGCGACATCGACGAGGTCGAACTCGACGTCTCGGTGGTTAAGGGAACGGTGACGGTGACCGCCGGCAAGCCCGTCAAGACCGTGCTCGGCAGCCTCATGAACAAGCCGCAGATCGACGTGCGCGTCATGTCGCAGACGGTGGTGGGCAAGGCGACCTTCGACGTGGTCATGGTGCTCGACAATTCCGGCTCGATGGCCGGCAGCCGCATGTCGACGCTGAAGAAGGCTGCCAAGGACCTCACCGAAACGCTGTTCAAGATCAACGAGGACGGCGAGAAGAAGGACCGCGTGCAGATCGGCCTCGTGCCCTTCACCTCCTTCGTCAATGTCGGGGCGGACAAGGCCACAGCCTCCTGGATGGACCAGGAAGGCGCCTCGCCGATCCACTGGAAGAATTTCGAGACCCGCTCGAACGGAACGCCGGATCCGGCGGAGTTCGACAGCAAGCTCCTGACCAACGGCAAGCCGAGCCGCTTCACCCTGTTCAAGCAGCTGAAGCACACGGACTGGCTGGGCTGCGTCGAGGCGCGGCCGATGCCCTACGACGTCGACGACACGCCTGCGTCGAGCTCCAATCCGGCGACGCTCTTCGTGCCGCAATTCGCGCCGGACGAGCCGTCGAACGCCAACAAGAAGTGGGGCGACAGCTACTACAACAACTATCTGGACGACGACCGAGGCGCCTGCGAGACCACTTCGAAGGAGGCCGCTCGTTCGTCGGGAATGGACCGCTGGGAGTACGCCCAGAAGCGCCTGTGCAAGTACAAGGACCAGCCGCGGTCGCTCGGCAATACCACCGTCAATGGGCCGAACTACTGGTGCAAGACCCAGCCGATCACCGATCTGACCAACGACAAGTCGCAGGTGCTGCGCGACATCCAGACGATGAAGGCGGACGGCCACACCAACATTCACCAGGGTGCCGTCTGGGGATGGCGGGTCCTGTCGCCGTCCGAGCCTTTCACCAAGGGCCGCGAGGCGAAGAAGGACGAGGACGAGGAGCACGTGCGGGTGATGATCGTCATGACCGACGGCGAGAACACCTACCAGAGCCAGAACTCGTTCAACAAGACGCGCATCAACGCCTATGGCTACGGCACCGAAGAGCGTCTGGGCAATGGCGTCGATACGTACTGGGAAATCCAGGACAAGATGGACGACCGGCTGCAGCAGACCTGTACCAATGCCAAGAAGGGCGGCGTTCAGGTCTACACGGTGGCCTTCCAGATCTCGAGCAGCAGCACCATCAACATGATGAAGAACTGCGCCACGACCCCTGCCATGGCCTTCGACGCGAAGTCCAACAGTGCTCTGGTCGAGGCGTTCGAGCGGATCGCCGAAGAGATCACCAAGCTGCGGTTGCAAATGTGAGGGCAGGGCCTCCCGGCAAGCCGTCAGCCGGCAGGCGTCACTCCGCCGCGCGGATGCTGAAGGGCAGTTCGCCGGAGGCCGTCTTGCCGCTGACCGTATCGGTCAGCGTCGTCACCAGCCGGTAGTCGCCGGGCCGCAGGCCCTCGAAGGCGAAGCTGAGCGTCGCGTGGAACTCCCGCAGCTTGTTGCGGCTGTCGGCGCACAGGTCGGCAAAGCCCGTCTGCTCGGCCAGCACCTGGCCTGACGTGTTCAGCAGTTCGAACCCGGCGGTCAGCCGCACGCCATAGCCTTCCGCCGTCGCGTCGTACCCGAAGCCGACCGGCTCGGCATAGACGGTGAGCGTGTCGCCGGCGGCGAAAACGGCATCCTTGCGCGGGGTGTAGCGGCCGTAGCCGCTCGCCGGGCCGTCGCTGAAGGCAAGGGCGGCAAAGGAAAGCGGCGCCTGCTGCCAGGCGGCGTCGAGTGCCTGATAGGCGCCGGCAAGGCCTTCGGGAAGCGCCGGAGACGCCTGCTGGGCGAGGCTGGCTGCGGGAAGCAACGCAAGACCTGCGGCAAGCGCCAGCGCCCTTGCGAGAGAGGCGGGATGCGCCGCGCGCGCCCGCTCACCCATGGTTACAGCTTCCCCGACAAACTTGCCGAAGCGACCCGACTTGCCCCTGTTCATCCAAGCCCCGCCCTGTTGAAGCCCCGCACTGCATTTTGCGGCGCACGGTATAGAACGGGGCGCGGAAAACAACAAGATTATCCGGCAAAACCGGTGAACAGGCCGCCGTCGCCGCCCTCGATCCGGTCGCTCCAGGACTGGCGCTTGCGGTAGATCGTCGAGGGACTGATTTCCAGCGCTGCGGCCGCCTTGGCGATGTTGCCGTCGAAGGCGTCGAGCGCGTCCTCGATGATGCGCTTTTCCTGCGCCCACAAGGGTTCGATCTCGCCGCCGCGGCGGCGCGCGCCGAACGGGGCCGCCGCACCACGCACCGGCTCATGGCGATGGGACAGGCCGCCGTCGCCGAGCAGGAAGGCGGGAAGCATCTGCGCCGTCAGCGCGTCGCCCTCATGCAGCACCACCGCCTGGCGGACCGCATTCTCCAGCTGGCGGACATTGCCCGGCCAGTCGTAGGTCAGGAGCTTCTCGCCGGCGCAAGGAGCGACGCCGGAGAATGCGCGACCCTCCTCGCGCGCATAGCGGGCAAGGAACGACTGGGCCAGCGGCAGTATGTCCTCGCGGCGGTCGCGCAATGCCGGAAGGCGGATCGGCAGCACGTGCAGGCGGTAGAACAGGTCCTCACGGAAGCGGCCGACGGCGATTTCCGCATGCGGGTCGCGGTTGGTGGCGCACAGGATGCGCACGTCCACGGGCCGCGAGCGGGTGTCGCCGGCGCGCTGCACCGTGCCGGTCTGGACGAAGCGGAGCAGCTTGGACTGCAGGGCGAGATCCATCTCGCCGATCTCGTCGAGAAACAGCGTGCCGCCGTCTGCAGCTTCCGCTGCGCCGGGCCGGCTTTCCGAGGTGCCGGCAAAGGCACCACGCGCATGGCCGAAGATCTCGCTCTCCATCAGTTCGCCGGGAACGGCGGCGCAATTGATGGCGATGAACGGCGCACCGGCGCGGGGCGAGCGGGCGTGGATCGCTGCCGCTGCCAGTTCCTTGCCGCTGCCGGATTCGCCGGTGATGAACACCGGAGCGGAGGACGGTGCGATGCGGCGGATCTGGTCGTAGACCTCGCGCATGCGGGCCGATCCGCCGACGAAGCTCTCGAAGCGGAAGGGTTCGCGGGTCGCGGTGAGATCGCGGGGCTCGCCGGAATTCGGCGCGGCCTGCCGGCGCAGGCTTTCGCCGCGCGGCAAGCGGGTGTTCTGGATCAGGAAGCGATCGATGCGCTCTGCCACCGCGACAGGGTCGATCGGCAGGCTGATCACGTCATGGGCACCAGCTTCCATCGCGGCCAGACTGCGGCTCAGCGATTCTCGCGGGCTGATGGCCATCAGCATCGCCTGAGGCTGCGCTGCGGCGAGGCGGGACAGGTGCCCGTCCTGGCCGAGGGTCTCCAGGTCGACGATCATCACGTCGGGGCGCACCTGGGTGCTCGCGGCGTAAAACGGCTCGAAACTGTGATAGGCGACCGGCGTCGCACAGGGATGATCCATCGCCTGGGCGATCGAACCGGCTAACTCGCGGGTCGTGCCGTCTCCTTCGAGAACGGCCAACCGGATTTTCCCCGCAGCGCCATGCATGGACTCCATGCTTTGGCGACCCCCTTCTTGCTCCCGCCCCGCTGGCGGCATCGATTTGATTTGCCGTCCGATTCTGATCGGACATGGTAAACAAAATGTTTCCGATCCGGGCGCGTGAAACAGGCATCTGCGCACTTGCCGCGCAATCCACAGCCGGGCAGGGGAGCTGCGTCATCCGACCCCACGAATTTCTGCGGATAGGTCGCCCCTGGCACCGGTGCTAGTGTCGCCCGGAAACGGTCGCCGACCGACCGCCAGACGCCGGCAAGGACGCGCCGCATGAAACGCATTGTCACCCTGCTTGCCATCGTGGCGGTTGCCGCCGCTGCCTGGGGCGGCTTCGTCTGGTGGCGGGAGCGGCCCGTGCCGGTCACCGTGGTCACGCCGCACATGGGACGCGCGGCCGACGTGGTCTATGCCACCGGCGTCGTCGAGCCGGTGCGCTGGGCCAAGGTCACCAGCGTGCTGCGCGAGCGCATCATCGAGCTGTGCAGCTGCGAGGGCGAGACCGTGCAGGCGGGGCAGGTGATCGGCCGGATCGACTCCACCGCGGCCCGCGCAACGCTTGCCGAGCTGGAGGCCCGTGCCCGCCTGTCGAAGCAGGAGCTGGAGCGCGCCGCGGGGCTGCTGGAGCGTCGCGTCGTCTCGCAGCAGGCCTTCGAGAAGGCCGAGAACGACCATTCCCGCAACGTCGCGCTGGTCGCCGCACAGGCCGCACGCCTCGACGATTATGAGCTGCGCGCGCCGATGGACGGTCAGGTGCTGCGCCGCGACGGCGAGGTCGGCGAGGTGGCCGAGCCCGGTGCCGTGCTGTTCTGGGTCGGGCAGGACCGGCCGTTGCAGATTGTCGCCGACGTCAACGAGGAGGACATTCCGCTGGTGCGCCGCGACCAGAAGGTGGTGGTGCGCGCCGATGCCTTTCCCGACAGCAGCTTCGAGGCGAAGGTCGAGCGGATCACCCCCAAGGGCGACCCGGTGCTGAAGACCTACCGGGTCTATCTCGCCTTTCCCCAGGAAACGCCGCTGATGATCGGTATGACCAGCGACGTCAACATCGTCGTGCGCGAGGTCGAGAACGCCATGCTGATCCCGCTGGCCGCCTGGACGAGGACCGCGTGCTGGTGCTGGAAGACGACGGCCGGCTGGCGGAACGGCGGATTTCCGTCGGCATTCGCGGCATCGAGGAGGTGCAGGTTCTGGAGGGGCTGGGCACCGGCGACCGTGTCGTCTCGCCCTGGGCGGAAGGACTGGCAGCCGGCATGGCGGCAGAGCCGGCATCGCCTGCGGCCGGAGACTGAGGCCATGCCCCTCGTCCTGTCCATCGCCCTGACCCATGTGCGTGGCCGCCTGCGCCAGAGCATCGTCTCGGTGCTGGGTGTGATGCTCGGCGTCGGGTTTTCCATCGCCATGGCGGCCCTGATGCAGGGCTCGCAGGAGGACTTCATCGCCACGCTGGTCGACGCGATGCCGCATGTGGAGGTGAGCGACGAGGTACGAGATCCCGCGCCCCCGCCCGCCGCCCGCTTCTACGGTGCGGTCAACGTGATCGGCGCGCGGCCCGATGACGACACGCGCGGCCTGCGCAATCCGGCAAGGTTGCGGGCGATGCTCGACAGCTGGCTGCCCGGCCGGATGACCATGACGCTCGCCGGCCAGGCGGTGCTGCGATACGGCGGTCGGGACGTCGCGGTGTCGCTGACCGGCGTCGATCCTGCAAGCTATCTCCGGATCTCGACCATCGGCGACGACATGCGCTCCGGCTCCTTCATGGAGCTTGCCGCCAATCTCAACGGCATCGTCGTCGGCGACGGCGTGGCCGAAAAGCTCGGCGCCCGGCTCGGTGACACAATTGCCGCCTCCACATCCTCCGGCGGCGTGCGGCGGCTGAAGATCGTCGGCCTCTATCACACCGGCATCACCCAGGCGGACGACGCCACCGCCTATGCGATGCTGAAGACCGCGCAGGTGCTGTTCGCCCGGCCCGATGTCGTCAACCGGATCTCCGTGAAGCTGGACGACATCAACGCGGCGCGGTCCGTTGCCGCCCGCATCGAGCGCATGACCGGCTACCGCGCAACCTCCTGGCAGGAGGCGAACGAAAGCCTGATGGAGGTGCTCGTGGTGCGCAATGTCATCATGTACACCGTGGTCGGAGCGATCCTGCTGGTCGCCGGCTTCGGCATCTTCACCATCGTTTCGACCATCGTCCACGAAAAGGCGCGCGATATCGCCATCCTGAAGTCGCTCGGCTTCGGCCAGGGCGACATCCGCCGGATCTTCCTGATCGAGGGGCTGGTGATCGGCGCCGCCGGCTCGGTGCTGGGCTCCGTGCTGGGCTATCTGATCACGCTGGGCCTCGGCGCCGTCACCTTCGAGGTGCGCACCAATGTGGAGATGACCTCGCTGCCGCTGACCTACAGCCCGCTGCACTACCTGATCGCCAGCGGCTTCGCGCTGCTTTCGGCCGGCATCGCCGGCTACATGCCTGCGCGGCGCGCGGCAAAGCTCAATCCCGTCGAGATCATTCGGGGGGCGTCATGAGCATGGCTGCAGAAGGTGCGCCCGAGGCGAAAGCTGCAACGGAACCCGGACCCGCGCCGCTGATCGAGGCGCGCCGGCTGACCCGGGTGCTGCCCGGCACCGTGCCGGTGACGCTGGTGCGCGACATCGACCTGTCGATCCAGGCGGGCGAGTTCGTCGCCATCACCGGGCCGTCGGGGTCGGGCAAGTCGTCGTTGCTCTATCTTCTCGGGCTGCTCGACCTTCCAACCAGCGGAGAGGTCCTGATCGAGGGAGAGCCGACGCATCTCCTGTCGGAACGCCGGCGCGCGGCGATCCGCCTGTCGACGCTCGGCTTCGTCTTCCAGTTCCACTTCCTGCTGCCGGAATTCACCATCACCGACAATGTTATGATCCCATGCGCAAGCTCGGCCGGTTGCCGGCGCGCCAGATGCGCGAGCGGGCAAGGGGGCTGCTGGCCGATCTCGGCCTCGGCGATCATCTGGAAAAGCGCCCCGACCAGCTGTCGGGCGGCCAACGCCAGCGGGTGGCGGTGGCCCGGGCGCTGGCCAACGAGCCCCCGGCGATCCTGGCGGACGAGCCGACCGGCAGCCTCGACAGCCGCTCGTCGGAACAGGTGTTCGAGATCCTGCGCGCTCTTGTCGACGACCACCGCAAGACGGTGATCGCCGTGACCCACGATCTCGACATGGCGGCGCGCATGGACCGGCGCCTGCACCTGGTCGACGGAATGCTTGCCGACCCGTGAGGCGGCGTCAGCCCGCGACGACGTCGTAGCCGGCCGCCTCGATCGTCTCCACGACCTTCTCGCGCGGCAGCTGAGTCTCGATGCGCGCGGTGCCGCTGGCCAGGTCGATCTCGGCGCTGGAGGCGGGGTCGGCGGCCGCAAGCGCCTTCTTCACCGAGGCGACGCAGCCGTTGCAGGTCATGCCGTCGATCTTCACTTCGATCATGGTCGTGAGCTTTCGTTCGTGCCGCCGATGGCGGGAGTGACTGTTCTTCGAAAGGAGAATGGGGCTTCCAGCAAGGGGAAGGTCAAGCGGCGGTTTGCCCACGGGAGGAGCTCCAGTTGTCGATGTTTCTCGCCTCCCGAGGGCTCTGTTGGGGGGCAGGGGGCTGGAGACTCGGAAGAATCGTCGTATTCAGTCACTATTCGAGGTAGGTTTGATTCGGCTTCGGCGGAAGCACGGACTTGGCCGGACGAGCATGGCACGCGCGACAAGCATCTTCATTTTCCTCTGTATGGGGGTGATCGCGGCCTCCGTTGCTGCGATCATGATGTTCCAGTTCTCTCGCCCCGTGGGCGAGGCGCTGACGCTCGGCCTGTCGCTCCTGTGCACCATGATCGTCATGCATCTGGTCTTTGCCCGCCAGCGCGACCGCGGCGACATGGCCGAGAAGGTCGCAGCGCTCGAGGAGCGCGTGCTCGAAGTCGACGAGGATGTCAGCAATATCGAGGGCCGGCTGACCGGCATGGAGACCAATCTTCCGCGCCGCACGCGTGAGGAGATCGACCCGCTCTTTGCCGAGGTCGAGGTGCTGGGCAGCCTCATCAAGCAGATGGCCGAGGCCATGGCCGGCATGGAAGACCGCATCGATGAGCAGGATGCGCGCCAGATCGCGCCGCCCCCGCCGCAGGAGCGCTTCGCTGCCTACGAGGAGCCGCGGGCGCTCGGCTACAGCCAGCAGCCCTCGACCCATTCTCCTCATCCGGGCCAGGCTCCTTATCCGGGACAGCAGGGCCAGGGCTATGCTGCTCAGGCTCCCATGCCCCACACCAGATGCAGCCGCAGGGCTATGGGCAACCGCAGCATGGCGGCGAGGCTCCGGCGGTCCGTGGTCCGGCTCCCGGCGAAGGGCCGCACGGCGCGCGCGCTCAGGAGAGCGCCGGTGCGCCGCATTCGCCGGCGATGGCCCGTGCGCGCGAGGACGCAAGGCCCGATCCCGAGCTGCGCCGGGTGATCCAGGACGCGCTCGACAAACAACCGGGTCGACCTGTTCCTGCAGCCCATCGTCACCCTGCCGCAGCGCCAGGTTCGCGACTACGAGGCGCTGACCCGCATTCGCGATGCCCAGAACAACTATCTGGAGCCGGTCGACTTCATCGCCGAGGCGACGCGCGCGCGCATGATGCCGGCCATCGACAACCTGATGCTGTTCCGCGCCATCCAGGTGCTGCGCCGGCTGTCGAGCCGCAATCGCCGCTCCGGGCTTTTCGTCAACCTGTCGATCCAGACGCTGGTGGACGAGCGCTTCTTCCCCGGCTTCCTCGACTTCCTGCGCGCCAACGAAGGCTTTTCGGGCTGTTGACCTTCGAATTCACCCAGAGCGACGTCAACGAGATGGGCGCGCTGGAGCTTGAGAGCCTCGCTGCCCTGCACGAGCTCGGCTACCGCTTCTCCATGGACGGGTGCGCGATCTGAAGATGGACTTCAAGGTCCTGTCGGATCGCGGCTTCCGCTACATGAAGCTGCATGCCAGCCGCCTGATCGGCAACGAGCACATGCCGGCGAGCCACATCCATCCGGCCGACCTTGGCGACCTGCTGCGGCGCTATGCGATGGAGCTGATCGTCGATCATGTCGAGACCGAGGCCCAGGTGCTGGAGGTGCTCGACTACGACGCCCGCATCGGCCAGGGCTACCTGTTCTCGCCGCCGCGGCCGGTGCGCCCGGAAGTGCTGCAGGCGCGTCCGCCGCAGCGCAATCTGCGCCGCGCTGCCGAGTAGGTCTCCGTCCCCTGAGGATCGAATGAAAAAGCCCCGCCGGATCGGATCCGGCGGGGCTTTTCATGTTTGCTCGGAAAAGGAGAAGGAGGCGCGCTGCCTTCAGCTCTTCTCCGGTCCGACGGTCACCACCAGCGGGTCCACGCCCTTGAGGATGCGGGCAGCGACAGCCCGCACCTGCTCCAGCGTCACCGCCTCGATCAAGCTGTTGCGCTCGTCGATATACTCGGGGCCGAAGCCCTCGACCTGCAGGCCCAGCAACTGGTCGGCGATCTTGTCGGAGGTGTCGAAGCGCAGAGCGTAGGAGCCGGTGAGATAGGCCTTGGCCTTGGCCAGCTCCTCGGCGCTCGGCCCCTTGTCGGCCATGCGTGCCATCTGCGCACGGATCACCTCGACGGATTCGTCGGCGCGGTCGGAGCGGGTGCCTGTCACCGCCATCCACATGCCGGCATGCTGGTAGGGCACCAGATAGGAACCGACGGAATAGGCAAGGCCACGCTTCTCGCGCACTTCCTCGAACAGCCAGGACGAGAACACGCCGCCGCCCAGGATGTGGTTCATCACGAAGGCCGGAATGAAGTCCGGATCGTCGCGCTTCAGCGCCGGCAGGCCGATGCGGATGGCGGTCTGCGGCACGTCGAGCGGAACATGCTCCATCTTGCCGGTGGTCATGGTGACATCGGCCACGTCGGTCAGCTTGCCGGCCTCGGGCAGCGCGCCGAAGACGCTGTCGAGCAGCGGTGCCAGGCGCTCGGCGTCGATGGCGCCGACCACGGCGATCTTCAGCCCCTTGCGGGCGAAGATGTTGCCATGCAGCTGCTTCAGGTCCTGCGGCGACAGGCCGGCGACGCTCTCCTCGCTGCCGCGCGCGGCCCGGCCGTAGGTGTGGTCCGGATAGGCGAGCTCGGCCCAGCGGCGCCCGGCGATGGCATCGGGATCCTTGGCCTCGCTGCGCAGGCCGGCGATGATCTGCCGCTTCATCCGCGCAACGGGCTCCTCGTCGAAACGGGGCTCGGAAACGGCAAGCCGCAGCATCTCGAAGGCATCGTCGACATTCGGCGTCAGCGTGCGCATCGAGCCGTAGAAATTGTCGCGGCCCGCATCGAAGCCGATGCGCACCGACAGGTCCTCCAGACGGGTCTGGAACGCCTGCGAATCGAGATCGCCCGCGCCTTCGTCGAGGGTCGTTGAGAGCAGGTTGGCGAGCCCTTCCTGCCCTTGCGGGTCCTGCGAGGCCCCGCCTTCGAAGGCGAACTTGATGGCGACGATCGGCACCGTGTTGTCCTCGACCAGCCAGGCGGTGAGGCCGCCGGGCGTGGTGATCTCCTGGATCTCCATGGCCGCGAGCGGGCGCGGGGTGGCGGCGACAGCGGTGACGACGAGCGCGAAGGCCAGAAGCCCGCGGCCGAGGGCGGTAAGCAGGGTCATCGGCGAGGTTCCGTGCGAAGAGGCGGGGGAGGCGGCGAAGCGGCGGCTCATTGCTGCACCTCCTGCGTGGCCGCCGGCTCCTGCTGTGCGGCATCGGCGGGCGCCGCTGCTGCCTGCTCCGGTCCGCGCAGATAGGCGGTGATCGGCAGGGAGGCGAGATGCGCGGCGGCCGCGGCCTTCACGTCGTCGGCGGTGATCGACGAGATGGTCGAGGGCCAGTTGCGGACTTCCTCGATTGTGCCGCCGGTGGTCAGCGAGGCGCCGAAGATCCGCGCCAGCGTCGACTGGCTGTCCTGCGCATAGAGCGCGGAGGAGAGAAGGCTCTTCTTCGCCCGTTCCAGTTCCTCGGCGGTGATGCCGTCGCTGGCCACACGCTTCAGCACGTCGAGCGAAGCTTCGCCCAGGTCCTGCAGGCCGGTGCCATCCGCCGGAACCGCGTAGATCATGAAAGTGCTGTCGTCGAGCGCACCGGAATTGTACCAGCTGCCGGCCGACGAGGCGACGCCCTTGTCGATCACCAGCTCCCGGTAGAGGCGGCTGGTGCTGCCGCCGCCGAGCACCTCGGACAGGACCTGGAGCGCTGCGGCCTCGTTGCCGGTGGCGGTGTTGTAGCTCGGCACGACCCAGGCCTTGCGCATGTTCGGCTGGTTCACGCGCGGGTCCGAATAGGTGACCTCGCGCGCGCCGGGCAGAACCTGGGCCTTGGCCCGCTCGCGTGCGCCCGGTTCCGCGCGCCGCGGCACCTTGCCGTAGGTCTCCTCGGCCAGCTTGCGGACCTCGTCGGCGGTCACGTCGCCGGCCACGACCAGGATCGCATTGTTCGGCGTGTAGAAGCGGTCGTAGAAGGCGATGGCGTCCTGGCGGTCGAGCGCCGAGATTTCATCCGGCCAGCCGATCACCGGCGTGCCATAGGGGTGGTTGACGAACAGCATGCTGTCCAGCGTCTCGCTGAGCATCGAGCCGGGATCGCTGTCGACGCGCTGGCGGCGCTCCTCCAGCACCACATCGCGCTCCGGCAGCACCACCTCGTCGCTGAGCACGAGGTTCTGCATGCGGTCCGATTCCATCTCCATCATCTCGCCGAGATGCTCGCGCGCCACGCGCTGGAAATAGGCGGTATAGTCCTGCGAGGTGAAGGCGTTCTCCTGGCCGCCGATCTCGGCGACGCGCTGGGAAAACGTATTGCCCGGATGCGCCTTGGTTCCCTTGAACATCAGGTGCTCCAGGAAATGGGCGATGCCCGACATGCCCTCCGGCTCGTCGGCGGCGCCCACCTTGTACCAGACCATGTGGGTGACCACCGGCGCGCGGCGGTCGGGGATGACCACGACTTCCAGCCCGTTGTCGAGGGTGAAGGCGCTCATGTCGCCGCCGATCCGGATGTCGGCGAAGGCGGCGGCATCGGCGGCTTGCGTGGTCTGCGCCGTGGCGCCGGCAAGCGGGGCAGCCGCAAGCATCGCGGCCACGACAAGCGTGCCGGCACAGGCCGAGACGCTGCGCAGCAGTCGGCGCGTCAGCGGTGTGTTGCGCAAGCTGCGGCGGGTTTGTCCTGAGAGAGGCGACAAGGTTCGATCTCCGGAAATGTTTCTCCCTGCCGATGACTTATAGGCAGGCGGGCCGCAAAGGACCCGTGAACTTTTCGTAAGGTCCGTTGCACGTGATGGCGCGTGAGATAGCGCATGCGCGTGCGGCGACAACAAGGCCAGCCCTGGGCGCCCAGCAAAAAGGCCGGAGCATTGCCCCGGCCTTGCAAACGGTGAAATCGTCGTGATTGCGGGATCAGCGCAGTGTCCGCGCCGACTGGCCGCTCATCAGGGCGCTCCATGTCGGTGACTTTCGGCTGGTCGTCGACCTTGCCGACCTGTGGCAGAGGCGCGCCGGCGGCCGGGGTCGAATAGGTGACCGTGGCTCGATCAGGTAGCGGCGCACCGGATTGCCGTTCTCGTCGAGGACGGCAGTCTCCTTGCGGGCGACGCCGACGCGCTGGTTCAGCTCGTTCGGCTTCATGCGCGCGTCTTCGAGCCTGTTCTCCAGCTGGATTTCCTGCTGGATGTTGCGGTTCTGGCTGCCGGTGGCGAGCTCCTTGATGCCGCGCGACTGGTAGATGTCGCTGCGGCCGCGCGCTCGTCGATGTCGCGGGTCTCGCGATAGGCCTGCTGGATCCGCTGAAGATCGGTCTCGCCCTGCTCGGGCCAGTTGGCGATCTCCTTCTTCTCCTCCGGCTGCGGCAGATCGGTCATCTTGGTCGGCATGGCCAAGGGCGCGCGCGGAGCGTATTCGATCTTCTGCTCGGAGCGTGCATCGACGGCGCCGAGGCCTTCCATCAGCTTGCGGACCATCGCGACGTCCGGTGCCTCGTCGTTGCTCGAGCCGTCGTTGAAGCCGTCGGCGCCGTGCTGGCAGCCGGCAAGCACGAGCGCGGCGGCGCTGGCGAGCAGCAGGGCACGGCCGCGCCGGCCGGCATGACGAAGGGTGGTTGCGGTCCGGGTCGACGCGACACGTCAGCTATCCTTCAAGGCTCTTGCGCGGGAAGCCCGCGTCCCGGGGGCGAAACGCCTCTCCGGCAGTTCGGACCCGGACTGTCCGGGTGGGACTGGCCGGGTCGGGCGGTCTCGCCGGTGCGGCCGTCCTTGGGACAACCTGCGTCGGCTTGGGTCCGGGCACGCCGGCGCATCAGATGCTGCGGCTACTCAGACGAGGTTTTTGCGGCATCATTAGGGCCGCCGACGAAACTGTCATACAGCAGAGCCGCCACCCCGGCAACGATCCAGACATCGGCGAGGTTGAAGACGTACCAGGAGAAGTCGCCGACATGGAAATGGAAGAAGTCGGCAACGGCGCCATAGGCGATGCGGTCGATACCGTTTCCAGCGCTCCGGCGATCACCAGCGCAAAAGCCCGCGGCCTGCAGCCGGCGCGTCGCCTGGGCGCCCCCAGATCCAGAACAGGATCGTGATGACCACCGTGACACCCACCAGCAGCCAGCGGCCGAGACCGGCCTCCTGCTGCAGCAGGCCATAGGAAATGCCGTAGTTCCACACCATCACCAGGTCGAAGAACGGGGTGAGGGGGACGCGGCCGCGGGCGGCGATGTCGAAGCCGAAAAGCATCCAAAGCTTGAAACCCTGGTCGATCGCCATGCCGAGCGCGCAATGATGAGGATCAGGGCGCTGGAGGGGCCCCACGGGCGGATCTTGGTCATCGGTTGTCTCGTCTCGCTCAATCGGGCGGGCCGGTGCGGTTGATGCGCGCGGCCAGTTCCTCCTGGCTGCGGCGGTTCTCGCGGCGGGCGATGTAGATGCCGCTACCGACGATCAGGGCGATGCCGATCCAGGTCGGGCCGTCGGGAAAATCGCCGAACACCAGGTAGCTGAACACGGTTGCGCTGACGATTTCCAGATAGTTGAACGGCGCCAGAACCGAAGCGGGCGCCGCCGCGAAGGCCTTCACGATCAGCCCGTGCGCGAAGAACGACAGCGCACCGACGACGGCGAGCAGGCCCCAGCCCGGCAGATCCGGCATCACGGCGACCGCAGGCTGGTAACCGGCGATATTGCCGGCAAGGAACAGCGTGCCGAGCAGCATCCCCCGCCAAGACCGGCCGTGAACTGCACCAGAGCATGCCGCCTTCGCCGGAGAGCTTGCGGGTGATCACCAGATAGAGCGCGAAGAGCAGGGCGGCGCAAAGCGGCAGCAGCGCGGTCAGGCCGAAGTTCTCGAACCCCGGGCGGATGATGATGGCGACGCCGACAAGGCCGACGAGGACGGCGATCCAGCGGCGCGGTCCGACCTGCTCCTTCAGGATCACCGCGGAAAGCACGGTCAGGATCATCGGTTCGACGAAGAAGATGGCGATGGCGTCGGTCACCGGCATCGTCTCGATGGCGGTGAAGAAGCAGACCGTGGCGCCCGACAGGAAGAAGCCGCGCAACAGGTGCGGCCACAGGCGCGGCGCCCGCAGCACCGCAAGGCCGGGGCCGATCGCCGCGGTCAGCAGCGCGAAAACCATCTGGAAGCCGAAGCGGGAAGCGCGATCTGCAGCGGCGGCTGTGTCTCCGTCAGATACTTCGCCGTGACGTCCATCATCGGCACGAGCAGCATGGCAACGCTCATCAGGCGATGCCGCGCATGACCTCGGCGGCCGGCACGCTGGCCGCGCTGTCGCTCATCTGGGCGGGCCGTTCACGGCAAGGTCGATGGGACCCAACGGGGCAAGGCTCGCCAGCACGGCGCGCGCCTCGGCGCTGTCCCGGTCCATCTGGGCGATCAGCGCCTCGACGCTGTCGAACCGCTCCTCGGCGCGCAGCCGGGCGGCCAGCATCACCTGGAGGGTCTGACCGTAGAGATCGCCGGAGAAGTCGAACAGGAAGACTTCCAGCAGCGGAGCGCCGTTGTCGAAGGTCGGCCGGCGGCCGAAGCTGGCAACGCCGTCGATCCATCGCCACCATTGGCGCGTGCACGCACCGCATAGATGCCGTGGGCGAGCTCGGTTTTCCGCCGGCAGCGCCAGGTTGGCG
>JACADM010000136.1_pt1 | contig 91901 bp, 89 predicted proteins | sample 7512371 | NCBI WGS metagenome assembly JACADM01 (sample SAMN14389041, study PRJNA612141) | algae metagenome | isolation source: non-axenic algae culture | place: India: Navi Mumbai | collected 2017-01
TTTTATCAGAATATTTTCAAAGAACTCTAACAATAGCAAGAATACAAGACGGTTTATCATATGAAAATTCGGGTAGGTATGAGCAAGTAGGTTACACAAAACGAACTTTTGAATACTTAGAGTATCTAACCTTTCTTTTAAATATTGATATTCCAGACCCAAAAGTAGATAAAGCAGAAATAAAGAAAATGTTATCCTCTGTTATTAATTCAAATAGTGTTTCGCTTCGCCCGTTAGTTGATATTAATTCTATTCCAATTATAGATATTTTAAACCTGTACCTACTTCTTGATGATAAACAAAGCGCTGTTAATTATTTACAAGGTGTATTAAGCTATATTGTATATAGAAAGGAGAAATACGATATAATGCCTGATGCTAATAACAGTTATGAAAATGTAATACGGTTTACAATTACGGGAGAAAAATCGGTTTATTACTCTGATAGTACAAGCCCTTTATTAGCCGTGTTGTTAGAATACATTGCAATATTAGATTTAGAAGAAGATTATAGCAGAATTAGAAAGTTTGTAATTGACAATAAAATAGACTTAGGTATTTTTACACCTCATCACGGAATAAATTCAACCTCAACCCATCTAATAGAAAATGTGGAAGATGATTTGGAGGAGCAACTATTTTCAACCCCAAGTTTAAATGACGGTTATCAAAGAGATATAAAACTCTTTATCAATTTGCACGAGGATATGAATTTTGAAGCATTTAAACTTGATTACCAAAAAAGAATAGACGAATTTCAATACGAGTACCGGACGGATCAAGCGGGATATTCATTTCTTAGAAATATTGCTCATATTTATTTCCAAATTCCTTATTTCCCTGATAAATGGAGGAACTTTACCTGAATAAGGTAAATGATGATAGTTAGGGAAAAACTAAATTATTTAGGAATTTTGGGTGGAAGAGCAAGAGGGTAGCGTGCTGGCACAGCGCTACTAATTTGCATTATAGTGCGAAGTCAATGTTTATAAGGGCTTGAAGAAATTTAGAAAAATTATGAGTTTTTGGTTTTTCACGTAAAAACGCTCTCTGTCCAGTAAAATTGGTGAATTTCTAATGGAAAAATAAAAATTGACTTTGTCAAATGGGGCTTAGAAACATATTTTTCCCAAGCAAAATAGTATTAGTTCTGATAAGGATTTGGGGGCTTTTTTTAATTGATTTGAATAATCAGGTGCAATAGTCAATTTTTTTTTAGCGGTTCGGCATATCATTTTTACTTCCTTTTTTTAACAATAATCATCTATCGAATCTCCGCCTGTCCATTCAAGTCCTTGCACAAGTGTAAATTGTTTTTCCACTCCGTCTTTTTGGAAAAAAGTTCCAAGACTATTATGAACGAAAACGTTATTTTGATAAGTTATCTCTGCTAAAGAATAAGGCTTTATTGGATTTTCGTCACCGCTCTTACACATAATCCATAATGTGTTCACATCATTGGAAATTGCAAAACGTTCAATAACCTGGATATTCCGGACTAAGCTGACCCCTCTAAAGCCTACCTTTTAGGTATCTGTCATTCCGGCGGATGTTGACCCCCTTGTAAATTTAAAAATGGTTTTCCGGTAAAATTATTCCGGAGCATACTGACCCCCATTTTTTGAATTGGTTTTTGGTTTATTTGATGGATACCATCAAAAGATAAGTAATGGCCGGAAAACCAAAACGAATGAGTCAAGTAAAACAAATACTCCGTATGCACCAGCAGGGCAAGGGCATAAAAACTATTGCCAGAACCTTGTCCATCAGTAAGAATACCGTTAAAGGGTATGTTCGTAAAGCTAAAACAGGTACGCTTCGAGTTGAAGCACTTTTAGCTTTGGAAGACCCTGTACTTGAGGGGAAGTTCTGGTCCGGAAACCCTGCATATAAAGATCTGCGTTATCAGCAGCTTAAAACCCAGCTCGAATACTACAGCAAAGAACTTAAAAAAGTGGGAGTTACCCGTCAACTGCTCTGGGAAGAGTATAAAACAAATAATCCTCATCCTTATAGTTATGGACAGTTCTGCTGGCACCTTCAGCAATACCTTCGCAGCGGCAAACCCTCTATGGTATTGGATCATAAGCCTGGGGACAAGCTCTATATTGACTATGCCGGCAAGCCTTTATCTTATATTGATAGGTCAACCGGGGAAGTGATTGAAGTGCAGGTGTTTGTAGCCTGTCTGCCGTATTCCGACTACTGCTTTGCCTTGGCCGTACCCAGCCAAAAGCTGGAAGATTTTATTTACGCCTTGAATTGTTGTTTAAAAGATCTTGGTGGGGTTCCCCAGACCCTGGTGCCCGATAACCTGAAATCGGCAGTGATAAAAGCCAATTCGTATGAGCCGCAGCTCAATCGGGCCCTGGAAGACTTTGCCAATCATTATGGTACTTCGGTTACTCCCGCACGTCCTAGAAAGCCTCAGGATAAGTCGTTGGTTGAAAATCAGGTAAAGCTCATCTATAACCGGGTATATGCCAAGCTGCGCAAGCTTACCTTCTTTGACCTTCCTTCTTTGAACCAGGCAATTACACAAAAGGTTAGGGAGCATAACCAAACCCGAATGCAACAAAAGGATTATTGCCGGGAAGAAAAATTCCTGGCCGATGAAAAACATACTCTGCAACCTTTACCCGAAATAGCCTTTGAGATCAAATATTACAGGGAGCACAAAGTGGCCAAGAACAATCATATCTACCTGGGGATGGATAAACACTATTACAGTGTGCCCTATACGTATATCGGGATGAAGGTTAAGGTAATCTACACCCGGTCACTGGTAAGGATTTATCACAAAGCCGGCCTTATTGCTACCCACCCCAGAAACACCAAAAAGGCTGGTTATACCACTCGAAAGGAACACCTGTGTTCCCACCATCAATATTACAAAGAGCGCAGCCCCACCTATTACCTGCAACGCGGGTATAATCATTCTGAGGAATTATATCGGTATATGGAGGCCCTGTTCAAACAAGATAAATATCCTGAACAGCTTTACAAAACCTGTGATGGTATCCTGAACCTCTCAAGAAAAACCAATAGGGAGGTTTTTATAAAGGCCTGTTGTATTGCCCTGGATTACGGGCAGTACTCCTATAAATTTTTAAAGCAGGTCCTGGAGAACCGGATGACCGATTATAAAGAAGAACCACAGGTGAAATCCCTGCCCACTCACGGGAATATCCGGGGAGCTTCTTCCTATAAATAAGTAACTATTAAAATCAAATCATATGAATGCTATTGAAACTCAATTATCACAACTCCGCCTGGGCGGAATGCAGCGAAGCTGGAACGCTATGGTTGAAACCCGGCAACATCACCAGCTGTCTTTGGGAGAAGGTCTGGAAGTGTTATTGCAGGCTGAAGCTGAAGAGCGTATCCATCGCCGTTTTGATCGTCTAAAGAAAAGTGCACAGTTCAGGTACCAGGCTACTGTAGAGGAATTAAACCTGGAAGCCTCAAGGGGGATTAATAAAGATCAAATAACAGCACTGGCAACCGGGAACTATCTGGAAAAAGGAGAGTCAGTATTAATTACCGGGGCCACTGGCTGCGGAAAAAGCTTCCTCGCATCGGCTTTAGGACATCAGGCTTGTAGCCAGGGAAATAAGGTCCTCTATTTTAATACCCAGAAATTACTGATGAAGACTAAAATGACCCGTATTGATGGAAGCTTCCTCAAATTCTTTGATAAACTAGCAAAAGCACATCTGCTAATCCTCGATGACTTTGGTCTGGCCCACCTGGACAAGAAACAACAAATGGATCTGATGGAAATCATTGAGGACAGGCACGGAAAATCCTCAACTATTATAGCCAGCCAATTACCGGTGGGAAGCTGGTATGATATTATTGGAGAAGCAACCATAGCCGATGCTATTTTAGACCGATTGGTACACACCTCACATCGAATAGAACTCAAGGGGGAAAGTCTAAGAAAAAAACTGTAATATTGTCAGTAACTTATCTTTTTGACCAAAATCCTTAGGGGGTCAGTATGGCCGGAATGAGGGGTCAGCATCACCGGAATATCCAATAACCGAACTCGTATATTGATTTCGGGAAATATATCTCCTACATTTAGATTTGTGGCATAGGCAGTTATTGGATTATCGGTATTTTCTTGTGGACAGCAAGGAAATTCAGTTGGTGTTTTCCAATTTTGAGCTTTTGAACAGCATTAGAAGTTAGCGAATTTATAAACTCTGGTTCTTCCTCAATTTGTATTTCAGGTAAATTACGATTGAATATCAATTCTCCTAATGTTCCGCCTTTTGATGATTTGTCGCTTTCTGCCCACGCTAATAACCTTTCTCTACTTGCCTGTGCTTCTTGTTTACTGACTGTGCACATCCATTCATAATTTGGTTCTTGGAACTTGTCTCGAAATTAGAAGGGTCGGCAAGAAATTCTTCAACACTACAACCGCAAGAGACTTCAATGCGTTTTACTGTGATTGGATTAAGCAAAACGTTCTCTAATCTTGTAACCCACCTAAGATTGTCAGGTCGGTTATTTTGTTTGTTTGTGTCAATGTGGTCAACAACGTGTTCTTTTGTTGGTGGTTCTCCATGAAAAGCTGTTGCAACTATTCTGTGAATACGAACTGATGCAATTTCTAAATATCCTGTCCTGCTGTTTAGTTTGCCAAAAGTCCATTTATTGTCGGTCGGTCGAGTTCGTTTATTGTAAGGAGCGTGTCGTAATACAGCACCATTATCCCGGACAGAGTAATGCTCATTTTTATAGTGGCATTCTTGAATGCCACTATAAGTTTCAAGTAAATTTTCCATAATGATTACATTTGATTGGGTACAATATCAATATGGTATCCTAAAACAAATGCTAACTTTGAAAGAATGTCAAGCCCAACGGAATATTTACCTTGTTCAATTCTACTGAGATTTGCAGCATCTATATTTGCTAACTTTGCTAAATCTTTTGCTTCTATTCCTTTTTCTTCCCGAATTTGGCGGATTTTTTCCCTATTCGGGTTCTTTCTCCTTGTCTGTTTCCGGAACTCATTCCCATAAATGACACGCCATTTAGCATTAAATCACGCCAAATATTGTCGGTCATTATTTCTTTGTCTTCAGAGAAATTTTTATCAAAAACATACTCTACCATATGTAGTTGATAACGACGAGTTTCTTCGTTGGTGTATATCCCAATTTGAGCCAGTACGGAAAAAACCTCTCCATCTGGTGCAATTACCTTGACCATTTTGTCATCAATAATTGTTGCTTTTGACTTAAATTCAGTCGCCAAAATTTTTTTAAGTTCTGTATTCATAACATTTAATGCCGCATTTAAAGTGTTGCCGCCACTTTTAGAAGTTATGAAGCAAATATAAAAACAAATTCCTAAATTGGCAAATTTGCCAATTTAGGAATTTAATGTATCAAATAGTTTCTCTTATTATTTACAGGATTGGAGCACAACACTTTTTTTGTACGGCACATTTGATTTGACTTTCCCAAAGTCTTATACATCGAACAACACAAATAGGGAGCAACTGATTTTCAAATCAGGTTGTCTGGAAAACTTGGTCACAAAGGGGCGGAAGTTTTGAAGAGCAAGAGGGTAACACGCTAAAGCGATGTTACGGCACTTTACTCCACTAATTTTACAGTAAAATCTCTCGGAACTCCCAAAAACAGGCAGTTTTTTACAGTAAATCTTTTGGGCAGTCTAGAGACCATATATTTTTTTTTGCGTCAAAAACTCTCGGAAGCCTTGAAAATAGGCATTTTTTTGCAGCAAAAATGGTAAATAACACTCTTGTGTGACGTTCAATCGCCACTTTGGCTATCATTTTAAAAAGCCGAAGATTGCCTTTTCGCTCAAAATCCCACCGCCTTAAATCTTCGTCTTTTTAAAACGTTTGATTCCGAATTAAGTTTAAGTTTTCTATGGAAGTTTATAACACTATAGCTTCATTTTTTTCATTTGACCATTGTTTGTATTGGTATAAAAAACTTGTGAGACAAAGCATTTAATTTACATTTTATATACAATTTTTTGAGATAATTAAACCAAATATACTATTTTAGAGCCTCAAAAAATAACGTCTGACAATGAATAGAATTAAGGAAGTGTTGGAACAGAAAGGAATAAAGCAAACTTGGTTGGCTGAAAAATTGGGAAAAAGTTACAATATGGTAAATGCCTATGCCCAAAACAGACAACAACCAAGATTGGAAACCTTGATGGAAATAGCAGAAATTTTGGATGTGGACGTAAAAGAATTGATAATATCTAATAAAGAACAGAACTAGTATGCCAACACTCCATTGGATAGGAAAAGAAAAAGTAGTAAGCCACCACCAAGATGTGCCATACCGAGTATTGGAACATAAATTCGGTTTCACTGCTGACAAAGGTGAGCAGAAAGAACCGAGCAACAGCGGGAACAAAATAATACACGGAGACAACCTTGAAGCCCTAAAAAGCCTCTTGCCCGAATATGAAGGAAAAATAAAGTGCATCTATATAGACCCGCCTTATAACACGGGGAATGAAAGTTGGGTGTATAACGATAATGTAAACCACCCGAAAATTAAAAAATGGTTGGGCGAAGTGGTTGGCAAAGATGGCGAAGACCTTACACGCCACGACAAATGGCTCTGCATGATGTACCCACGTTTAAAATTGCTTCATAAACTTCTGGCAGATGACGGAGTTATTTTTATTTCTATTGATGATAATGAGCAAGCAAACCTAAAACTGTTATGTGATGAAATTTTCGGAGTGAGAAATTTTATTACCAATGTTATTTGGGAAAAAAATTATTCTCCAAGGAATGATGCAAAATATTTTTCAGCATCTCACGATTTTCTAATCTGTTACACAAGAAGAAAAGAATGTTGGGATAGAAATCTTGCACCACGGACAGAAAAACAAAACAGGTTTTATAAATACGACGATAAAGATGGACGAGGAAGGTGGAGACCTGACAATGTGCTAGTAAAGTCTTTTTCTGAATCAGGAGTATTTGGTATAAAAAACCCAAATACTGATGAAGTGCATTACCCACCCGAAGGCAGTTGTTATCGATTTACTGAGGAGAAAGCAAAGAAAATGCTTGAAGATAATAGGTTCTACTTTGGTAAAGACGGCAAAGGCAAACCACAAATGAAACGTTATTTATCAGAAGTTGCTCAAGGTGTAGTACCTCAAACTTTATGGAAATATGAAGAAGTTTCACATAGTCAAGGAGGAAAGAAAAAATTAAATGAAATCATAAGTGGAAATGTTTTTGACAGTCCAAAACCTTACGAATTAATTGAAAAGGTCTTGCATATTTCATCAAACAAAAACTCCATCATTCTAGATTCCTTTGCAGGTTCAGGTACAACAGCCCATGCAGTTTTAAATTTAAACAAGCAAGATGGAGGTAATCGCAAATTCATTCTGGTAGAAATGGAAGATTACGCTAATGACGTAACTGCCGAAAGAGTGAAACGAGTTGCCAAAGGTTATGGTTCAGGTTCAAAAAAAATAGAAGGTACAGGCGGAACATTTGACTATTATGAACTCGGCTTACCGCTTTTTGACGAAAACCACAATCTGAATGAAGAAGTAGGTTTGCCAAAAATCAGGGAATATATATGGTTTTCAGAAACCCGAACATCGTTCACCGAACCCAATGCAGAAAACTACTTTTTGGGTAAAAAAGATGAATCGGTTTACTACTTCATCTACGAGAAAGACCGTTTAACCACTTTAGATTATGACGTTTTGGAACTCATAAAACCAAAGGCGAACAATACATTATTTACGCAGATAATTGTCTCTTACCAAAGGAATTTATGGGAAAGAAAAACATCATTTTTAAAAAAATACCAAGGGACATTACAAGATTTTAGATTATGGAAGAAATTAAAGTGCATAACCTCCCTCCAACAGTAGACTGTGAGTCCGTAGCTATTTTAACGTGAGTTCGATTTAAGCGACAAGTCTTTTATCAATGATTTCCAGATTTAAGGCTGGCTTTTTATCGAAAAAAGAATAGGCTACCAATCCGGAAAGTAAATTGGTTATAAAATTTTCAAAGCTCCTATGCCTTGTGTGTTCAATCTGACATTGATTTTTGAGTTCATCATTTACAGTTTCAATTAATGCCCGTTTTCGAAGCATGATCCTGTCTTGTAAGAGCATTAAACAATTTTTCATGTTCTTTCTGATCTTGGTCACTAAATGCACCCCATCCACAAAGAGTTGTTCAAACAAATCCTTGCCGATATAGCCTTTATCTCCGTATATTTTGCCAAAAATGCGTTTATGGAAATTGTGATTTTTTAAGGGCTTACGATCATCTACATTGCCCTGAGTAAGCATAAAATCAAGAACTTCTCCTTTGTCATTAATAATCAAATGTAATTTAAAGCCAAAGAACCATCCCAAAGAACATTGGCCCTTAACAGCAATCCCTTTAAATACTTTATGCTGTTTTTCCCGTTTGTTATGGCACACCCGCAAAGGTGTGGAATCTATAAATGAAATTCCTGTGCAATCACCTAAACAACAAGTTTTTAAAAAGAGTGCCAAAGGAAGAACCGATTTTTGCTGCAATTCTACAAAACGGTTATAAGATACCGTTTGTGGAAATTCATTTTTCATGTGGATTTGCACATAATAAAGGTAAAAATGCTTCAAGTTTCGAAACTGCTTATAATGAAATAATACCATGATGGTCATGACTTCACTATCAGAGAGTTTGCTGATTCGTTTCCTGGTTTTTATCTCCGTATCTTCCACAAGACGATGTTTTTGGGTAACATTTTCAAATTCTTTGCAAAATTCATCGATAACATAAAAATTTCGGTAATTTTATCTGTAGAAATCATAGCAGAAAGTTTAGTTATAAAATTGAAATTCAACACTTTAATTTACTAAATTTTCTGCTTTTTCTTTCTGTAAAACTTACTTTTCTTATATCGAACTCACGTTATTTTAAACAGCTCAACAAGACTTCACGAGCATTGGGGCAGCTTAAAGGAGAAGTTTCTAAAATCCCCAATTCTCAGATATTGCTCGATACATTAACGCTACAAGAAGCCAAAGACAGTAACGAAATTGAAAATATTGTAACCACCGATGATGAGATTTACCAAGCCAGCATTGATGAAACAGTGGCTTCGGTAACAGCAAAAGAAGCACTCAATTATTCCAATGCCATAAAATTAGGGTTGGACATCGTTCGCACTAAAGGATTATTGACCATAAACGACATTTCCCGAATCCAACATATTATTTCTCCCAATCACCCCATTCGGAAAATACCCGGAACGGTTTTAAAAAATCCGAAAACACAAGAAGTGGTTTACACACCACCCCAACATTATGACCAAATAAAAGTCTTGCTCGATAATTTAGAGCGATATATAAACGTACCCGAGTTTCACGATACAGATGCCTTGATAAAAATGCCGATTATTCATTTCCAGTTTGAAAGTATTCACCCTTTTTTGGATGGAAATGGTAGAACAGGTCGTTTGCTGAACATTCTGTACTTGGTTCAACAAGGTTTGTTGGATATTCCTGTATTGTACCTAAGTAGCTATATCATTAAAAACAAAAGTGATTATTACCGTTTATTGCAAGAAGTACGGACAAAAGGGAGTTGGGAAGAATGGATAGTTTGGATGTTGAAAGGTGTTGAACTCACTGCCAAAGAAACCATTGTAGTAGTAAACAAAATAAAACTCCTGATGGACGAATATAAAAAGGAAATTCGCAGTAATTATAGTTTTTACAGCCACGATTTAATCAACATCCTTTTTAAGCACCCATACACCAAAAACAGTTTTTTGGAGCGGGAATTGAAAATTCATAGAAATACAGCTTCAAGTTACTTAAATACCCTTACAGAAGCGGGCTTACTTACGAAGGTGAAAATTGGCAAGTTCAATTATTATATCAATGTTGAATTACTTCAAATACTTAAAAATAGATAATAATGAGCAACTTAAGCCAAGAAATTTATATGCACAACAAATTGCAATTTCTTGTGCACGTTACAAGAACATCTACAAATATTTGTAGAATGTTGTGCACGATATAGGTATATGCCTAAAGTTTAGCCAAGTGTTGTGCACATCAAAATATTAGAATATGGAATTAAAAAGCTATCAACAGAAAGTAATTGAAAATCTTGAAGAATACTTGACCTATGTTCAAGAGCAGAAGGATTTAAAAACGGCTTTCGATAAATATTGGGAAGACAAAATCGGGCCGTACAATCCGTTGGATGGAACAGGAATGCAACCTTATAAAAACAACATTCCCAATGCCGCTCACGTTTGTGTTAAAGTGCCAACGGCAGGTGGTAAAACCTTTATTGCAGTTAATGCTTTGCATAGCATTTTCTCAGCTTACGATTCTGCCAAGCCAAAAGCCGTAATTTGGTTAGTGCCTTGGAGTAATTTGTTGCAACAAACGGTAGATGCACTTTCCAATCCAGAACATCCGTACAGGCAAAAACTCAACACACTTTTCAATCACCGTGTAGAAGTTTATCAAAAAGAAGATTTGTTGCAAGGTTCAAACTTTAGCCCAACGGTAGTAAAAGACCAGTTGAGCATTTTTGTGATGAGCTTTGCCAGTTTACGGGCAAAGAAGAAAGAAGACCGTAAGGTTTATCAAGAAAACGGACAATTAGAAGCCTTCGTTTCACAATTCAAAAGCAGCGAACACATTTTAGACGGTGTAGATGATACCGCTTTGATAAATGTATTGCGTTCTCTCAATCCAGTTTTGGTGGTGGACGAAAGCCACAATGCCGAGAGTGATCTGAGTGTGGATATGCTCAAAAACTTAAACCCGTCTTTCATTCTCGATTTAACTGCTACGCCAAAGGAAAACAGCAATATTGTGAGCCTTGTTCCTGCCATAGAATTGAAAAAGGAGCATATGGTAAAACTTCCTGTAATCGTGTATAACAACCATGACAAAACGGAAGTTATCAACAATGCTTTGCACTTGCAACGCAAATTGGAAAATCTAGCGAAAAAACAGGAAGCCGAAGGTGGTAAATACATCAGACCCATTGTGTTATTTCAAGCCCAGCCCAAAACCAAAGACGACAACACCACTTTTGAAAAACTAAAAGAACAGTTGTTAAGTTTGGGCATTCCAGAAAATCAAATCAAAATCAAAACCGCTAACATTGACGAGTTGAAAAGCATTGATTTGATGGGGAGGGAATGTGAAGTCCGTTACATCATTACCATTAATGCCTTAAAAGAAGGTTGGGATTGTCCTTTCGCCTACATTTTAGCATCCTTGGCAGACAAATCGAGTGCAGTGGATGTAGAGCAGATATTAGGTCGTGTGTTACGTCAACCCTATGTACAAAGGCACAAATCATTTCAATTAAACCTTTCTTATGTGTTGACGGCTTCCACCAAATTCAACGAAACATTACAGAGCATTGTAAAAGGGTTGCAAGAATCGGGCTTTAGCGAAAAAGATTATCGCAAAGTCGATAAAATGACCGAAGAGGAAAAGAAAACAGTGACGACAGACCCAGTTGAATCTTTCTTGTTTCCAGAGCAACAAACTGGGCAGGAAGAAGATGAAAACATCGATACCAACCGTGTAACGTTTGAACCCAATGTAGATGAAGAAGAAACCGAATCAACAACGGTGATTGAAGAAATTGAAGCCATAGCGGAAGAACAAAACCGACAATTAGAAGAACAAATAAAAGAACAGGAACAACAACCTGTTGACGAAAATATTTTTCAAGAAATGGGTGATAAAGTAAAACGCTATAAGGTAAAAGAAGCCTACAAAGGGTTTATTGATAAAATCGAGTTTCCGCAGTTCTTTATCAAGGTAACAGCAAGCGACATTTTCGGCACAGATGAAGAACTGTTGAATAGGGAATCTTTGTTGAAAGACTTCAAATTATCGGATGAAGACATCAAAATTGATTTTGACCAAATTTCTTCCGATTTGTATAAAATTGACTTGGAAGAAGCCAAGAAAAATGAATACAGGCCATCATTTACCAAAATTGAAGACAGTTTGGTAAAAGACCCAATTGCCGAATATATTCTCGCCAAACCCAAAGAAAATCAAATAACGGACATCACACACCAAATGATGCAGATTATTGGGAATATGTACCCCATTCCAGACCAAGAAATCAAAGTTTATATCGGTCGTGTGCTGAATAGTATGAATACTGAACAGCTACGGGATATTTTGGTGCGTAAATGGAGCTATACGGATAAAATAAAAGCTAAAATCAGGCAATTGGCAGATTCTTATGCAGAAGGTCGCTTTATGGACTTAATCAAGTCCAAACGAATCAGTACCAAAGTAAATTGGAATTTAAGCAAGGAGATTGTACCAGGCAATACAGGTTCTGCAATTGGAAATTCGCTTTATGAAAAAGAAGGTTCAATGAACAACTTTGAAGAACGAGTGGCAATGGAACTTGGAACATCCTCAAATATTGAGTTTTGGCATAGAAATTTAGAACGAGGAAAAGGTTTTTATATCAACGGATTTAAAGCTAACCATTATCCCGATTTTATAATGCAAACAAAATCTGGCAAGACAATTTTAGTAGAAACTAAGGGAGACCATTTGGATAATACCGATAGTGCGGCAAAATGCCGACTTGGAAATGAATGGGAAAAACAGGCTGGACAAGACTTTGCCTATTTTATGATTTTTGACAGAAAAGAAGTGGATGGAGCATATACATTAGACAAAGCCAAGGAGTTAATAAGCGGGATGTAAAAAGATAATATTAGCCTAAATAATGTAGCGAGTTGTAAAGCCCTAAGTATCTAAATTATTATGGATTATTTAAAACGACGGATAGAAAATAGTCGGGAAATTTTTAAAAAGAAAATGCTAGAATGTGAGACCGAAGATGGAGATACACTTATGTGTTCAATCAATCAAGCATTTGGCGAATTTCATACAAATGGACATAATTGTCTGGGTTGTAATCTTCAAGAAGATGTAGATTGGATTGAATCTTTTTTAGAACAGGCAAATGCAGAAAATTATTTTGTTGCGGGTATTCATATTGAATACTTTTTCAAAACATATTTATTTCATCTTTACCTGCTCACAGAGAAAATTTTTGAAATAAAGAAAATTATCGGACTTCCTGTATCCTATAAAGAAAATGAATTTGAAATTTTCAGAACAATAAAACTTTGGGCGAATTTTTTTAAGCATCCAAAAGCATTCATTTTGACTCATCACCCTGAGTACTACTTTGATAACCAGACAAATGAAATATGTAAATTAGTTGAGAATAATGATAATAAGATTATAGATTTAAAATTTATAAAAAAATATTATAGTGGTGAAGACCGAAACAAATACAAGAATCTAACAGGAGAATTACGAAATAATAGTAACGTTAAAGTGATATTACCTTCAATTGACATTTTGACACAGGATTTCTGTAATGCTTGTGCCATTTTTATTGAAGTTATCAAGGAAAATAAGGCATATAAAGAAATATTGAACGATTTGACAACTCTTGAAAATTACTTTGACTATGAAGATATAGAGTAATTGCTAGATACATATCTTAAAAATTAATTGGCTAAATATCTGTAAAAGTGGAACACCTAAAAACATTATTGAGTTACACACTTAAATTCTCTATTATTTGAGTATGAAAGTATGGTTTATGATCAAGCATTCTTTCGATGATCTTATGAAAAATGGATTGTTTGAATTGTGAACGGTTCAACCTAAAGGAAAATTCGTTTAGATAGCTGTCCATATGGTGTTTTGATGCGTGGGTGGGAATCGTCCTTACCCATGATTTTATTTGATGTATAACAAGATGTAGTTCTTTGAAATTTTTCCCTTTACTGCTTGGCACTTGGGTAATGTCATACGTTTGCTTCAAGGGATTGTAACCTGTCCATTTATCGGTTACCACCGAAGCTTTTTTAGAGATATGCCGCTCAAAGAAAGGGGTAAACGATTTGGCGGAATAATCGTCGATGACTTGGGCATAGACCCTTTTGATGCCTCGTTTTTCGCTAAGCTCAACACCTACTATAACCTTGGTTTTCTTAGTGTTGTAGCTACGTCCTTTCTTGCCTTGTTCTTGTCCGCCCACGACGAACTCATCCACATGGACCAGTTCGGACAAGGGCCATTTTTGGCTGCTTTCCATAGCCTTGCGCACCTTTTGCATGAAGAACCACGCTGTCCCTTGCCGTATACCGAAGCGCTTGCCCATTTGAATACTGGACACTCCTTTGCTGGAGGTACTCATTTCAAAGGCAATACAAAAAGCCTTGTGAAGACCGAACTTGACCTTGTGGAAAAGGGTCCCTGCGGTAGCACTTTCAACATGTTGGCACTTATAGCAAAAGTAGCTGTGGTCTTTTCGCCGGTGCCCACTATCATGCCCGCATTTGGAGCATTCAAAGCCGTCATGCCACTTTAAATCTGCCAAATAACCTTTGCAAGAAGCATCATCGGGGAAGACTTTCATAAAGTCTATAATATTTTGACCTTTAAATTGTTCCATTTTCCTTGATTTTTAGGACTTAAAAATATGGAAATTATATGTGTAACTCAAAAACATTATTTGATTTCTCTAAACTTCCTACAAAGTTTTTTTTGCTTTTTGCGGCAGCTTCGGGTTTTATACTTTTTGCAAAACCTGAATGGCTTTCGATTATAGAAGTTGCAAATATAAAAGAGGAATATGGAAAATATATTGGCTTAACGTTTATAATCTCAACAGGTTTAGTAGTAATAACTTTTTAATATGGGTTCAGAAATATTTCTCTAACAAGATTAAAGTTTTTAGCTACAAAAGAGAATACTCTGAAAATATTAAAACACTTGACCCACAAGAAAAAGCAGTTATTAGAGAATTTTTCATAAGAGGGCAATCATCAATTGAAATGCCTATTGACGACCCTGTTGTAAATGGATTAATTAGTAAAAATATCTTGAAAATCAATAAACAATTTGGAAACTCTTTTATAATGAATGGAATGAATGCTTCTGTCTCACTAATGAAAAGGGCAGAAAAATTGCTAAAGTTATCTGATATTGATTTAAATGAAAATCCATCAGAAGATGAAGTTGAGTCCATTAAAAATAATCGTCCTTCGTGGACAGACCCTTGGCATAGAAGATAATTGAAAAGTCAAGGAATTAATAAGTAGGATGTAAATGATTATCTAATACTAAATGTCATTGGAATTTATGGAAGACTTACTAAATGAAGATGAAATAAAAAGTATCATAAGTGACTCTAAAAAGGAAGAATTTTCTAATGATGCTGTTGTTCATATGGGAAATAATAAAACATCAATTATTTTACATTCACATAAAAGCGGATTAATTTTAGTAAGAGGAAATAAGGACACAGGGTATGAACACATTTTTGCTCGTCATAGTTTACTATCTAGGAACCCATTTTGGGATAAGAATGGAAAGATTGGGAAACCAACTAAGTTTAGGATAGAAACAGCTCCTATTGAATATTTAACGATAGCCGAACAGATTTATAAGAAGGAGAACCTTAACACTGAAAAAAACACAGCACCTAATAAATTTGATGTATATGATGGGTGTTTTACTCATTTTGATTCAAAAGAAATAAAATATAGGTTAATCACGTATAAAAATACAGGGATAATTCACACCTTTTTTGCTAAAAAAGATAAATCAAAAAAGATTCTGAATTTAAGAAAAGGTTGGACTAAAGCCACGCATACTCCATCGTCAGGAATTCAGCTTTTCAGCTTTTCATATTTTGACAAAAACGATAATGAGGTGGTAAAAGTTTTTATAGAATGTAGTTCTGTAAAAAAAAAGGAAGAATGGGCAATAGAATTATACAATGTCAAAGGGAGCTTAGTATCTAAAAAGATTATAAAAGTTCTTGATTATATAGAAACAGGAATCCACGATAAAATGGAGCAACTTGATTTTGGAGACACCTCTTGGTTAGAAAGGAGATAAAACAGGTTTTAATTAAATAAGACACTGATTAAGTCCTCCAAAGTTAGCAGTCAATAATTTTCATATCTTTATGATATCAAAAGAGAGCAAATTATATTTCCAAAGTTCTTTTCTCGGTCTTAGTGTGCAAATAGGTGTACAAAATTTGAAATAATGAATTAAAATACTGAATAACAGTTGTTTAAAAATAATTGGGTGAGCCTGCCACCCCGACTCATAAAAAAGCATCATTAATCTATGGATTTCTGATGCTTTTTTTAGTTTTAGTATTTAAAATATTCGTATTCATGATTAATAAAATCAGATAGTCAACTATTAAACTTACAATTAAATATATCCATTGATAATTGAAATCATATTTTTTCAGCCTTTTTTAAAATCCGTTTATTGAAAATAAGGAGTAGAAAAAATAAAATTCTACAACCATACGTCAATACTGTAGTCTTCCCTGAAAATGTATGCACGAGTTATTAAAAGAAAAGTGAGTGAGGATATATTAACTCTAAAAAAAAATGTATTACACCTGTAGGGACTTAAGCTGTTTTTTATAGGTAATTACAAACGCTCTTAACCCGTTGTGCATGATGAATGAAAATCGTTGTTTACGTCATGTTGAGCGTAGTCGAAACATCTCCTTCTGTCAGTAAAGATCCTTCGAATACGCTCAGGATGACGCCTTTCAAACTATAATGCACACCGGGTTATAAAATATAATGTTTATCATCTTAATTAACCGGATAAACCCAATGACAATCTGGCCCATATTTTAGATTTTGTATAACGGTGTTAATTCAAATATAAATAAAAGCCTAAATGGGATCAGGTTAATTCTTATAAAGATTAGTTTTTAGAATATTCAGGAACAGCATGTTTTAGTTTTTCCACCCTAAACCGCCCAGGGTTTTTGCCCTTTTTTAAGGGGCATACAGGAGATATACCGTCCGGGGATCGGTTCGTAGGCCCTGGCTTCCGTCATTCCGATTTCGGAGCTGAAATAGCCATTGAGGGTAAGGCCTTTGAGAATATCAAAATAGTGCTTCTCCCCGGAGTTCAGGGCTTCTTCCTGCAATCCGCGTAATAGTTCGTTTTTTTGATCCGGATTTAGTTCTATGAAAGGGGTGTGGTATCGGGCCGCGCATTTCCGGTTCAGGTTGTTGAGCCCTTCAATACATAGTTTTTGCTGTTCTTCCCGGAAACAATCTTTGAGCATGGTTATCATATATGCTCCGATCCCGGTGGCTTTAGCCCCCGGTACACCGGGGGTAGCCGGAATAATGGTTTCTCCTATTTCATCGAGAAGCGCAGGGTCAATATCTTCGATGTTCTTCAGGGGTTCTGGTTTGTAGGTACACGAATTCAGCAGGCCCGAAGGGATAAGTACTATAGCTCCGCCGATCATTGCCAGGCGTTGTAAAAAAGTCTTTCGTAGCATCTTTATAGGTTTCTTTTGTTTAGTTCTTTTACGGCAAAATCCGCTGCACGGGCGGTCAGGGCCATGTACGTCAAAGACGGGTTCTGGCATCCGCTGGAGGTCATACAGGCCCCATCGGTAACAAATACGTTCTCAGCCCCCCAGACCTGGTTGTTTTTGTTCAGTACGGAAGTTTTGCTGTCCCTTCCCATCCGGGCAGTCCCCATTTCGTGAATGTTGAGGCCGAAATTTCTTTTCTCCTTCAGGTCCCGGATGTTCTTAAAGTTGGCTTTTTCCAGCATTTCCATAGCGGTCCGGACCATATCTTTTTCCATGGCTTTTTCATTTTCCTTGTATTCGGCATCCACCACGAGCTGTGGAATTCCCCAGGCATCCTTTTTGTCGGGGTGCAGGGTAACATGATTTTCATGATAGGGGAGGCATTCTCCCATTCCGAGCAGGGAAAACATCCATGGACCCACGGTGGTCATGTCTTTTTTCAATTCGATTCCTATCAACGACTCTTGTCCGCCGCCCGCGGAAGGACGAAAGCCCCCGCAGGAATAGGCATATCCACGTTTAAACCCGGCTTGTTTATCTTCGTTAAAATTCCTGAATCGTGGCATATATGTACTGGTGGGTCTTCTGCCTGCGTAATACTTGTCTTTAAGTCCGTCGAATTCCCCCACTACCCGGGCATTATAATTATGGTCCATGAGGTTGTGCCCTAATTCCCCGCTTTCATTACCCATTCCGTCGGGGAAACGGTCGGACTTCGAATTCATGAGGATAAGTGTAGAGTTTAATGTAGAAGCATTTACAAATATTACGTTGGCAAAGTATTCGGTAGCTTCTCCGGTGTTGGCATCTATGACTCTTACCCCGGTTGCTTTCCTTTTTTCCTTGTCGTAAATTATGGAATCTACCACGGTGTGAGGTCTTATGGTGAGGTTCCCGGTTTTCTCTGCTGCCGGCAGGGTAGAGGAATTACTACTGAAATAACCGCCGAAAGGGCAACCTCTCCTGCACAGGTTACGGTATTGGCAGGGACCTCTTTCATTGTGGCGTGTGGTAAGGTTTGCGGTTCGCGAAACTACCAGGTGCCTGTCCTTATAATTGGCAGACAGCGCTTCTTTCATGTACGTTTCCATACAGTTCATTTCCATCGGGGGCAGAAATTCCCCGTCCGGGATTTGAGGCAGGCCATCCCTGTTGCCACTGATCCCGGCAAATTTTTCGACATAGCTGTACCAGGGAGCTATATCCCTGTATCGTATAGGCCAGTCCGTACCTATCCCTTCTTTGGCGTTGGCTTCGAAGTCCAGGTCGCTCCAGCGCTGGGTGTGGCGTGCCCATAACAGGGATTTTCCACCCACCTGGTATCCGCGTATCCAGTCGAAAGGTTTGGACTGTTCATAAGGATGTTCCTGGTCTTTGACAAAAAAGTGTTCGGTATCTTCCGAGAATGCATAGCACCGGCTTGCTATCGGGTTTTCTTCGATCACTTTCAGAGGTAGCCTGTTTCGATGCGGAAATTCCCATAAATGCATGTGGGCGGTCGGATAATCTTTGATGTGTTCTACCATTCTGCCGCGTTCGAGAACCAGGGTCTTCAATCCCTTTTCGCATAATTCCTTGGCTGCCCAGCCCCCGCTGATACCGGAGCCTATGACGATGGCGTCGTAAGTGTTCTTCTCTTTACCTTTTTTATTGATGTACATTGCTGTTGGTGGTTAATCTTTGTGTTTGTATGGTATTATAATATGTTCAGTCTTTTTTCTTTATCAGGTCTGCCAGAACTTTTCCGAACCGATGTCCCAGTTCAATCAGTCCTTCGGAGGAATAGTGCAGTTCATCCTGTTTTTTGTCGAGCCCTTCCGTAGGAACCATATACGTGTATGCTACGTCTTTTTCTGTTTTTTCCTGAGCCTTCCGTACCAGTTCGGCTCCCGGGTATCGTTCGGTTACCGGGTTAATCCTGCCGTATATGACCGGTAAGTCCTGTTGATCCGTATCCTTACGGATCTTGTCGATGAGCTTTCGGAAACCGGTATAATAATCTTTTCCGGCCACAGGGAATCTCGCGTCCGTTTCGCCCTGCATCCAGACCATGGCTATAGGTCTGACTCTTTTCGAGCTGGTGATTTGATGGGTGTACTCTACTAAAGAATCATAGAGTTTTCCAAATTTTGGGCTTCCCATTTCGGCAACCTTTTCGGGATCATAATCCACACCCCAGTCATAGAGGGAAGAGCCACCGATGGCATATTTGAGGATTATGAATTCCCTGTCCGGAAAATTGGCCGATAACTCGTCACAGATACCCAGTTCCGGTCCGAATGAACTGTCGGAAGCCGGTGTGAGCCTGGACGTTTTTCCGAAATTGTAATAGGTAATGTGTTTGCTTATTCCTTGTAATTGATCTCTTTTTTTTGCCCGGAACCCACCATATTGGATTGCCCGGCAAGGATGATGAGGTCAACCGGTCTTTCTTTGTTTTTACCGGCGGCCTCCTGCTGGTTATTCTTCCTGTTCATCGTATGACAGCCCATCGCCAGAACGGTGAGTATTAAACATGTAAACAGGATTTTGGTTTTTAGGATCATCTTATAGTTTTTGCACTTAATTAGCAATCAGTTGTTGTAAAAAAGCAGGGTAGGTCTTTCCCCGGGAAGTCCCTTCTCCCTCTACGTGTAGCCCATAGGTGATGGAATCACCGAGACAAAGGATCTTGCTGTTGTTTTTTATAAGGTTATTCTCTTTGAGATATTCGTAGATCCGCTCTGCTATGAAATAATAGCCTTTGGCCGTAGGATGGACCCCGTCTTTTTCACTGCTGTTCGACTCATTCTTTATAAAACTGTCCCGGTTATGTACGGGGATTTGCTTTCGGGTAAAAGTATGATACAGATCTATCATCCCGAAACCATAGCGGTCTTTCAGTTTGTTTAGCACCGAGGTCATACTGTCCAGTTTGCTGTTGGGATCCTGATCGAATACTCCCGGATCGTGCCTTTGATATAGATAAACCGTGTCTACGGGCGGCGGGCTGATCAGGATACACCTTATTTTCTGTTCTTTGATCTTTGCCGATAGGGTTTTCAGGTTATTTTCATATTCTTCGAAGGAGATCATCTTGGACGTATTGAGCATATCATTGGTACCTATCATCAGGAGAACCAGGTCCGGATGTTGTTCCAGAACATCGGTATCCAGGCGTGCCAGGAGATCCCCGGTGGTATTTCCGGGTACCCCGGCGTTGATCACGGAGCACTGTTGTCCGGAAACCCCGATATGGGACAGGATACTTACAATGGCCAGGAGGAATACCTGTCTTTTTCCGTTCAAAGATTATACATAATTGATGTCGAATGTGGTTTTCTTTCTGCGTACATACATCCGGAACACGATGGTAATGCACAACGTGGTTATGGCACCACCTGCATAAGCAATGCTGTTATCCAGTTCAAAACCTTCGGGGCTATGAGGATATACGTCGTACAAACCATGGTCATAAACACGGCAGGCACCAGGCTTATCCAATAGCATTTCCCGGCGTAATACAAGTACGCGGTTATGGTCCATAATACGACGACGGCAAGCGACTGGTTGCTCCAGGCAAAATATCTCCAGATGATGCCAAAATCTACTAAGGTAAGCAAAAACGCAATGATAAACAGCGGACTACTTATGTATAACCGTTTTCGGATGCTGTCCTGTTTCAGGGAAAAGGTATCTGCTATAACCAGGCGTGCCGACCGGAAAGCGGTATCTCCGGAGGTGATCGGTGCTGCGACAATTCCGATCAGGGCCAGGATTCCTCCTGTACTTCCGAGCATGGCAGTGACAATTTCATTGGCAGCCCATGCCGCATTGTTATGATTTGCTGCCATGGCTGCATTGAGTCCTTCTACGTTATCCATAAAGACCATGGCGGCGGCCGCCCAGATAAGAGCGACGATACCTTCGGTGATCATGGCCCCGAAAAAGATCGGTTTTCCCTGAGATTCGTTGGCAACACACCTGGAAATCATCGGGGACTGGGTGGCGTGAAATCCGGAAACGGCCCCGCATGCAATAGTGACAAACAGTATGGGAAACAGCGGGGTTTTTTCGGGGTTTTCCGTCATATTATGAAGGTTGGAAAAAGTGACTTCCGGAATGGTATACTGTCCCGACAATAAGGCGATCAACAATCCCAGAGCCATAATCAGCATGGCCAGCCCGAAGATGGGATAGAGCTTTCCTATCAACCGGTCTATAGGGAGCAGGGTAGAAAGTACATAGTAGACGAGGATGATGGTTACCCACATCCATTGATCTGCGAAATTTCCCGTGAGTTCGTCTATAATTTTGGCGGGTCCCACCAGAAAAACGGTTCCTACAAAGACCAGGAGGACTACCGTAAACAACCGGATAGCCTGTTTGGTGTGATCCCCCAGGTAAATCCCTACAACTTCACTGATACTTAATCCGTTGTGCCTGACCGATAGCATTCCGGAAAAATAGTCGTGTACCGCTCCGCCGAAAATACATCCCAGGACAATCCATAAAAATGCGGAAGGGCCGAACATGGCCCCGGAAATAGCTCCGAAAATAGGGCCCAGCCCGGCAATATTCAAAAACTGTATCAAAAAGGCTTTCCAGGCCGGCAGGGGAACAAAATCGACATGATCCCTCAACCTGTAGGCAGGAGTGGAACGATCAGGGTCTGCTTTAAAAACCCTTTCGATAAAATTCCCATAGAGAAAATAACCGGCTATCAGTACACCTATGGATACTATAAATGAGATCATAACGGGGCTTAATGATTTTGAGATGATGCCGATTCCAGAACCTGTCCGTCCGCCTCGAGTTGCTTTCTCAGAGAGGCGTACTCCAGGTCCTGGACTACGGATTTATGTTGTTCAATTGCCATAACGGCTACGGTAGCGGCACTTTGTGCCAGTATCATAAAAACAGGTTCCATCCGTATCGATCCGAAAGCTATATGCGAACTCGACACGGCTACGGGGACAACAAGGTTATCGCATTCTTTCTGCTCAGGGAGAATGGAGCCGAGTGAAATCCGGTACGGGTTATCCGGATGTACACCGATATCTCCTTCGTTCTGCACATACCCTTCGCTGGTGATATACCTCTGTACATTGTGGGAGTCCAGGGTGTACGATCCCATGCCTACCGGGTCCGGTACTGTTTTCTCACCGAGGATTTCGTGTTCGGTCATTACGTATCTTCCGATCATTCTTCTCGCTTCCCTGACATAGATCTGATAAGGCCAGTGACCGTTGTCGGCAAATTCGTCTTTGGCAAGTCCCCACTGGTTATAGGCATTCCGGACTTTCTCCGGGATCCGCGGATCATTGGCCATAAAATAAAACAGTCCTTTCTGATATGTTTCGTGTGCTTTGACGATCTCTCTCCGCTTTTGATAATCAGCCTCGGGATATTCGTAATTCATTCCGATGTAATCCGTGCTGAAAGGACCGTGATTATTGGTATCTGTTTTTAGGTTAGGGATAGGGTCGAATTTGTTAAAGGTTTCGTCCCAGCCTTTGCCGTACAGCCGGACCAGTAATTCGTACTGTTCCGGGTCATAGCCCTCGGGTTTCTCAAAAGGGATACGGTTCTCTTTGACCCGGGTCATACATACCCGGAAACAGTAGGCCTGTATCCTGTGATCTCCATCGCATTTTGCTCCCGGAGCTTCCGTAGAGATCCCTTTGAGCAGTCCGCTTTCCGGATCTCCCGGGGTGTTATACGGACTGATCCTTAGATTACCGAAATGATGGGAATGGTGAAAAACTTCGGGCTGAACACCGTTCCATTGTTCTTTGTAGGTATCACAGGATTCTCTTCCTATGGTATACGAGACCCCTGCAGAGGCCATGAGATCTCCCTCGTACGTAGCATCGATAAAAACCTTTGCTTTAAAGGAGAGGCCGGACTCCGTGGTTATGGAACTAATCCGGTTGCCGGTCTTTTTAACCCCGGTTTCCCTGTTGAGGTATTCGTCCCGGTAAACAGTGATTTGATTTTCGGAGACGAAGTCTTCGAACACCTTTTCTGCGATGTGTGGTTCGAATATCCACATGGTTCTTTGGGTCCCGTCAATGGCGGGGGTTCCCTGTCCTATATTGCCATAGGAATCCTGGTCCTGCCATTTCCAGGTGGAAGGTTCCTGGTAGTAATTATAGATCTTTTGATAAAACGTTCGGGCCAGGCCGCCTATTACACTTTTGTTTCCGGTATCGGTATAGCCCAGGCCCGAGGAGGAAAGCCCGCCAAGATGTTTGTCGGGAGACACTACAACAACCGATTTCCCCATTTTCTTCACCTGGACCGCAGCAATCACAGCTGCCGAAGTACCGCCGTAGATCACTACATCCGCTTCTACTGCCGGAGCATTTTTATCGATTTGTCCCTGCGATACTATACAGAAAAAGAGGAACAGGAATGATGGTATAGCCTTTTTCGGATTCATTTTAAATGGTTTTAAGTTAAAAAATAAGCCTGAGATCGTGCGTTGTATGTTCTTAATATCCCGGATTCTGGTCATCCGGACTCAGGGCAGGGTTATTGTTGATCTCATTTATCGGAAGCGGCAGGAGCAGGCTTACGTCGTCCCATGCTTTTCCCGTGGCCTCTATAGCTTGTTGTGCCTTACCGGTTCTTAGAAGGTCATTCCATCTTTTCATTTCCAGAACAAACTCGAATGCTCTTTCATCCAAAACCTTATCCTTAAAGTCCTGACCCGTCATCCCCGAAGGATAATCTATGGCGGAAGGACTGTTCAGGTCCAGCCCGTATGCTCTTCTGCGAACAATATTCAACCTTTCCAGTGCCACATCATCCGGCTGACCTTTTAGTTCACTGGCCGCTTCGGCATAGATAAGATAAGCTTCTGCCAGTCTGAAAACGGGGACATTGTTTCTGCTGTTATCCGTATTCGGGGCATCGGGATCCCTGAATTTCCGGAACAGAACGGGAGTTTCCCGGTTGACCCAGACCGTATCTCCGTCGATAATCCGGTAAGAGAAGAGGTTAAATTCTTTTCGTAAATCATTTTCGTCCCATCTTTCAAAAACAGAATTCATTACGGGGACCCATCCTCTGAAGCCTCCTACGGAATAGCCCATATTGGGATCTCCTATATAAGTAGGAATGCGTTGTCCGTTTGTTCCGCTGTGATGAATAGACCAGATGTCTTCTGTATATGTGTTGACCTCAGGACCGTATATCTGCATGAAATCTTCTGCTTCGTCCACTTCAATCAGTGAGAAGGCTCCGCTGGTAATGACTTCATCGGCAAGGTCGCTGGCTTCCTGCCACTTTCTGGTATTCAGATAGGCATCGGCCATTAGCATTTTTGCAGCCCACTGGGTGGCGCGGCCACTTTCGGAATCCGAAAATGAAGTGGCCAGGTCCGGTAAGGCATCCATCAGATCCGTGATAATAAAGCCCCATGTTTCCTGAGCGGAAGCCCTGGGTGTGGCTATATCTTTAAGATCGACAAACTCATGATCCCGCAGAGGAACACCGCCCCAATACTTTACCAGGTTGCTGTAAAATAAGCTCTCAGAAACCGGGCTTCGGCGAGATACCGCTTCTTCAGCGATTCGTCCATATCTATTCCGGGAACATTGTCAAGCACGGCATTGGCGCGGTTGATGCCCCTGTAAATATCGGCATAGGCGTCGAACATCCTGCTTTGGTTGCTGTTGTCGAGCGGAAGATCATAGACACTCATGGGAGACTGACTGCCCCTGCCGTTGGAATAATCGGCCCTGTTTTCCAGCATGGCCATATACCAGATTGTCGGAAACCCGCCATCCTGCCCGAGGGTGCTGTACACAGCCGTCAGCGCTGAAAAAGCATCGGACTCGTTTCTGTAGAAATTTTCTTTGACCAGAAAGTGTTTGGGGTCTTCGGTTAGCTCATCCCCGCAATTGACCAGTGTCAGGGACAGGATTAAAACTATGATGATTTGTAGTCTTTTCATTTTTTACAAGTTTATGGCGGTTAGTTACAGCTGTATGTTCATACCAAGGGTAAAGATCTTGGACGAGGGGTAACCGGTCTGATCGATGCCTATCCTCAGGTCTCCCTGGGCTGCCCGGGTATTTACTTCCGGGTCCAGTCCGGGATAGCTGGTTAGCGTAATAAGGTTTTGTCCGCTGACATATAGCTGAAGGGATTTGATGGGAAGCCCCGTATCCCGGACTGGCAGGTTGTATGCTAACCTGATGTTCTTTAGCCGCAGGTACGATCCGTCTTTGATAAACCGATCGGAAACCCGGAATTGAGAGCGGTTGGCGGTTGGTGCCGGGTAGCGGGCATCCGTGTTTTGCGGATTCCAGTAATTGTCGGAGAGATCGGAGAGCTGATTTCCTCCTTCACTCAGAGAGTTTGCCACTACGGCACCGGTAGCCCAGAAGAGATCATTTCCTGGGACCCTTCTACAAAAATATTCAGCTCAAAATTTTTGTAGTTCAGCGTGTTGTTCAGGCCGTAGATAAAATCAGGGTACGGATTTCCGATGATCTGCTGATCTTCATTGGAAATTTTTCCGTCTCCGTTGAGATCCCTGTAACGGATTACACCCTGGTCGTCGTACCCGTCTTCGACAAATCCGTAGAACATGCCGAGGGGTTCCCCCTCCCTGGCAATGTTTATGGGAGCAGCAAAGGGAATATCCAGGGGGCCTCCCAATATATCTTCTCCAATAGTGATGACCTTGTTCCTGTTAAAGGACAATTGCCCGAAAACGTCCCAGCTAAACTCGCCGTCAAAAACCAATGCCCCGAGACTGAACTCCATTCCGTAATTCCGTACCTCTCCGAGGTTGGTGATTAAAGAACTGTATCCGACAGATTCCGGCAGGGGGATGATCGCAAGGAGATCTGTGGTCTTTTTATGGTAGTAATCTATAGTAAACCTGAAACGATCATTGATAAATCCTGCATCCAGACCAATACCGAGCTGGGTGGTGGTTTCCCATTTCAGATCGGGATTAGGAGCGGAGAGGTTTGCAAATCCTATGACATCGGAATTACCGAACGTAGCCCGGGTCTGCCCCAGGGAATTCAGGACCTGTACGGATCGATTGCTGTACTTCCCGTCTCTCCGTATCCGACTCTCAGTTTCAAATCGGATAAAGGGTCCCAGTCCTTCAGAATTCTTCATTCTTTATTTTCCAGGCGAAAGCACCTGAAGAAAAGATCCCCCATTTGTTGTTTTTTTCCAAACCGCGACGACCCATCTGCTCTGATACTTGCCGTAAACAGGTATTTATCGTTTAGGTGGTAGTTTGCTCTTCCCAGCCAGGACAACAAGGTCCATTCCGTAATAGAAGAACTGTTGGGGAGGGTATTGCTTCCGGAGCCCAACGCATTGTTCAGCAGCTCATCTGTGGCAAAACCGGTGGCACTGGATCCGTTATATTTGCTCTGAAAAGTCTGCACGGTAAAACCTCCGACCACATTCAGCCTGTCATCGTCTCCGATCTGCCTGTCATAGGTGAGGATATTCTCGTTCAGGTAAGAAATGCTCCGGGTGATGCCGGTGACTCCATATCCCGTAGGGGTACGATTTGTGATGAGGGAAGGGGAATAATAATTACTCTCGGTAAATGCCTGTTGTGTGCCTCCAAGCACCTTTAATTTCAGATGATTGCTCAGTCTGAATTCGGCAGAGATATTGGCCAGTACCCTGGTAGAATACTGGCGGTCCAGGATTTTTGCATAAGCCAGGGGATTATTAATAACCACAGGACTAAAAGGGTATATTCCCACCTCGTTCAGATTTCCCTCGGCGTCATAAGGGGCGATGGTTGGCGGTGCGGCAAGTGCGGCAGCAAAAATATTGTTTCCCCCGCCGGAGCCGTTATTGACGTTGGCATCATTGTTTTCCCAGCGTGTTATAACCGCATCGGTACTCAGCCGGAGCCAGTTGTTGACATCCTGGTTGAGTGCCAGTCGCAGCGATCCTCTTTTGAGGCTGGAATTTAGAATGACCCCATCCTGGTCGAAGTAGTTGGCGGAAACGGAATAGGAAGATTTTTCATTACCCCCGGAGAATGTGAGCGTATGGCTCTGTATGGCTGCCGACCTGAAAATTTCATCCTGCCAGTCCGTATCGGCCGCAGGAAGGTTATCCGGGTCAAAGGGCGCTGCAACGCCTTCATTAACAGCACGCAGGTTGGCAAACCTGGTAAACTGGTCAGTGTTCATCATCCTGTATTTTTTGATGACTTCCTGTACCCCGTAATAACTCTGGTAGTCGATTCTGCCCTGTTGTCCCTTTGTTCCTTTTTTCGTGGTGATCATTACGACACCGTTTGCTCCCCGAGAGCCATAGATAGCAGTAGCCGAGGCATCTTTAAGAATGTCTATGGACTGTATGTCGGAGGGGTTCAGGAAGGATATACTTCCCACGATGGGAAAACCATCAACCACATACAGCGGGTTATTGTCGCCGAGATAGGAGTTTCCTCCCGTATCTGGATCTGTACATTAGCCCCGGGCTGTCCGGAATTCTGAACGACCCTGACCCCGGAAGCCCTTCCCTTCAAGGCCTGTTGGACATCGGATGTAGGCAGGGCAGTGAGCTCTTCTGAGTTGACCGTAGAAACAGCTCCCGTGACATCTGTCCGCTTTACGGAACCATAGCCCACAACGACTACTTCTTCCAGTCCTTCTGCACTTTCTATCAGGGTAATGTTAACGGAGGTGCGATCGCCCACCTTGATCTCCCGCGACTGAAACCCGACATAACTGAAAACAAGTACGGATTCGGGTCCGGATACATTGATGGAATAATTACCGTCAAAATCGGTTTGTGTTCCGTTGGTAGTCCCTTTTTCAAGGATATTGGCCCCGGCCAGAACCGTACCCGTGCTATCGATAACCTTGCCGCTTATGGTAAATTGTACATTGTTGTTGTCTGTTTGGCCGGACCTCCTTACCAGTGAAATTTGCTTGTCTTCAATGGAATAGGTTGTGTCTGATCCGGAAAAGATCTTATCGAGAATAACATTGATCTTTTCATTTCTGACGGTAATGGTGACTTCTCTGTGCAGATTGATATCGTCGATCAGATACAGAAACCTGTATTCTGTCTTCTCTTCGATGTAATCGATGAATTTCTCTACAGTTACATTCTTCAGGTCAACGGATACTTTCGTATTCTGTGAATATGAAGTTCGGGCGTTTATGGCAAACATACCCGTAAACAATAAAAGTAAACTGATTTTCATTCTTAAATCAAATTTGACCAACGCAGGTTCTTTCCTGCCACGGTTCAGAGGAATTTTCATAATTTTGTAATGTTGATGTGGTTGTACTTCAAGTCCGGCCATTTTTTCTGAATCGGGAAATGCTCCAACATTTTCCGATTTTTTTATGGATCAAATGAACAGACTCCGTTTTTGAGATCGGTAGTTTTCTGGTGTATTTCTATTTGTGCATAATGGAAGAATTTTGGTTTATTTAACGGTTATATGTCGGTCATCAATTTTATAATCGATGTCATAGGTGTTTTTAAAATACTTTAATACTTCTTCTATAGGCTCATTGCCCAGGTTAGCATTAAACTTTTTATCCCTGTACTCGAGGTTTTCGTTGGTGATCGTTACGTTGTAATGTCGCTCCAGTTTTTTTAAGATATTCCCGAATGTCATATTTCTAAAGATCAGTTCTCCTTTCAGCCAGGAAGTATAGGTTTCCGTAATGACTGCCCTGGTGGTTATGTGGTTCTCCCTTTTGTTAAAACTCCCTTTAAACCCCGTTTCAGAAGTACGGGTGCATCTGCGGTCAGGTCGGCGTTCTCTATATGTAAAGAAACAGAGCCCTCGATCAGAACCACATCGGTCGTCTGATCTTCCGGATAGGTCGAAATATTGAACTGTGTGCCCAAAACCTTTATGTTTAACGTGTTGGCATTAACGATAAAAGGTCTGCTGTTATCTTTGGCGACATCCAGATAGGCTTCCCCGGATAAGTAAACCAGTCTTTCCCGATCCTTCGGAAAGTTTACGGGATATTTCAGGGAAGATCCGGAATTCAGATAGACTACGGTCCCGTCCGAAAGTTCCAGCTCAAATCTTTTTCCGTAAGGTACGGTCAGTTGATTATATGAAAACAGCTCCGGATTATCTGTTTTTTTAGTGTAAGTGATCCTGTTTCCTTTTTGATTTCCGATAAAAGTTCCTTTTTCATTGACTAATCTGGAATCTCCGGATTCTGAAATAACTTCCACATTGCCGTTGCTCAATTCCAGAGTGATCTCCCCATCGGATGGCATTGAAATTTTATCCGCAGGTTTTTCCATTGGACCCGGAGGGATGAAAAAATAGCCCAGGGAGAGCAAAATCATCCCCACTGCCGCATATCGGAGATATTTGTTTCTGCGGAGTCTTTTAGTCCTTTCTCCGTCTTTTTTTATTTCCCTCCTTAGGGTATCCTTTATCTTGTCGGGGTCTGGTTTATTCATAGCAATTTGGGTGACGAACAGTACGTTGAGCAATGCTTTAAGTACTGATTTCTGTTCCGGATCACGGATTTGTTTATCCAGCATATCCAGTTCGGCCTCGGTAGCCGAACTATGCAGGTATTTTACTAAAAAATGCTCTGATTTTTTGTTTTTCATGATTTCATGACTTCAATAGTATTATGCTTAAAATTTTCAATACCCTGATATTTTTAATAATTTTTTTAATATTGACATATTTTATGTCTAAAAAAATAGTTTTATGTATTCCGGGGATCAAGAAGATTTTGTTCAGCGTCTGAAGGACGGAGATGAAAGAGCGTTTATGTATCTGGTGGACAAGTACCATCAAAGATTGTATTCTTATTGTCTGGCCCTTGGAAATGACCACTCCACTTCCGAGGATATCGTACAGAATGTTTTTATTAAAACCTGGCACTTCAGAAAAAAGCTGAATCCTGAGTTTTCTTTCCAGGGATTCTTATACAAGACAGCATATAATGAGTTTCTGATGGAATACCGCAGGAACAAAAAAGTAATTCTGCTGGAACATACCCACTACAGCCTGTTGAACGAAGTCGCCGGATCACTGGATGAAGAAGCACTGGAACGGATGATTGAACAGGTTACTGCAGAGATCCAGAAACTACCGAAAAAATGTCGTGAAATTTTTACGCTCAGCAAAAGGGAAGGACTAACCAACATGGAAATTTCTGATTATCTGAATATTTCCATCAAAACCGTGGAAGCCCATATTACCCAGGCTTTTTCCATTCTGAGACAGAAGCTCGGGGACAAGTATGAGTCATTTTTGTTTATATTCTTCAGTCGTACGATGCCCGAATGAGCTTCTCCTGTAATAAATGTGCCATATACGGAGTGGTAAAACAATATGGGAACAGTGTTGTTTTATTCCCGGAATTTTACTTTTTGCCGAGGTTATTCCTGCCCGGCATAGCCTTCTTAGGAGCTGGCACAGGAGGTATTTGTCTTACTCTTGCTTTGCATATTCAACGGCTTTATCATCAACTCATAAGGCGGGTTGCGGCCCTGTTAAAAAGAGCTAATGTTTATATTGAAAATTAAACATTTTGTATCTTTACGAGAAACAAGGGGTATGGCAAAAAAGAAAAATATTACGGGGCAGCAGATCGTCTCATGGTTTATGGATTATACGCTGGAACACGATCGCGAACCGGCTTCGGTTTATAAATTCTGTAAGGAATACAACATGGAAGAAAGCAGCTTTTATGAACATTTTGGTTCGTTTGACGCTGTTAAATCTTCGATATTCTCTACGTTTTTCGACCATACGCTGGAATTACTCCATAAAGACGAAATGTATAATGACGCTAACGCCAGAAACCAGCTGCTGAGTTTCTATTATACTTTTTTTGAGGTTTTAACTGCAAACAGAAGTTACGTCATGCTGGTTCTGCAAAACAAAAAGCGGATACCCGACCATCTGAAAATGCTGCATAAACTCCGCGAAAGCTTTATCAGCTATGTGAACGGTCTGGATATAAAAACGCTGGACATCGACCAGGAACAGGTGCAGAAGTTACAGCGAAAGGCTATTTCCGAAGGGGCATGGGGACAATTGCTTTTTACACTGAAGTTTTGGCTCGATGACCGTTCTTCCGGCTTTGAAAAAACAGATATTCTGATAGAGAAATCCGTCAATAGTTCTTTTGACGTTCTGGAAGCTACCCCGTTACAAAGCTTAGTAGATCTGGGAAAGTTTATTTTCAAGGAAAAAATGGCCATGTCGTAAATGAAAACAATAGATAATATACCCACTTCCAAAATTCAGCGGGCTACAAAACTGGTACAGACCGGGGCCAAAGTCGGAGTCAATTACCTCAGGTATTACGGAAACAGGATGGCCACCTCGGAAGAAGAGGCCAAGGAAAAACTCAACCTGGATAATGCAGCGGATATTTACGGCAGTCTCAGGGAGTTAAAGGGCAGTGCACTTAAAGTTGCTCAGATGCTGAGTATGGAAAAGAATATACTGCCGAGAGCCTATGTCGAAAAGTTTTCCCTGTCCCAGTTTTCCGTACCGCCATTGTCCGCACCGCTGGTGAACAAGACTTTCAAAAAATACTTCGGAAAAGTGCCGTCCGAAGTGTATGATTCCTTTAATCCCGAGGCGGTTCATGGTGCCAGTATCGGACAGGTGCACCTGGCTGAAAAAGACGGAAAGAAACTGGCTGTAAAGATTCAGTATCCGGGGGTGTCGGACAGCATAAATACCGATCTGGCGCTCGTAAAACCCATCGCCCTGAAAATGTTCAATATCAAGGGGAAGGATGGCGATAAATATTTTAAGGAAGTCAGGGATAAACTGATAGAAGAGACCGATTATCTGCTGGAAGTTAAACAGAGCCAAAGCATAGCGAATGCCTGTCGACATCTGCCTAATCTCAGGTTTCCGGAATATTATGAGAATCTTTCTTCGGAAAAAATCATAACTATGGATTGGATGGATGGGGAACACCTTTCCGAATTCACGGCACACAATACGGATGCGACGGCCTCCAATATCCTCGGGCAGGCACTATGGGATTTTTACATGTACCAGATCCATCAATTGAAGAAAGTACACGCAGATCCACATCCGGGAAATTTTCTGGTATCGCAGGATAATCAGTTGATCGTGTTGGATTTTGGTTGTATCAAAGCGATCCCCGATTCGTTTTACACACCCTATTTTGAACTGGCTGAAAAGGAAAATATTTCCAATCCCGAGTTTTTTCAGAAGAAACTCTTCGAACTGGAAATCCTCCGTCCCGATGATTCTCCAGAAGAAATCAGGTTCTTTACCAATATGTTTCAGGAAATGCTGAGCCTTTTTACACAGCCTTTCCACCAGGAGGTATTTGATTTTTCCGATAGTGTCTTTTTTGGTAAGATCGCCGAACTGGGCAAAAAATATGCGCAGAATACGGAATTGCGTAAGATGGATGGTAGCAGAGGGTCCAGGCATTTTATTTATATCAACAGAACATTTTTCGGGCTCTATAATCTGATGCATGACCTCAAAGCCGGTCGGGTCAGGGTGAATCATTTCAAACTTTTCGTTTGAGATGCTTTGCGTCATAGGACCTTAGTGTTTCAGACAGGTTGTGGTTGTGCAGGGTAAACCTGGTCCCGGATCAATCCGGATCGTTATCTGGCCGGGAGGCAACCTCTAAGGACCGTATTCCGGGATGAACACCAATACCTTATCGTATGCGGATATTAATTACGGGAACCACAGGATACATCGCTAAGCGGCTGGTCCTTATATTACTGGATGGTGATCACCAGGTCATTTGTTGTGTTCGTGATCTGCAACGGATTCCGGATGAGATCGCTTCCAAAGACGGAATTGAGTTTATTAAGGTAGATTTTCTGGATACGGAAGATGTTCTTTTTCCCGAAGACATCGATGTGGCTTATTATCTTATTCATTCTATGGCGGCTGCCGGGGATGACTTCGCGGACCTGGAGCAACGATGTGCACAAAACTTCAAGGCACTGATCGCTAAAACGACATGCCGGCAGGTCATTTATCTGGGGGTATCGTAAATGACAAATCGCTTTCCAAACACCTTAAATCCCGTCTGGCAGTTGAAAAGGCCTTAAAATGCGACACCTATGCGTCGACTATATTCAGGGCCGGAATCATTGTGGGAAGCGGTAGTGCTTCTTTTGAGATTATCCGTGATATCGTGGAGAAACTACCTGTTATGATCGCTCCTAAATGGCTGAACACCCGTACACAACCTATTGCTATCCGCGATGTACTTCATATATTGGAACGGGCCGCGGGGAGAGAGGAGGTCATGGGCAGGTCTTTTGATATTTGCGGACCGGATATACTCACCTATAAACAAATGTTGTATCAGTTCGGGGAGGTAAGAGGCCTGAAACGATATATATTCACCGTACCCGTGCTTACGCCGAGGCTGTCTTCGTACTGGCTCTATTTTGTAACGTCCACATCTTTTAGTCTGGCAAGAGCCCTGTAGACAGCATGAAAGTGGAGGTGATCGCCAGCCCCAGCCAGATCAATGAAATATTAGAGGTTCAGCCGATTTCCTATAAAGAGGCAGTCCGGCTTGCATTTCAGAAGATCGAGCAAAACGCTGTTATTTCCAGTTGGAAAGATGCTATCAGCAGCGGGGTTTTTTCACGATCAGTTATCAGATCATATCCAGGTGCCCAGTCATGGTTGTTTTAAAGATGTACGGTCCAGCGCTGTAATCGATGAAACGTATACGCTCGAGAGAATCTGGTCTATCGGCGGGAAAAACGGCTGGTACAAGTTTAATCTCCTCTGGCGTATTCGGGGGTATCTGGACAAGGTATTCGGCGGAGTCGGATTGCGTCGGGGCCGCAGACATGACACGAAGCTGGAAGCAGGGGATCCCCTGGACTTCTGGCGGGTTTTACTGGCCGATAAAAACAAAAACGATTGCTGTTGTTTGCGGAGATGAAATTGCCGGGAGAGGCCTGGCTGGAGTTCAGGATTGTGAAAAACACATTGTTTCAACGCGCTGTTTTCAGGCCCAAGGGCTTTGGGGACGCCTCTACTGGTATATGGTACTGCCTTTTCACGCTTTTGTCTTCCGGGGAATGATCAATGCTTTGGTACGCAAATGAAAAAGACAAGTATCCGTTTTCCGCATCAGCTTTTTAAAAATTTGGATTTACTCCCGAAAGACGCTCCTGTTTTTGTCGTAGAAGAAACTTTGTTTTTTAACCCATATAGTTTTCACAAACAGAAACTCCTGTTCCACCGGGCTTCCATGAAATACTATGCAGATTATCTTTCGACCATGGTAAGGTAGAAACCGAAATAGGCCTTGTAGCTATGGCTCGCAATTTTAAAAGGGTAGGGTTCAGAGCATAATCTCAAATACCTATACTCATTAACTTGATAACCTATGAACTCTTGCCTAAACTAAGGGATCATTTGCTAAAGGACCTAAATACAAAAAGACCGCCTGTAGTTTTACAGACGGTCTCGTCTTTTTTATCCGGATCGGCCTAAAAGTTGGAATTCACAATATTTCCGGCGAGTTCGGCGTTGACAAAATCTAAAGGAATCACGCCGTATATTCCTTGGTCTGCCGTGGAAAAATAGCTGTTTAGCATAGGGTTTATCTCATTTGAGACTCCCGGTATATTAGGAATGGCCATAAGATTTGTTTGTAACCACTGGCAAAACTCACAAAAAGAGTATTACCGGTTCCTTCGGCTTCAAAGCTTCTTCCATAACCTGTACCACCTTATCAAATTTGGCAGTGTTGCTGCTTACTACGTATTCGTCCTGTATACGCAGCGAATAGCTACCATTATCAATCGTGAATGTAGTCTTGTCCCCCAGCTGTGACTCGCATTTATCCCTATGTTTTCACTGGTGCCAAACCTTCGGAATAGTACTATTTTTCCCCGGCTTCTCCCAGTTCGGGAATACCGGGGGCCAGGTACCAGAGTGTGGGGTCCTGCTGTACATAGGCATTAAACGCCTCCGGGAAAGACATCGTATTACCTTCGGCGTTGTACTCCTGCTTAACGCTCATGATAATCGTTTCGTCAGGATGCTGCTGCAAAAACTGTTTGCACGCATTCAGGACATCATCAAAATTCAGGTGTTGGTATATCGATCCGTGATGAATAACAAAGGCGTCCTGGTAATGCCGGCATCGGATATCCAGAAAGCGTACTCCTATTTCCAACTGTTGGGAAATAGATAGTTCCTGGGTTTTGGCGGTTCCGCTGACCGGTTCGTGCCGCGCTCCGCTGTCGTGTGTTCCGGGAATCGTGAGGTTGTTCAAAGAAACAGCGTCCGGTAAATAAGACATCCAGTTAGCCACATCTTCCGTATTGAACGTTACGAGCGAAACTTCCTCGGCATGCAGTACTCCGTTTACAGTACCCGGAAGTAGTTCTTCTTCTGACTACAGGAAAAAAGTGTCATTGCGGCTGCGACAGCCATCCATAGATTTTGTTTTAAGTAGGTCATTTTTTGTTTTTTTAATTGTAATACATTGTTTGTTAAATGATCATATTTTTCAACAAGATAATCGTTTACGGGAAAAGTTTTGTTATGTAGCTATTACTTAAGTATTAGGATACGGTATGGTATGGCCCGGCGTTTCGATATAAAAATCTCGGAAACCGGGCCTTACGGTGTTCCGAATAGGACCTTTACATGATAATTTCATCCTTTTTAGCACTTCCGGGAAGGTGAGCTTATAGGGGTTGAATCTGAACGTAAAGACTTCGGAGGCGGAAGACACATGAAATTGTCGTTGTTCTTATCATTTTTCATTGAATCCCAACAGGGTTATGATTTTATGAAATATTTCAGTGTTTTCGTATACGCCTGTAAAAGTTCCGGAATGCGGGCCATAGGCAAATACGGGAACCATAACCCCGGTATGGTCGTGCGTGGTAAAACTCCCCTCGATAAACGATGTGTGAATATTTCCCTGAGGGATACTAAAACCGGAGGTCTCATGGTCTGCGGTGATGATGACCAGGGTATTTTTATGGGTGTCTGCAAATCGTATGGCTTCGGTAACAGCTTTGTCAAAATCGATAGCTTCGGTAATGATCATCCCGGTATTGTTGGCATGTCCGCCCCAGTCTATCTGTGCGCCCTCTATCATGAGAAAAAAGGGTTTTTGCTTGTTATCCAGGTATTCCAGTCCGTATCCTGTAGCTTGTGCCAGGTCATTTTTTCTTCCTTTCAAAACAGAGGGAACCTCGTTGGGAGCCATAAACCAGCAAACCTTTTCCCCGGTAGAGGCTGTGATATCCTTTACCTGGTCCGCTACGGTAAATCCGGATTGTTTTACCACAGCTTCAAAATCGTTCTTACCGCCACCGATGAGCAGTGAAATTTTACTCCGGAGCAGGTCACGGGCTATAAGCGCAGATTCCGAACGTTCTTTTTGATGCGCGTAGAATGCCGAAGGTGTGGCCCCTGTAATCCGGTCGGTCGTGATAATCCCCGAAACAAAACCGTGTTTATCCAGAAATTCGGTGATATTCTCCAGGGGCTGACCTTCCGTACCGGTTCCTATGGCGCGGTTATTGGTTTTTTCTCCGGTAGCAAGGGCTGTTCCGGCAGCAGCGGAATCCGTAGTAAAGTCATCTGCCGATTGGGTTTTCATCAAACCGATGCTCTTCAACTGGGTAATGGTAGCGGTATTGTTGTTGGCAAATACGGCTGCGGAGAGTTGTGTTAACCCAAAGCCATCACCGATGAGCAGTATTACATTCCGGATTTCTTGTCCTTTCCGTCGTGTTCAAAATCAGGTATATAGGGTGTCGAATACCCGTTATTGGTAAAAGTGCGTTCTTTCAGGGTTCGGAGATACGCTGAGGAAGCCGCAGGCTGGTCGGTATTGATATAATCTACACCCAGTTCGGTAAAAGCTTTCCAGGCAGACTTGGTATCCGGGGCTCCCCAGAAACGAAAGGGCTTACCTGTGCTATGGGCTTTTTCAATGACCGATACGACACTTTTTTTATCTTCTGCAGTAAGCCTTCCGAGGCCGTTCCATACGGAATAATCTGCAAAATTGACACTGACCAGGGCTACCTTGTCCCAGTTGGAGCCCGGCCGATGGTCTGGGTCCTGCCAGTCGAACATAATATACTCGGGGTAATTATTGTAGTTTTCCGGGGCAGGGCGGTTTCCGGATATGACAAAACGAATATTGGGCTGGAAGTGAGTTCCGGGTATTTCTTTAACACGTTTACGATCTCCTTTAAAGTACTTTCCGCCTCAGATTTAAGGTCGATGAGCAGTTGAATATCATCTGTGATCTTTCCTGCTTTTACTTCCCTTGACAGCGGATCAAGGTAAAGTGATCGTATGGTGTTGTTCGGTATGATCTCACTTTCTGCGTGAGTGGCATAAAGAGTCTTGTCTTTCAGGAAGACATCCACTTCGATAGATGTCAGGCCATTGGCATAGGCATTCCAGAAAGGAGATTTCTGTTCGTAGTCGTTATGTGAGTGAATTTTAAAGGAATCGTAATGCTGTGCGTCTATGGTTTGTACCGAAGACAAACAGATGGCTGCAATGGCCCATACATGTGTTAATTTGAACATATAAAGTGATTTAAATAAAGGGTGTAATATATAAAACACCCTTTACCGGATTAAAATTTATTACCAGCCCTTATTTGGTGCGATTCCTGACGACCGGATTACGGTGTTGGGGATAGCCCACACGTTCATATAGGAAGGATCGAAATTTCGGGCAGGCCATACTTCTTCCAGTGTATAATCGGAAAAGGGATCGGAACGGTCTGTGTGAATTCGCCCGTACAGCGGTTGGCTGTAGACTTCCCTGGCATCTCCCAGCGTACGAGATCGAAATGGCGATTGGCAAATTCTCCGGCCAGTTCCACGCGGCGTTCGTGCTTTAAATCTTCCATAGTCGCTCCGGAAACAGGGGGCAGCCCGGCCGGTCTCTTACCTGGTTCAGGGGAGCATCTCCGTTGCTGCCCTGCATGATCAACGCTTCCGATTTCATCAGCAGGACCTCTGCATAACGCATCAGGGGAACGTTGTACATCGTAGAAGGAAAGTCGCCATTGGTATTGATGTAGGTGCCTACCGGGTTGGAATAACCGTATTCACCATGTATTTGTTGAACTGGAATCCGGAAAGAGAGTTTTCGGATTGAAAATAGCGGGTTTCACCAAAGTACTCAAATTCATCACCGTACTTTAAGATGGTCACCTCACGCCTGGGGTCTCCTTCCTCGAATTCGCGGTACAGGTTTTCGGTGGGTTGGTAATATCCCCAGCCGTTATAACTGCCCCAGCCTTTGTTTTCCAGCATACAGCCCGGAAGTATACTTCCTGCATTGTTGGTCACACTGGAGTTTACCGACCAGATATATTCCGTGGCCCAGTTGCTTTCGGCACTGTGCAGGGTGCGGAAATCCCGGTCCGGATCGTTCGTATCGATAAGCGCTCTTCCGGAGCCTGAATTGGTTACGGCATCGCAGGCAGTTACGACATCGGCGTATTTGGAATTGTCGTACTGTGCCCAATACAAATAGGTTTTTGCCATATAGGCATAGGCAGCATCTTTGTGGGGACGGCCGTAATTTTCGCTTTCCAGATCAGTAAACAGCGGAAGGAGGGAAGCAGCACTTTCCAGGTCGGCTATGATCTGCCGGTAATTTTCAATAACGCTTTCCGGTCTGGTAAAGGTGCCCGCTTCCTGGGTCATATTTTCTTCGGTAACGATGGGAATACCACCGTTGGGGCCGTTGTCGCCATACGTATGTGCCAGCCAGAAATAATAGAATGCCCTCATAAAGTGAGCTTCTCCCAATAAACGGTTTTTCAGGGTTTCGTCCATGTCAATGTCCGGTACATTAGTGAGTACTTCATTGGCACGCCGGATGGTGCTATATCCGTTGGGGTATAAGCTGTTCATGTAACTCTCGTCCCGCTGAGATTAAAATTTTTGATATTGTCCGGTCCGGCATTCACACGTCCCGTAATCATATCGTCCGAAGCATTGATGTACCAGAAATATCCTCTTCCGAAGTCGTCGGCAGGTATTGGTACATGCTGTTTACCGCTTCTGTAGCATCTTGTTCATTACTCCAGAAAGTTTCGTAAGAGGCACTTCCCTTGGGTGTCAGGTCCGTAAAGTCGTCGGAACAGCTGTAGGAAGCCAAACCGATAACCCCGGCAGTTAGTATATGTATGATTGATCTTTTCATTGTTTTGTTTATTAGTTTGTAGTTTTTCGTTGTTTGTAAACTACCGGTGAAATCAGAATTGGAAGTTTAAACCTAAGGTGTAAACACCGGATAAGGGTACCTGCCTATATCGAGTCCGTTATTACCTACCTCGGGGTCCAGCCCGGAATAATTGGTCATGGTAAAGACGTTGTCTGCCGAAAAGAAAACCTCACAGCGAGGCCTGGTCTCCCATAAATGCGAGCGCTTTTTCCGGTAGATTATAACCTAAGGTGATGTTTTTCATGCGCAGATAAGAGGCATCTTCAGGTACCAGCTCGATGAATTGCCATAGGTATGGTTGTTGTCGCTGGTAGATAATCTCGGAATGCCGGTATGGGTGTTTCTGGACTCCAGGCATTGAGTACACGGTTGTCCAGGTTGTACCCCTGAAGGGAGGCGTTGTAGGTAGACAGCTTATACCCGTTAAAGGCCTTGGCCCCGCCGACCCCCTGGAAGAACATGGTGAGATCGAAGTTCTTGTAATTGAGATTCAAGGTAAAGTTATACGTTACGTCAGGCTGGTAATTACCCATAAACACCCGGTCATTATCATCGATCTTTCCGTCACCGTTGGTATCTGCAAATTTAAAGTCTCCCGGAACGGCATTGGGTTGTATTAATTGCCCGTCAGGGCCTGTATAGGCATTGATCTCTTCCTGGGTCTGGAAAATACCCTGTTGCGGAATAAGATGATAGGAATACAAGGGTTGTCCTACTTTAGAGCGAAAAGGCGTGAGGATGCTCCGTACATTATCGCTATGGGCGATATAGTCTATACCACCGTTACTGTATCCGTGGAGATTAACGAGTTTATTGTCGAGAAGGGAAGCTCCGGCGTAATCCCGTATTGCAGATCCCCGATGGTATTGTTGTAATTCAATGCGAATTCCCATCCGGTATTTTTCACTTCACCGCCGTTTACATCCGGTGCCAGGGTTCCCTGGTGTGCATCTTCGAGTCCCGGAATGATCATTTGCTTGGTCCTCTTCTCAAAATAATCTACGGTGAGCCCGAGTGTATTGTTAAACAGGCTGGCATCGAGACCGATATCGATAGACTCGGAGGTTTCCCATTTCAGGTTCGGATTGGATTGGCGCCCGAGATAAGTGCCTTTGTCGTCCAGGCCGCTGCTTTCCCCGATAGCTACCATAGTGTTGTACATGGGGACGTCGTAAGAATAGTACCCCACAGAATTGATATTCCCGATCTGTCCCCAGGAAGCCCGTAGTTTAAGATCGCTTACGGTATGTATATTCTCAAAGAAGGCCTCATTTCCTATTCTCCAGGCAGCAGAAGCCGAGGGGAAGTAGTCCGATTGGTTGCTTTTGGCCAGGCGGGAGGAAGCATCTCTCCGTAAACTGGCAGTGAGGTAATACCGGTTGTCATAGTTATACATTACCCTTCCGATGGCAGAGGTTAGCGCGTCTTCGTAAACATCGGTTTCCGGCATGAGTACCGAGGTGGCGTTGCCCATGTACTGGTTGTACGGTTCTTCACTGCTGAAACCCTGTCCTTCCTGGTAGTAATATTCGTAATCCGTATGCTGGGAAGAATAGATTGCTGTGGCGTTCAGATGGTGCTTCCCGAAAGTTTTGTCGTAACTGATCTGGTTGTCCCATATCCATTTATTGGTGGTCGCATTGCTCTGGTACAGGTAGTTGTTGAGATTGGTCCTGCCCAATTCCGGGATACGGGGCTGGATTTCTTATACCGTTGTCCGGTGTAGTTATAGGAATATGTAGATTTGAATTTCAACCCGTCGAGGATATCGTATTTAAAATAAACATTGGCGTTTATAAAGTCAGTCGGGTTGGTGGTTGTGGGGCGGAGTAAGAGGGCAACGGGATTGTATACATCTCCGTAGGCGCCGGCAAACTGGGCAAGCTCTTCGGGAACCACGCCCTGGTAAGTACCGTCGTCATTGTAGACAGAAGCTGCGGCAGGCATATATATGGCATTGATAATAGACCCGCTGTATGCACTGGAGGTATTGGTGCCCACAGCATCGGTCCTGGAATAATACACATTTTCTCCTATGGTGATCTTCTCGGTAAGGTCAAAATCTGTCTTTACCCTGAAGTTGTAGCGTTCTCTTTGAGTGCCGATGAGTACACCTTCTTTTTTCTGATAGCCAAAAGAGGTCATATACCTCACGTTTTCAGCTCCTCCCGAAACATTGGCATTGACATTGTATAAGGTTGCCGTCCTGAAAATTTCGTCCATCCAGTTGGTACGCGTAGTCTGTCCCCATGGGTTTTTGCTCCGCATTATGTGCTGATAACCTTGATGCCCCTGCATTATCTGCCGCGGTGTTATATGCCCAGGCCTGTTGTTCTGCATTCAGTGCCGTAGGAAGGTTGTTGGCTTTCTGGAACCCGGTGTACACATCAAGGGACACTTTGGGTTTTCCGCTTTTTCCGCTTTTGGTCTCAATCACGATGACCCCGGATGAAGCCTGGGCACCGTATATGGCTGCTGCCGCAGCATCTTTTAATACCGAAATGGAAGCGATGTCGTTAGGGTTTATGGGTGGACCGTAATAAGGAACACCGTCGACAACAGTTAAAGGAGATTCCGTGGCAAAAGATCCGTAACCGCGAATTACGATTTGCCCGTTCTGGGTAGGGTCACCCCCCTGTTGCAGTACGGTAACACCGGGAAGGTTACCCTGTAAAAAATCGTTGACGTTACTTACGGGCCTGCTTGCTATCGACTCCACGTTTTCCACGGTAGCGACGGCAGCGGTAAGGTCCCCTTTTTTGGCCGAACCGTAACCGATAAGAACAACTTCGTCGAGCTGGTTGATTTCATCTTCGAGTTCTATATACAGTTTTTCACCGGCTTTGTAGCGAACTTCCCGGGGGGTATATCCCATAGAGGAGACTTTAAGTATTCCTTCCTCCTGGTTGACGGACAGGGTAAAATTACCGTCAAAATCGGTAGAAGTCCCTTTTCCGCTACTGTTGTCCGCAACGACCGTTGCGGCAGGAATAGGGGCATTGTCTTTTTGGAAACTACTGTTCCTTCAAGGATCTGCTGTGCCATAAGTCCTGTAATACAGAACAGGTTCAGCAAGATCGATAATACAGTACTTTTTCTCATGTGAATTACAGTTTGATTTACCTCCGAAAGGTAATATGCCATCGCTTGTAGAGGGTGTAAAATGGGGTCATAAAGGTGCTTTCAGCGCTCGTTTATGGTGCTTCTGTGGTAGGGAAAGGAGTATATTTGTTGCATTAACAAAGCGTAACAATGGCATAATCCGGCCTTAATTTGCCTGGCTTTCTTTTTGATTTCGGTATTGTCTCGGTTGTGACCATACCTTTTTTTAAAGGCTTTGCTAAAGTATTTCGGATCGTTAAAGCCACATTCGAAACTGATTTCGGAAATGTTCAGACTCTTCTTCTGCAGGAGATAACTGCTTTTTTGCAACCGCAGTTCGTGTATCACTTCGGAAGGTGCCTGGTTAAAGACTTCCTTGAAGACCCGGTAACATTTGGCTCTCGATATTTCCAGATCTGCGATGAGTTGTTCCACGTTAAAAGAAGGGTTGCCCAGCTGTTGCTGAATGAGATCAAGACCTTTTTGTGCAAGTTTTTCATGGGGTGTCATCATCCTCACCTTCGTGGCTTGCCAGCATAGGAAAACGGTTTTTTTCGCGCTGATAAGCTTCCCCCTTCCGGAGTAGGGAGTGTAAGGTTTTGATAATAAAGTGCTTTCGGGTAGGAAGGTTAATCACACTGTCGATGCCAGCTCGATAAGGTGCTCCCGGAAATTTACATTCAGACGTTCCGAAATGTAAATACCGGGAAGGTATTGTCTTTTTGCCGTAAGCTTCGGATGAGGTCATGGGAAAAAGGAAGGTCGTAAATAACAAATCCGTGGATCTCCAGTTGCTTCAGGGCGGTTTGAAGGTTTGCGGCATCGTCTTCAAAAATGAGGTTGATGTTTTTGTCATCCAGCAATTGCTGTGCGATAGCCATATCGTATGCCGCGCAATGTACCAGTACATTTTTTTTATCTTTCGGGAGATGCTTTTTGGTGTTGAGGTGCTTCCATAAAATACGGGTGTCTTCTCCCTGTTCCGTATCGGCATAGGTCACCGGTAATTGTATGGTAATCTGTAATGTGGTATTTTTTGGGTTGAGGTGTAGCTCTCCCTCCATGTCACGGATCAAGGATTGAAAGGCCCGGTAATACGGACTAAACAGTGAAATGTTTTCCAGTTCATTGTAACCATATTGCTCTGTGTACTCAGGGAGACCAGGATTTGCCTGGTTTGCAATGAGACTTCAACAAAAGGCGGTGTTCTTTTTCGATGTATTTCAGAAGGTCTGTGGTGATATACCGGATCAGGAGCTTAAACCGAAGACTGTCCATCAGTATCATTTTCTCTTTTCTTGCCCTGAAAATCTGATCTCCAACCGGGTTTTCGAACCGGATAACTGCGGAGTGAGCCCTTCCGCAAAATCTTTGAGCTTTACCGGAACTTTCCGGATATCTCCCAGTTCTTCTACCTGGTCGAGATATTTCCATTCCTCCAATGTCCGAAGCAGGATATCGACCTGCTCCGAAAGTTGGTCTTTGACCGAAGGGGACAGCTTAATAGTTTCGAGCTGGTTCAGGATGTGGTGTATGGGAGGCTTAAATCCGAGAGGATAAGGTCTTGAATTTTTCGATCTCAAAATCCTTGTCTTAATTGTTGATAATAGCGGAGCAATTGATCTTTCTGGTCCGATACTTCCTGTTTTTCCGGTCCAGATCTTCATTGATACGGATAAGTGTGTCTTTTTGATCTTCTATGGTTCTGGTCCGTTGCTGTATTTTTTCTTCGAGTTTTCTCTGGTTCCCGATAGAAATCCTGTGTTTACGATAGCTGTATATGAGCACTATGCTAAGCACAACAACGATTAACAGAATGAAAAACCATGGAGTTTTATAGAAAGGAGGAGCTATTGTTAAGGTGATTACCGAAGAAATTGATGCATTGGCATCGTCTCCTTCCTGACGAGCAGCCGATACGATCCCGGTTGAAGATGATCGTAGTGAATCGCAGTATCATTCAGTGGAATCCAGTTTTTGTCATATCCTTCCAGTTGATAAAATACTGTAGTTTTTCTCTTGGAAAAAGAAACGGGAATCAATTCCGCATGTAAACTGTTATCGGAATATGTCTTGGTATACGACTCGGTATAATTCTCTTTATGGTCTATTTTTATCTTTAGTTTCGGCTCGGGTAGTTGCAGGGTCATAGCTTCGGGCTGGAAGTAGTTAAGTCCGTGGATTCCTCCGAAATACAGCATTCCTTATTGTCCTGGTAATAGGAGCCTTCGGAAACTCGGCGCCCTGCCATCCTTCTTCCGGAGGAAAGGCGTTGATACTAAAATCTCTCTTTATCTATGGAAGCAATGCCTTTGGTGGTACTTACCCACAGGGCATCCCTGTTGGGTAAAAGGCTGTATACCATGTGGCTGGGCAAGCCGTTTTCTTCGGTGATCCTGCGAATTACAATACGGTTACTGAGGTCGTAAACGGTAATTCCTCCGAGCGTTGCAATCCAGTAGTAACCGGTTTCGGGATCTGTGTAAATATAATATACGCTATTGCCCGTAAGTCCGGCATTGAGGTTTATTTCTTCTGTTTCGCCGGTACGGATATTCAATAGCACCATACCATGGTTTTCCGAAGCCAGAGCAATACTGTTTCCGTCTTTGACCAGCTGACGAAAGTGATATTTGTCCAGTTTTTCCCGGCCGGGAAAATATGCGAAAGAATTTTGTTTTTGTTGTAAAGAGCAAGACCACCCCAACAGGCTATCCAGAGCGAATCTTCTGTTTCCAGGAAGGCGTAATTGCGGTTATTGGGGAAATCCTTATGATCTTCGGCACTTAAGAGTTCGTAGGTTTTTCCGTGATGTGGATCAGCCGGCATAGGTGCCCGCCCAAAGGGAACCGTCCGATGCGGTATGCAGCTCCGGATGCGTCCCAATCCGGTGTTGTCCGGGTTTCTTCGATGGGGTAATGCAGATAACAACCGGCTTCTCACTGTAATAGTACAGCCCCCGGGTATAGTATCCCAGCCATATCTGCTGTTGTGGTCTTTGGTGATGGCACGGATGGTTTCATTGGGCAGGTGCGGAAAACGTTGTGGATGCGGAATATGGTGTTTATATTTTGTGACCCTTTGTACACCATGCTGATGCCTCCGTCTTTATGGGCAAGCCAGATGTTGTTAAAACGGTCTTCGTACAGTTTTTCTATATCGTTACTCTTAAAGCTGTACTCCGAATACGGATCGTAAGTGTAATTGACAAACTGGTTATTATAAATATTCTCACTGGTATTGGGGAGGATAAAAGACCTTTTTCGCGTGTGGCATACCAGATATTCCATTTTCGTCTTTAAGGATATCCTTGATGGTCACACGGGAAATTGTGCCCACAGCATATTCTTCAGGTTAGTGGTCTGGTAGTCTTCACCGGGAGAATAAAACGGTATTTCTACAATTTGCCGTCCTTTAATTAAAAACAGGAACTGTCGGAAATACCCGGATGGTATTGTTGTCGTCTGTGATAAGTTCCCGGATATTGTGGTCGAAATAATAATTTTGAAACCGGCCGTCGCCCAGATATCTGCTCACGGCCTTGTTGTCGGTAAGCATCCAGATGTTTTGGTGTTCATCTTTAACGAATGCGGAAATGACATTACCGGCAATGGAGGAATTGTCTTCCAGATCGTGTTTATAAACGGTAAATGTATGCCCGTCGAAGCTGTTGAGCCCATCCCAGGTACCGATCCACAACATACCGTCTTTGTCACTGATGATATCGTAGACCGAATTGTTGGACAATCCGTCCCGGGTTGTAAAAGTGTTGAACTTTAATTGCTGGGCATATCCGGCATAGTCAGGAAAAAAAACAGGCAGGAACCAAGTAGATATCTCAAGTGTATTTTTGGGCGCAGTATAATACCGGAGTATTATTGCAAGAAGAATAAATGTTTATGTTTTTGTTATATTTATTTTTCAGGGTGTGTAGATCTATATAGATTCAGATCCGTAGTTTCGGATTGTGAGTGCCACCGATAGTTTTATTGATTTAAATCCGACTTTAGTTGTACCAGGTCGCCCAGTAATTTGGTCTGTTGTACCTGAGCATCCAATCCCATGTGTTCTGCTATTCGAAAGACTTCCAGGTTTAGGGTGTCTATTTCCGTTCTTCGTTTGTTCCTGATGTCCTGCAGGGTGGAATAAACTGGCCGTCGGACATTTTACTGATGGAAATAACCTGTTCCTCGATCTCTTCGGCTTTTAAGTCAATTCCTTTTTTGAGGATATTAAAACGCACTCGCCTATGATACTTTGTGCAAGTGAAAAGGCTCTGGTATTCCGGTGAAAGATCCCGTTATCCACGTCTAACAGCGGACATATAGAATTGAATACACAATTTGCAATAGCCTTTTTCCAGATAATTTTATCGATATGTTTTTCGGTGACAAACCTGAAATCAGGGGAGTCCAGTTCCCTGACAACAGTTTCCGTAAGGATGGTGCTTTGTCGGATTGTACCGATGGGGAGGGAGCTACAGGTTTGTAACGTACTTCATTTTCTGAAATAATCTGGCTGGTCGCAAAAAGGACCCCCCGGTATATATGCTTAAAATCGCGATTTGTAAAAGGCTGTTCTATACCAGACCGTTCTGCAAAAGGATTATGGGAGTATGGCCGGCCTGTGCTTCAGTTTTTCGGCGAGTTCTTCGTTGCCGAAAGATTGTTGGTAAGGACGACGATACCGTCCAGGCCGGAAAAGTTAGACAGTGTATTGAATGTGATAGCTGCGGTCAGTTCCTGTCCGGTCCCGGTCTTTACCGTTATTTTTCGGTATATTGTTTTCCGTGATCCACACTGCCCCGGATCAACCGGACAGTCTTTCCGTTTCGGCTCAGACAAACTGCCAGGGCCTTACCGATAGCTCCGGCGCCGATGATATATATGTTCATAGAAGTGTCTTTAAATGTCAGCGGGCTGATGTTTTTATGAAATATAATGAAAAACCATAACATATCCGATTAATGCAGGTAAAGTGTTTCCCCGTCTTCGGGATATGGCATCGGTCATAAAATTCCGGCTGCGATCTTACGCCTTATACATTTCCGGTTTTCGGTACAGGTACTGATCGCTTCGAGGTGGGTGACCAAAACGTGTATTTCGGGAAAAGCAGTGCAAAGCATACCGATGTGTCCGGTGGTCATGGTAACGGATCTCCTGTGTCAAAAGTTGCTGCTCCACCGCTACGGCTATGTATTGCGGCCGATACTTTTCGATAGTAGCCCTGACGTCATCGCACCAGATCGTATCGCCTGCCACATAGATGCTTTCACTGCCGGATGACAAAAAACAAAACCGTTGACCATACCATTTTTTCTCCTATTTCTCCGGTACCATGTTTGCCGGGAGTAAGCCATAATTGCACTCCTTTGAAATTTAAGGAGCTATCTATGGCACGGACATTGGTAAAACCGTAAGCTGTAACTGTTGCTGCAATATGCGCAGGGCAAATTACGGGAAGGTTTTTATCAAGAAGAGCAATGGCGTCGGCATCCCAGTGATCCGGATGGAGGTGAGTGATGATCACAGCATCGGTTTCTTTTAGATAGCGTATTACTTGCCGGGGGGAAAAGGCAAATCGACCAGTGGGTTTAACCGGGTATCCGCTGTCCAGGATAAACCCCGAAGGATGCTTTTTTACCCAGCATCGGATCGATTAAAAACGTAGTCGTGTTCACGGTCAATAAAACGGTAGCATTCCGCCATAACTGAAATTCCATATTGCTTGTTCTTTTTATGTAAAACCTTCCGGAAAGCCTTGATCTGTGTTTTCCGCTGAAAAAAGCTAAATTAGTAAGCCGGTAGTACTCCGCAAAGAAGTTCACTTCCGGGTAACCCGCTTAACCATTGATGATGAATTACACAGCGTTTGAAGATTGCGGTTTAAAACGTAGTCTGGACATACTTTCCGGCAAATGGAAACCCCTGATTTTGTATCACCTTTTCATGAAAAGGAAATACGGTTTATCAGGTTATGGCGTAAAATGCCCAGGGTATCAAAAAAGTGCTGCTGGAACAATTGCAGCAAATGCAGGAACACCGTGTTATAGAGCGCATAGAACGTAAGGCTTTCCGCCGGAGGTGTACTACCGGTTACACCGGGACACCGAATGGTTGGGCCGGCTTTGCAAATGCTGGAACACTGGGGAAAGGCAGGTAACCGTATCGATACCGGTATCATGTTTTATATACGACAGGAATGGTTTTTCCGATGCTCCGTATCACCTCGATATGACATGTTACCGGTAAGCCGATAAATGTTTCATCATCAGGTTCCGTAATCAGGAAAAAAAGTTCCTAAGTTTTACTGCGATTCAGCGACGTATCGCAAAATATATAACAACTCCCAGGCCTCCTAAACGGCGAGGGACACTATGACAAACAAGCTAAATAATAGTACTGCGGGAAGACCGGATAAAGAACTTGTCTCGGATACCGAATAATTTTTAGGGATATAGAGCAGATACGCCATATTATTATCCAACTCTTTGAGGTTTTTTACATACTCAGGAAATTCATCGGAAGTAACATATTTTTTCTGGCTTTTAAAATAATGATGAATCTTTAAAAGATCTTCGGAAGGCAAATAATTTATGTTTGCGTTATAATAAAAGGCATCGCAACTGATGTTTTTTTTCCATATCGGAGATTCCCCATTTGTTGGGGAGTTTAATCCTGATATCGTGTATTCTGGTAGCGGGGTAATACAGGCTATATTCGTTTTTCTCTGGCTTTCGCCCGGCAGTGTCAGGATATCGAGAAGGCTCAAAGGCAGAACGGGGGTGCTCAGCGTATTTTCATTCCCTTCCATAGGAGACCATATACTGTCCAGCTTATAGGATTCGTGTACGGTGAACCGTTTTTTAATACTGTCGTCGACAAAGGTAGGATTGTCAAGCGCAGTAACATGTCAAAATAATTTTTGTAATAATTGGAGAATTGTTTTTTAATAGACGAAATACCATTGGTTTTGAACAGGCTCCGCATATTATCGGCTTCGCCTTCATGATATACCGTTGTAACCCGAAGTGTAGCACCCTTACCGATCTCTTCCAGTTCGTATTCGTCCGGATTTTGATGAGGTTACTGGAAAAAGAATGTATGGAATCCAAAGTTTTATTCCCTTTTTTCAATACAAGTCCGTATTCATAATCCGGGAAATAAATACGGTCAAAAGTACCTCCCTGATACGTCATGGTAGGATCGTACCACAAGTCGTTTCCGGCACCGTCGATGACCTTAACGACACAGTGATCAAAGGTTGTTGTTGGTGTGGAAGTACGGCATTGATATTGTGTTTTAAGGCCGTATTGACAAGTACGGGATAGGCTTCTATTCCCATTTTTCGAAGCATGGTGACCATGAGCAGGCTTTTGTCCTTACAGTCTCCGTAGCGTTGTTCGAAGACCTGGTTGGGGGCGAAAGGTTTGTAGCTTCCCAGCCCCGATTCGAACCCGAGATAACGCACTTCTTCCTGTACGAAGTTCAGGACTGCGGCTATTTTTTCACCTTGTGTGCTGTAACCGGTTTCGATGGCTTTTATCCTGGCCAGCATTTCCGTACTGACGGGTTCTTTGACCCTGAAGACCTCCTCGCCCCAGTCGACGACATCCTGCCAGTTTCTGTATTCGGATATGAAAGGTTCTGAAACGTAAATTTCCAGAAAGGGGTATTGTCTTCAAATTCTATTTTATCCGTATTTAGCATGTTCCAGCTATACCTGCTGAAATGTCCTTCTTTAGTAATCTTCGTTTTACATCGGTATTGGTGGTTTTATATACCAGATCCCTGTTACTGAAAATGTCTATAGCTATTTTCCCGATGGGCTCCGCGTTATTCAGGGGATAAGTACCCGAAAAAATACCCTTATGTATAGGGTTAAAGCCCGTTATGGTAAAGCTGTAATCTATAATATCACCGACTCTGATATCAGAGAGATTGATGGTCGCGGAAAGTGTGCCGTCGTACAGGTAATTCTCCGCATTGGTTTCTCTTCGGATAACCTGAAAATGGTCGGGATTCAGTTTGTTTATAACCTTTCCTTTCCTGATGACGGAGATCTCATGGAATTCGAGGGTCTGGTATGTAGGGTCGTAATTGGCTGTGATATCCGATGCCGATTGTACACCCGCATTCTCGAATATTTTATAGACCCTCCTGTAGTAATTTTTTTGTTCCGGAATATGTGTCTGCTGATTAAACATGAGAATAGCATACCCCTCGGAAACCTCTTCGAGATCGATGTCGGGATCTGTTTCATAAGACTGCTGTTTTACCCAATGTGGTTTTTCGGAAGTGTGTACCTGGGAAAACAAATGAAAAACAAAGAAAAATGTAAGGGAACAGGTTAGGAATAAAGATTTCACGTGTGCGGTTAAAAGTTATTTACAGTCGTGCAAGATAGAAAAAACTCTGATACATCTTCCGGTTTACCATACATAAAGAAGAACTGTTTCTGATCGGAGCATCAATGGTCTTGGCCGGTGGCAGGAAGTTAATACCATAGTTTTAGTGTAGGTTGTCCGGGAGTTTCCGATACCTGAAACAAGGGTTCCTCGCCGGATTTTATGCTGTTTACCCTCAAATATTAGATTTTGATCATTTTTCAAAAAATAATGGTTAGCCCTCAGGAGAGCTGTGGCAGTACATTTGCCATGTAAAAATAACGTAATATAATTTTAAGATGATGAAATTTAATTGGAGTACAAGAAAGATTGGCCTTTTTGCCATGACAGGAATAGTCATCATTTTGGTAATCGTAGCATTTGCCCCTACACATGATGATCAGAGCAAAAACAACGGGCAGGAAGCATCGTCTTTGATGCAGGTGGAGACGGCCCTTCCGGTATTTGACAAAATTACCGAATGGGACGAATATACCGGCAGGTTCGAAGCCAGTAATAGGGTGGAAGTACGTGCCCGTGTCAGTGGTTTTCTGGAAAAGGTGAACTTTACCGATGGGCAGATCGTAGAAAAAGGTCAGGTATTGTTTATCATCGACCAAAGACCTTTTCAAATCGAACTGAACCAGGCCACGGCGAATTATAACCAGGCTATGGCCACGCTCAAAACCACGGAAGACAACTATAACCGGGTGGAATCTCTGAGAGAAACAGGGGCGGTGTCCACGGAAGAATACGATCGCAGAAAGCAGGCACTGGCCCATGCAAGAGCGAGTCTGGAACTGGCACAGGCCAAAGTAGACCACGCCAGACTCAACCTGGAATTTACGGAGGTCAAAGCTCCGATTTCCGGTTTGGTGAGCCGGGACAAAATCAACGAAGGCAACCTTATTGACGGTGGAAGTGCCAATTCTACGCTATTGACTACCATCGTGGCTACCAGCCCCATACACTTTTACTTTACGGGGAGTGAATCCGATCATCTCAAATACGCCAGGCTTGCCAAAAACGGGAAGCGGGGAGAGACACGTACCGAAGATTTCCCTGTGTATATCCGTCTGGCCGATGAAGATGGTTTTGTACACGAAGCTACACTCGATTTTGTAGATAACGAAATAGACAGTCGTTCCGTACCATCGAAAGCCGCGCTGTGCTGCAGAACGAAGACCACCTGCTGGAACCCGGGATGTTCGGAAAAGCCAGGATTGCCGGTAGTGATGAGCACGAGGCCCTGATGATCCCCGACGAAATTATAGGAACCAACCAGTCCTGCGTTATGTGTATGTTCTCAATGCAGCTAATGAGGTAGCCATTAAAAATGTGACGCTCGGGCCTCTGCATGCCAACGGACTCCGTATTGTCCGGGAAGGTCTCGCTCCCGAAGACCGGCTTATTATGAATAACCTGCAGAAAATAAGACCGGGGATCGTGGTAAATCCTCAGAAAACAACAATCACCATGAAGTCGTCCGACCTGGCTTCGGCACAATAGGACACCATAGATTTTTCAGACCGAATACAGTTGTCAGCTTCCTTTTGCCATACCCGGTATAAAGGAAGCGGGGGCTTCTGTTGTCCAAACTTAAAAACAGATTTTAATAATGAAATTTAGCCATCTATTTATCAAAAGACCGATTTTCGCGGCAGTATTGAGTGTGTTGATACTCATTGTCGGAGGATTGGCTTATGTTTCCCTTCCGACATCGCAGTTTCCCGATGTCGCTCCGCCTACCATAGAAGTTGTCGCTACTTATCCCGGCGCTAATGCAAAACCTTGTCCGAAACAGTAGCCGCACCTATCGAAAAAGAAGTCAATGGTGTGGAAGATATGATCTATATGACGTCACAGTCATCGGCGGACGGCCGGGTTATCCTTCAGATCGCTTTTGAGCTCGGGACCGATCTGGACAAAGCCCAGGTGCAGGTACAGAACAGGGTGGCTATTGCAGAACCCCGGCTGCCCGAATCGGTACGCAGATTGGGATCACTACCAAAAAAGTATCGCCCGATATCCTGATGGTCGTCAACCTGTATTCCCCTGATAATACCTATGATCAAACCTATATGGGGAATTATGCCGTACTTCAGTTGAAAGACGAGCTGGCCCGTATAAAGGGTATCGGAGACATACAGCTTTTCGGAGCGGCGGAATACGCCATGCGGATCTGGCTGGACCCGGATAAAATTGCGAACCTGGATATCACCGCGGCCGAAGTAGTGACCGCATTAAGGGCACAGAATGTGCAGATTGCCAGCGGTACTCTGAATACCCTGCCTTCCGGAAGTCAGACCGCTTTTGAAGTAAACATACAAACCCAGGAAAACTGGTAACGACGGAGCAGTTTGAAAATGTCATTGTCAAAGCGGAAGACAATGGCCGTATCGTACGGTTAAAAGATGTCGGAAGAGCGGAACTCGGTGCGCAGAATTATACCACAAGGGGCTACCTGGGGAAGAAGCCGGCTGTAGCTATGCCTATTTTCCAGCAGCCCGGGGAAATGCCCTGGAAACGGCGGGAGAAATTCAGGCCAGGATGAAAGAACTTTCCAAGAATTTCCGGAGGACCTGAAATATGAGATCGCCTACAACCCGACCAGTTTTATTCAGAAATCCATAGATGAGGTCTACCATACTATTTTTGAAGCGGTCATCCTGGTGATCTTTGTTATCCTGTTGTTCCTGCAATCCTGGAGAGCGGCAATCATCCCTATCCTGGCTATTCCCGTATCGCTCATAGGTACGTTTGCGGTTATGCAGGCCATAGGGTTCTCCCTGAATAACCTGACCCTGTTCGGGCTGGTACTGGCTATCGAATTGTTGTGGACGATGCCATTGTGGTTGTAGAGAACATGGAGCGATACCTTCGCCAGGGCTTTTCGCCCCGGGAAGCAGCTTTTAAAACCATGGATGAAGTAGGGGGAGCCCTGGTCGCGATAGGCCTGGTACTGATAGCAGTTTTTATCCCGACGGCATTTCTCGAAGGAATTTCCGGGCAGTTTTACAAACAATTCGGGATGACTATTGCAGTGGCTACCGCAATTTCCGTATTCGTGTCCCTGACCCTCAGTCCGGCTATGGCAGCCTTGTTGATGCGGCATGAAGAGCGTGCACACGATAAGAAAACATTCGTGTTGCTCAGGCCCTTTGTTTTTGTCGGTAATGCTTTTAATACCTTTATGGAACGCTTATCCGACAGGTACGGAAAAGCCGTTCAGAAACTGGTTAGGACGGCCGCAATGGTCATGGTAGTGTACCTGGGGCTGATCCTGTTTACCGGGATCGAGTTCAACAAGGTTCCCAAAGGGTTTATCCCGGCCATGGACCAGCAGTATTTTATTACGGTCGTGCAGCTACCGCCGGGATCTTCCTTGTCGCGGACCGATGATGTGGTCAAAGAGGTACTGGATATTTCCATGGATACCGATGGTATAGCCAATGCCATTTCCTTTACGGGCTTTGACCCTACGTCTTTCACTAACGCCTCCAATGCCGCGGTGATCTTCCAGGTACTCGACGATTTTGACGTCAGAAATGACAAGGGAATAGCGTATAACGACCTTATGGCCACGGTCCGCGGAAAAATGGCTGCGATAGATCATGCCATGGTGCTGGTAATACCTCCCCCGTCGGTAAGTGGGATCGGAAATGCAGGAGGGTTCAAAATGATGGTGCAGGACAGGGCCAACCTGGGTACGGAAAAACTGCTGGAGGCTACACATGCCCTGGCCATGGCAGCCAATGAAGATCCGGTGCTGAGTAATGTATTTACCTTTTTCAATAACCAGACCCCGCAGTTGTTTCTGGATATAGATCGTGTTAAGGCTGAGAAACTCGGAATTGATGTACAGGATATTTTTCAGTCCCTGGAAATCTATATGGGATCCGCTTTTGTCAACGAATTCAATTACCTCGGGAGAACATTCCAGGTTACGGCACAGGCCGATTCTCCCACCGCCTGACACCCGATGACCTGTCGAAGATCAGGGTACGGAACCAGGAAGGCGGAATGGTCCCTTTGGGAACAATTTCCCGTCAGGAAGATATTTCGGGCGCTTCCAGAATACCGAGGTTCAACCTGTATCCGTCCGCTTCGTTAAACGGTGATTTTGCCCCGGGATACAGTTCGGGGCAGGCCCTGGAAAGGATGGAAGAACTGGCAGCGGAAATTTTACCGCAGGGTGTTTCGTTTCAATGGACGGAAATTGCCTACCAGGAAAAACAAGCCGGGAACACAGCGGGTATAGCATTTTTGCTGGCTGTAGTCTTCGTCTTCCTGCTTCTGGCGGCCCAGTTTGAAAGTCTGATCTTACCGCTTGCAGTGATCTTTATCGTACCCATGGTGTTGCTGTTTGCGATTTTGGGGATCGATCTTGCCGGACTCGATAACAACATCATGGTACAGATCGGACTGGTGGTCCTTGTAGGACTGGCCAGTAAGAATGCTATCCTGATTGTCGAATTTGCCAAACAGCTGGAAGAACAGGGAATGCCATTGAAAAAAGCGGTTATCGAAGCGTCAAAACTCAGGTTGCGGCCTATTCTTATGACGGCTATGGCATTTATCCTGGGGGTAGTGCCTCTTGCACTGGCTACAGGTGCAGGAGCAGAACTCAGGGTTTCTCTCGGGATAGCCGTATTCAGCGGAATGCTCGGTGTGACGATTTTCGGGATATTTCTTACTCCGGTATTCTATTACCTCGGAAGAAAATGGAGTTTACGAAAAAAAGAAACCCGCACAGCCGAAGCGAACAGTAAAACGAACAAAAGACAGAGTGATGAAACAGATAAAAAATTGGATAGCAGTTGGCCTGGTGTTACTTGTGGTTTCCTGTACCGTACAAAAGAGAGACTTCAACACGAAAAGCAGGATTTCCGTGAAGGAGGATTTTCTGAAAAAGGAACTGGCGGATTCCGCGTTTAAAAATGCAGCGATAGTGACTGCGTGGTGGTCGGAGTTTAATGATCCCGTTATGGATACGCTGATCGAGAGGGCGAGACGGCATAACCTGGATATCAATTCGGCAGTAGCCAATTTCAGGGCGGCACGTGCCGTACTCCGGGAAACAAAATGGGACCGTCTTCCCACCATAACGTCGCGCGGAGAATTCTCCAGGACCCGTATGGGAGAGAATATCTTTGTGCCCGGTATGAACCCGACATACAGCACCTATAGTGCCGGGTTCGATGCTTTCTGGGAGGCCGATCTCTTCGGAAGGGTGTCTAACCGGATCAAAGGAGCTTATGCCGGTCAAAAACTGGCCCTGGCAGATATGCATGGTGTATATGTACGTATTTTTGCGGAAGTAGCCACATATTACCTCGAACTCCGGGGGACCCAGTACCTGCTCGATATCGCCCGCAGAAACCTGAAGGGACAACAGGAGACCTACGACCTTACCGTGAAATTATCGGAGGCCGGAACCAGTAACAGCCTGGACGAGTCGAGGGCCCTTGCCCAACTGGAAACTACTCGGGCGACATCATCGTTACAAGCGAGAATCGAAGCCCTGAAGAACAGCCTGAGTGTCCTTACCGGTGAAGTGCCGGGTAACCTCGATGATGCTGTGGTCAACAAACAGCCTTTGCCGAGTTTACCCGCATCAGTAGCTCTGGGGGATATCAGCGATATGTTGCGGAGAAGACCCGACGTTCGACAAGCTGAGGCTGTATTACAGCAACATATTGCACAATAAATATTTCCGTGGCTGAGCTCTATCCCCAAATCCGTTTTGGAGGCTCCATAGGGTTCTCTGCTGTAGATTTTTCTAATTTCGGGAGCAAGGAATCCTTTACCTGGAATATTTTTCCGAGTATCAGCTGGGCAGCTTTCAATCTCGGGCGGGTAAGACAGCAGATCAAAAGGGATGACGCTAAAGCACTGGCCGCCTTAAACCAATACGAAAAAGTGGTCCTGGAAGGGTTAGGGGAAATAAAAACCTCCCTGAGTAACTATACAAACGAACTCCGGAGACGGGAAATATTACGAACCTCTTCCCGGCCAGCGCCGAAGCGGCACGATTTGCCCAGCAGCGGTTCAATGCCGGACTGGATAATTTTATCGATTACCTGAGTGCCGACAATGCCCTGTTGCAGGCAGAAAATTCCCTGGCCATAAGCGAAATATCCTCGGCAACTTCACTGATTGCCATCTACAAAGCTTTAGGCGGGGGATGGGAAATTATTACCGAAGAAGAACTGAATACAAAATTTGAGACGATGAAACTTTCTGAAAATCATAAGAATGATTCCTCTTTAAATAAATAACTTTGTAAAGCAGCACCCGAAAACCGATTTTTTCGGGCTGCAAGGCAGGTTATTTTCCGAGGTTCGGTGGATTCGTCTTCAAAAGACAAATTAAAGCAGAAATAGATAGTGTTAATGAATAAGGCTGATATTCCGGTTTTTGAAACGTTTGATGCTTTTTATGAAGCAATAGGCTCCCCGAGAAGGAGCCATATCCCCGGTTTTGATGTGTTTACGGCCGAAAGTCTGGAGCCCGCTGCAAGACGATGCATGGCTCCCTACCGGCAGGGATTCTATCAGATAGGGTTGTTGTGCGATTTCGGAAACACCGAGTTTAATCTGAATACCGATATGCTGGACCTGCGGGAAAATCCGCTGTTGTTCGTCGTTCCGGGACAGGTGTTTTCCTGGGTCAGGGATAAGAATATGAAAGGATTTTTCATCGTGTTTAAAAAAGAATTTCTCGGAAGCTCTTTTTCGAACCTGGTGAATGACTTCCCGTTTTAAAAATTTCCGAAAAAAGCACGCTCGCCCTGACAAAAGAGGAACATCAGTCCCTGTTGTTCGATATGCAACGGATCCATTCCGTAGCTGAAAACCCGCACCCGTACCAGGAAAAGATGCTGGAGGGGATGCTGGGAACCTTGCTGTATTTCTGCAAGGCCATTTTCGAAAGGAACAAAACGACGGAAAACCATTTGTCCCGCTCCCAGGTCATTGCCAATAAGTTTGAAGTGCTCGTCGATAAAATGTATGTAGATACCAAAAACGTGAGTGATTATGCCGACCAGCTTCATATTACGCCCAATTACCTGACCACTACGATAAAAAAGCTCACCGGGAAAAGTGCCAAAGATATTATCAACGAGCGATTGCTGGTAGAGAGCAAAACCCTCCTGAAATATTCCGGGCTGGATATTGCAGAAATTGCACACCGTCTCAATTTTCAGGAACCTACGCATTTTACCAGGTTTTTTAAAAAACTAAGCGGGACGACACCCAACCAATTCAGGAAATCATAGCACCGCAAAACTAAAACACAATATATGTTGAAGAACATTACACCAATTAATTCACAACAACCGGAATGTTTCTCTTTTTGGAAAGACATTTGGTAAATTTGTATCATTAAATAAGGAGTAGGTTATGGAAGAATAAAGTAGCATTGGTGACTGAAGCAGGAAATGGTTTGGGGAAAGCATTGGCTAATCTTCTGTTGAATTATAATTATAAAGTGGTTCTTGCCGCTTCGGGCAAAAGCTATGACCGGCTATCGGAAGAAGGGAGTAGTATACGCGGATACGAGCTCGTGGAGACCGATTTTACTTCCGGGGAGCGTTTGTCCGCATTGAAACATCAATTGAAGTCGTCTTTCGGAAAGCTCGACCTGCTCGTCAATAACGCCGAGATTGTCAATGGTTTCGGGCACAAGATAGATCATCTGAAGATAGAAGAGATCAAAGAACTGTACGAGGTGAATTTCTTTGCCGTGATAAAAATCATACAGTTGATGAAACCCCTGCTGGAGCAAAGCGAAGACCCGAGAATTATTAACGTCACCAGTGCATTGGGGGATATCAACAAGATGAAAGACAAAGAATTCTGCTACTACGATTATTCCCTTACTGCTTATGCCACTTCCAAGGCAGCGCTAAATATGTACACGCATTTACAATGCAAAGAATTTATTCCTTCCAAAATATCCATTCACAGTTTCGATCCCGTAGCGCTGAAAAACTGTACACATAATTCGGTTATGATCTGCGATGAAATCAAAGACGAATTCATTGCACTGATCAGGTAAAGATAGGTATTGCACTTGGAGGATACTTTTGCCCGGGAGGTATCGGGGTGTTTCCCTGATGTCTGAAGGCAAGGATGCCTGCATCGTGACTCCTTGATGATCAATGGCATTAGGAAACATGGAGCGAATGCTTTCCGAAAAGCTATAATATAGCCGGTTTTTTCGGTCCCTGTTTTTTATAATCGGTAATGCTGAAACCGGTTTTGCTCTTGAAGAAACGGCTGAAATGCTCCGGGTTCGCAAATCCCAGTTCGAATGCTGCTTCCTTGGCACTTTTATCCGTGTATAAAAACAGGCGTTTGGCTTCCAGTATAATACGGTTATGTATTATTTCAGAAGGTGTCGGTTGTTTGTATAAAGCAAACAGGTTGGACAAAGTCTTCGGGGATTTATGCAACGCCTCCGCGTAGAATTTAACTTCGTGCTGTTGCCGGAAATGAATTTCTACGGATAGTGCAAACCGGCGAATCAGATCGAGTTTATGATCCGGAAAATGATGATAGGTATCGGTCTGGGTTTTTCCCAGTCTCGTAGTTTTTATAATAAGCCGTTTCAACAGACTGCGCAACATCTCCCCCTTAAAATTATCAGATTCTTCAAACTCGTCAATGAGAATGTTTTCCAGCGTATTGAAGTTTTCCTCTTCTTTAGCTGTAAGTGAAATAAAAAGAGGGCTGCGGACACCGTAAAATAAAAAACCGACACAGCCCACCTCCTGGTCGTGGTCGAGGATACAATAAAAATCCGGTTAAAGGCCCAGCCAACAAGCGATTCCGGATGTTCAAACCGGAAATGCTGGTTGCCCATCAACGGCAACACGGTCTGCGCCGGGAAGTGATATGGGGTCTCGTCGAGCCACACGGTTTGTGCCTTGCCTTTGTTCCTGACAAAGGTGTTGTAGGTATGGATACTATCCCGGATACCGTTGCCTTTCAATTTTTCCGAATGACAATACATGACGAACCGTCCGTCCGTTTTTTGTTCTCTGTATTCCAATTGCATGCGTTCTGATGAGGATTTATGTGGTCGGATCAGTTTGTTTATGAATTTCACATGTCAAAACCGGTACCTGCTTCTGCTTGCACCGGTTTTGGTAAAATATCTTATATATGCACATTACATTTGCGATGTTTGCCGTAGGGCCTGTGCAACAGAAATCAGCATATCGGAACTGATCCTTTGTTTGAAATCGGGATTGATGTGTTCAAACAGGATAATTCCGTTCCTGTCGAGGATAAAGACGGAGGGAACGGGCAGTAGCAGCGCGGTATTTTTTCCACCGGAACTCTGAGGTAGAAAATTATGATATCCTCCGGGGCCTGAAAGGCGATTCCGAAAGCCCGTGTTACGTTGAGATCCGCATCGGACAATAGGGTGTAATCGAGAGTTTGTTTTCCCATGGTCTCCGACAGTTTCTCGGGGCTGTCCGTGCTGATAGCCAGTAGTTGATACCCCATTTTTTCCAGGCTTTCCCTGGCTTCCTGCAAACCGGATAATTGTTTGGTGCAATACGGACACCAGCCCCCCCGGTAAAAAACAAGTATGGTGGGTTTGGCCTTGATAAGCGCATTGACATTTTGCATCGTACCGTTGGCATCGGGCAATTGCATGGCAGGGACTTTTTCGCCTACCAGTAACGGACTGATGTCCTCCGGCATGGCAGGAGCCATGACCATTCGGGTTGAAGATCCATTCCCTTCGGAGGGTTTGTTTTGTGCCTGCAGGCTCAGTCCGCCCAGGCAAAGGGATAATCCCAGTAAGGTCATTTTGATAGTATTCATTTTTTTCGTTTGAATTAAGAGGCCTCCGGGGATACCGGAATACTCAGGTGATTGTTTTTTCTGTTATTGAATAGTAGCCTTAATAATCAGCTCAGTTGCAGGCAGGATCGTAAAAGGATTGGGGTTGGGGACTTCGGATATGGGTTTGTTTTCCGGACTGATCACTCCGCCCAGGTTTACCTGGTTATGGCCGGCCCCGGGGAACTGATTGACGGCAGTACCATTATCAAACAAGCCGAAACGAGAGGAAATATCTCCTGTTTGTGCAGCATCAATATCGCCTTTTGTAGCAAAGAACCAATCGTTTGAAAATCCGTACATCGTTGCCATGGCAATTTTGTCTCCGTCGGATACGCGGAGTTGTTGAGACACTTTACCGCCGCGGCTGTCCGTCATTACCAGGGAGAATATCGGATATCGGAACCTCGGCGGACAGTACGTAAACCGATTTTACCCCCTGCAGCCCCTGGAGATAATCGGACAGGGTGCCGGCATCGCCTGTCTGGGCCAGTTGGCTCAGACCGTGTTCTGCATCATACGCGCCGATCTCGTAAACCGGATTGGATATACCATTGTATATCACCACCAGTATAGGGGAAAGCGGGTGAATATTCCGGTCCTGTTCCCGGTATAGCCGGATAGGGCAGAAGGATCTCCGTTTTCCGCCACATCGGTAATTCCGTTTGCCGCAGGAATACCGTTTTGATAAAGCGGTGCCGGATCCAGTAACTCCCCGCCGGCGATATAGGATACGGCCCAGACTCCCGGGCTGAACGGCGTAGGGTTTGCCGTGTCTCCGGAAGTATTGGTAACGGTTACCGTAAAAACAGAATTCCCTTCATAGTGCAGTTCCACGTTCATCAGTTCCGATGCGGAGACATAGGTGTTTCCCTGTGTATCCGTACCCGTGATTTCCGTAACGGGCTGTGGTGAGGACTCCGCAGTTCCCGGATGTATCACTTCGGCGCCCGGATGCTGATTGATCCGGGTGCCGTTATCCCAGAGTCTGATCTGTCCGGAAACATCACCTTCTATGGGCATTCCGTCGTTGTCGTACAGGGATATCCCCGGATTTTCAGGAGCAAAGAACAGGTCGTTGGACCAGCCGTACATGGTTACAAAACTCAAAGTTTGTCCTTTTCCGGCAGAAAACCGTAAACTGAAAGATTCTCCGGGAAGGTAGACCGGAAGGTCTCCGGTATTCGCAAATGTTCCGGATTGTACAAGGGGTTTTGCATCCAGTACGTTTTCTATGGTCAGCGTACGATCTGCCGTGAGAGGAGCTCCGTCATCATCGCTATCGCAGGCGGTAAGGAAGATCATACCAAAGGCGCACAGGGCGGGAAATAATGTCGCATGTTTTTTCATCTTTTTCAGGTATTGAGAATTAATAGGATCTTGTGTTCGGCAAAGATGCTGTAGTCCGCTCTTCGGGACAATGACAAAAGCACCCTGTTCCATGAACATATTTCCCGGATTGTGATTCTTCATCAAATCCTGACTGATTTGTAAAGCTGTATTTCAAAGAACAATTTCTACAAATATATCATAAAACATTCTTTTAGAAATGTTTTGTAATTTTACAGCGGTAATCACAGTATTTTGCAGGCTGTATATCCCACGACAAATTGCACCAACCTATACGATATGAGGCCATGAAACAGGATGAAAAATCGAAACTGACCCAAAAGACTATTGCAGAGCGTGCTTTCCGGGTGATTTACAGGCAGGGATATTACCGTACGACCCCTTCGACTATTATGGCAGAGACCGGATTGTCCAAAGGAGCTTTTTATCATCATTTTGAGAATAAGCAGGTATTGACTAAAAAGATGATCTCAGAGGTATTGCACGAACGGATCTACATGAATATGATCAGGCCTTTGTACGGTGAGGGAGAAGCGCTTGAACTTCTGGAAAATACGTTTTCCGCCAGATTACTTCATTTTTCAGCAGAAGAAAAACGATTGGGTTGCCCGCTGAATAACCTCATTAATGAAGTGGCGGGCGAAAACGAACCTTTGCAGAGCGCATTAAAGGAAATTATCACGGAGTGGCGTGCAGCTATTATTCATGTTTTGCAACGGGGGCTCCGCGAAGGCTCGGTAAGGCCCGATATTCATGCGGAATCTGTCGCGACTTTCCTGGTGAGTTCTTTTGAAGGGATCCGCGGTCTCCGAAAGCTGGATACGGATGATCAGCTGTTTGGACAATACACGGACAGCCTACGTTTTTTTATTCGGTCATTAAGAAAACATTTTGATCATAATGTTTTTAAACATACTGTATTTAATAATTTCCGATCGCAGGACATTTATCGGAAATACAATACCGGCATGGGCATGTTCGGTAGCCCTTATCAAAACCGCTTCCGAAGCATCATCCAGATCTGTTCCGATGAACAAACGTCCTGAACTATTATTTTTTGATGTCAATAAGACTTTGCCGGAATATAGGTCAATACAGGTCGTGCCGTCCGAAAACCAAATGTTTCCCGCGAACATGAGTATGCCGGTCGTTACAGACGGATGGGATATTACCGTTGTCCCGGGTTCGGGATGGTTGGCTGCTTTTCTGTAAAGACCCGGAAAAATGGTACGTGCCGCCACCGTTCCCGGAACTCATTGAGCCCGAACTCCTCTCTGTTACGGCACAATTTATGGTTACGGAATGGCGATACATGTAGATCTCCCAAACACTTTTATGCATAACAAGCATGTTTTTCGGCTATATTTTTGTGCAAACAATGGCTGTAATAACCTTATCCCGTGTTCCGGTGACAAAAGCTGTGTTTTCTCTTCATAAGCTTCGGCAGTGCTTACTTTTCAAATGCGTATTTTTATGTATCTTGTACGCAATACCACCTGTTGTGTTTAGGGCAGGGTAGCGAAACAGAATATTAAACACATTAAACTCAAACTAATAACTATCCGAAATGAAGATTAAACCGTACAAGGGCATGAAACAGCTTGCACTGCTGGCCGTTGCTGTCGTTGCTTTTTCCTGTAAAACCGATGCCAAAAAGAAACGGCCAAAGAAGAAAAAATAACCGGGAGCAAATCCGTAGATTCCGAATGGATATACTTATTTGACGGCACCGGCACCGAAGGGTGGCGTGGTTATAATATGGACTCATTGCCGCCGGGATGGACGGTAAAAGACAGTACCCTGACCTTTGATACCGAACTCGGACTGGAGCAGAATTACACCGGTGGAAAAGATATTATTTACGGAGCGGAAGAATTTGATAATTTCGAATTATACCTGGAATGGAAGATCCCGGAAGGAGGTAACAGCGGTATTTTCTACCACGTAAAAGAAGGCTATGACGGCCCACCGGTAGTCGCTCCCGAATATCAGCTTATAGACGATGAAAACTATGCCCGTATCCACGATCTTACCGCATATAACACCAGTCTTGGTTATACGGATAAACCGGAGGAATTAAAACCTTTGCAACAGACCGGGGCCGATTATGCCATGCACCCTCCGAATCCCGATAAGATATTATATCCTGTAGGGGAGTGGAACAGCTCCAGGATTGTTTTTACGCCGGAGAAGGTAGAACACTGGCTGAACGGAAAACTGCTGTTGTCTTTTGTCCCCTGGGATGAAGCCTGGTATGAAAAGAAAATTCCGACAAATGGAAAAACAGTCCGGATTACGGAAAGTATAAAACCGGATTTATCGCCCTGCAGGATCATTCCAGTCCTATCTGGTTCCGCAACATAAAGATCAAAAAATTATAACCCGCCACTACTGATGATGAACAAACGCGAATTTCTGAAAACAACCGGCGCCGGTGCCCTGGGTATCATGCTGGCACCTTCCTTATTACATGCTGTCCGGGACGGCAAACGTCTTAGAACTGCCCATATCGGGGTGGGAAATATGGGAAATGAAGATCTTAAAGCTATTGCTTCCCATCCGTCCGTAGATGTCGTGGCGTTATGCGATGTGGATGCCGTTTACCTGGCAGAAGCTCATAAGAGCCATCCTGCCGCACGTACATTCTCCGATTATCGCACCATGCTCGAAGAAATGGGTAATGAGATCGATGCCGTTATCGTATCCACACCAGATCATACCCATGCCCCGGCATCGATGCTGGCTATGGAGATGGACAAGCCTGTGTATTGCCAGAAGCCACTTACCCATTACGTTTCCGAGTCACGTGCCATGAAAAAGATGGCTGCCGAAAAAGGACTGGTTACTCAAATGGGGATTCAGGTACATTCTTTTTACGATTACAAACTGGCTACATTGCTCATACAATCGGGAATTATAGGAAAAGTTCATACCGTACATGCCTGGTCCCCAAAAAACTGGGGATATGACGGACCTTTGCCCGAGGGTAAAGACCCGGTGCCGGAACGGCTCGACTGGAATTTATGGTTGGGAACCTCTCCGATGCGACCTTACAAAGAAGGAATGTACCATCCGGGTAACTGGAGAAAACTCATGGATTACGGGTGCGGAACACTCGGTGATATGGGCGTTCATATTTTCGATACACCTTATAATGCCCTGCAGTTGGGGGTGCCCCGTACTATCATGACGGAGTGCAGGCCTACCAACGGATTTGGTTATCCCGAGCGCAATAAGGTAACCTATGAGTTTCCCGGGACCGATTATACTGCAGAGTCATTGAAATGGATATGGTACGACGGAGAAGGAGCACCGGCCATGAATGAAGACCTGGTATTGCCGGGTATGGAAAGCGGGGACAGTGCCGAGAAAAAAGGGAAGGAAACGGGAAAGAAAGACAAGATATCTCTGGATGCCGGAGTAGCCGGGGAGAACGAATTACCCGAGCAGGGTGCCATGTTCATCGGGGAGAAGGGACGCTTGCTGTTACCTCATTTTATGCAGTTGCCCAGAAAGATCGTCAACGGAAAATATGTAGATATTTCCGGAGAAATCGCAAAAGTATCCAAAAAGCACAAACTCGGTGAGCCTGTCCGCAATTATGATACCGAAGGCCCGAAGCACTACCACCAGTTGTAGATGCCTGCCTGGGTAAGGGAGAATGCACAGCGCCGTTTGATTATGCCGCAAGGCTGACCGAAACCATACTGTTGGGAACTATAGCCGGGCGTTTTCCGGGGGAAACACTGCATTGGGATGCCGAAAAAGCAAGGTTCAGAGAAGATAAAGCCAATGTATATCTCGCCGGTGATTACAGGAGTTTTTAATAGTATTGATTAGAAGAAGTCATTATTGGAGTGGCTGAATAACCTTGTAAAAAAGGCTGAAAAATATACCTTCCGGGTATTAATATAGTTTTATAAATAGAATGAAATTAAAAAAAGTACTAAAACTCACCTCTATTGCCGGGGTGATGTGTCTGGCAGGACTGTTGTTCATTTCCTGCAACGAAGATGTGAAACCTCCCGGGGCTTACGGCCCGGTACCGAACGAAAACCAGTTACGGTGGCAGGAAATGGAATATTATGCTTTTATCCATTTTTCCCTTAATACCTATACCGATCAATCGTGGGGATTTGGGGATGAAGATATCAACCTTTTCAATCCGGAGAAACTCGATTGCCGTCAGTGGGCGCGTATCTGTAAAGAAGCCGGAATGAAAGGGGTGATCCTTACGGCCAAGCACCATAGCGGATTTTGCCTCTGGCCTTCGGAATATACGGAATACTCGGTGAAAAACGCACCCTGGAAGAACGGAAAGGGCGATATAGTCAGGGAAATGGCTGATGCCTGTAAAGAATACGGACTGAAATTCGGGGTGTATCTTTCTCCCTGGGACCGCAATTATGCCGAATATGGAAGGCCGGAATATATCACTTATTTTCGTAACCAGTTGACCGAACTGCTCACCAATTACGGAGATATATTCGAAGTCTGGTTTGACGGGGCCAACGGAGGATCCGGATATTACGGGGGAGCAAACGAAACACGAAAGATCGATCGCAAAACCTATTACGACTGGCCAAACACTTATAAACTGGTTCGTGAACTGCAACCGGATATCGTGATCTGGAACGATAACGGAGATCGTGCCGATCTGCGCTGGGTAGGAACCGAGGGCGGATATGTAGGGAAAACGAACTGGAGCCTGCTCAATGCTACCGGCGATGTACCCGAAGATATGCTGATGCATGGGCTGGAGGACGGCGATTCATGGGTGCCGGGTGAAGTGAATACCTCCATCCGTCCCGAATGGTTCTATCATCCTGCAGAGGACAGTAAGGTAAAGACCCTGCCACAGCTCATGGATACCTATTATCATTCCATAGGACGTAATGCTACATTATTACTTAATTTCCCGATTATGCCGAATGGCCTGATCCACGAAAAAGACGAAAAAGCCGTACTGGATTTTGCAGCAGCCGTAAAAGAAGCTTTTGCCGTAAACCTGGCAGAAAATGTCCAAAGTGAAGCTACCAATATTCGTGGTAACAGCAAGGCTTACGGTCCGGAGAAGGCCCTTGATGATGATGGGGAAACGTATTGGGCTACGGATGATGGGGTCGATACGGCATCACTGACCATAGATTTCGGGAAACCGACAAGATTCAACCGCTTTATGGCACAGGAATACATCCGTCTGGGGCAGAGGGTTAAATCTTTTACTATCGAAGCCCTGATCGATGATCAATGGCAGCAACTGGCGGAAGAAACCACCATAGGTTATAAAAGGATACTTCGCTTCCCTACCGTAGAAGCTACTAAACTGCGTTTTAATATTACAGGGGCTAAGAGTAACCCGGTAATTTCCAACATTGCGGTCTATGACGCCCCGCAGCTATTGACACCTCCTTCGGTGATCCGCGGGAAATCGGGGAAGGTAACGATTATTCCGGTGGATAAGGAGTCCGAAATATATTATACCCTCGATGGCAGTACGCCGACACCGGATTCCGAAAAATATACCGGTCCCATTACTACCGGAGACGGAAAAATAGAAGTAAGGGCAATGGCCTATGCCCGGGCTTCCGGCAAAAGCAGTCCGGTAACAGAAGAAAAATTCGGAATCTCACGTAAGTCATGGAAGATAGTAGGGGTAGACGATGAAAAAGCACAGGCAGTTCTCGACGGAGATCCGCAAACGGCGTGGAACCATGGAAAAGACGGTAAACTACCCGTTGATCTGGTTGTCGATCTTGGCGAAGTACAGGAAATAAACGGTTTCCGTTACCTGCCCAACCAAAGTATCTGGAGCCCGGGAATCATTACCGATTACGTGTTTTACACTTCGGTAGATAACAAAAACTGGAGAAAAACGGATCAGGGAGAATTTTCCAATATCAGGAACAATCCCTTGTGGCAAACCAAAAACTTTCCGGTTGTCAAAGCGCGTTATATCAAGCTACGTGCAGAAAAAAATACGGAAGGAGACCGTAATATGGGGTATGCCGAGATCGATGTGATTACCCCTTAGAGGTTATGCTGAATACAAAAATTAAAAAAGAGGTTGCGAATAGCAGCCTCTTTTTTTTGTTAAGATTTTGTTGTTGTGTAGTTTACGATGGTTCAGGATTAAAGTAACGTTAAATGCATGTAATTTTATGTAAGTGCTTACGTTTTTTTATATATTTGCGTAAGTGCTTACGTAAATGGTCCGATCGGGTGATGAACCGGAAATAGTTGTTTATGAAACTTTAAAATATTGGAATGATGATCATGGAGCGACAAAAAATCTCAGGAATTACGATCAGGGAGCTTTGTGCACCCGATATAGAAACCGCTACCGCTTTGTTTTTTCGGAATACGATGAAAGAGAACAGCAAACAGGACGTGCTATGGCCGAAATGTTTTGTGATATGGATAAGCCTGTACTGCCGCATAAGGCGGTAAATGATATGGTTTATCAGTTGCTATGGCAGTATGATGACCGGTCTGTCGGCTTCATAAGGGTCACCGGTATCCGTGAAGGTTCGGAGGCCTGTGTATCGCTTCACTTGTCCGAGTCTTTAACCACAGAGCGAGAGGTTATTGCAGAAGGTTTCAGACATTCGGTGGCAAAAATATTTGAGAAATTTGACCTGAAGCGTATTATTTTGGTTGGCAAAGGCAGGGATCGGGGTATTCCGGAAGAACTCCTGATACGCGAATACGGCGCTTTTCGCATAGGTTTTGTACATCTCGATACCGAGCCCTTGATGTATGCCTTGTATCGCGCTCCTTACGGAGGAGAAAAGCATCCTTTCACAGTATGGTGGAGGAAGCTGAAAGACATGTACAGAAAACGGAAAAAAGCCCGTTGCACCGTGGCGATCGCGGAGAACGGTTGTATCAGTTTTAATACTCAAATATATAAAATATGGATGAAGATTTTTTGATAGCCATGGGCTATTCGGGACTTACCGGCCGTTTGAAAAGGCTTAGTGACTCGTTCATCTACACCACCAAACAATATTACCGGGATCACGGCCTGGAGATAGAACCCAACTGGCATATGATTTTTTTGTTATTGAAAAAGCATGAAAAACTGACCGTGATGGAAATGGCCGATGCCTTGCGTTTATCACATCCTGCTATCGTACAACTGGTCAATAAAATGAAGAAGAAGGGATATGTCGATTCCGTCAGGGATCAGGACGACCACCGGAAGTTTCAACTGACATTGTCGCGTAAAGCCCTGGAAAAGTTGCCGGAACTCGAATTGTACTGGGAGGCTGGAAACGATGCCCTGAAAGAAATTATGGAGCAGCAGACAATCATCCTCGATCAGTTGGAAATTCTGGAAAAAAATATCGGAGAAGCCGATTTCCGGGAGCGATCGGAGCGAAACTTAAAGAAATATATGCCGTAGAACTGTTCAAACGAAAAGAGAAAATGAACAGAAAATTTCAGGGACACCTGGCAATTATTGCTGCGGAGATTACTTTCGGATTGAGTATTCCGGTTACCAAGGCGCTGATACCGGAGTGGATTACGCCGTCCGGCTATACGCTGATGCGGATGTTGTTCGGAGCTATAGTCTTCTGGGCAGTGGGTTCTTTTATGCCAAAAGAAAAAGTAATACCCAAAGATTTGCTTATTCTTGTAGTAGGTGGCTTTTTCGGATTTATAGCCACACAGTTACTGTTTGCCCTGGCCCTGTAATATACCACTCCTGTATATTATTCGTTATTGATGTCCCTGACGCCTATAGCCGTACTTTTTTATCGCTTTTCTTTTAACCTATCCGAATAAAAAGAGGCTGCCTCAATTAGAATTCAGCCTCTTATTATATAGCGAGAGGTTTTCGGGTGGCTACTTCATATCCAGGCTAAATGCTTTAGGCCGTATCATTTCTTCGGTATAGGTATTTCCGAAGCGGTCGGTAACCCTGATTTCCAGGGTGGTGTCCGGCGCCGATGCTTTTGCTTTGAACAGATGAGCAGTTTTTGTAGTTACAAAAGCCCCTGTAGGTGTGGCTCCTGCATTCAGGCGGAAAGCTTCATAAGAAACGATGTGCAGGGGATCGAGAGCCTCCACACGTTTGACTTCGAGATGTTTTCCGCTCTCCCGGATTTCCACCTTCCACTTGCTGTCATATCCCCAGACGTTGATCAATACTTCGTTGTTCATGTTGGGCTGTGCATAAGTCCCTGCATAAACAGCCATGGCATCTTCTGTAGCTTTTGGTGCAAACTCGGCGGCGGTGATCTGTACACTGTTCAGGTCATAAGCCCGGAACTGGTAATTTTCGGGATATCCGGCACTTTTATACGACCATTGTATATCGTTTTCGTTGATCTTCCAGATACCATATCCTCCAGGGCTGCCGTCTTTGCAGATATGGTTGCCTGCATATCCGTTTCTGCCGGTCCACCACCAGGTAGCACAAATTGCTGCCGTATTATGCTCCATAACCGATACCTGGTCTTCGACAGTATAGTTGATATGTGTATGTCCGGTAAGGACATGAACTGTGGAGAAACCGGAGAGACAGTTGATCAGTTCCTGTCCGTTTTCAAGTGCCAGCCGGTTGACCTGGTTTCCGTTTTCGTCAAGCGTAGGGTTCCGGTACACCGGTGTATGCGTGGCCAATACGATCGGCGTATTTTTGTCGGTAATCGTCGCGAGGTCCTTTTTTAGCCATTCGATCTGGTCGCGGATCACTTTTTCATTATAATTACGGCTTCCTACGGTGCCTTCGGTTCCTCCGCTGTTCAGGTATTCCACATCGTCGAGTACGATATAATGCACTTTTCCGAGGTTAAACGAATAGTAGGTCGGGCCTATGATGTCGCGGTATTTGTTTTCGGCCTGCCAGTCGTCAGCATAGTAAGGGTCGTTGTCGTGGTTCCCCATCAGGTTAAAAACAGGGGCATTAAGCCTGTTCATATACGGGATATAATCGTTAAGACCGAAGTTGTTCTCATACCAGTACAGTTCCCAGGTGAGATCACCGAGGGTCAGCACATATACCCGGGTACCGTCGGCTGCATACTGGTCTATGGTGGTATTTACGTCCGGTAGTATGGTGCCGGTAAATTGTTCGAGATCGTTATTGCGGTTGGCCAGGTGCCAGTCGGCCATGGAGATCACCACATGTTTTTCATTGTCCGTCCGGATCAGGGAAAAGTCTTTTTGTTCTACCGTATTTACACGGCCTCCGAGGCGTTTAAAAAACTGAGGGGCATTTCCGGTAGTGGCTACTTCGTAATTTCCCGGAACAGAAATAAAGACAAATCCTGTTTCTTTCTGTGAAGGCAGGTAGTAACGTCCCTTCTCGTCGGTAAGGGTAACTTCAAAGCCATCGGAAACAACCACACCAGGAATTCCTTTTCCGTCACTGTAAACCAGCCCTTTGACGGTCATCCCCTCGATATCCGGCAGGTCGGTAACCGGGACGACGTTGAGAAGGACAGCACCAAGTAAAAGGCTTTTGGTACCCCGGATCACCGTCAAGCGGTATCCGCCGGAATTTATGGTCTCCGGAACCGGAAAGGTAACGGACTGTTCCGTAATGGTCGCTACGGGTATTTGAAAGACGGTAGTATCGTCCGAAAGTGCCGCAAGTTCTACCTGGTCCCCTTCCTCAAATCCTTTTCCGCTGAGTGTAAAATCTCCTCCTGCCATGATATTGAGGCTGGAAGGAAGGGAGACTTTGGTAATTCGAAGTTCATTGATGATCTCCTGTGAATCATCGTCCTGACACCCGGTAAGCCCGAAACTTACACCGCTAAGGCCTGCAAGGGTGGTTAAACTTCCTATTCGTATAAAATTTCTTCTGGATTGTTTCATTTGTTTTTTTTCAGTTGTTTAATTATCGGGTTAACGGGTATTTGCTTATCTTATCTGTAATACCCTATTAACCCGATACCTTTTTTTAATATTATTTCTCCAAGCTGACTTCCGTTTATTTGCTGTTAGTCATCGAATCCGGTCATACACCAGGTAACCTATTAATCGCATATCCATGAACTCAGTAACTCAATAACCCATCACCAATAAACTACGAACGGATCAACTACCCGACTCGCTAACGATCAGTCTATAATTTTAACTTTAATATCATCCAGAAATATCCTGTTCTTGCCTTGTCCGACTCCCCGGAGATCGAAATCGCCTCCCAGAAAACGGATTTGTGTATCGGAGGTAGCTCCTGTGATAATAAAGGTATAAGCCCTGTCTTTTGCCCAGATATCGTTTTCTGTTCCGGCATCGTCTTCTGCTCTGGCATTGGGGATATTGTCGATTACCAGTTGTTCGGTATCGGTATCTCCGGCTCCCAGGACGGATATTTTCAGGATGCGGTCATCGACATTACCTCCTGCAGAAATATAGGCTGCTGCTTTGAAAGTAACCTCGAGATTAACGGTCCCTTCGATGTTGAGTTTCGGTGATATGAGGTCGCCACCATAGTTTGTTTTTCCGAGTTTGACAAACCCCTGGCGGGCATAGACGAGCTGTTGGTTTCCTGCGGCTTCGTTTGGTGTGCTGTACCATCCGCGTTCCCGCTCTTCTTGTGTCCATCCGCTGTCGTAACGGGATTCCCCCGAAGTTTCATAGGGAATAGCACTTCCGTAAGCGAGCCAGTTAAAGTTTTCTTCGAGTATAATGGCGTTGGACGATTGCGATATGACGATCTGCTGTCGGAGTTCGGGGTAGGCCTCCGAACTTACCGTAACTATGGCGGAACGGCTTTCGTCTTTGTTTTCGAGGGCCTGTAATCGAATTTCTCCCGCACTGCCCTCGATTTCCGTGAGCCAGCTATCATCATCAATGCTGTATGTCCATGCCACAGTAGATTTTATACGGAGACTTACTTCTCCGCCTGCAGCCGGTACGGAAATGCCCTCTTCGGCCCCTTCGATGGTTAAAAAGGGAACATTTTCTTCCTGCTCTACACGGAAAAGTACCGGTTGCTCTTCTCCGTTGACCATAAATGCGAAGTTGGCTATTCGCATGGAAGTTGTCAGGTTTTCCGAAACGGTCATTTTAAAGATACCGTCGTCTTTTCCCTCGGTGGGAAAGACCTTTATCCAGTCAATTTCCTCCTGAGGTACAATCTGCCAGGGGCGGTTGGAACGGACCGTATAACTACCGGTATATGCTGTCGTTCCCGTGTTCAGTCCTGTCGGGTTCCCTTCGATAAGGAAATACGGATCTCCTGAAAGGCCATCATCATCGTTATGGCACGATATCAGGATAAGGGGGAAAAACAGGATAGCCGGGAGATGTTTTATCCCTGTTTTAACTATATTGAAAAGATGAAATGTATTCATGCTGTTTTGTTTTGTCTGCGTTATTTTCCTTCTTCGATAGCTTGTTTACTCCACCATACCGGGGTTCTCATATTGTTTTCTCCTCCCATGCGTTCCAGGGCTATTTTGGCATTTTCACCGTTGGTAGCCATGGTCGTGGTAGGATATGCAAACCGGGTGGGCAGGATATAATTGTTATAAACCGTACCTCTGCCTATGGTCAATACCGGATATCCGGTACGCCGGTATTCGTGATAAGCTTCCATACCTACCCAGAACAGGGCCAGGTATTTCTGGTTGGCAATGAGTTCTTCCTTATTCTCCGAAAGGTCCCATGAAGCTAATGGAGAATCGAGAAAAACGGTGATGTCGTTCGGGGAAATCTGTACGGGCGTTTCACTGTACTGGCCGAAAGGCGCCCATTTTTCGAGGGAAGCGGTCACAGCATTGGTATAATATGATCTTGCAGCAGTTTCTCCTCCTGAAATGTATCCTTTTAAAGCGGCCTCTGCCAGGATAAACTGTACCTCTGCATAGTCCATAAACCATCCGGGAGCATTTGCACGGCAGAATACCGCAGCATTCAGAAATGCGGCGCCGCGATCTACGGAACTTTGTTCTTCTTCGGTACATCCGGCCACGGTACCTTTCCACAGACCATCCGGATTGGCTTCTTTATTGAGGTTCTTCTTTCCTATCACAGCCAGGCGCGGATCTTCGTAAAGCTGTTGCCCGCTTGCAGCGGAGACCACCGTCATACCTATCAGTTGCCTGGTGAGTTTACGGCCGGAGGTCGTAAAATCCGATTCCGGTGTAATGGCAAACTGGTTCAGGTACGGATCACTTCCGGAAAATAGTACCGTAGCATTATCGTCATTGGAGGTGAATATGGGATAACGGGACGGTGAACTGAGCATCTCGCTCATTTTGGCACCACTACCCATTTCACTTCTACCACTTACCCTGCACAGTAAACGGAGGTATACCGAATTGTTAAATTTCCGCCATTTTTCCATGGACCCGTTATACATACCATCGAGTTCCGGTTTCAGGAACTGCGGATCGGTGGCATAGATATCGTTGGCAGCCTCCAGGTCGGCAAACATCTGTTCATAGACTTCTTTCTGGGAGTCGAATTTCGGTTTGGTGGTTCCGCCGGCTTCTCTTGCCGTAAATGCCTCCGAATAGGGGATATCTCCGTACATATCCGTAAGATTGGACAGGTAGAGTACCTTGAGGGTAAGGGCAATAGCGTGGAGCGCATGGTCTTCCTGGGAAATACTCAGGTCTTTCATGTGCACGGCGTTATTGGCATAACGGGCGTACATGTTCCAGACGCTTTGCCAGTTTCCGTCACTGATAAAATAACGGTGTTCCTGTCGGGTAGTTCCCCCGGTAAAGGCGGTAAACTGGATGAGCTCGTCATTCCAGAACCATGTATAATTCAACCACGCATTGGCACCGTTGTACAACAGCGGTTCGAACATCCCACTGGCTTTGATATCGCCTACGGAGGTATTGTTCGGGTTGGTATTGGTTTCTTCGAAATCGGAAGTACAGCCCAGGGTGAGCATGGCCGTGAGTCCGAAAATCCATATTTTGTTTATACTGTTCATATCCCTAATGATTAGAAAGAAAGTTTTACATTAAGCCCGTATGACCTGGTGAGCGGAAAGGACATGGATTCTATTCCCATGTGAATATTAGATCCGTTGAGCATTCCCGTTTCGGGGTCATACTGTGGAAATTTGCTGAGCACAAAGAGGTTGGTAGCATACATTCCTACACTGGCCCTTTGCAGAAAGCCCAGTTTTCGACAGACGGACTGCGGAATATCGTAATCCAGGCGTATTTCCCGAAGTTTCAGGAAAGAGGTGTCGAATGTATTCATTTCGGTATTATTACGGTTCCAGATATAGGTGTTGTAATATGTTTGTATACTGCTGGTTACTGTTTTGTTTTCCTGATAGCTCACGGTACCGTCCGTGTTCTGGACAATATTGACACCCTGGTGTACAAGTCCGTCGTACCGTCCCTCGAGAGAATTTTTGAGTTTTCCCTGGTAGGAAAGGGCAAAGTTGGTCACAGAAAATGCATTACCTCCCCATTGTCCGGCAAATGTGGCGGCCAGTGAAAAGTTTTTGTAACGGAAACGCTGGGTCATACCCGCACGCCAGTCGGGATTGACATTTCCTATTTTTCTGTCCGGGGATTCATCCAACAACGGATATCCGTCGGCATTGACAATATGCATGCCGGAAGCATCTACCTGGTTTCCATTATCATCGATATAGAAAGCTCCTTCCGGAGCCCGCTGAAACCCTCTTCCGTAGATTACATTCATTTCTTCTCCTACATAAGAGTAGATATACGTACGGTTTCCGATAGTCGTACCGAGGTCGGCCTGGTAAGGCTCATCCGGGTCCCAGCCATCCTGCAGGCTTACCAGTTTGTTTATATTTTTGGACCAGGCGAGGTCAAAAGACCATTCGAAATTCGGACTGCGTACCGGAACGAATGTAGCTGCTATCTCGATACCTTTATTGGATATTTCTCCGGCGTTTATTTTTCTTCCTGTCGCCCCGGTAATCTGGTCTACATTGACCGATACAATCTGGTTGGTGGTAGCGGAACGGTAGACGGCGAGGTCGAGTGACACACGGTTCTTAAAGAGTTTGGCGACCAGACCGGCCTCCCAGCTTTCGGTATTTTCGGGCTTTATCAACGGATCGGGAATGGTACCGGGCAGGGTATATCCTCCCGGGAACGAGCTGTTTCCATAGGTGGCATCAAGGGCATACGGGGACGTATCGTTACCGACATTGGCCCAGGATAGCCGGAGCTTCAGCATATCTACCCAGGTCGCAGCAGAATGTATGTCCAGTACGTTGTCCAGCAGTACACTTCCTGCGACCGAAGGGTAAAAGTAAGACCAGTTGCCTCGGGATAATGTACTCGACCAGTCATTCCGTCCTGTAATGTCGAGGAAATAGCTGTCGTCCCAGCTCAGGGAAAGCAGACCGTATAAGCTGTTAACTTCCTTTTTGCTGTGATAGTTATACGGGTCCGGATTGATCCCCGACGGGAGGTTGTTGGTGTGGTATATCCCTTCTTCGCCGAGCTGACTCAGGGTGATCTTACTGTTACGGTATTTGTCTACCCTGTTATTACCCCGGCCATGGCTGAGAATCCCAGTCGTCCGTCTGCCCAGGTTGTATTGTTATAGCGGAGCATAAAATCACTGTTGATCTCGTATTGGTTAACCGTTTGCTCCCGGTAAAAACCATTCTGGTAGCCAGCGGTGTAAAACGGTTTTCGCTGTGTACGGAAATCACTGGACCAGTCGAGTCCCGATCTGAGATCGAGTGTCAGGTTCTTTAACAGGTCGATGGACATGGTAATATTTCCGAAAACGCGGTTTTTGTCCTGAGTGTTGGTCGCTTCGTACAGGGTACGGTATGGGTTGTAGGTTCCGGCGGAGGGAAATACCAGCCCTTGTCCGTTCTGTCCCTGTGCCGCCCAGTTGGCATAATTGAAGCGTTTTTGAAAATATTCGTTTTTCCAGTCGTTAATACTGTTCACATTAAATCCCCATACCAGGGCATACATGGGGTTGGTCTCGTCATAGCCACCACCGGGCATGTTATCGCTCTGTTTGTTGTAGTAATTGATTTTGGAACTCAGTCGTATTTTATCGTGAACTTTCGTATTGAAAGTTAGCGATACCGTTTGCTTGTCAAAACCAGTATTGGGCAGGATCCATTCGTTGCGGTAATCCGTAAAAGAGAAACGTGTGGAGGTCCCTTCGCCGTTACTACCGTCGATCGTTACCGTGTTATTGGTGGTTATACCGGTCTGGAAAAGTCCGGTATACCAGTCGTTCTGGTAGGTCCAGGGGAGTCTGGTGAAATCGCCTGTATCCCAGTTTTTGGAGGCATAGCGATAGCGCATTTTATTGGCGTCGAACTTTTCTCCGAAAGTATACCGGGAATAGTTGCGGGGTACGGCAATACCGTCGGGAGCCATATCTGAGGTGATTTCCCAGAGCGAATATTCGGATTGTCCCATATCCGATCCGTTTCCGTATTGTGTCTGGAAGTCGGGGAAATATCCTGCCCGGTCGAATGTGATGGAAGAGTTTACCGTGACTCCGAGGCCCTTGGTTTTTCTTCCGGATTTGGTGGTGATAATAATGGCTCCTCCTGCTGCTCTCGAACCGTAGAGTGCGGCAGCGGCAGGGCCTTTCAGGACAGATACCGATTCGATATCTTCGGGGTTGAGGTCACTGGCTCCGTCACCATAATCTACCGGCGCATCTTCCTGGGCATAATTACTTACACTCCGGGTAGCGGTCATTCCGGAAGATATCGGGATACCATCGACTACGAAAAGTGCGGTGTTTTGCCCGTAATTGAGGGATTGATCGCCTCTCAGGGTAGCCCGGATGGAAGCGCTGGGTCCGGTACCGGCCTGAGCGAAGAAGAGCCCGGGTACTTTCCCGGACATATTGTTGAGCCAGTTCCCGGTAACCGATTTGGTAAGTTCTTCACCTTCTACCTTACCCACCGCATAACCCAGGGATTTTTCCTCCCGGGTGATATTGAGCGCGGTGACGACAACTTCATCCATGGCTACATTCTCTTCCTCGAGGGTAACCTGCATATCGGTTTGTCCGGCAACGGGAACTTCGAGAGTCTTCATTCCCATAAAGGAAAAGAGGAGTGTTCCGTTGGAGGGGATAGCGTTGAGCCGGAAATTTCCGTCAAAATCTACCGTAGTACCTGTGGAAGTCCCTTGAAGAATAACAGTGGCTCCTATAAGCGGTACCCCGTCTTTGTCGGTGACGGTTCCGCGGATGTTTTTCCGCTCTACCGTTTTCAGGGTTATCGAGGTATTGCCGGCCACATAGGTAAGTCCGGCATCTTTACTGATCCGGTCGAGAATATCGGTAAGTCCCGTGTCTGTAAATTCATAGGAAAACGATCTCCTGTCTTTCAGGATATCATCCGAGTACCGGAACTGGTAGCCCGATTTTTGTTCCAGTTGTTTAAAAAGCTGGTCCAGGGTTACATGCTGTACCTTGATGGTTAACTTTTTGTCCATGCCGCCCTGGGCGTAAACACGGCTTGCAGAGAAGCTCAGAAAAAGCATCCCCAGCAAAAGTATGCGGGAAAACCTGAGGAGATAAAATTTCTCTTTCTCGCGTAAACTTAATTTCATAATTTAGTTGTTTAATTATTTTTAGTTAACTGAATTTTCGAAAATTCAAACTTCTCAAAACCGGAACTGTCGTCACCAGTTCCGGTTTTTTCAGTCTTTATTTTTAGCTTCTGATTTTTACATACACAATTTATTTGATGGTTATGGTATCGTTGTTCTGCCGGTATTCGAAACCTGTCATGAACTGCAAACTCTGCAGGACATTTTCCAGGGATTCGTTGTGATAGGATGCTCTTATTTTTTGAGTCAGAATAGCTTCGGATGTACAGTTTATTTTTATGCCGTACCATTTTTCTATCAGGGCAAAAGCTTGTTTCACCGTAATCTCGTCAAAGTGTAAAATGTTCCGGTGCCAGTCGGTCAGATGTTCCGCATGGACTTCCGAAGTGGTGAATTTTTGCTTTGCGGCGTCAAATGCGGCATGGTCGTTCCGGGTAAGGATCACACGTTCGCCGGTAGTGCGGTGTGCTACCCGGACTTTTCCGGTGGCCACAGTGACATTGATATGGGTAGTATCTTTGTAACACACCTCAAAGGTGGTACCGAGCACCGTAGTTTCGAAATCCCCGCTATACACGACAAAAGGTTGTTCCGGATTTCTCCGGACCTCGAAAAATGCTTTCCCGTGAAGTTCCACCCGGCGTTTATCACGGTCAAATGTTTCCGGATAGCGTAGCGTGGCCTGTGCATTGAGATAGGCTACGGAGCCGTCTGGCAGCGTGATCTGTTTTCTTTCGCCGGCAGTACTGCTTATGGCCAGATATTCGGATGGCGGAATATTTTTGTTTTGTCCGGTATGGTAAATTGCGTAGCTTATTCCGAGAAAAAGGATCACGGCAGCGGCGATACGCAGCAGGGTTATATGATGGAGGCGCGGGGCTTTTCGGATTGTCTGTTCTGATGTCTTTATCTTTTTCCGGAGTAGATAAAGACCCCGGTCCAGACTGAATTCATCAGAGTGTTGCCGGAATTCTTTCTGCCATTCCTGTTGCAGCCATTGATAGGTTTTGCGATATTCGGGATGTTCGAGGTATTTTTGAAGCCTCCTGTTTTCGGTTTCCGATGCCTCCCCGGTAAGTACCTTGGCAGCGAGTTCATAAAAAATATGGTTGTCCATAGATACGGCCTTTATTTCTAAGACCATAAAAAAGGACCGGACCTGCCATCCGGGTTCGTTAACAAATGGTTAAGGGATTATTAAGTGTAGTCGGGTCAGAACAGAGGAGAGCGTAAAAGCACCGAAAACAAGAGATACAAAGAATTGCGATTCGTATTGCGAGATATACCGGATCGCTTCGATCATCTGTTTTTGAACGGTATTGACGGAAATCTGAAGAATATCGGCAATTTCTTTGTATTTGAAGCCTTCGAGACGGTTGAGTTTAAAGATGATCCTGCGTTGCGGGGGAAGTTCTTCGATAATGGTCTCTATACGTTTTTCCACTTCGGCATAGTCGAGAGCGGATTCTGCGGTTAAACCCGAAACCTTTTGTTGGGATTCGGATATTTCCATGTCGAAGAACGAGATCCTGTTTTTCTTCAGTACATTGAGCGATTGATTCTTGATTGCAATGAAGAGGTAAGACTTCAGGTTGTTACGGATATCGAGTACATTCCGGTTCTGCCATATATTAAAAAACACGTCAGAGACAACTTCTTCGGCGATATCCGGACTTTTTACAAACGACCCGGCAAACTGGCAAAGCGGATAATAGTATTTCCGGAACAGTTGTTCAAGAGCATGCTGATCGTTGTTCCGTATACGCTCTACTAACAATTTATCTTGCTCCATCCTCGTAGTTTGAACTTCAGTGAGACTGAAAAGCTTTGGTTCTTAGCAGGGAGCAAGTTACTTTTTAGGAAATATCCCGTTGTTACCGGACGGTTAAATTACCGTAATAGAAATGTTGTTTATACAGGTTTACAGGAATGTTCTTACCGGATACAGCTAAATGAAGATTACCGGAGCGGATGAAACTCAGGAGACCGGGTACGGGGGGCAAAACGCATGGTCCGGCACAAGGGGTAACCCGGAGGCAGATTTCAGGGCATATCATATAATTTGGCAACTTTCTGCACAATACGCAACCTTACTTCCGAAGTGTTTCTTCGTCCGTAGGCCGCTTTTGTCTTAAAGGCGAGAACGGTTTCTATGGCAGGGTAAACGGTGATGTTCTGCCCCATAGCCCCTTTGGCGGAATAAGCACCTTCATATCTTTTGTCGCTTACATCCTGCCACAACCACCACATATAGCCGTAACCGAAATTGATGCCCGAATTGCGGAAATTGGGTACGTTATGGTTGAGTTCCGTATAAGCGGTCCGTTCGGCGAGCATTTCATCCACCCAGGATTCGCTGATGACCCTGGTGTCTTTCCATCTTCCTTTATTCAGCATGAGCAGTCCGAGGCGGGCCATGTCTCGTGTAGAAAACCACATAGGATAGGCGAGGTACCTGGAAATCGCCGTATTCCCTTCTTTGTGTTGCAGGGAACGGTCCCAGTCCTGCATGTGTAAGGGATCGGCAAGCTGCCGCTCTACTTCGTCATAAATGTTTGTGCCGGTTCTTTTTCGAAAATATAGCCGGCTACATTAAAATCCCAGTTACTGTAGAGCCAGTAGGTACCCGGTTTACACTACCTCGTTCCGGGGCGTATTCCTGCATGCCTCCCGGGTAGCCTTCGGGATGGAATATACCGGATCTTGCCGAGATGATATCCCTTACGGTGGCTGTCTGCTCTATGGGGAGAATGCCTTCGACATCGTCGATCTCCAGTTCCCTTACTGTTTTATCGAGCCGGATGGTGCCGTTCTCCACATAGCGGCCATAGAGCATGGATAGCACGCTTTTCCGGCACGAGGCAATGTAGCTTACTTCTTCCACATCGCCGAATTCGAAAACGACTTTCCCCCGGTGTACGATCATCAGTCCGGTTATTTGGTACTGTCCGTCAGATATTCCCGGAAGGCATCTGTTTTTTTTACGTTCCCATCTTTTGCTTTCTTCTTCAGATGCCCGGTGCCATATCCTGTCCGGGAATACCTGGGCCCGGAGACGTGTTATGGGACATCCGGTCAGGAGCAAAAGAAATATACCTAACATATATGGTGTCAGCACATCAGTCCGTTTTTTCAAACCAGACGTTTCTCGCCCTGCCATTACTGGCATATAGTCCTGTAATTTCATTGTTTTGGTTTCGTTTGAATTTAATATTCCGCATCGGGTAATCTCCCTGTAGTCTGTCTTCCTTTACGGGGTCAATACTATTTTTCCGTGCCGGATATGGTAGGCAAAGAGTTTCCCGTCTTTGTAATGCAGGGTATAGAGCGTTTCCAGTTCGGGACTGTAATAGGTCCCCGTATAACTGTTCAGGAGGGCCGGAGTAGGCGGGGTTTTTACAAATTTTTCAAAATTGTACGGGGGGACTCCCGGCAGTGGGGTAGAGGGTCAGGGTATGGCCCTTAAAAGACAGTTTTTCTGCTGTAGCCGGTTGGACAGGGACAAAGAATCTTTGGCTGCCGGAAGATATCCGGATATTTTTCTGCCGTTATGGAGCAGCAGGGTATCGCCCCGCGCACTTACCCGGCGTTGCTCGTAGGTTTTGTCATCCCAGTAATCCCCGATAAGGTTCTGTATATAGCGTTCCGGTAGTTTGATGGTACGGACAGGAGGTTCCTGGTCGTTTTTTCCGAATATAACCGTCGCGATCTCATCCGATAGGGAGGCGGGAGAAGACGAGGAGAAATTGGTCAGTACGACGATCGATGTTTTTTTTAGGGGAAAGACGGCGGCGTGAGAACGAAACCCACCGATAGAACCTCCGTGCGAAATACGCTGCTGTCCGTAGAGCGTATCGATATTAACACCAAAGGCATAGCGGTTAAAACTGCCGTCTGTCAACGGGTCCAGAGTCCGCATCATATCAAAGGCCTTTTCCCACCCGGGCCGAGGATCATAATAGTTTTTCAGGTATTTCAGCATGTCAGCCGTTGTGGTATGGATATTCCCCGAACCCACATAGCCCCAGTATTCCACAGCCCTGACAAAACCGTTGTCCGTAGCATCATAGGAGGTCGCGTTATCCGGGACCACGCGGTTGTACCGAGCTTCTACATAAGTTGCTGTCATCCCCAATGGTTCAAAGATTTCATTTTGCATAAAAGTGGTAAAATCCTGTCCGGTGACGTTCTCAATAATATTGGCCAGGAACATATAACCGGTATTACAATACAGGTATTCCGATCCGGGCTGGAAATTGAGATCCTGTTGTGCGGTTATGATCCGGTCCAGGTCGGCATTGGTACGAAGGTCATCATCCCGCCATCCGGCCAGAGCAAAAAGGGCATGCAGGCTCCGGAGTCCGCTGGTATGATGAAGCATCTGCCGGATGGTAATCCTGTTACCAACCCGGGCAAATCGTCGATATAACGGGATATGGGGGCATCCAAGGATAATTTGTGCTGCAGGTGAAGCACTACGATACCCAGACCACTGAACTGTTTGGAAACGGAAGCTATATTATAGCGCATCTCCGGGTTGTTGGGCACAGGATATTCGAGGCTGGCCAGGCCATAGGCCCCGGAGAATACCGTTTTGTCTCCCTGCATCACGGCTATACTGCCACCGGGATGCCCGGGAGCATTCCAGGAGCGGAAAAGGCTGTCTATTTGCGCGTATTGTGTTTCGCTGAGTTGTGCCTGTACTGCTGAGGTGAAAAGCAGTAAAAAAATCATATACAGCAGGGCTCGAAAGTTGTGCATCCTATTATTTTTTGAGACCGGCCTGGGCCAGGGTGATCAGTAAGGCGAGTTTTATGGCTTCCGGACCGTTCTCGTTAAGGTACCATTCGTCGAGGGAATGGGCCCCACCGCCTTTTCCGCCGCGACCGATGCAAACGGCCGGAATACCGAGAGCGACAGGGATATTGATATTGGTAGATCCCCGGCCGGGTTGTGGTGTTTTACCAAAAAAGGAAGTAGCTGCAAGGGCACGTTGTATCAATGGCAATTCGGGGAGAGTTCTCCCGAAGGTCTGTCCCCGATGCGGATAAGCTCATACGTAACCTGGTCTCGAATGCCACTCCGGTTATATGCGGTGATTGCCTTTTCTACCGATGTTTTGAATATGTCTTCGATTTCCTGAAGGTTACGGGGGTCCAGTGCACGCATGTCTACTTCCATCCAGGATTCGAAAGGGATGGAGTTGACCGATGTTCCGCCGCCTATGCGGCCTATGTTAAAGCTGGTTTTGGAAATATCCCCCGAAGTATAGGATTGGGCATCGGTAGCAAAAACATCAATAACTTTTCCGAGGGCATGGTGCGGATTGGCCAGTCCGAAACTCCCCCACGAATGCCCTCCTTTACCGGATATGACAAGTTTGTAGCGTCTGGAGCCGAGTCCGGCATAGCTAATTCGCCCGAGATCCCCGCCATCGATAGCAATCCAGGAGTCAACGTTCAGTCCGGATTCGTTGAAGATATATTTCATGCCCCGCAGATCTCCGAGTCCTTCTTCACCCACAGAACCTACGAAAAGGACGTCTTTTTCTGTTCTGATACCGGTTTTGTTCATGGCTTTCAGGACGCTGATCACCATGGAGAGCCCACGGGTATCATCACCTATGCCCGGTGCTTTGAGCGTATCTCCCGATTTTTTCACGGTGACATCGGTACCTTCGGGGAAGACCACGTCGAGATGAGCTTCAAGTCCGACATACCCCGGATTCCCGCCGTGCCTTTACGAAGTCCGAGAACATTCCCCGCTTTATCGGTCCAGAGACTGTCTATACCTGCCTCTTCGAGCATGGAAGCAAAGCGTTTTCCTCTTTCGGTTTCTTTAAAGGGAGGTGCGAGTATCTCCGTGAGTTCCACCAGATCTTCCATGGTTTTGTCATCCTGTTCATCGATGACAGTAAAAGCCGTTTTCAAAGCCTTGTCCTTACCGAGTTTGGTAATCTCCCGGGTATATTTTTTTTGTATGTCCGGGGTATGCTGGGCATGGATATTTAAAGAAAAAGCGATAAAAAAAGCGCCCAGATACAGTGTCATAGTCTTCATGTTCAAAATTTTAGTGTTAGTGTAAGCGGATCGGACCATTTAAATATAACCATAATTTAAGGAAAGGGAAGATTTTACTTCCCTCATCCTATAGTGTTCATTAGTAGTAATCCGGATTCTGATCTATGTTGTCATTCGCGTTGGTTTCTCCGTCGGGTATAGGCAGGATAAACCGGTCGTTGGGATAGGTGACTTCACATATGGTGGAGGTACAATCTTCGCGTACCATATCCTGTTTGTTCCTGGTAATGTCAAAGATACGGTGCCCTTCGAAACAGAGTTCTCTTCGTCTTTCCTTCAGGATCTCTTCGGTAAGAGCATCTCCGGTAAGGGTGAGGGGTACTGCATCGGGATTGGCACGTTGTCTGATGAGCTGCAGATCGGATCGTGCGCCGATAAAATCGTTCATTCTGGCCCGCGCCTCGGCACGGTTGAGGTACACTTCGGAAAGGCGGATAACAGGAATGTTATCCGTACCTATCTGTGAACCCGAACTCGGATATTTGTTAACCCGCAAACAGCAATATACCCCGCTAAGTTTGGGATCGGACATAAACATGGTTTTGCGGACATCATTGTCATCCATCATATCCAGCAGATCTTTTGCAGGCAGGTAATCTCCGTACCCGGTGGCTTTATACATACCTCCGAGATGATCGGAGCCGGGATTGTCCGTAATGCTGTACACCATTTCTACGATGGCTTCCGAAGAATTTCCTTCGAGAAACATGGAGGGATAAGCTGCTGCGGTAGCCAGTTCGTATTTCTGGCTGTCGATGACATCCGTGGCTTTGGCTTCTGCATTTTCATAGTCTTCCATATAGAGATAAACTCTGGATAACATGGCCTGTGCTGCTTCTTTGGAAAAATAGCCGGCATTGGAAGGATCTATGGTCATGAGGTCTTCCGCAGTAATGAGATCGGACAATACCTGGGTATAGACTTCCGCTACCGTATTTCTCGAGGGCAGGGCCATAGGATCGTAGGCAGTAACTACAGGCACCCGAGATGGGAAGCATCGGCAGTATATGTATAGTGTTGTGCATACAGGCGTACGAGATCGAAATGCCCTACGGCGCGTAACATGTACGCCTGTCCGAGGATATTGTTAAATTCGGTTTTGTTGCTTTCCAGGGGTCGTATTCCGCATTGATCATAGTATTGGCAATATTGATGCCCTCGTAAATGGTTTTCCAGACGTCTTCCGGAATAAAATTGGTGAATGTACCGTTGTATTCGGCCCATTCCTTGGCCCGGTTGGCGCTGGCATTCTGCTTTACGTCCTCACCCATGACATCGGGTACCAGCAGAAAATATCTTCCATACCAGTTGGAGCTCTGCATCTGGTCGTACCCACCGAAAATAGCTGACTGAAAGTCCTTAAGGGATTTCAGGTATTCCGTATCCGTAATGTTTTGCTGAGGTTCGCGATCTAAAAAATCACTGCCGCATGACAGGGACAACATCAATCCCGCACCTATCAGTATTTGTTTAGTTAGCTTCATAATATTTTTTTAGAATCGTTAGTTGTTTAAAATCCTATGTTTAGTCCCACACTGACGGTTTTGTTGATGGGTGTAATGGTGTTGTACACGCCGTTAATGGTCTGTTCCGGATCGAAGTAAAGGGACTTGTCTTTTACCCAGGTCCAGAAATTGGCCATGTCGACATAGACTCTAAGACTGCTCAACTGCATCTTTTCGAGTATTCCGGAAGTAAAGTCATAGTTCAGGGTCAGCGATTTCAGCCGGATATAATCTCCTTCAAAGAGGTAGCGATCGGAATATTGGGTGTTGGACGACTGATTGCCACCCCATCGGAACTGCGGGAATAATGCTTCCTGCCCGGGAGTGGTCCACCTGTTCTCGAAGGCATAGGCAGAAGTACTTCTCGGGTTATACCTGCCATCGCTGTGGATAACCCAGCCGGGAGCGTCATAGAGATAATTCCCGAATTGGTAATTGAACATGGCGTTCAGGGAGATGTTCTTGTAGTGCGCACTGAGGTTAAACCCTCCGTAGAAATCAGGGGTGGCCGATTTTCCATCGTAATACCGTATGGCATCGTTTACATTGTTGGTCGTGGTGGTTTTTGTACCATCGGTGTACCATAGCGGATCTCCGTTGGCAGGATCTACTCCTGCCCAGCCATAGAGGAAATATTCCTGAATGTCACGGCCTTCTTCGAGCCTTTTGGTGCCATCGGTAATCGGGGAAGGGAGGTATGTGATCTCATTGTTCAAGAAGGTAATATTTCCTCCGAGGGAAAGTCCGAAATTTTCTGTGTTTACGATATTGGCATGCAGTGCAATTTCCCATCCGCTGTTTTTCATGTCGCCTATATTTTCCGTAACCGATTCGAAACCTGTGGTCAGCGAAAGTGGTCTGTCGAGCAGAAGGTCAGATGATACCTTATTGAAGTACTCTACGGAACCGGAGAGGACATAATCAAACAAAGTGAAGTCTATACCTGCATTGAAAGTGTTCTGGGATTCCCAGGTCAGTAATGCATTTGCCACCTGCGAAGGGGCTGCTGCGGCCTGACCGTCATAAGCTCTGTTAAAGCCCCATAGCCCGGCCCAGTTGTAATTTCCTATTCCGGCATTCCCGGAAGTACCGTAACTGGTCCTCAATTTCAGGTTGTTGACAAATTTAGCGTCACTCATGAAGTTTTCCTTGGATATGGTGTACCCGCCTCCTACAGACCAGAAGGTACCCCATCTGCGGTCGGTCCGAACCGGAAGAGCCATCCCGGCGTATGGAGCCGGAGAGAAAATATTTTTTGTCATAATCATAGTTGATCCGTCCGAAATAGGAGTTAAAAGAGTATTCTATCCTGCTGCTGCCTACCGAAGTCGGATTGGCTGCATTGTCCAGGTATTTGAGTTCCGGATGCGAAAAGCCTTCGCCCTCGGCACTTACGATCGAGGTTTCCACGGCCTGTGCTTCGTAAGCGGCAAACACGTTGAGGCTATGTACCTCGTTGAAGGTAGTGTGATAGTTGAGCGATTGTGTTCCGAGCCAGTTGTACTCGGTTGTCCGTGCTTCTTCGGCAATACCACCTACATTTCTTCCGTCCCCGTACCTTGCATTTGAAAAGATATATTCGCTGATATTCAGGATATCAAAACTCCATGCGGATTTAAAGGTGAGGTTATCCAGGATCTTATAGCTGATGGTGAGGTTGTCGAGAATACGTGACTGATCCAGTTCCCTGCGATCTTCCCTGAGGTGTCCCATAGGGTTGTTTCCTGCCATAATATCGGTATGTTCGCCATAGAAATCACCGTTCTCGTCATACACAGGTATGGTAGGAGGTAATAACAGGGCAAGATAAAAAGGGGCCTGCCAACGGGTACCGTCCGTAATGCCGCGCTGGTGGAATTTGGATAACGACATATGTTGGTGAGCTGTAGTCTTTCCGTGAGTTTTACGTCTATATTCGCACGGAGTGAGTACCTCCGGAACATATTCTCTTCTACGATACCATCCTGGTTAAAATAATTCCCGGAAACAAAGTATGTAATGTTTTCACTACCGCCGTTTGCACTCAGATCGTATTCCTGGGTAATGCCCGTGCGGGTGATCTCGTCATACCAGTTGACATCATAATAATCGCCGGTATCAGGGTTTACGGGAAAAAGCGTGGCAAACTGTGCTGCGGCCTCATCGGTAGTCAGGGTTCCGGCATTGGCATATCCTTCCATAAAAAGTTGCCTGTATTGTGTGGTATTCAGGGGTTTCAGGAGGTTGTTATAGGCTTCGGAAGAAAAGCCGAGTTTGGATTTTAAGCTGATCTTTGCTTTTCCGGCCTTACCGCTTTTAGTGGTGATCAGCACAACCCCGTTAGCTCCCCTGGAACCGTAAATGGCAGTGGAAGCCGCATCTTTAAGAACGACAAGACTTTCGATATCATTCGGGTTTATGGAAGCCAGAACATTGGAGCTGCTTCCGTCATTGCCGAAATCGGTTTGTGAAACACTTCCGGAGGTTACCGGAATACCGTCTATGACATACAGCGGATCGTTGGAGGCATTGATAGATCCGATACCTCTGACCCTTACCGATATCGCTGCTCCGGGTGCCCCGTCGCTGGTAACGACCTGCAGACCGGGAGAAGCTCCCTGCATGGCATTCTGAAAGCTGGAGGAGGGCAGCATTTCAAGAGCTTCACTTTTTATCGTGGCGACAGACCCCGTGAGTTCTTCTTCACTCTGCGAACCGTATCCGACTACGATGACTTCACTGAGCTGGGAAGCATCTGCCTCGAGTTCGACATGCAGTGTGGTACGGTTACCTACCGTTACTTCCGAAGATTTCATACCCATATAGGAAAAAACGAGAATATCATCGGGAGAGGCGATGATGGTGTATTTTCCGTCAAAATCAGTGGTTGTACCTTTTGAAGAACCCTTTACCTGTACAGAGACTCCGAGTAATGGCCCGGAATCGTCCGATACCGTCCCGGTAATGGAGTTTTGCGAGTACATAATTCCGCAAAGGAAAAATGTCATCACCTGTAATAGTTTGTTTTGAATCATAATGTTAGAGAGTTTAGGAAGCTTTTATTTTCATCAGGTTAAGGATGTATAAATCCGGCCGGGGAAGTCACACCTGTATCAGGAGTTTCCTTTTCCGGAAGGAAAATCATCATTAATCTGTCATAAATCAGTTTGTGCCGCGTGTACTTTCGGGTTCTGTCCGAACTTTATTTTACGCGAATCACAGGAATGTATATGGAGAGCCCTTTCATAAAATATGGGGAAGATAGAAAAATGACAGGAGATGTGGCATACCAATTTCCTGTCCTTTGGCAGTCCAATATAAAATGAGAAGACTTTGTCAGTAAAACTTTAAAAAATAAAGATAAACGTTTTAGTTTTGTTGTAGTTTATTGTTTAACAGTTTTTTATGTATTTTTAGGAGGTTTTTGATTTCATAATTATAAAGGGGTAAATTTGATTTGTTTTGAATTTTGGATATTTCAAATTAAGAATTTGGTAATGTCTGTACGCAGACCAATTATTGGTCATTTCCGAGAAGCTTCAAAAAAAATACCTCCAAAAAAATGAAGGTATTGTGAGCAGGAGTAAAAACGGTTACTAATTCAGCTTCTTTTCAAGACAACTCCTGCCTTTTTATGATTAAATATTCCGTTATCTACGGTTATGGTACCATTAACCAGGACGTATATCACCCCTTCCGGGTATTGGTGAGGATTCGCAAAGGTTCCTTTGTCTGAAATAGTTTCGGGATGGAAAACAACGATATCCGGTTTCATCCCTTCTTTGAGTGTACCCCTGTCCTTCAGTTGCATGGTCTGGGCGGGTAGTTGTGTCATTTTCCGGATGGCTTCCTGTAGTGAGAGTGTTTTTTCTTCTCTTACATAGTGGCCCAGAACACGGGGGAAGGTACCATACCATCTGGGGTGGGGATGCCCCATTCCCGGACGGACCAATCTTCCGTCGGAAGCAATCATGGTTTGCGGATGCCGCATGATACGTTTCACGTCTTTTTCATCCATTGCATGAAAAACACAGGAAGCTCCCCCGTTTTTCTGAGCCTGGATCACCAGTTCCGCACCATTTTCCGGGGTGGGAGGGAGATCGCTTTCAACACACCAGTATTTTAACGTTTTTCCTTCCAGTTCGGGACGCCAGGCGACTTTGGCAAACTGTATCCGGTCCAGGTCATCGCCTCCGCGATCGTTTTGTATATTGAATACGATCTCTTTTTTGATACGGTCTCTCCATACGGGATCTTCAATTCTTTTTTCAAAGGCCTGCTGTCCTCCTGCCCGTGCCCATCCCGGGATAAGCACGGATATACCTGTGTAGCTGGCCGTGTAGGGGTACTGGTCGATCTTGATATCCAGGCCGGCTGCCCTGGCAGAATCCACCATGGCAAGGGTACGTTCGCTTTTGCCCCACATGGGTTTACCTATGACCTTGTGATGGGTAAGAATAACGGAATATCAGCCTGCTCCGAAATTTCAATGGCTTCCCGGACAGCCCCGAAGAGTCCGAGACCTTCCTCGCGCAGGTGAGAGGTGTAGATACCTCCGTAAGCAGAAGCTACTTCGGACAGCGCGATGACTTCATCGATTTCCGAGAACGTTCCGGGCAGGTATTTGAGTCCTGTGGATATTCCGAAGGCCCGTCTTTCATCGCAGCGTCTACCTGGATCTTCATGGCTTCGAGTTCTTCGGGAGTGGGGATCCTATTATCGAGTTGCATAATGTTTTTCCTGATGGTATTGTGGCCTACGAGGTAACCCACATTCATTCCGATTCCGATGGTTTGAAGACTGTCCATGTAAGCAGCAAGAGGGTAAGGAGAGTTGCCGTCCGGACCTCCGAGGGCGGTGGTTACTCCCTGTCTGACATGGCTTTCGCATTCCGATAGTTCCATAATAGGCTCAATATGAGCATGAAGGTCGATAAATCCCGGTGCAACGGCAAGCCCGCGGGCATCGATAACCCTGTCGGCCTTGGCATGCTTCAGGTCGCCTATTTTTACGATGAGGTTCCCTTTTACAGCAATGTCCGCTGCCATCGGATCGGAACCCGTACCGTCATATACCATACCGTTGAGGATGAGGATATCATAGGCCTCGGAAGTACTGCATGATGTTATGCATATCAGGACTACTATTGCAGTAAGTTTTTGTAAACTGGTTTTCATCGTAGCTGTATTTAAAGTTTTTGTTGTGTAGTGTCGGTCTTTTTGAGGTCGGCAAAGGCTTGCTGCAGGGTCCGGGTCACCGGGCCGCAGTTGTCGCCTTCGTAGTAGGTGTGTTCCCCGAGCCGGGCGATAGATGCGATCTGTACCGTAGTTCCGCTCAGGAAAGCTTCGTCCGCCTGTTCCAGTGCTATGGCTTCCCATGCCGTTTCCTTTACGGGGATCCGGTGTTGCCGGCAGAGGGCGATCACGATTTTCGGGTGATACCATTGAGAATATGAGTGTCGGC
>JACADM010000129.1_pt1 | contig 90555 bp, 110 predicted proteins | sample 7512371 | NCBI WGS metagenome assembly JACADM01 (sample SAMN14389041, study PRJNA612141) | algae metagenome | isolation source: non-axenic algae culture | place: India: Navi Mumbai | collected 2017-01
GTGATCAGGCCCGTTGGGGCCGGGGAGTTTGACCGTGGATTTCGTCAAGTCGATCTTCATCGCCGCGTCGGGCCTGAAGGCCCAGAACGGCCGCATGCGGATCATCGCAGAGAATATCGCCAATGCGGACTCCACCGGGCGCACCCCCGCAGGAGGATCCCTATCGGCGCAAGATCCCGACCTTCAGCGCCGAGCTCGACCGCAAGCTCCAGGCCGAGGTGGTGGAACTGGGGCCGGTCGAATACGACCGCTCGGAGTTCAAGACCCGCTATGAGCCCGGCCATCCGGCGGCCGACGAGCGCGGCTATGTGCGCACGCCGAACGTCGAGACCCTGGTCGAAATGGTCGACATGCGCGAGGCGCAGCGCTCCTACGAGGCCAACCTCAACCTGATCAGCGCGACCCGCCGGATGCTGCAGAAGACCATCGAGATCCTGCGCGCCTGAACCGCGTATCCTTTCTTTTCGGAGTAGAACGAGATGTCCACGCCGTCGATCGCCGCCAGCGCCTATCGCATGACGTCCGCGCTTGCGGGGGCGAATCAGGATACAAGTGTTAAGACTTCGTCGACGTCGACGCCGGACTTCGCCAACATGGTCAAGTCGGCCGTCGAGCAGGTGGTCGACCAGGGGCGCGGCGCCGACAAGCAGACGCTGGCGCTGACCGAAGGCAAGGCCAATGTCGTCGATGTCGTCACCGCGGTCGCCGAGACCGAGGTGGCTTTGGAAACGCTCGTTTCGGTGCGCGATCGCGTGATCTCCGCCTATCAGGAAATCATGCGCATGCCGATCTGAGCCTGAGCGGTTCCGCCGGTCGTTGCCGGCGGTGCGCCGGAGCGGAAGGAACAGCATGACCGGGCCGGAGGTCCTCGATATCGCCCGCCAGGGCATCTGGACCCTGATCATCGTGTCCGCCCCGCCGATGGTGGTCGGCCTGATGATTGGCGTGGTGATCGCCCTGTTCCAGGCGCTGACGCAGATCCAGGAGATGACCCTCGTCTTCGTTCCGAAGATCCTGGCCATCTTCGTGACGCTGCTGGTCGCTTGCCATTCATGAGCCAGGCCCTGGAAGCCTATACGGCCCGTATCGCCGATCTCATCGTCACCGGCTCCGGATAGTCCGGCCATGAGCTTCGACATATCCCTTCTTCCCCAGGTGGCGTTGCTGTTCATGCTGCTGTTCGCCGGCTCGGCACGATGCTGATGCTGATGCCGGCCTGGGCGAGGATCGATCCCGCCGAACATCCGTCTGGCGGTGGCGCTGTTGCTGACGCTGGTCTTCTATCCTGTTGCCGCGCCGCTTTATTCTGTCGATGCGACCATGCCGCTGCCGCGGGTCGGCGCTTGCTGGCATCCGAGTTCGCCATCGGCTTCTTCATCGGCCTGGGAGCGCGTCTCATCACCTATGTCCTGTCGATTGCCGGCATGATCATCGCCAACCAGTCGGGCCTCGCCTTCGCCATGGCGACGGATCCGACGATGGACGGTCAGCAGGGCGCGGTGATCGGCTCCTTCCGAGCCTGCTCGGGATCACGCTGATCTTCGCCTTCGACCTGCATTATCTGGTGATCGCCGCGATGAACGACAGTTTCCAGCTCTTTCCTCCGGGAACGGCATCCCCGTCGGCGACATGGCGGAGCTTGCCACGATGCTGACGGCCGAACTGTTTTCCATTGCGATCCGCATCGCCGCGCCGTTCATCGTGGTCGGCCTTGTCTTCTATTTCGGGCTCGGCCTGCTCAACAAGCTGATGCCGCAAATGCAGATCTTCTTCATCGCGATGCCGCTCAATATCGCCATCGGCGGGCTTATGCTCTTCTCCCTGCTGGTGACGATGATGATGTGGTATCTGTCGCATTTCGAGACGGCGCTCGGCCGGTTCATCGCAGGGTAGGACGATGGCCGAACAAGACGACGACGCCGAGAAAACAGAAGACCCCACGCAAAAGAAGCTGGACGACGCGCTCAAGAAGGGGTGACGTCGCCAAGAGCCAGGAGGTTGCGACCTGGTTCACCATGCTCGGCACCGGGCTGGTGGTGGCGCTTCTGGCGCCCGGCGCGGCGGACAGCCTGCAGGCGGCGCTGCGCGGCTATCTTGCCCATTCGCATCAAATTCCGGTCGATGCCGGCGGTCTCGGCCAGCTGTGGCGCGACACGGGATTGCGGATCGGCGCCTTCTCGCGCTGCCGCTGCTCCTGCTGCTGGCGACCGCGATCATCGGCAACGTCATCCAGCACCAGCTGATCTGGTCGGCCGAGCGGATGAAGCCGAAACTGTCGAAGATCTCGCCGCTGGCGGGCTTCAAGCGGCTTTTCTCCTCCGAAAGCCTGGTGAACTTCGCGAAGGGCCCTCATCAAGATCGTCGTCGTCAGCGGCCTGATGGTCGCGGTTCTCTGGCCCCAGCGCGACACGATCGACACCATGATCTTCCGCGAAACGGGTGTGCTTCTGAGCGAGGTGCAGACCCTGATCCTGCAGTTGATCGCGGCGATCCTCGCGGTCATGACGGTTGTTGCCGGCCTCGACTACATCTGGCAGCGCAAGAAGTGGTTCGACAAGCAGAAGATGAGCCAGCGCGAGATCAAGGAGGAGTACAAGCAGACCGAGGGCGACCCGCTGGTGAAGGGCAAGATCCGCCAGTTGCGCATGGAGCGGTCGCGCCGACGGATGATGGCGGCGGTGCCGGAGGCGACTGTTGTGGTCACCAACCCGACCCACTATGCGGTGGCGCTGAAATACGAGCAGGGCATGCAGGCGCCGATCTGCGTCGCCAAGGGAACGGACGCCGTGGCGCTGAGGATCCGGGAGATCGCGCGCGACAACGAGGTGCCGGTGGTCGAGAACCCGCCGCTCGCCCTTGCGCTCTATGCCTGATCGACATCGACCAGGAAGTGCCGGAAGAGCAGTATCGCGCGGTGGCAGAAGTGATCGGTTTCGTTTATCGAATGCGGGAACGCCGCTCCTGGCGCAGCTAGGAGTGGCGCCTGTCGCCGGACGCATGAGCGCCCGGCGGGTGCCGAAGGGGAGGCTGGCGCGATTGGCGCCACGGGGTATGTGAATGAGCAGAAGTGATCGGGGTCCGTCGTCTCCCGCGGTCGAGCGTCAGGAGCGTTCAGGCAGCATCCTGTTGCTGATCCTGCTTGCGCTCGGCCTTGTCGGCGCCGCTGCCGCCCTGTCGCTGATGGAGCGCGGCCAGGCCGAGCCTTTCGTGCTGGCGCTCCTCGGCGTCCTGGCCGTCATCGGCGTGTTCTCACTGTTCGCCGGCGCCATCGGCCTGCTGCGCTTTTCCTCGCGTGCCCCGGCAAGCCCGGTCCCGGCAGCCTTTCTCAACACGCTGGAAGACGGCGTCCTTGTCGTCGAACGCGACGGACGCATCGTCTACGCGAACGACGCCTATGGACGGCTGATCGGCGCCGAGGGCCCGGCCGAGATGCGCGGCGTCGAGCGCGTCTTCTCCAGCGATCCGGCGGCGACCGATGCGATCTTCCATCTGACGCGGGCGGCGGAGGCCGAGCGCGCGGCAGAGGAGGAGATTCGCCTGCCGCATCCGCTGGGACGCAACGACGGCGAGCCGTGCTGGTACCGGGTGCGCGTGCGCCGCTGCCGCTGGTCACCGGCCAGGGCAGCGAGCGCGGCTGCACCGTGTGGCAGCTCTCCGATATCAGCGGCGACCGGACCGAGCAGGAAACCTCGTTCCAGGAGTTGCAGCGGGTCATCAATTCCTCGATCACGCGCCGGCAGGCTTCTTCTCCTGCGATGCGGCAGGCCGCGTCGTCTATCTCAACGCGACCCTGGCCGATTGGCTCGGTTACGATCTCGTCAGCTTCGAGGCCGGCTCGCTCGGGCTCAGCGAATTCATGCGCGGCGATGGGGCGGAGCTCCTGCTGTCGGTTCAGGGCAAGGCCGGCGAGGTCAAGACCGAGACCTTCGATCTCGACCTGACCACGCGGGGCGGACGGTCGGTGCCGGTGCGCATCCTCCACCGGGTGCCTTTCGGCGCCGGCGGGCTGCCCGGCGAAGCCCGCACCCTGGTGCTCAACCGGTCGCGCGGCGAGGATGCGGCCGAGGCGCTGCGCTCGTCCGAGGTGCGTTTCGCGCGCTTCTTCAACAACACGCCGATCGCCATCGCCTCGATCGACCATGATGGCGGCATCAGCAAGACCAACGCGCCCTTCGTGCGCCTGTTCGGCACGTCCGATGCGACGCAGGGCGCACCGAAGCTGGTCGACCATGTGACTGCGCCGTCGCGCCCCGCCCTGATGGAGGCGCTGGCCGCCGCCGCCGAGGGGCGCAGCGAGATCCCGCCGGTCGATGTGCGCCTCGACGAGCGCGAGGACGGACGCTCCGCCACCGTCTACGTCTCGGCGGTGCGAGACGGCGAGGACGACTCGGACGCGGCCATCGTCTACGTGCTGGAGACGACGGCGCAGCGCGTGCTGGAGGCGCAGTTCGCGCAAGGCCAGAAGATGCAGGCGATCGGCCAGCTGGCCGGCGGCGTGGCGCACGACTTCAACAACGTGCTGACCGCCATCATCGGTTTCTCCGACCTGCTGCTGGCCAGCCACCGCCGAGCGACCCGTCCTTCCAGGACATCATGAACATCAAGCAGAACGCCAACCGGGCGGCCGGCCTCGTGCGCCAGCTGCTCGCCTTCTCGCGGCGCCAGACTCTGCGGCCGAAGGAGCTGGCGCTGAACGATGTGCTGGCGGACCTTTCGATCCTGCTGGACCGCCTGCTGGGCGAGAAGGTCGAGCTCAGCGTCGTGCATGGCCGCGACCTGTGGCCGGTTATGGCCGACCTCAACCAGCTCGAGCAGGTGATCGTCAATCTTGCGGTCAATGCGCGCGACGCGATGCCCGAGGGCGGTCATCTGACCATCCGCACGCTCAACGTGCCGGAGGATCAGTCGCAGTCCTACGAGGGCACGCGCGGCATGCCGGTCGCCGAATATGTGCTGACCGAGGTCACCGACACCGGCACCGGCATGACGCCGGAGGTGATGGAGAAGATCTTCGAGCCGTTCTTCTCCACCAAGGAGGTCGGCAAGGGCACGGGCCTCGGGCTTTCGACGGTCTACGGCATCGTCAAGCAGACCGGCGGCTTCATCTTCTGCACCAGCGAGCTCGGCAAGGGTACCAGCTTCCGCATCTTCCTGCCGCGCCATGTGCGCAACGAGGCGGAGCAGGTGGAGGTGAAACCGGTCGAGGCGCCGCAGCTCACGGACCTCACCGGCTCGGCGACCATCCTGCTGGTCGAGGACGAGGAGGCGGTGCGTGCCTTCGCGGCCCGGGCGCTGACCTCGCGCGGCTATACCGTGCACGAGGCCTCCAGCGGCGCCGAGGCGCTGGAGATCATGGAAGAGACCGACGGCGAGGTGGATCTCGTCGTCTCCGACGTGGTCATGCCGGAGATGGACGGACCGACCCTCTTGCGCGAATTGCGCAAGACCCAGCCGGACCTGAAGATCATCTTCGTCTCGGGCTATGCGGAAGACGCCTTCGAGAAGAACCTGCCGGAGAACGAGAAGTTCTCGTTCCTGCCCAAGCCCTTCACGCTGAAGCAGCTTGCGACGATGGTGAAGGACGTTCTGGCGAGTTAGATCCGGCGGACCGCCGGCACGGGCGCGCCTGTATCCGCAGGTGCCTCAGTTCCGGTTGCTCTGCGGAAAGGGCGGGAAGCCGTGCACCAGGCGCAGCAGGTCCGCCTGCCCGCCGGTCGCGGTTTTGGCGTAGACGCTCTTCAGCTGCGTACGGATCGTCTCTCGCGACAGGCCTGCCTCTTCGGCGATCTCCGTCACGCTCTTGCCCTCGACGATCCCCGAGACGGCTCGGCGCTCTCCCTTCGTAAGTGCGTAGGCGCCGGCGAACTGGTCGAGATCGACCGCGTTGCCCGCCACGCCCTGCGGCTGGATCAGGATCGCGACCGTCGGTCCTTCGAACAGGAGCGAGAGGCGGTCCTTTTCCACGCTGATCAAGGTCAGCCGCATGCCGCCGCTGAACAGGCTTGCGGTCTTCGGACCCTCGTAGGAGCGTCTCAGCATCTGCTGCAGCACGCTCTGGGCGTCTTCTTCGCGCAGGCGCAGCTTGCCGAGCGGCGAGACCGTCATCGGGGCGCCGTTCTCGATCAACTGCTGGCCCGTGCGCGAGATCGTGCGCACAACTCCGCTTTCCCCCAGTACCACCACGCCGACATCGAGCGAATCGAACAGCGAGACGCCGAGGTCGAAGCCGGACCAGCGCGACGGGCTGTTGCGGTAGAAGCGGGCAGCTCGTTGCAGGTGCGGCGCGATGCGCGTCAGCTGCTCGGAAAAGCGCGCGTTCATCTCCGGATCCGGCCTGCTGGTAACCGTCGAGATGATCAGTGGGCACTCGCCGAACTTGTCGATGGTCACGCCGATGGAACGGGCGATGCGGTTGGGCGCGAGGAAGTCGTTGTAGAACTCCGTCTGGAGCATCTGCGTGTGGGATATGATTTCGTCGGAATGGATCCCGAGGCCGACCTTGCGCGCGGCGCAGTGGTCGAGCCAGGGATTGAGGTTCACGTAGTGCGCCGCATAGGCCGCAAGCTCGGGGCCCTCGAAGCGGGACGCCATGGCCAGATACTCGTCCGCCTGGCTCATGTTGTGGGAGAACATGACCGTTCTGCCGCCAGGCGCATTCGCCGAAAGCCGGTCTAGAAACGTCTGCCACGAGGTTTCGCCCAGGAGCGCGGCGTAGATCAGGTCGATGAACTCTGCATCGGCCTGCGGGTGATAGCTGCGACCCTCGTCCATCGCGTGCTCCTCGTGCCGGCCCGAAGCCGGGCCGCTTCACCCGCCAGGGTGATTGGAGAGAAGTATAGGCGGGTGCTACGAGAATCTCGATTGCAGATTTTGCAGTCGTTACCCCCTGCAAGAACTGACGATGTTCACGAGTCTTGCAAGTATTGTCGGGAATCGGGAGTGATTGACATGAAGACCACCGGATTTTTTTTGCAGCGACGGTCCTTGCCGGCTGCATCTTCGCTTCGTCGGTGCATGCCGCCTGCACCGGATCCAACGGCCGGGGATGGGGGCGCGGCAACGGGGCCGGCAGCTTCCAGATGACGGCAGCCGACAAGTCGTGTCGGATCGGCTTTACCAATGTCATCAACGACCGGACGAAAACCAGCGTTCCGGCCAACAAGGTGTCGGTGACGCGTGCCCGAAGAACGGCAAGGTCCAGGTCACCGGGAAGGGGCTCGTCTACACGCCGGCCAAGGGCTTCAAGGGGAGCGACTCGTTCTGCACGAAAAACACCACGCCCAAGGCGCCTGGTGTCGTGCTGTCGGGGTGCATCACCGTCGCCGTGCGCTGAAGCACGCATGCAACCGGGCGGCGCTTGCGTGCCGCCCGCTGGCCTACCAGCCCATCGCGGCGAAATAGCCTGCGTAAAACACTAGCCAAAATCCGGCGAGCATCCAGCGGCGCGTGCGCAGGGCAAGGTGCCCGAGCAGCCTGTTGAAGATCAGCCAGCTTGCAAGGGCAGCGAGCGCGAACCGCAGCAGCCGGGCCGGCAGGCTCACCAGCACAAGGGTCAAGAGCGGCACTCCTGCCAATGCTGCATCGACGACGAAGATCTTGTAGGGAGCGCCGCTCAGCGAGCCCGCCACCATTCCCGCAAGCAGGCCGCCCTCGATCAGTCCTGCCACGCGCTCGACCAGCTCCGGCGAAATGCCCGGCACGTTCAGCAGCAGTGCCTGCGCGGCCTGCGGATCGGCGCTGGCGAAGGCATGGAGCAGCGCGCCGCCGGCCATCGCGCCGGCCCCGGCCGCAAGGGCGGCGAAAAGCGCCCGCTTGAGCGACACCTGAGCGATGAAGCTCAGCAGCACATCCGGCACGATGAAGAAGACCGTCGCCTCGGCAAGGCCCCACAGGGCGGCGCCCAGCGTGACCAGCCTGTTCCCCCTGCTATTCCCAAGACGCAAAGGTCTTCTCCTTGGAGAGCGCGGCGAAGCGCGCGCTGAGCGTCTCCATGAAGGCTGCGCGGTCGCCCGGCCAGCGGATCGGCTCGCCGACGAAGATGTCGCAGAAGAACGGCACCAGCAGGAACGACCCCTTCGGCAGCGCCTTGCCGAGCCCGTGGGTGAACACCGGGACGACGGGGGCGTCCGGGTTCTTCTCGGCCAGATGGGCGATGCCCTTCTTCAGGGCGGTCATCTTTTCCGGCTCGCCGCGGCTGCCTTCAGGAAACAGGATCAGGATCTCGCCGGCGGCCAATGCGGCGTGGCACTCGGCCAGCGGATCGGCGCCAGGGGCGTCGTCCTTGCGCTCGCCCGGTTTGCGGACGATGGGAATGATCCGCAGGATGTTGAGCGAGAACCACGCCATCGCCTTGTTGGCGAGGAAGTAGTCCGCCGCGGCGACCGGGCGCAGCAGGTGGAGCTTCGACAGAGGCAGCAGGCACATCAGCACCAGCGTGTCGAGATGGCTGTTGTGGTTGGCGACGATCACCGCCGGCCCGCGTTCGGGCAGCCACTCGCGCCGGCGCACGTTCAGTCCCAGCACGAACAGCACGACGATGCGCGCTGCCAGGAAGAAGAGGATCTGCAGCCCCCGCGTCATGGCGTCCTCATGCGTGGAAGTAGCGTACGAAATGGAAGAACAGCGGCGCCGTGAAGGTCAGGCTGTCGATCCGGTCCATGATGCCGCCATGGCCGGGGATCAGCGAGCCGGTGTCCTTGACGCCGAGATCGCGCTTCACGGCAGAAACCGTCACGTCGCCGATGAAGCCGGCCGCGGCGATCATCAGTCCGCTGGCCGCGGCCTGCTGCCAGTCGAACGGCGTGACGAGCGGGGCGACGAGAACCGCTGCCACCGTCGTCGTCAGCAGTCCGCCGAGGAAGCCTTCCCAGGTCTTCTTGGGGCTGACGACGGGGACGATGGGCTTGCTGCCGAACAGCCGGCCCCAGGTGTACTGGGCGACATCGTTGAACTGGGTCAGGAACACAGATAGAGCAGCAGGCCGGCGCCCGCTTGCGGGTCCGTGTTGCCGACCAGCGGCAGCACCAGCAGGAAGGCCGCGTGGCTCAGCGAGAAGACGCAGAGCATCAGACCCCAGTTGAGCGTGCCGATCGCCTTCAGAAAGCCCTCCGTCTGCTGCGTCATCAGCATGGAGAACGGCAGGAACAGGAACATGTAGACCGGGATGAAGACCGCGAACATGCCGTACCAGCCGTCGGCGACCCAGTAATACTGGACCGGGATCGAGAGATAGGCCCAGAACAGCACCCGCCGGTCGGCCCGGCGGGTCGGGATCATCGACAGGTATTCCTTGAAGGCGAGGAAGCTCACCAGCGCGAACAGCACGATGGAAAGCGTCGGGCTCAGCAGGAAGGCGGCGGTGAACAAGGCGATCATGCCCCACCAGCTCACCGTGCGGCTGACAGTTCGGAGTGGTCGCGATCGGGCTGCAGACGCTTCAGCGCGAAAACCACGATGCTGGCGAGGATCAGGATCCCCCAGATGCCTGCGATGGCAATGTGCAGCGGCGTCATGTCGGCGAACAGGCTCATGGACGGCCCTCCCGGACCTCGGCCAGCGCCTTGCGGGCGCGGTTGAAGACGGTGAGGGCGGCGGGAAGCAGCGCGATGGCCAGCACCCAGTTGGCGAAGACGGGCGTGACGATGCCGAGGCCCAGCAACAGGCCGAGCGTGCCGAACAGCACCGCGCGGTCGCTCTTGCCCAAGGGGCCGTCATAGCGCCGCGAGGCGCCGATCTGGACGCCGACGACGCCCATCATCTCGCCGATCACCGCCAGCAGGCAGAGGCCGACGACGGCCATGGGCGAGAGACCGGGCACCAGCGCGAAGGGCAGGTAGAGCGCCAGGTCGGAGATGACGTCGCCGAGCTCGTTGAGCACCGCGCCGAGCGCCGACTGCTGGTCATGCTCGCGGGCCAGCATGCCGTCCATGGCGTTGAGGGCCATGCGCACGAACAGCACCAGCGGCAGCAGGGCGAGCGGCAGGCCGGCGGCCGGCCAAACGGCAATCGCGAGCCCGGCGATCACCGACAGGGCAAGGGCTGCGAGCGTCACCTGATTGGCGGTGATGCCGGCGCGCGCCATGCGGCGAAGCACCGGGCGCAACAGGGTCTGGAAGCGGGATTTCAGATCGTAGACGGTGGCCATGGCGCTGCCGGTTGAGGGCGGGAGGGTCGGGTCGATTCAACCCGACCGCGAGACAAGCGCGTTTTCGCCTCGCATGCAACGCCGGAGGGAAGCGAGCGGATCGCTTCCCTCGGATTGGCCGGCCTGCCGTCAGATGCAGCGGGCGCCGGATTCGGCCTTCGACTTCAGGCCGACCAGGCTGTCGCGCGGGTTGTATTGCGGCTGGGTCACGGCGAAGACCTGCTCCAGCGCCGTACCCGCGTTGTTGACGACCGCGACGTCCTGCACCACCAGCGTGTCGCAGCCGTTGCCCTGGAAACGGACGCGAATGCGGAACTTGCGCGGGCCGTTGTCGGAGGGGCCGAACTCGCTGTCGAGAGCCGGATTGTCCCCGGCGACCGTGCGCTCCAGAACCACCATGTTCGGCTGGTTCTGGGCGATGGGGGTGCCGCGCTCCGTCGCGTTGGCGACGATGGTCTGGCGCACCGTCTCGGCGTTGGCCCGTACGTTGATCGACTGCGCGCCGGTCGGCACGGTCAGCACCGCCTGCTGCGGTTCCACCGGGGCGGGCCCGCGCCGGCCGGACTGGCAGGCGGTCAGGGCCGTGGCGGCGACGAGGACGAGAGTCAGGCGGAGCAGCATTACGGCAATCCCCAAGAAGACTGTATGGGCCCGGACACGGGCAGGACATCCGGGCGGCATCTGGAAGGCGATGCTGCGCGGACCTTTCGCGCAAGCGCAAGCTTGCGACAACGAAGTTAACAAAGACTGCGGGCCGCGGCATCCCGGCTGACGGGCCGAGGCAGGATTCGTCTGCCCGAATTGACGCGGCAATGGCTCAGAACGTGTCGCCGGTCTTGAAACCGCCTCCGCCGAAGGAGTCGCCGCTGCCGAACCCGCCACCGCCGAAGCCGCCGCCCGATCCGCCTCGCGAGCCTCCTCCGGATCCGCCCATGGAACCGGGCAGGCCGATGCCGCCGGGAAGCCGATGTCGCCGCCGTGGCGCTTGCGGCGCTTGCGCGACTTCTCCGCCTTGGCCCAGTAATCGGCGCCGGACAGTGCCCCTTTCGCCAGCTCGCCGAGCAGCACACCGGTCAGGCTGTCATTGTCGAAGGTGGAATCCCAGGTGTCGTAGCGCTTCTGGCGGAATTGCCGCGTCACCTTGACCAGCTCGTCGCGCCGGCGGCCGAGTTCCCGCAGCGTGCGCTGGTCGGTTTCCGTCGCACTGTTGAGGATTTCGATGCGGGCATCGAGGTCCTGCAGGCGGCGGACGATCCGCTCGTCCTCGGGCGAGGGCGTGGCAAGCGCTTCCTGCCACAAGGTGGTGAGTTCCTCGGAGCGCAGCGAACGCAGAAGTGCTTCCTCGGCGGTGCGGAACTCGGAATCCTCGCCGGAGAGGTACGGCTGCTCGCGCTTGCTCAGCTCCTCCAGCTCGGCTTCCAGCTTTTCCAGGGTTGCCGTCGTGTCCTCGATCTCGTGCTCGGCAGTCTCGATGATCGCGGCAAGGTCTTCGCCGGCGACATCCGCGGCTGCCTGGCGCGACAGGGCGCCCAGCTTTTCCAGCTCCGACGCGGCTTCCGCCTCGCGGTCGGTGGCATAGGCGTCGAGCCGCTGCGGGATCTCCACCAGCATCGCGTAATTCGGACGCGCATCGTCGTAGCGGATGAGCCGGGCGACCCAGCGGTCGAGCATGCGGATGATGCCGGTCGAGCGATAGGCGGAGGTGCCGAAGCCACGCTTCCACAGATAGGAGAAAAGCGCGTCGTCCTCGTAGGCCTTGCTCTTGGCAGCGCGGTCGTCCTGCGCCTGGCGTGCCTTGGAGCGCGCGGCCTCTGCCGTGCGCTGCGCGGCTTCCGTGGCTTCGCGCTGGGCGGTATAGGCCGGGTCGCCGGCGAGCTTTTCGTCGACGGCCTCGAGAATGCCGTCCAGCCTGTCGCTCGCCGCATCCCGCTCGCGCGTCAGGCGCCGGCGCTGCTCGGTGAGCGCGGCAATGTCGCTCTTCAGCGCATCGTGCTGGGCGCGCAGGGCCGAGAGCGCCAGTTCGCGTTGCTCAAGCTGGCGGCGGGCCTCGGCCTCGTCTTTGTCGATGCGCTGGCCGAAGATCTTGTCGCCGCCTTCGCGCAGGCGGAACCGAGCAAGCTCCCGGAAGGCCTCCAGTTCGGCCGCCCGCAGATCGTTGATCTCGCGCATGGCATCGTCGACGCGCCGCCGCAGCAGGTCTTCTTCCTGCCGGACGTCACCGAGCGCCCTTTCGATCGAGCCGAGGGTCTGACGTCCGCTCACCATGCCCGCGTGTCCCTTGCCGTCTGGTGCGTGTCTGCCGGCCTCCCGCCGGTCCCTCCCTTACGTGTCGTGCGGCCTGAAGCCGTTCCGGCCAGAGCTACCATTGCGTGATCGCTCCCGTCTCCACCCGGGCCTGCCATTCCGGCTGCAGCTTGCCGCGGGCCTTGCTGCCGAGCACCGGGTTGCTGACGATGCCGTCTTCTTCCTTGTCGCGGCGCACCGCGTCGAAGGTCGATTGCGGCACCCGCTGGCCCCAGATGGTCACCGTCTTGCGGGCGCCGTCCTCCTCGGAGGTCACTTCCTGCGGCACCACCTGTCCGTCCGGCGTCACCGCCTCGACCAGAAGGTAGTAGTTGCGCGCCGAGGTGTTGGCCTCGGGGATGCGGGTGACGCCGGTCGGCGTGCCCGGACGCGAGACGATGCGGATGTCGAAGACCTGCAGCAGGCGCGCCTCCAGCGCCTTCAGATCGGCGAGCGCCTTGCGCGCAGCCGTTGCATCGTTCGCGGCAAGGGCCGCCTGGCCGCCGGTAGCCAGCGCTGCCGCCTGCTCGCGCGCGGCGGTTTCCTCGCTCACCTCGCCGATCCGGCGCACGGTCGCGGCGATCTCCGTCGGCAGGGTCTGCGTCAGCTCGATGCGCAGCGCCTCGGCGGCCCGCTCGCGCGGGGCGGCCACCAGGAAGTGCCAGGCAAGAGCCGCGCCGACAGCCAGTATCAACAGGATCGCGATCGCCTTCGCCCAGCGCATGCGCGTGACGTAGATCAGCGCCAGCGTCCGCTGGAAGCCGGCTGCGGGCGGGCTGTAGACGAAGCGGTTCTGCTTCAGGTTCTCGACGCCCTCGCGCAGGATGCGGTCGGACACTTCGATGCCCTGGCTCGTGTAGATTTCGCGCAGGCGCTGGATCATCGCGGCGTCGCGGTCGTCGGAGCCGAGTTCCTTCAGCGCGATGCGTTCGTCGTGGCGGAGCGTGTCCACCACGTCCATCGCCATCATCAGCTCATCGAGCGGTGCCCTGGTCGAGGCGGTGTCGGAGGCCATGCACTCGTTCCCCTGCGGCCCTGTACGGCAGGGCCGGCCCCGGATGTCCGCGGCCGGCCGTGGTGGATGCGGTTCCCTGACAGGCGGCTCAGGCGCCGATCATGTTGCCCTGTGCGGCAAGCTTTGCAAGGCGGCGCTTGCCGTCCTCCACCGCGTCGCGGATCTCCTCGGAGTTCTTCGTCGACATGGTGCGCATCTCGTTGATGATCTCGCGCGAGTTGACCTGGAAGTTGATGACCGAGTCCACCAGCTTCTTGACGGCCGCCGCCTGCACGGTCGGGCCGTAGCCGGCCTTCAGCGCGGCTTCCTGCACGGCGTCGCCGATCTCCGCCAGGGTCTCCAGCGACTTCGACACGCCGTCCTTCATGGCGTTGAGCGCCTCGGTCGATTCGTGCAGCCCATGCAGGCCGGTGAAGGAGGCGTTCAGTGCGGTGAGCACGGAATCGTTGGTGGAGAAGAAGCTGACCGACTGCGCATAGACCCGCTCCTTGGCGTTGGTCGTCTGCATCAGCCGCGCCATGATCACTTCCGACGTGTTGTAGCCGATGGTCAGGTTGTCGGAGAGATCCTTGGCGATCTGGTAGCGCTTCTCCTCGTCCTGCATCGCGCGCATCTTCTCGTCGCGGGCGAATTCCAGGCGGGCCTTGGCCGCGGCGTCGCCGCCGTCATGCGCCTCGACTTCCTTGTTGGCGGCTTCGAGCGCGGCCTTGGAGGATTCCAGGCGGGCCATCGCGGTGTTCAGCACCTCGAGCGCCAGAACCTCGGCCTGCTTCAGCGCGCCACGGAAGTCGCGATAGGCCTCCAGGATGCGCTGCTCGCGCTCGATCTGGTCCTTGGTGTCGCGGGCGACGTCGAGATAGGTCTCGCGGATCTTGCCGAAGCGGTCCGAGATCGTGCCGCGGGTCATGTCGCGCCACTTGTTGGACAGGTTCTCCATGAAGGAGATCTTGCCGTCGGCCAGCTGGTCGACCATGCCCTTGGCATCGTCCCGGATCGAGTTGAACGCCTCGGTGATCGCCTCGTAGCGCTCGCCGATGGACATGGCCTGGATCTCGTTGCGCACCACCTCGTTGAAGGTCTGGGCCTGGCCCAGCGTGCGGGTGATCACCGCGATCTTGTCCGGAGAAAGGTCGGAGATCTTTTCCAGCAGCGCGTTGATCGGCGCCTCGGCGGTGCCGTTGGGCATCAGGCCCATGTCGCGCAGGGCGGCCACGGCCTTGTCGAGATACTGCATCGGAGAAAGTCCGGTCTGAGCTGCTGCTTCCGCCATCTTAGCCTCTGTCTTCCTGTCTCGCCCTTGTTGCCGCCTGAAGGGCGGGCCGGGCAGGGCCGTGTTGGACTCCGGCGACCGGTGCGGGCGGGAGGATCGTTCGGCGCCCCCCATTGCTGCCGGTCGCAGCGAGTTAAGCATATAAAATGCGGCAGTTACACGTCAGAGGAGAGACGGTCCGCCGCGGTCTTCTTCCGTTGCCCGGCCAGCGCAACCGCGATTGCCGCCGCCAGCCGCGCATTGTTGCGGACCAGCGCGATATTGGTGACGAGGCTGCGCCCCCTCGTCAGTTCGTAGATCATCGCCAGGATGAAGGGCGTCACCGCTTTGCCGCTGACGCCGCGCCTTGCCGCTTCCGCCAGCGCCTGCTCGATGGCGGAGGCGATCTGCGAGGGCGGGATTTCGTCCGCTTCCGGCACCGGATTGGCGACGAGCACGCCGCCGTGGTCGCCGAAGCGGGCGCGCAGCTCCAGCAGGTCGGCGATCTCGTCCGCCGTGTCCATGCGGTAGGGGGCGGCAAGGCCGCTGTCGCGCGACCAGAAGGCCGGGAAGGCGTCCTGTCCGCAGGCGATCACCGGCACGCCGCGCGTTTCCAGCACTTCCAGCGTCTTGGGCAGGTCGAGCAGCGCCTTGGCGCCGGCCGCCACCACGCAGACGGGCGTCCGCGCCAGCTCGTCGAGATCTGCGGAAATGTCGAAGCTCGTCTCCGCGCCGCGGTGTACGCCGCCGATGCCGCCGGTGGCAAAGACCGCGATGCCGGCCGCGTGGGCGGCCATCATCGTCGCGGCGACGGTGGTGGAGCCGGGCCGGCCGGTCGCCAATGCAATGGCAAGATCGGCGCGCGAGCACTTCATCACGCCCTCGGCCTGTGCCAGCCGCTCCAGCGTGCCGTCGGCAAGGCCGACATGCAGCTTGCCGTCGAGGGCGGCGATCGTCGCCGGAACAGCGCCGCCGGCGCGGATATCCGCTTCGACCAGCCGGGCGGTCTCGACATTCTTCGGCCAGGGCATGCCGTGGGTGATGATGGTCGATTCCAGGGCCACCACGGGGCGCCCCTCGGCGAGTGCCGCCGCGACGTCCTCGCCCAGCTGCAGAACCGGAGCCAGCCCGGTCATATCCTTGTCCAGCATGTCGAATTCGCTCCGTCCTGCCGTATCCTGCCGAGTGCGGACCGCCTTATAGGGCCGCCGGCCCGCCGCTGTCGAGGCGCCCGGTCACCCCGTTTGCGCATGGCCGGGTGGCGGCTGCCGCGCATCCTTCCTTATCCTGCTTTCCGGTGGGTCGGCGCGATTGCCGGCCAGTCCAGCACCTCGGCCACCGCGCCGGCGCATTCCAGCGTCAGTGCCGCTGCCCGCATGCCGGCCGCGACCGCCTGCGCAAGCGGCAAGCCGTGCTCCAGGCCCGCCAGCGTACCGGCGATCAGCGCATCGCCTGCTCCGGTCACATCCACGATGCTCGGCGGAGGAGCAGCAGCGCCATCGCGTGCCGTCAACGAAATCTCGTCGATGCCGGCGTGGGTCGCCAGCAGCACAGGGGCGGCACCCGGGTCATCACAACGGCCTTTACCCCGGCCTCGACCAGCGCGTTTGCCGCCTCCGCACCGCCATCCTCCTGCTGCTCGCCGTCCGGTCCTTCGCCGCGCCCGAGCACGGCGGCGGCCTCTGCCCGATTGCAGAACAGCAGGTCGAGTCGCGGCAGGATCGGGGCCAGCCGTGCAGCCTTGGCCCGCGAGACCGCGTCGGCCGCCAGCCTCCGCTCTCCGGCCGCTTCGGCCAGTTCCACCAGAAGCGGCTTCGGCAGGTTGGCATCGAGAAACCAGCAGCCGGCCGCCGCTTGCGCCTCGGTCAGCGGCAGCAGCGCGCCCGACTCCAGCGTCTCGGTGATGCGGGCATCGACCACCGCCGCCGCCAGCGTGCCATCGGGATCGTGCAGGGCGAGATAGCGCCCGCTCGGCAGGTCGCTGCGGCGGATGGCTGCGGTGTCCACGCCTTCTGTCGTCAGCTGCACCAGCAGCCCGTCGGCCTCCGCCTCGCGCCCCAGCCGGCCGGCCAGCGCGATGCGGCAGTCGAGCCGCGCCAACGCACGCGCCACGTTGGTCGCGACGCCGCCGGGCCGTATGGCAAGCGTCGCCGGCGTCGAGGTTTCGCGCAGGATCCGCCGGTCCGCATGGGCGATCGTGTCGAGGTGGATGGCGCCGAAGGCGGCAATCGGCATGCGGGCAGGTCTCCGGCCTTTGTCCTTTCGCCGCTTATACCGGCTCGCGCAATGCGAGGGGAGGGGCTTTGCCGGCGTGCCGCCATCGGCGACCGAGCATGCGTCTCCGGCGTGCATTGATTTTTCGCGCGCGCAAGGGTAGCCGGATGGCTCTCCGGCGCCTTTCGAGCGCCATGCCCCGTAGCCATGGCGGACCGATCCCTTGCAGCACCCGCGACTTGTCTTCATGCGCCATGGCGAAACCGAGTGGAACCTTGCTGGCCGCGCCCAGGGGCATCTGAACTCTCCTCTGACGCAGACGGGCCGGCAGCAGGCGCAAAGGCTCGGCGAGATCCTGGCGCGGGAGCTGGGTTCGCCAGACGGCTTCGACCAGATGGCGAGCCCCATCGGCCGGGTGCAGGAGACGGTCGCCAATATCCGGCAGCATTTCGACCTTCGGCCGGTTGCGACGGACCTGCTGAAGGAGATCGACCTGGGGCAGCTCAGCGGCCTCACCAAGCCCGAGATGGTCGAGCGGTTTCCCGCGCATATGGCCGGCAAGCCGGATCACGACTGGTATTTCGGCGCGCCGGGCGGTGAGACCCTCGCCGACCTGCGCGAGCGGGCGAGCCGCTGGCTCGGCACGCTCTCGCGTCCGACGATCGCGGTGGCGCACGGCCAAATCGGCAAGGTCATTCGCGGCCTCTGCCTCGGGCTCGACGATGCGCAGATCCTGCGTCTGAAAGAGCCGCAGGGTGTCGTGCACGTCATCGAGGACGGCGCGGAAGAGATCTGGACGTAAACCGCCGCGTTTTTCCGCGGCCGGCTCTGCGCGCATCTGGCGGTTCCCCCCTGCTGTTGCTCCTTCTCACCATCGGTGTCGCGCTGCTGGCGCTCGCGACCGATTCTCGCGCGCTCGACGCGGCGGGGGAAGAGCTGCCGTTCATGAACAATGGTGGAACATATGGCGAATAGTCAAGCGTAATCAGAGCGTTGCCGCTTCTTGCGCAATGAGAACAAAAATGGTACAAAAGCGCAGTTTGAATCGCCGGGCGCGGCGTGAAATAAGGATGGCAGCCTCATGGCACAGAATTCACTCCGCTTGGTCGAAGGCATTCAGATGGACAAGAACAAGGCGCTCGACGCCGCCCTTTCACAGATCGAACGCGCCTTCGGCAAGGGCTCCATCATGAAGATGGGCCAAGGCCAGGTGGTCGAGGTCCAGACCGTGTCGACCGGCTCGCTCGGTCTCGACATCGCGCTCGGCATCGGCGGCCTGCCGCGCGGTCGTATCGTCGAGATCTACGGACCGGAATCGTCGGCAAGACGACGCTCGCCCTGCACACGGTCGCCGAGGCCCAGAAGAAGGGTGGTATCTGCGCCTTCATCGATGCGGAGCACGCGCTCGACCCGATCTATGCCCGCAAACTCGGCGTCAATATCGACGACCTGCTGATCTCCCAGCCCGATGCCGGCGAGCAGGCGCTGGAAATCGCCGACACGCTGGTGCGCTCCGGCGCCATCGACGTGCTGGTGGTCGACTCGGTCGCCGCGCTGACGCCGAAGGCCGAGCTCGACGGCGAGATGGGCGACAGCCTGCCGGGCATGCAGGCGCGCTTGATGAGCCAGGCGCTGCGCAAGCTGACGGCCTCGATCTCGCGCTCAAAGTGCATGGTCATCTTCATCAACCAGATCCGCATGAAGATCGGCGTGATGTTCGGGTCGCCCGAGACGACGACCGGCGGCAACGCGCTGAAGTTCTACGCCTCCGTGCGCCTCGATATTCGCCGCATCGGTTCGATCAAGGATCGCGACGAGGTGGTCGGCAACCAGACCCGCGTCAAGGTGGTGAAGAACAAGCTCGCGCCTCCCTTCCGTCAGGTCGAGTTCGACATCATCTACGGCGAGGGCGTGTCGAAGATGGGCGAGCTCATCGATCTCGGCGTCAAGGGCGGCATCGTCGAGAAGTCTGGCGCCTGGTTCTCCTACAACAGCCAGCGCCTCGGTCAGGGCCGCGAGAACGCAAAGCAGTTCCTGCGCGACAACCGGAGGCGGCCGACGAGATCGAGCTGGCGATCCGCCAGAATGCCGGCCTGATCGCGGAGCGGATCACCGATCCCTTCTCGGAAACCGAGGATGACGGCTCCGCCGACGATTGAGACCAGCCGCAGCCGCCCTTCGGGGCGGCTGTTTGCTTTTGGGGACGGCATCCTTTCCAATTCTGCATCGAGGCCAGCCCTTGCGGCATGCGGGCGGGAGAGGCGCCGCGTCGTTTCGTGCCGCTTCTGCCCGTCCGACGGGCGCGCGAGCCGCCTGCCGGAGCGTTGAAACCACGCTGCAAAGCAATTGAGATCGGCCGTCTTCCAATCTGCCTGCGTATGCAGGGAGAAGACGCGGCTTCGGGCAAGGCGCGTGCTGGACTTGCTGCCGCCACAAAGCTAAAAGCGGGCACAAGAACGAAGACAGGCGCGCTCCCCCTTCCGGACCATTCGAAGACCGCGGGACAGGCGGGCAGGCGCGGCGCAACGGATGGGATCCTGATGAGCGGCGTAAACGAAATCCGGTCTGCCTTTCTCGAGTATTTCGGGCGCAAACGGTCACGAGATCGTGGCATCCGGCCCGCTCGTGCCGCGCAACGATCCGACCCTGATGTTCACGAATGCCGGCATGGTGCCGTTCAAGAACGTGTTCACCGGCCTTGAGAAGCGCGACTACCAGCGCGCGACGACCGCCCAGAAATGCGTGCGCGCCGGCGGCAAGCACAACGACCTCGACAATGTCGGCTACACCGCCCGCCACCACACCTTCTTTGAGATGCTGGGGAATTTCTCCTTCGGCGACTATTTCAAGGACCGGGCCATCGAGCTTGCCTGGAACCTGATCACCAAGGAATTCGCGCTGCCGAAGGACCGGCTGCTGGTGACGGTCTATGCCGAGGACGACGAGGCCTTCTCCTTGTGGAAGAAGATCGCCGGCCTGTCCGAGGACAAGATCATCCGTATCCCGACCTCGGACAATTTCTGGGCGATGGGCGACACCGGCCCCTGCGGCCCGTGCTCGGAGATCTTCTACGATCACGGCGACCACATCTGGGGCGGCCCTCCGGGCTCGCCGGAAGAGGACGGCGACCGGTTCATCGAGATCTGGAACCTCGTCTTCATGCAGTACGAGCAGCTGCCGGGCGAGCGCATCAACCTGCCGCGGCCGTCCATCGACACCGGCATGGGGCTGGAGCGCGTTGCCGCCGTGCTGCAGGCGTGCATGACAACTACGACATCGACCTGTTCCGCGCGCTGATCTCGGCGTCCGAAAATGCGGTCGGCGTCGAGGCGGAAGGCGCGCAGCGCGCCAGCCACCGGGTGATCGCCGATCACTTGCGCTCCGCCAGCTTCCTGATCGCCGACGGCGTTCTGCCGTCGAACGAGGGCCGCGGCTACGTCCTGCGCCGGATCATGCGCCGCGCCATGCGCCATGCGCATCTGCTGGGCGCCGAGGAGCCGCTGATGTGGCGCCTGGTGCCGACCCTGGTGCGCGAGATGGGCCGGGCCTATCCGGAGCTGACCCGCGCCGAGGCCCTGATCACCGAGACGCTGAAGCTTGAGGAGCGGCGCTTCCGCAAGACGCTGGCGCGCGGCCTCACGCTCCTCGACGATGCCAGCGCCGGCCTTGGCGAAGGCGCCGAGTTCGACGGCGAGACGGCGTTCAAGCTTTACGACACCTATGGCTTCCCGCTCGACCTGACGCAGGACGCGCTGCGCGCGCGCGGCGTCAGCGTCGATCTCGAGGCCTTCAACACCGCGATGGAGCGCCAGCGTGCCGAGGCGCGCGCTGCCTGGTCCGGTTCGGGCGAAGCGGCCACCGACACCGTGTGGTTCACGCTGAAGGAGCGTTGCGGCGCGACCGATTTCCTCGGCTACGACACCGAGACGGCCGAGGGCGTCGTTACCGCCCTGGTGCGCGACGGCGGCGAGGCGATGGAGCTGAAGGAAGGCGAGACCGGCTTCGTCGTGCTCAATCAGACGCCGTTCTATGGCGAGTCGGGCGGCCAGGTCGGCGATACCGGCCGCATGCGCGGCGAGGGCGGCGTCGAGCTGGAAGTCACCGACACCCAGAAGAAGGCCGACGGCCTCTTCGTCCACGAGGTGCGGGTGCTGTCCGGCAAGGTGACCATCGGTCTGCCGCTGGAGCTCCTGGTCGATGCCACGCGCCGCGGTTCGATCCGCGCCAACCACTCTGCGACCCACCTGGTGCACGAGGCGCTGCGCGAGGTGCTCGGTACCCACGTTGCGCAGAAGGGCTCGCTGGTGAGCCCGGAGCGGCTGCGCTTCGACTTCTCCCATCCCAAGCCGATGTCGGGCGAGGAACTGGCCGAGGTCGAGGAGATCGCCAACCAGATCGTGCTGCAGAACGCTCCCGTCGAGACCCGCCTGATGGGCGTCGACGAGGCGATCGAGGAGGGCGCCATGGCGCTCTTCGGCGAGAAATACGGCGACGAGGTTCGCGTGGTCTCGATGGGCCGGGCGCTGCGCGGTGCCAAGGCCGGCAAGACCTACTCCGCGGAACTGTGCGGCGGCACCCATGTGTCGCGCACCGGCGATATCGGCCTCGTCACGCTGGTGACGGAGGGCGCCGTTGCTTCCGGCGTGCGCCGGATCGAGGCGCTGACCGGCGCGGCTGCCCGCCGGCATCTGGCCGGGCAGGACGCGCGGGTGCGCGAGATCGCCTCGGTGCTGAAGTCGGGCCAGGCGGATGTCACCGAGCGTGTTGCCGCGCTGGTGGAGGAAAAGCGCCGGCTGGAGCGCGAGCTTGCCGACACGCGCAAGAAGCTCGCCATGGGCGGCGGCGGTGCGGGCGATGCGGACAAGGGCCTGCGCGAGATCGGCGGCATCAAGCTGATGGCGCGCATCGTCGAGGGGCTTAACCCCAAGGACCTCAAGGGTCTTGCCGACGAGGCCAAGGGCCAGATCGGCTCGGGCATCGTCGTGCTGGTCAACGCATCGGAAGACAACAAGGCGGCAATCGTCGTCGGTGTCACCGGCGATCTGACCGACCGGTTCAACGCGGTCGAGCTGGTGAAGGTCGGCTCCGAGGTTCTCGGCGGACGCGGCGGCGGCGGGCGTCCGGACATGGCGCAGGCCGGCGGCTCCGACGCCTCGCAGGCGGAAGCGGCTGTCGCCGCCATCGCCAAGGCGCTGGAGACTGCAGCGCCGGCCCAGGCCTGATGTGATGGCGACGGGTCGCGACCCTCTTTCCGGAGAGGCTGGCGATCCGCCGCGCGCAGAGCTGCTGCGGCCGCATTCCGGCGCGGACGCTTCTCTGCCGGCCGGGGGCTGAAGCGGTTCCGCTGGCGGCTCTATCGCTGGCTGGAGCTCGGCTCCGCCGGCGACCGCCAGGGGCGCTGGTTCGACCGGCTGCTGATCCTGCTGGTGCTGGCGGCGGTTGCGCTGGTGGCGCTGGAAACTGTTCCGTCCCTTGCTGCGGAGTGGGGCGACGGTTTCGCGATTGCCGAACTGGTGATCGGTGCGACCTTCCTTGCCGAATATCTCGCCCGCCTGTGGGTGGCGGACCTGCATCCGCCCTACCGCAACCACACGCCGGCCATGGCGCGGCTGCGCTATGCGCTGCAGCCGGCGGCCATCGTCGACCTGCTGGCGGTTCTGCCCTTCGTGATGGGGCTCCTGCTGGTTCCGGCCGACTTCAAGGTCATGGTGATCCTGCGGCTTGCCCGCTTCTTCAAGCTGGCGCGCTACTCGCCGGCGCTGCGGTCGCTCGCCAATGCGCTGCTGTCGGAGCGCCATGCCATCGGCGCCAGCCTGATCATCATCTTCGGCGTGGTGATGCTGGCTGCCACCGCCATGTACATGGTGGAGCGGCAGGTGCAGCCGCAGGCCTTCGGCACGATCCCCGATGCGGTCTGGTGGGCGATGACCACGGTGACGACGGTCGGCTACGGCGACGTGGTGCCGGTGACGCCGGCCGGCAAGATGCTGGGCGGGCTGGTCATGCTGCTCGGCTACGGCTTGCTGGCGCTGCCGGTCGGCATTGTCGCGACCGCCTTCGCGCGGGAGATCCACTCGCGCGACTTCGCGGTGACCTGGGGCATGGTCGCCCGGGTGCCGCTGTTCCAGGACTTGCGGGCGGCCGACATTGCCGAGATCGCCCGCCTTCTGCGCGGCCAGTCGGTCACCGCCGGCCAGGTGATCAGCCGGCGCGGCGAACCGGCGACCAGCATGTTCTTCATCGCCTCGGGCCTCATCGAGATGACGATGGGCCAGACCCGGGCGCATCTGGAAGAGGGCGGTTTCTTCGGCGAAATGGCGGTGCTCGGCGACCGGCAGCGGTCGGCCACCGTGCGGGCGATGAGCGATGCCCAGCTGATGGTGCTGGAAGCGCAGGACCTGCACGCCTTGATGACGCGTAAGCCGGATCTCGCCCGCCGTATCCTCGACGAGGTTCGCAGGCGCCGGGACCTGCCTCGCGGCGACATCGTGGAAGAGGAGATCGCCGAGGCGGCCGAGGTGCATCCGGCAGGCGAGGCCGCGGACGACCTCGACGAGGCACGTGCGGGCGAGGGCAAGGGCGCGGCCGACGCAGAGCCGGACACGCAGACGCTGCCCGATCTTTTCGCCGACCTCCCCGAGGCGCCGGACCTGCAGGGCGGCGGCGATGCGCCGGCGGACAAGGGCCGGCCGGGTGATGGCGCACCGGGCAGCGGATCCGACAGGACGTGACCGGCGCGGAGGGCGATGTCAGCCGAGCGGCAGCGGCCGGGTTCGCCGGGCGACACCGCTTTGCGGGTCCCGCCTGCGGCCGAGCGCTGCGGCAAGCAGGCGCTTTGCCCGGCGCGCGGCTTGCGCCATGGCCGGCCGGTCGCGCAGCCACAGGCGCAGGGCGATGCGCGCGCGGCAGAGCGCGAGATAGCCGGAGCCGCGCAGGGTCGCGGGGATACCGAGCGCCTTGATCACCCGGTGGCGACCGCCGAAGCGGTCCTTGTACCCATAGCTGCCGGCACCGAAGTCGTAGAGTGCGAAGCCGTTGCGCCGGCCCCATTCGATTTCCAGGATCGTGGCGATGAGCCCGGGCGAGTGCTTGCGATAGGGACCTTCGTCCAGCGAGCACAGGATGCCGGTGACGACGCCCTGGTGGCAGAGGCAATAGCTGGTCGCCAGCCAGGTGTCGCCGACCCTCAGGCCCAGCAGCAGGATCCGTCCGTCCTTGCATCCGTCCATCGCCAGACGGCGGTAATGGGCGAAAACGGCCGGGTCCTGGAAGAGGTCGGGGATGCCCTGCGCCGACATGCGCTGCTGGCGCTGGCGTGTCATGACGTTAAGGATCTGATCGATCTCGCAGGCCGTCCTGGCTTCGACGATCTCGAAATCGGGCAGCTTCTGCAGCTTTGCCAACTGCTTTGCCATCTTCGGATAGACGGAATGGTTCCGCCGGGCGCGCTCCAAGCTGTCCGGGTCGAGGTCGATGCGCGAGGCGCCTTCCCCGGTGTCGATCAGCCGGTCCTCCGTCCACAGCGGGTTGGGCACGCCGCGATATTCGCGGATCACCTTGCACAGCAGCAGGGCGTCGTGCGGCGGCAGCGCGGCGTCGAAGGCCTGGCGGATGACGAGGAAGCGTTGCGGGTCGGCGCAGGCCTTCGGGTCGACCAGCGGAAAGTGATAGTCGACCATGCCGTAGTCGAGGAAACCGAGGCGCCGAACGCCCAATCGCGTTTCGGCGATCAGCGGCACGATCATCAAGGGCGCGCCGCTCTGTGCGTCGTCGATCGCGATGTAAAGCGGCGTGCCGTGACGCTCCGGCGCCAGCCCGTCTTCCATCGAACGTGCGAAATCGAGACTGAGAAAGGCCGTCGCGCAGCCGCTTTCCTCCAGCCGCGTCCATCGCTCGACGAGGCCGGGGTCGTGGATGCTGTCGAAGCGACGGGCCACCGGCGGGGCGGCATGCGCCATCGGGTCAGGCTCCCTTGGCGGACTGCAACAGGCGCCTGGCGAGGCCGGACTTGCGGCAGGCATAGGCGAAAGCCGCCTTGCCCCAGAAGCCGGCGCCGCCGATGGCGCGCGAGCGCGGCGTCACGCCGAGGCCATGGCGCAGCACGCCGTTGGCATAGTTGACCGCGAAGTGCCGGCGGGTTTTCGGCGTGTGGTACTCCACCGTCGCCGAGACGTTCAGGCTGTCGGCATTGACCACCCGGTGCGGCCAGTTGAGCGGCCAGAACAGGGCGGTGCCCGGGGTCAGGTCGATCACCGTCGCTGCCGCGTCGTAGCTGGGATCGTAGCTGATTTCCTCGGCGGTGACGGCGGTCACCACACGTTCCAGCTCTTCGGGTTTGAGATAGGGCTCGTGGCCCGGATAGAGCCAGATGCGCTTCTCGCCGCGGATGTGGATGAGACCCTGGCCGGGCACGTCCGCGTGGTAGTAGACGCGGGCGCGGGGCGAGGAGATCAGGATGCCGATCTGGCGGCTGTAGCTGGCCGGGCCGGGGACCGCATCGTCGATCTGGTCCATGATGTCGTCGATCAGCTTCTGGTAGCGGGCGTCGCGTCCGCCGACATGGCCGATATTGACCCAGAGCGCACCGCTGCGCACCGCGTTGAACAGGCCTTGCGGGTCATCGGGAGAGATGTCGCTCGCCCGCCAGCGGCTCTTGTCCTCGACGCTGGTGTCCATCGTGGCGATCTCGCGCACGGCGTCCGGATTGTTGGCGACGAGTTCGGTCAGCGCCTCGTCCGAAAACAGCGGGTTGTCGGGCAGGTCGTGCGTGACGCGGACGATCTCCCTGTCCCAGATCTCAGCGATGTTTTCCGGCAATCCGAGTTTCGTCATTGCTCCCTCTCCAGCTCCGACTTTCGTACAAGATGCGTCACAGAGGTGAAGATGGGTTCAACCGTGCCGGTTTTCGCTCCGCAATCTGGTCAATTTGTCGTGTTGGTAAACGCGCGCTTGCCGCGTCAGGGCAACAGACCTTGCGGGATGATCCGGTAGAGCGGATTGCCGTCCCAGAAGGCATCGGTCGGGCCGACGGCATAGTCGACGATGTTCCACCGGCCGTTTGCCTGCACCAGCAGGGCATAGGTGCGCAGCCCATCCATGTATTCGGCATCTTCGCCGTAGATCGTGCGGGCGGGGTCGATCTGACCGCCGCCGGGGCGCTGCGGATCGAGGATCGCGAAGGCCCAGTCGCCGGCAACCCGCAGGCGCACCACCACGAATTCCACCGGGGCGCCGACGCGCACTTCCACCAGGGGGCGGATCGCATCCATCAGCGCGGCGCGCTCGGGCGTGCCGCGTGCCGGCTCGCGGGAGCCTTGCGCTGCGGCGGGAAGGGCAAGCGCGAGAAGGGTGAGGACTGCTGCGGCGAGGCGGGCAAGGGCAGGAAGGCGGAACGGCATCGGCGGGGCTCCGAAAGGAAAGGGTATCACCATGTTAGCGGCTTGCACGGGCCGCGTCGCGGCCCGCGTTCGGCGCGGCGGACCGGAAATGCAAAAAGGCGCCCGCGAGGGGCGCCTTTCGCAACGTTGTCGAAGATTGCCGTCAGGCAGCTCTTCATGCAGCTCTTCAGGCGGCCATCGCCTTCTTCAGGTTCTCGTCGATCTTGTCGAGGAAACCGTTGGTGGTCAGCCACTTCTGGTCCGGGCCGACGAGCAGCGCCAGGTCCTTGGTCATGTGACCGGACTCGACGGTGTCGATGCAGACCTTCTCGAGCGTCGCGGCGAAGTTCGCCAGCTCCTTGTTGTCGTCCAGCTTGGCCCGGTGGGCGAGGCCGCGGGTCCAGGCGAAGATCGAGGCGATCGGGTTGGTCGAGGTCTCCTCGCCGCGCTGGTGCTGGCGGTAGTGGCGGGTGACGGTGCCGTGGGCGGCTTCCGCCTCCACCGTCTGCCCGTCCGGGGTCATCAGCACGGAGGTCATCAGGCCGAGCGAGCCGAAGCCCTGCGCGACGATGTCCGACTGCACGTCGCCGTCGTAGTTCTTGCAGGCCCAGACATAGCCGCCGGACCACTTCAGCGCGGCCGCGACCATGTCGTCGATCAGGCGGTGCTCGTACCAGATCTTCTTGGCCTCGAACGCCGACTTGAACTCGGCGTCGTAGATCTCCTGGAAGAGGTCCTTGAAGCGCCCGTCATAGGCCTTGAGGATGGTGTTCTTGGTCGACAGGTAGCACGGCACGCCGCGCTGCAGGGCGTAGTTCATCGAGGCGCGGGCGAAGTCGCGGATCGAATCGTCGAGGTTGTACATCGCCATGGCGACGCCCGACGACGGCGCGTCGAACACTTCGTGCTCGATGGTGGTGCCGTCCTCGCCGACGAACTTGACCGTCAGCTTGCCCTTGCCGGGGAACTTGAAGTCGGTGGCGCGGTACTGGTCGCCGAAGGCGTGACGGCCGACGATGATCGGCTGGGTCCAGCCCGGCACCAGGCGCGGGACGTTCTCCATGATGATCGGCTCGCGGAAGATCACGCCGCCGAGGATGTTGCGGATCGTGCCGTTCGGCGAGCGCCACATCTTCTTGAGACCGAACTCCTCGACGCGGGCCTCGTCCGGAGTGATCGTCGCGCACTTCACGCCGACGCCGTACTTCTTGATGGCGTTGGCGGCATCGACGGTGATCTGGTCGTCCGTCTCGTCGCGCTTCTCGATCGAGAGGTCGTAGTACTTCAGGTCGATGTCGAGATAGGGATGGATCAGCTTGTCCTTGATGAACTGCCAGATGATCCTGGTCATCTCGTCGCCGTCGAGTTCGACGACCGGATTGACAACCTTAATCTTCGCCATGTGCAGATGACCTCGCGTCTTGGGTGGCTTGCGCGTGTGATGCGCCGATACGTCCGGCCCTGCCGGGCGCCTGCCGTTGCCGGTTGGCGCCGCCGGACGCAGAGGCCGCGCGGCCCCTATAGCAAAGGGCCGGCCAAACGGAAAGCCAGCCATTCGTCAATCATGCGTCCGGGGCCGGAAACCATAACGGCGGATGCAACTCTCGACCGCTTGCGAGAAGTGCCTATTCGTCGCATACCTCCTTGTCAAAGATTCGGAGGGTGACGGTGCAGGTGGACCGGATGCAGGGACCGAGGCGAGGCTGGTGTGCTGCCGGCCGAAAGGGTCTGTGCCGTGTCGTCGCGGCGCTCGCGCTTCTTGTCGGCCTGGCCCTTTTGTCCGGCGGCGGCGCGCGGGCCGACGACAGGACCGTGCTGGTGGTCAGCGGCGCGATCGAGGGCGAGACCCCGGTCAGCTTCACCCGGGCCGATCTCGTGGCGCTGGGCATGACGTCGATCACCACCGAGACGCCGTGGATGGCGGATGAGGTCCTGTTCGAGGGGCCGCTGCTGCGCGACCTGCTGGAGCGGGTGGGCGCCAAGGGCGACCGGATCGAGGCGGTGGCCCTCAACAACTACCGGGTCGAGATCCCGATTTCCGATGCGGCCGGCTACGACGTGATTCTGGCCATGCGCGTCGGGGGCAAGGACATGAGCATTCGCGACCGTGGGCCGCTCTGGCTGATCTACCCCTGGTCGGGCCATGAGGAGTTGCGCCAGGAACTCTACTATTCCCGTGCGATCTGGCAGATCCGCGAGATCATAGTAGTGGATTCACGATCCCGATAGTTCTGGTTGAAATCGGCCTTTCCTCGCTTCTTTCCCGGCTGTAAGCTTCTCGACCGGGCCTGCGTTGTGCGCGGGCGGACGGAGACGGGAGCGAAACGGCGGCCATGGACCTCAGCACAAGATGGGTGCGGACGCTTTATGTGTTCCTGATGATCGGCGTCGCCATCATCAGCGCGTCGCTCTTCTTCGTCGTGTCCACTCTCAATCGCCAGAACAGCGAAGACCGCTCCGAATACCGCCAGAGCCTTATCTGGTACACGGCCCAGCTCGGGGTCGAGTATCAGGACCTGATGCACGCGCTCAACACGATGATCGTGCATGACGGGCGTCCGCAGGACAGCCAGGACGTGACGGCGCGCTTCGACATCCTGTGGAGCCGCGCCATGCGGCTGGACGAGGGCGAGGCGGGCCACGAACTGGTGCGGGTCAACGGCTCCGTGCCGCTGATGGGCGAACTGGAGGCGGTGCTGCGGGCGGCCGATCCTCTGATGCCGGCGATCGCCGGCGGCGATGTCCTGGCCGCGCGCAAGCTGCGCAGCGACTTCGTCGGCCTGCAGGCGACCATCGATTCCTTCCGCTCGGCGGTCTACCGGCTGCAGCTCGATGCGGCCTCGCGCCAGCGCGCGGCGCTGCAGCGCACGGTGAACCTGGTGCTGGCGCTGATCGTCGGCCTTCTGGTGGCGGGCGTTTCCATGGGGCTGCTGCTGCTGCGCGACCGCAGCCGGCTGATGCGCCTCCAGGCCCAGCTGGAGCGGCGGGTGGCGGAGCGCACCAGCGAGCTGGCAAAGGCCAACGCCGACCTGCTGGCGGCCAACGAGCGGCTGACCCAGTTCAACAATCTCGCCTCGCACGATCTCAAGGAGCCGGTGCGCAAGATCACCGTGTTCAGCGACCTGTTGCTGGAGGGCGTCGCCAACAAGGACCGCGAGACCATCGACTACGCGGCCAATGTGATGAAGGCCTCTGCCGGGCGGGCGAAGACGCTGATCTCCAACCTGCTGAACTATTCGGCCGCGTCCGACCGGGAGCTTTCGCGCGAGGCGGTGCCGCTGGCGCATCTGGTCGAGCGCGTGCGCGACAGCCTGTCGGAGCTGATCCGCGAGAATGGTGCCGAGGTGGTGCTGCGCGATGCCGACGCGGTTCTGTCCGGAGATGCGGTGTTCCTCGAGCAGCTGTTCCAGAACCTGATCGGCAACGCCATCAAGTTCCGCCATCCCGACCGTGCGCCGGTCGTGGAGGTCACGGCCGAGCGGCTCGGCAACGGCGCGACCGCCGGCGTCGTCATCCGCGACAACGGCATCGGCTTCGACATGCAGCACAAGGCGCAGGTGTTCGAGCCCTTCCGCCGGCTGCATTCGCGCGACCGCTATGCCGGCACCGGCATGGGCCTCGCCATCTGTCAGGCGATTGCCCGCCGCCACGGCTGGGACATCGATGCGGTGAGCGAGCCGGGCCGTGGCTCGGAATTCCGCATCGACTTCATGCCCGGCGTGGCGCGCTTGCCGAACATGGTCGAGGCCGCCGAATAACCGCTATTGGCGGCGCATCGGCGACCCCGGGAAATCTCATCCTGTCTCGTCAGTCTCGTTCTGTCCTCTCCCGTCTCAGGAGGAGAGGCGCTTGCCGATGGTGCGTGCGGCGAGCGCAATCGCGATGAAGCTCCAGCCGTTGATCAGCACCGAGACGCCGGCGAGCAGGCCGAGCACCCAGACGGCGGAGGAGGGGAATTCGAACCAGATGCACAGGCCGGCGAGCGCCGAGACGATGCCGGCGAACAGCACCCAGCCCCAGCCGTCATGCGGGCGGATCTTCATCGCCAGCAGGATCTGGGCGATGCCCTGCGCCAGCAGAATCGCGGCGACGACCAGCGTCAGCGCGGCCGCGCCCACCACCGGATTGAAATAGACGGCGATGCCGCCGGCCAGCGCGATTGCGCCGGTCGCGATGTTCCAGACGAAGCCGCCCCAGCCTGGAACGGAGAAGGCGTGCCAGATCTGCACCGCGCCGCCGATGGCGAAGACGATGGCGATGACCAGCGTCACGGCGATGGAACTGGCGAGCGGCAGCGCGATCATCAGCATGCCGCCGATGACCAGGACGATCCCGAGGGCGAGGAACCAGCCCCACTTCTGGCGGACGGCTTCGGTGACGGGGAGGGAGGGAACGTCGGTCATCGCGGGATCCTGTCGTCGGATGGCGTGGGAAGGGGCAAGGCGCGGGCCCTGCCGTCGGCGGAGCGCGGGAAATCCGGTTCGGGCGGGCGGGTGCCTGTCCGGTCGGCCCGGAGGGATTTCAACTCCCGATATGTGAAGCTATCGCAACCGGCAGGGGGCTTCGACGGAATTTTTGCGCCTTCCGGTGCGCCCGGCCCGGCTGGCGCTGGAAAAGCCGGCCGATCTGGGATATCTCGCGCGCCATGACACGCAACGCCACCATCGACCCGGCGGCCAGGGTCCGCGACCTGCCCCCGCCCTGCATCATCCTGTGCGAGCCGCAGCTCGGCGAGAACATCGGCACGGCGGCCCGCGCCATGGCCAATTTCGGCCTGCGCGACCTGCGCCTGGTCAATCCGCGCGACGGGTGGCCGAGCGAGAAGGCACGGGCGGCGGCGAGCCGCGCCGACCATGTGATCGAGGCCGTGCAGGTGTTCGATAGCGTCGAGGCGGCGATTGCCGATCTCGGCTTCGTCTTCGCCACCACGGCGCGCTCGCGCGAGATCGCCAAGCCCGTGCGCGGGCCCGACGAGGCGGCGGTGACGACGACCCGGCTCGGCGCCAGCGGCACCCGCACCGGTTATCTCTTCGGCCGCGAGCGCTGGGGCCTCAACAATGACGAGGTGGCGCTCGCCGACGAGATCGTCACCCTGCCGGTCGATCCCGACTTCGCCTCGCTCAACATCGCGCAGGCCGTCCTGGTCTGCGCCTACGAGTGGCGGCTGAAGGCGAATGACGGGGCGCTGCCCTTCCGTCTCGATGAGGAGCAGAACCCGCCGGCCAGCAAGGAAGACCTCGTGCGCCTGTTCGAGCACCTGGAAGGGGCGCTCGATGCGGTGAACTTCTTCCGCCCGGTGGAGAAGCGCCCGTCGACGGTCCGCAACCTGCGCAACATCCTTCAAAAAGCCTCACTCACCGATCAGGAAGTGAAGACCCTGCGCGGGGTGGTGGCGGCGCTCGAAGGCCGCTCGACCCGCCCGCGGGGCTGACTGGGCTGACGGAGCGGGCAAACTGGCCCGTCCGTCTCCCGATCCGGGGGAAGGCATGGCGGAACCGGCTCCGGTCCTCGTTTTCGACAGCGGCATCGGCGGCATCACGGTCGCCCGCGAGATCCGGCGGCTGATGCCGGGCCTGCCGTTGGTCTATGCAGCGGACGATGCCGGCTTTCCCTATGGCGCCTGGCAGGCGGAGGCGCTCACCCGCCACTGCACCGACGTGGTGGTTCGGCTTGCCGGCGAGTTGCGCCCCTCCGCCGTGGTCATTGCGTGCAACACCGCCTCGACGCTGGTCCTGCCGCCCCTGCGGGCTGCTCTCGACATTCCGGTCGTCGGCACCGTGCCGGCGATCAAGCCGGCGGCCGAGCGCACGCGCTCGGGTCTCGTCAGCGTGCTTGCAACGCCCGGCACGGTCACGCGCGACTACACGTTCGACTTGATCCGCCGATTCGCGCCGGAGGTCGCCATCACGCTGGTCGGCGCACGGCAGCTTGCCGGCCTTGCCGAGGAGGCCTTGCTGCACGGGCATCTCGATCCGGCGGTGCTGGCGGCCGAGATTGCCCCCTGTTTCGTGGAAAAGAACGGCCGGCGCACCGATGTCGTGGTGCTCGCCTGCACGCATTTCCCGCTGCTGGCACCGCACATGGCGCAGATCGCGCCCTGGCCGGTGGCCTGGCTCGATCCGGCGCCGGCCATCGCCCGGCGGCTGCGCGACGTGCTCCTTGCCAGCGGCACGGCGACCGGCGAGGGGAGCGCTGCCGCGCCGGCACGGGCGCTCGCCACCACGGGCCGCGACCTGTCCGCGGTGCTGGAGCTGCTTTCGGCGGAAACGCTGGCGATTTCCGGCGCAGAGGCGGCATCAAGCGTTTGACTCGATGCCGGCTTTGGAGTAGGCATCCTCTCGCTTTGCGGGCCCTGTCGGCCCGCTTTGCATTTCACGCTACCGTGGAACCTCGCGCCGGCGCTGTTGGCCGGGGGTCCTGTCGCCTGATCCTCCAGTTGTGGAGGATGAGGAGAGGAGGTCGCGTTTCCTTGCAAGACTGCAAACACAACGAGGGAACCGCGCATGTCGAAGCGCCATGGTGTAAAGTACAAGATTGACCGCCGGATGGGCGAGAACATCTGGGGTCGTCCGAAGTCTCCGGCCAACCGCCGCGAGTACGGCCCGGGCCAGCACGGCCAGCGCCGCAAGGGCAAGCTCTCCGACTTCGGCGTGCAGCTGCGCGCCAAGCAGAAGCTCAAGGGCTACTACGGCAACATCTCCGAGAAGCAGTTCCACAAGATCTACGTGGAAGCCTCGCGGATGAAGGGCGACACTTCGGAGAACCTGATCGGCCTGCTCGAGCGCCGTCTCGACGCGGTGATCTACCGCGCGAAGTTCGTCCCGACCGTCTTCGCTGCCCGCCAGTTCATCAACCACGGTCACGTCAAGGTCAACGGCCGCCGCGTCAACATCGCGAGCTACCGTTGCAACCCGGGCGACCTGATCGAGGTTCGCGAGAAGTCGCGTCAGCTCGTCACCGTGCTCGAGTCGGTCCAGCTGGCCGAGCGCGACGTGCCGGACTACGTCACCGCCGACCACAGCAAGATGACCGCGACCTTCTCGCGCGTCCCGACGCTGAGCGACGTGCCGTACCCGGTTCAGATGGAGCCGAACCTCATCGTCGAGTTCTACTCGCGTTGATTTTTTGACAAGGACCGCCAGGCCTTTCAGGGGCGCGCCATCGGCGCGCCCCTTTTTCGTTGCCGCGCCGCGGCGTGTCCCGTCCGTCCTCTGCCCGCCCGGCCGCTTTCGGCTTTTCATATTCGCCCACTCGAATATGATGGCGGGAAAATGGGAGGACGCGCCGTGAGCTTTTCAAGACGTGCATTTCTGGGCGGCGGACTGGCCGCGCCCGCAACGCTTCGCACCGGACTGACGCTGACCGGCGCCGGGCTGGCCGTTCCAATGGCCGCCACACGCGCCCGGGCGGAGCCGAAGTCGCATTCCTTCCAGCTCGGCGACAGCGAGATCATCGTGCTCAGCGACGGCGGGCTGTCGCTGCCGGCCTCCACGCTCGCCTCCAACGTCCCGGAGACCGAGCGCGCCGCCTTCCTGCAGGCGAATGGCGATGATCCGAACACAAGGGCCAGCGCGCTCAACATCACGCTGATCCGCAAGGGCGATGCCCTGGTGCTGGTCGATACGGGTGCGGGCATGAACTTCTTCGAGACTGCGGGCCAGCTCGCGGACAGTTTCGAGGAGGCGGGCATCGACCGCGAGGCGGTGACGCATGTGGTGCTGACCCATGCCCATCCCGATCACGTCTGGGGCATCATCGACGATTTCGACGAGACCGAGCGCTTCCCCAATGCCGCCTATCTGATCGGCGCGGCGGAATGGGACTTCTGGATGGATCCGGACTTCATTTCCGGCAATCCGGAGGTGCTGCACTCGTTCGCGCTCGGCGCGCAGCGCAATCTCGGCGCGGTGGCGGAGAAGACCGAGCGCGTCGGTGCGGACCATGCGGTCGTGCCGGGCGTGACGATGATCGCGACGCCGGGCCACACGCCCGGCCACATGTCCGTGCTGGTGGAGGACGGCGGCCAGCAGCTTCTGGTGCTGGGCGATGCCCTGACGCATCCGGCGGTGTCCTTTGCGCGGCCGGACTGGCAGCCGAGCACCGACCAGCTGCCGGAGGTTGCGGCGGCGACGCGCAAGCAGCTGCTCGACCGTGCCGCGACCGACGAGCTGTTGCTCATCGGCTATCACCTGCCGTGGCCGGGCGTCGGCCGGGCGGAGGCCAAGGACGGCGCCTGGCGCTACGTTCCAGCCTCCTGAGGCGGACGGCCGGAGCGGTGCACTGCTCTGGCCTGTGATCTTTCTGCCGCGAACAGAAATAAAACCGGGTGATTGCTGCCGAAAACGACGGCAATCGCACCGGCTCTCGCGCTTGTTGGTTTTTCCGATGCCCAGTGGGTGCTAAGGGCCGTGAACCGCCAGCGCGAATGTTCCTGGAACGCCCATGAAGATCAGCACCATCACCAACCTGGCCTATGCGGTGACGCTCCTGCTCACCGCCCTGTCCGGCATCGCCTTCATCGCCTCCGACCGCATGGCTGCGGCCGAGCGGCGCTCGGTAGAGGTGCATCTGGCGCTGACCGATCTCGGCGAGCAGCTGGAGATCGATGCCGAGCTGCGCACCGACGAGGCGCGGCTCTATGTGATGCGGGGCGATCCGGCGCATCTGGCGGTCTTCGAGCGGGTGAACGAAGAGGAGCACCGGCTGGAGGATCTGGCGCGCCGGGCGGGTGACCTCGGGGCGAGCGGCGAGGAGCTGGAGCTGCTGAAGCGGATCACCGGCACCATCGACCGGCTGGAGGAGATCGAGACAACCGCCGTCGAGACCTACCGCGCGGGCAATGTTCAGGCGGCGCGCGATGCCCTGTTCGGCGACGAGCATTACGGCCAGCATGTGCGGCTTGTCGGCGATGTCGAGCGCTTCCGCACCATGGTCGACCGGCGGACCGGTCTGGAGCTGCAAGAGGCGCAGATCTGGGCCGACTGGCTCGGCCTGATCGCCCGCGTCCTTCTCGCGCTGACGGCCGTGGTGTTCCTCGCCGTGCTCTATTTCGTGCTGCGCCGCCGCGTCTCCGTGCCGCTCACCCAGATGACCGGCATCGTCAAGCGGCTGGCGACCCAGGACTTCGCAGTCGAGGTGCCGCATGACGGGCGCAGCGACGAGATCGGCGAACTGACTGCGGCGATCCGCATCTTCCGGGAAAACGGGCTGGAGCGCGAGCGGCTGGATGCCGAGCGCCGCCGCGACCTGAAGATGAAGGACCTGATCCTGCAGATGATGCACAGGATGCAGGCCTGCCAGAAGGTGCCGGAGATCGCCGAGGTGGTCGGGCGCTTCTCGCCGCAGATCTTTCCCGAGCTCGGTGGCGCGCTGTTCGTGCGCAATGAGGCGAACACGCTGGTGACCCGCGTCGGTGCCTGGAAGCTGCCGGAGGAGATGGCCGCGAGCTTCGATCCCGAAGAGTGCTGGGGTCTCAGGCGCGGCCAGCCACATCACAGCACCAGCAAGCGGGACGACGTCGACTGCCAACATCTGGCGGAAGCCTCGGACTCGGTCCTGTGCATCCCGCTCAGCGCCCATGGCGACACGCTCGGCCTGCTGTCCTTCGCGGACGTGTCGGGCAACCCGGCGACGATCCGCGAATACAAGGCCTATCTCGGCATGATCGGCGAGAATGTCGCGCTCGCGGTCGCCAACCTGCAGCTGCGCGAGCGGCTGACGCGGCTCGCCGTGCGCGATCCGCTGACCGGCCTGCTCAATCGCCGGTCCCTCGACGAGGCGCTGGCGACCTGGGCAGGCGACGACGCTGAGGGGGAGCCCGAGCCGGAGCTGACCTGCTTCGTCATCGATATCGACCACTTCAAGCGGTTCAACGACGAGTTCGGCCACGATGCGGGCGACACGGTGCTGCAGACCGTCGCCGGCATTCTCAGCGAGATCGTCGGCGAGCGCGGCGTCTGCTACCGCTTCGGCGGCGAGGAATTCGCGGTGCTGCTGCCGCAGGTCTCCCTGCAGGAGGGCCACCGCATTGCCGAACTCATCCGCACGCGCACGGCAACGTTGACGCTGTCCCATGCCGGGCGGATCCTCGGCACGGTCACCGTCTCCATCGGCATCGCCGACAATCGCGAGGGCCGGACCGTCCGGACCGTGCGCGGCCGGGCCGACGCTGCGCTGTTTGAGGCCAAGGCCTCGGGCCGCAACCGGACCGTCAGCGATGGCGAGATGCCGCAGCCGCACGGCAAGGCGTGAGGCGGAGCGGAAGACGGTACGCGGCTTTCCGCTTGGCGCGGAGGACGCAAGGCGCTATTCCAGCGGGATCATCGACACCTTTGTGACAGCCAGCCGGGGCGCTCGCGAGCCATGAACGACCTTGCCGACAGTGTGGAGAGCGACGTCCCCGCGCTCTATCGCAACGCGCCGTCCTCGGTCGGCTTCAAGAAGCTGCGCAAGCGGCTGCTGCGCGAGACGCGCGAGACCATCGCTCGCCACGCCATGGTGGAAGCGAGCGGCGAGCGGCCGCGCTGGCTCGTCTGCCTGTCGGGCGGCAAGGACAGCTATACGCTGCTGGCCGTCCTGCTGGAGCTGCAGTGGCGCGGACTGCTGCCGGTGGACCTGCTCGCCTGCAATCTCGACCAGGGCCAGCCGGGCTTCCCCTCGCACATCCTGCCCCAATTCCTGAGCGAAAACGGCATCCCGCACCGGATCGTGCGGCAGGACACCTATTCCATCGTCACCTCGAAGATCCCGGAAGGGCGCACCTATTGTTCGCTCTGCTCGCGGCTGCGCCGGGGCCTGCTCTACCGCACGGCGCGGGAGGAGGGGTGCCAGGCGGTGGTGCTGGGCCATCACCGCGAGGATGCGCTGGAAACCCTGTTCATGAACCTCTTCCATGGCGGGCGGCTGTCGTCCATGCCGGCGAAGCTGGTCAACGACGAGGGCGACCTGATGGTCCTGCGGCCGCTGATCGCCTGCGCCGAGGACGACATCGCGCGCTTTGCCCGGGCGATGGAGTTCCCGATCATCCCGTGCGACCTGTGCGGCAGCCAGGACGGGCTGCAGCGTGCCGAGGTCAAGCGCATGCTTCAGGGCTGGGAGCAGGAGAGCCCCGGCCGCCTTGCCACCATGGCCAAGGCGCTGACGCAGGTTCGTCCCTCGCATCTGCATGACATCCAGCTGTTCGATTTTGCCGGTATACGTCCGGGCGCCGCCGATGCGGCAGCGCCGGGCGGCGAGGCGGAGGAGCCTTGCGCTGCCGGCCTTGCCATGACGCGGACGCTGTTCGCCGCCGAATAACCGACCCTTCCAGACCGCTGCCTGCGCCGGGAGGACCGCCTCCCGGCCGCGGCATCCCTTTGCGTCCGCCGCGACGCCACACGACACGACCCGGAACCGACCATGACCAGCCTTCGCCCCTGCGGCATCGACTTCGGCACCTCCAACTCCACCGCCTCGCTGCTCCAGGGGGACGGCACGGCGCGGCTGCTGCCGCTGGAGGGGGACAGCGTCGTGCTGCCGAGCACGATCTTCTTCTCCTTCGAGGATGCGCATGTGCGCTTCGGGCGCGATGCGGTCTCCACCTATGTGGAAGGCATCGAGGGACGCCTGATGCGGGCGCTGAAAAGCGTGCTCGGTTCCAGCACCATGTCCGAGAAGACGACGATCCGGGCGCAGCGCTGGACCTTCGGCGAGATCATCGGTCTCTACCTGGCGCAGGTGAAGCACCGGGCCGAGCAGGCCGCCGGCCATGCCTTCGAGGAGGTGGTGCTCGGCCGTCCCGTGCGCTTCGTCGACGAGAACGACGAGGCCGACAAGCGGGCCGAGGCGGAGCTGGAGGCGATTGCCCGCAAGGTCGGGTTTACCTCCGTCGCCTTCCAGTTCGAGCCGATCGCGGCGGCGCTCGACTACGAGCGCGCGGTGACGCGCGAGGAGCTGGCGGTGATCGTGGACCTTGGCGGCGGCACGTCGGATTTCGCGGTGGTGCGCGTGTCGCCGGAGCGGCGGACGAAGACCGACCGGCGCGAGGACATTCTCGCCAGCACCGGCATTCACATCGGCGGCACGGATTTCGACCGGCTGCTCAGCCTGTCCCGGGTGATGCCGGAACTCGGCTACCGTAGTCCCTCGCGCGACCCGCGCCGCGACCTGCCGAACTGGGCCTATTTCGAGCTCGCGACCTGGCACCGGATCAACTTCCTCTACGCCCCGCAGATCGACACGCGGCTGAAGGACCTGCGGCAGGACGCGGCCCGGCCGGAGCTGGTCGACCGGCTGATGTCGGTGGTGTCGGAGCGGCAGGGCCATGCGCTGGCCGGGGCGGTGGAGGCGGCGAAGATCGCGCTGTCGCACGAGGAGCTTTACCGCCTTGCGTTTCCGCTGCGCGGCGGTGCGCTCGAGGTCGACGTGTCGCGGGACGATCTGATCGAGGCGATCAGCCAGGCGGTCGCAGGCGTGGAAGGGGCATTGTCGGGCTGCTTGGCACAGGCGGGCGTTGCGGCCGAGGACATCTCGTCGGTGTTCCTGACCGGCGGCTCGGCGTCGGTGCCCTTCGTGCGGGAGCGGCTGACCGGCCTGCTGCCGGGCGCAAGGGTGGTGCAGGGCGACGTGTTCGGCAGCGTCGGGGCGGGGCTCGCCCTCGACGCTGCGCGCAAGTACGGATCGGGCTGAGCTGCGGGGAAGCGGCTACGATCCGTTGCTGGCCATGGTCAGTCCGCGGTCGTAACCAGCGGGCTGGTTGCGGACGAGGATGACGAGGGCGGCGGAGGCTTCCTGCGCGCCCTGCTGGGCGAGGCCGCCATGGGCACGGCAGGTGTCGGCGTCGCTGAGGCCGCTGGCGGAGGGCGCGAAGACGGTAAGGTTCACGCAGGCGATGCGGCGAAGCCCTGCATCCGATTCCTGCGCCATGGTCGCAAGACCGAGGCCCAGGCTGAGGGCGATACCGGCAACGGCAAGCTTTGCGATCCGCATCTGTCGTTCCTTTCGGTGACGGGAACCCCTGTACAACCGAGGACTAGCACCCTTTCGCTGATCCTAGCCTGAAATGCGTGTTCATCCTGTATTCATCGTGAGTGATTCGGCAAAATTTGCCTAGTCGACAAATTTCGCAAAAAGAAAGGGCGGATCGACTTCGATCCGCCCTTTATTAACTATTTATTAACCTGTTTGATCAGGCCGACTGGCGCGTCGGGATGCCCTTCTCGGCAAAGTGCGACTGCAGTTCCTGGTTCTGGAACATCTCGCGCACGATGTCGCAGCCGCCGACGAACTCGCCCTTCACGTAGAGCTGGGGAATGGTCGGCCACTGGGAGAATTCCTTGATCCCCTGGCGCAGCTCGTCGTCCTCGAGCACGTTGATGCCCTTGTAGGGCACGCCGACGTAATCGAGGATCTGCACCACCTGACCGGAGAACCCGCACTGCGGGAAGGTCGGGGTGCCCTTCATGAACAGCACGACGTCGTTGGTGTCGACTTCGTTCTTGATCCACTGCTGAATGCTCATGTCACTGTCCTTTCGTTCTGCCGGGTCAAGGTCCGGCGACCGTGGATTGCCCGGTGCCCCGGCCGGGGGTCACTCGGGAGCGCTGGTCTGCAGGGCGAGCGCGTGCAGCTCCCCGCCCATGTTGCCCTTGAGCGCCTGGTAGACCATCTGGTGCTGCTGCACCCGCGTCTTGCCCTGGAATGCCGAGGAGATCACCACCGCGGCGTAATGGTCGCCGTCGCCGGCGAGATCGCGGATTTCCACCTGCGCATCGGGCAAGGCTTCCTTGATGAGAGCCTCGATCTCGCGCGCCTGCATTGCCATGCGTTCCGTCCTTCCCTCTCCGGGGCGGCCCGTGCCGGCGGCCTGCCCCGATGCCCTGAAATTCGTCGGGGCGGGCGCTCAGGCGCCCGCCATGTAGTGCGGGAACCAAGTCTCGTGGGTCTCGCGCAGCTTTGCAACGGATATGGTGAGGATGTCCTCAACCGTCAAATCGCAGCCCGCGACCCGGCCGATCTCGACGATCTCCAGACCTTCATCCAGCGCGTCCTCCAGAACGGAAGCCGCTTCCTCGGCGCTGACGGTCAGCACGTAGCGGCCCTGGTCCTCGCCGAACAGCGCGGCATGGGCCGGAGCGGGCACCTTCACCCGTGCGCCCTTGGCCCCCGCCATCGCCATCTCGGCCAGCGCCACGGCAAGGCCGCCGGAGGAGATGTCGTGGACGGCGGTGACGCGGCCCGAGCGGATCAGCTCGCGCACGAAGTCGCCGCGGCGGCGCTCGGCGGCCAGGTCCACCGGGGGCGGCGCACCTTCCTCTCGGCCCAGGATATCGCGCAGATAGGCGCTCTGGCCGAGATGCGTGCCATGGCCGCCGATCACCGCGATCACGTCGCCTTCGCTCGCGAAAGCTGCGGCCGCGCGGCGGGACAGGTCCGGCAGCAGGCCGACGCCGCCGATGGCCGGGGTCGGCAGGATGCCCTCGCCGCTGGTCTCGTTGTAGAGCGAGACGTTGCCCGAGACGATGGGGAAGTCGAGCTCGCGGCAGGCTTCGCCGATGCCCTTGATGGCCCCGACCAGCTGACCCATGATCTCGGGCCGCTCCGGATTGCCGAAGTTCAGGTTGTCGGTCGCGGCCAGCGGCTCGGCGCCGACGGCCGTCAGGTTGCGCCAGCACTCGGCGATGGCCTGCTTGCCGCCCTCGAAGGGATCCGCCTCCACGTAGCGCGGGGTCACGTCGACGGTGAAGGCCAGCGCCTTGCCCTCGGTGCCGACGCGGATGATGCCGGCATCGCCCCCCGGAGAAGCAAGCGTGTTGCCCTGCACCAGGGTGTCGTACTGCTCGTAGACCCAGCGGCGCGAGGCGCCGTTGGCATTGCCGACGAGCGTCAGGAGGGCGGCGGCATAGTCGTCCGGCTCGGCAATGGCGCTGGCGGCCAGTACCTCGCGCTTGGGGCTTTCCACCCACGGACGGTCGTATTCCGGCGCCTCGTCGCCCAGCTCCTTGATCGGCAGGTCGGCGACGGTCTCGCCCTGGTGGTTGACGATGAAGCGCAGCGTGTCGGTGGTGACGCCGACGATGGCGAAGTCCAGCCCCCACTTGCGGAAGATGGCCTTGGCCTCGTCTTCCTTCTCGGGCTTGAGAACCATGAGCATGCGCTCCTGGCTCTCCGACAGCATCATCTCGTAGGCGGTCATGCGCTCCTCGCGCACCGGCACCGCGTCGAGATCGAGCGTGATGCCGAGATTGCCCTTGGCGCCCATTTCCACGGCCGAGCAGGTCAGGCCGGCCGCGCCCATGTCCTGGATCGCGACGACCGCGCCGGTCGACATCAGTTCCAGGCAGGCTTCCAGCAGGCACTTCTCGGTGAAGGGATCGCCGACCTGCACGGTCGGGCGCTTCTCCTCGATGGTCTCGTCGAACTCGGCAGAGGCCATGGTGGCGCCGCCGACGCCGTCGCGGCCCGTCTTGGCGCCGAGATAGACGACCGGCAGGCCGACGCCCTCGGCCTTGGACAGGAAGATGCCGTCCGCGCGGGCGATGCCGGCGGCGAAGGCGTTGACCAGGCAGTTGCCGTTGTAGCGCGCATGGAACTCAACCTCGCCGCCGACCGTTGGGACGCCGAAGGAGTTGCCGTAGCCGCCGACACCCGCGACGACACCGGAGACGAGGTGCTTCGTGCGGGCATGCTCAGGCGCGCCGAAGCGCAGCGCGTTCATCGCCGCCACGGGCCGCGCGCCCATGGTGAAGACGTCGCGCAGGATGCCGCCGACGCCGGTCGCAGCGCCCTGGTAGGGCTCGATGTAGGAGGGGTGGTTATGGCTTTCCATCTTGAAGACCACGACCTCGCCGTCGCCGATGTCGACCACGCCGGCATTCTCGCCCGGGCCCTGGATGACGCGGGGTCCGGTGGTCGGCAGGGTCTTGAGCCACTTTTTCGACGACTTGTAGGAACAGTGCTCGTTCCACATGGCCGAGAAGATGCCGAGCTCGGTGAAGGTCGGCTCCCGCCCGATCAGCGCCAGAATGCGATCGTACTCGTCCGGCTTGAGGCCGTGGGCCTCGACGAGCTCGGGAGTGATGGCGATGTCGTTGGGGATCATGGGGGGCCTGCAACCTCGAAAGCGGAAGATGCCGCCCGTTTAGCAAACCGGAGGGACAAAGGGAATTGTAGACATGCCCTTTGCGCGCTCCCATCTATCCACAAGGCCGCTTTATGCTCCCCATCGTCGGTCATCCGCTTCCTTCCGCCGCATCTCCCGCCTCGGCCACAACAGAACGGAACACCTGCATGCGTCGTCTTCTGCTGATCCTGAACGGCAAGTCTTCCCAGCGCGAGGATGTGCGCGAGGCCGTCGAGCGGCTGCGCGAAGAGGGACACGAGGTCCGGGTCAGGGTGACCTATGACGGGGACGATGCGACGGAATTCGCGCAGGAGGCCGTGCGGCGCGAGCCCGGCGAGCGGCCGCAGGTGATCGTCGCCGGCGGCGGCGACGGCACGGTCAACCAGGTGGTGGCGGCGGCGCTGGAGGCCGATCCCGCCACCGATTGCGCCTTCGGCGTGTTGCCGCTGGGCACGGCCAACGACTTCGCCACCGGCCTCGGCCTGCCGGTCGACGATCTGGTCGCCGCGCTGAAGCTGTGCGCCACCGGGACGCCGCGCCCCATCGATGTCGGCCGCATCAACGGGCGGGTCTTCGTCAACGTGGCGAGCGGCGGCTCGGTCACCCGCATCACCCGCGAGACCGACCCGCGCGCCAAGCGCCTGCTCGGTGGCGCTGCCTATCTCATCGCCGGCGCCAGCCGGCTCGGCGAGCTGTCGCCGATGCGTGCCGCCTTCACCGCCGACGGGTTCTCCTGGGAAGGCGATTCATCGCCATGGCCATCGGCAACGGCCGGCTGGCCGGCGGCGGTGTGCCGCTTTGCGCCGATGCGCGTATCGACGACGGCCGCCTCGACCTGACGCTGTTTCCCCAGCCCGAGGCGGAGCATCTGATGACGCTGCTGTCCGGCCTGCTGCGCGAGGCGGACAGTCAGTTCGACGGCTATGCCCGCAAGGCGAGCTTCACCCGGCTGACCATCGAGGCGGAGGAGGAGATCGCGATCAATCTCGACGGCGAGCCGATGTCGTCCAACCGGCTCGACGTTGCCGTCGAGCCGGGAGCCTTGCGCTTCATCACCGGGCAGTAACGCCCGGCAGCAAGATCTTGCGTCAGACCGCGCCGGTGTATTCGCCGCGCGCCGGATAGTCGTTCTTGCGCACGAAATCGAGAGCGCCGACCATCTCCTGGAAATGCGGGCGCACGAAAGGCATCGTCTGCACAGAGGCGAAGTAGAGCGTGCCGTCGGTCCGCACCAGAAACACGCCCGGCTCGGAGAAGAGCTCCGGCTCCTCGATGCCGATGGAGGTCGTGCCGCGCCCGCTCGACACGAACAGACCCCAGTCGCGGGCGACCTGCAGCGGCAGGCCGTAGCCGATGCGCAGGGCCTGCGCCCCGATCTTCTCCGCCATCGCTTCTGCCCGCTCCCTGTCGTCGGACGACAGGGCCAGCGTCGTCACGCCGCGCTCGGCGAACGCCGGCGTCAGGCGCTCCAGCTCCTTCAGGTAGGTGGCGCAGATCGGGCAGTGCAGGCCGCGATAGAAGACGACGAGCGTCGCGAAGTCCGGGGTCTCGGCGGTGAGGTCGAAGCGGCCGTGGGAGAGCGTCTCCAGCGCGAGCGCGGGAACCTGCTGGCGGGGAATCAGGGACATGGGCGTCCTTTCGGAACTTTGCTTGGCGGGCGGTCGTCGCCGGCCATCCTTGTTGGCCTGTGCAAGATAATGTATGAACGGAAAAGTTCAGTCCTCTTTTCATGATCGAGAGTTCAATGAACGATGCCAGCATGCCGCAAGGGCGCGTCGACAGGCTGTCGGCGCTGATCGACCGGTTCCGCATTTCCGCCTGTGTGCTGGGCAGTGCCTTGCCGCCGGGCGAGCCGGCGCATCTGCTGCTGACGGGGGACGAGACCCTCGACGAGAACGAACCGCTGGTGCTGCGGCGGCTGGTGTTTCGTGTCGACGGCACGCGCGAGGGCTGCCGGCTGCAGGGGCGCCTGGCGGTCGCCGCGCGGGTCGATCTCGGCGGACCGGGTTCGCCGCTTGCGACCGCGCTGCCGGAGGAGGTCTGCATCGATCTCGCCGAGGCGCCTGCACTGGCGGCGGTGGCCGCCGTGCTGCACGAGGAGGTGACCAGCCCGCGCTGCGGCGGCAAGGCCATCGTCGACCGTCTGTGCGAGATCGTGGTGATCCGCTTCCTGCGCCATGCCATCGAGACCGGGCAGGCGAGGGACGGGCTGATCGCCGGGCTCGGCCATCCGCAGATCATGCTGGCGCTGGTCGCCATGCACGAGGCGCCGGAGCGGCGCTGGCGGCTGGAGGAGCTGGCGGGGATCTGCGGCATGTCGCGCACCGCCTTCGCCACCGGCTTCCGGCGAACCGTCGGCCAGACGCCGGGCGCCTATCTGCAGGCCTGGCGGCTGTGCCTTGCACGGCAGGAGATTGCGCGGGGAGGGGTGTTGAAGAGCGTTGCCGGCCGCGTCGGGTTTTCCAGCGCCTCGGCCTTCAGCCGGGCCTATTCGCGGCAGTTCGGCCAGCCGCCGAGCGATCACGCCCGGGCGGGCTTTTCCAGCGCATAGACCGCGTCCGTCGCCTCTTCCAGGCGGGCGGCAATCGCCGCCTGGGCATCGAAGAGGCCGCGATTGTAGAAGGCGTTGCCGATTTCGGCGGCGATGAAGTCGAGGAAGGCCTCGGTCTCCAGCATGCCGGCCTCGGCGCCGAGTTCGTCGCGCAGATAGTCGCGCAGCCGGCGGGCGAGTTCCGCCTTTTCCTCAGCCTTGAAGGGAGACCCGGAGGCGGAACGGCTCATCGGTTGTCTCCCCTGTCTCGCCGCTTTCGCATCAGGCGGCGGCGAAGGCCCCGCAGATGCTCTCGAAGAAGGCGCGCCCGTCGGTGCTCGCCTGCTGCGCGTCGACGTAGTTTTCCGGGTGCGGCATCATGCCGAGCACGTTGCCGGCCTCGTTGGTGATGCCGGCGATGTCGTGGATCGAGCCGTTCGGGTTGGTGCCGCTCGCATAGCGGAAGGCGACGCGATCCTCGCCCTCCAGCCGCGCGATGGTCTCGGCATCCGCGAAATAGTTGCCGTCGTGATGGGCGACGGGGCAGCGCCAGGTCTCGCCCTTGCGCATGCCGGCGGTGAAGCGGTTGGCCGTGGAGGCGGTTTCCAGCTGCACTTCGCGGCAGACGAAGGTGAGGCCCGCATTGCGCATCAGGGCGCCGGGCAGCAGGCCCGCCTCGGTCAGCATCTGGAAGCCGTTGCACACGCCGAGCACCATGCCGCCGCGGGCGGCGAAGGCGCGGATCGCATCCATCACCGGCGCGCGGGCCGCGATGGCGCCGGAGCGCAGGTAGTCGCCGTAGGAAAAGCCGCCCGGCAGCACGACCAGATCGACGTCCGGCAGGCTGGTATCGGCATGCCACACGGCTTCGGGCTTGCGGCCGGAGACCAGCTCCAGCGCATGCATCATGTCGCGCTCGCGATTCGAGCCGGGGAAGGTGACGACGGCGGACTTCATGGCGGGAGGGCTCCCTTTCGGATCACACCAGGATCGGTTCACACCAGGAACAGCGCGGCGGCGAGCGCCAGCGCGGCCGGCAGGGCGATGAAGACCGCTGCCTTGATCAACAGGAAACGCAGGACCCTGGCACTGTCTTCGTCCATGCCGGCCTCCCGCGTCTCGCTGCCCGCGTTGCGGGCGATCCCGTCAGAGGATCTCGATGTCGTAGTTCTCGATCACCGTGTTGGCGAGCAGCTTCTCGCACATAGCGGCGAGATCGGCGCGCGCGGCATCTGCGTCGCGGCCGCTGATCTCCAGATCGAAGACCTTGCCCTGGCGCACGCTGTCGACGCCGGCGAAGCCGAGCGCGGCAAGGCCACCCTCGATCGCCTTGCCCTGCGGGTCGAGGACGCCGGATTTCAGGGTAACGGTCACGCGTGCTTTCATCGGGGGATGTCTCCGCAAGTCGGCGCCGGCGCGCGTTGGCGTCCGCCGGCTGGGCAGTTGGCCCGCTTCTAGCGCGACGACGCCCCCGATGAAAGCCCTTTTGCGACGCGCGGCCAACCGCCGCGCGCCACGAGGTTCGGCATCGCGGTCTGCGGGGTTACTGGACGCGCTGGATGGTCGTCTGGGCGAAGAAGCGGGCGAGGTTGCGCTTGGCGGTGCCCGGCGAGGTCGCAGCAGATGTCACCACAATTCCGCGGTCTCGCTGAATCACAATTGCGGACGGCGAGATAGAGCTTCTTGCCATTCTGTCCCGAAGCGTGACCAGATTTTCGAAGCCCGAATAGGTGGGGGTGGTGATCTTGCGTGTCGAGGATGCGTTGACCTGCTTGCGGGATGCCACCTTCAGAACATCGAAGAGCTCGTCCACAAGGGCAGTGCTGATGATGTTCCGCTTGATCGCTTCCTCGACATTGCCCCTCTGGCGGGTGGGCGAGATGACCACCAGCTGGGGGGTGCTGCAGGTCGGACGTGCGCAGAAATAGGCGGTATCGTTGCCGCTGCGCTGCGTCTTCCAGCCCGCCGGCGGGAAGTCGGTCTTCAGCGCTCCGGTTTTCAATCCGCTAGTCTGGCATGCGGCGAGCATCAGGCCGCGAAAAGGACGAGTACAATCTTCTGCCAGGAGCTCCCGGCCGACATAACCTTCATTGCAATTTCCCCAACCCGTTTCAATACGCAGGCAGATTAAGGGCCTCAGCCGGGGGTTGCAACGTGGGTGTGCGCCTGGTCGGCAGAAAAGCCTGACCGCAATCTCTAATCGGGTGTCGCCGCGCTCTCTCCCCGCCTACCAAGCCTGCCATTGCAACGGCGATGGAGGGTTTCATGCCGATACTGGAAGACAAGGTCGCGATCATCACCGGGGCGAGCTCCGGGTTGGGAGCTGCGACAGCGCGGCTCTTCGCTGCGGAAGGCTGTGCCGTCGTTCTCGGCGCGCGGCGCCGGGGCGAGCTGGAGGAGGTTGCCGGGGAGATCGAGCGGGCAGGCGGCCGGGCGGCGGTTCTGGCCGGCGACGTGCAGGAGGAGGACTATGCCAGGGCGCTGGTCGATCTGGCGAAGAGCCGCTTCGGCGGGCTCGACATCGCCTTCAACAATGCGGGCATGATCGGCCCCATGGCGCCGGCGCCGTCCCTGTCGCTTGCCGACTGGAACACGGTGCTCGCCACCAACCTGACCAGCGGGTTCTTGGGGGCGAAGTACCAGATCCCGGCCATGGAGGAGCGGGGCGGCGGCTCGCTGATCTTCACCTCGACCATCGTCGGGCAGTCGGTCGGCCTGCCGGGCATGGCGGCCTATGGCGCCAGCAAGGCCGGGCTGGTCGGCCTGACGCGGGTGCTGGCGGCCGAGTTTCGGCGCCAAGGGGATCCGGGTCAACGCGATCCTGCCCGGCGGCATCGACACGCCGATGGGGCGCGAGGCGGCGTCGACGCCGGAGGCGCTCGCCTTCGTGGAGAGCCTGCATGCGCTCAAGCGCATTTCTGCGCTGAGGAAGTCGCCGGGACCGCGCTCTACCTTGCCTCGCCGGCCTCCAGCTTCACCACCGGCACGGCGATGCTGGTCGACGGCGGCGTCTCGATCAACCGCACCTGACCTGATCCTCGCTGCAAGGCTTCCCCGAAAAGCCGAAAGCCCCGGCCGTTTCGGTCGGGGCTTTCCGTGTCTTGTGCGTGCGAGGCGCGCGGCGATCTTACTTGACGAGCAGCTTACTTGACGAGCACCGGGCCCGTGCCGTTTCGCCGGTCATTGTCGTTGAGGATGCCGAGACGCCGGGCCACTTCCTGGTAGGCTTCCAGCATACCGCCGAGGTCGCGGCGGAAGCGGTCCTTGTCCATCTTCTCGTTGGACTGGATGTCCCACAGGCGGCAGCTGTCCGGCGAGATCTCGTCGGCGACGACGATGCGCATCATGTCGCCTTCCCACAGGCGGCCGCACTCGATCTTGAAGTCGACGAGACGGATGCCGACGCCCAGGAACAGGCCGGTCAGGAAGTCGTTGACGCGGATGCCAGCGCCATGATGTCGTCCATCTCCTGGGGCGTGCACCATCCGAAGGCGGTGATGTGCTCCTCGGAGACCATCGGGTCGTCGAGCGCGTCGTTCTTGTAGTAGAACTCGATGATCGACCGCGGCAGCTGCGTGCCTTCCTCGATGCCGAGGCGCTTGGACAGCGAGCCGGCGGCGACGTTGCGCACCACCACTTCCAGCGGGATGATCTCGACCTCGCGGATGAGCTGCTCGCGCATGTTCATCCGGCGAATGAAGTGGGTCGGGATACCGATCGCGTTGAGATGGTTGAAGATGTACTCGGAGATCCGGTTGTTCAGGACCCCTTGCCATCGACAATCTCATGCTTCTTGGCGTTGAAGGCAGTTGCATCATCCTTGAAGTGCTGGATGAGCGTACCGGGTTCCGGGCCCTCATAGAGGATCTTGCCCTTGCCCTCGTAAATGCGCCGGCGGCGGTTCATAGGCACGTACCGTGTTTGAGAAAGAAAATCCATAACTGGCGGAGACGCTCCGGTTGACTGCGGTCCCGTGCCCTTTGTCGGACAGTGTCTCGTTCGGCCGTGGCCGGGGGCGGACGGTCATCGGAAGGGCGCGAGAACGGCAGATGCGCTTTCGGCCCCCCGCTCGATGGCGCGGAACCTACACGATCGCCCCGTAAAGTACAATGAAGCCGCTGAAGAGATTTTGTCCGTCTCCGGCGGCCGGAAAGGACGTTGCGGGGGAGGCGGAGGCCCGCTCGCGGGGCGATGTCGGGACGAGCAGGCGGCGTGCGACCGATACGCGTTGATTTGGTGGGTCGCGAAGGATATGCAAGGGCGCATCGGATCCCATATGATGGCGGCACCGAACCCGATTTCAGCGCCTGCGGGCGCCACCGCTAGAAGGCAGGAGACTGACGCATGAGCACCTTCGACCGTCGCGAGGAGGCCTTTGAATCCAAGTTCGCCCACGACGAGGAGCTGCGCTTCAAGGCGGTGGCCCGCCGCAACAAGCTGCTCGGCCTGTGGGCGGCCGAGAAGCTTGGCCTCGGCGCCGACAAGGCCCAGGACTACGCGAAGGAAGTGGTCCGCGCCGATTTCGAGGAGCGCGGGCGACGAGGACGTGTTCCGCAAGATCCGCAAGGATTTCGACGATGCCGGCGTCGACCAGTCGGATCATCAGATCCGCCGGACCATGGACGAGCTGCTGCATCAGGCGGTCGAGCAGGTCCAGAACGAAGGCTGAGACGACACGAGGGGGCAGCGCCGAGGCGCTGCCCCTTTCGCGTTTCGCCGCATGACCGGAGCGGTCCGCGCAAGCTGCGGGCCGCCACACGCCGGACCCGGTTGCGGGTCCTTCCCACCTCGCCATTTCGGAAAACCCGCCATGACCGCTTCCAAGCCCTCGCTTGCCGCCCGCCTTCGTGCCGACGAAACCGTGATCACCGCCTGGTCCACCCTGGCCGTGCCGGTTCTGGCGGAGCTGCTGGGCCGCTCGGGCTACGGCGCGGTGACGCTCGACATGCAGCACGGCGCCCATGACATCGCCTCTATCCGCGAGGGAATCGCCGCGGCCCGCCTCGGCGGCGCCCATGCGGTCGTGCGCCGCCGGTCGACGATTTCGCCACCGTCAGCCGCGCCTTCGATCTGGGCGCCGAAGCGGTGATCATGCCGATGGTCAACACGGTGGAGGATGCGCTGGCGCTGGTCGGGGCGAGCAAGTTTCCTCCCGTCGGCGTGCGCAGCTGGGGCCGCACCGCGCGGCCATGCTGCAGGGCCTGACGCCGGCCGAGTATCTCGCCTCCGCCAACAAGGAGACGGTGGCCTTCGCCATGATCGAGACGCCGGCCGCTCTGGATGCGCTGGACGAGATGCTGGCGGTGGAAGGCCTCGACGGCGTCTTCATCGGCCCGGGCGACATGTCGCTGACCCTGTCGGAAGGGCGCGAGCTCGCCCCCAGCAGCGAGAAGGTGCAGACCATCGCCGCCGATGTGGCCAAGCGCGCCCGCGCCGCCGGCAAGGTCGCCGGCATCTTCTGCAACAACGCGGCGGACGCCAGGTCGGCGCGCGACATGGGCTTCCGCTTCATCTCCCACGGCATCGAGATGTCGATGCTGCTGGAGGTGGCCAAGGCCCGGCTCGCCGAGCTCGACTGACGCTCTTCCGTTCCCGGTTCTCTTCGAAAACGCCGCCCGGTTCCCGCCGGGCGGCGTTTTCATATGTGGCACCCCCATTGGGCAAACCCCTATGAGGTCGGGTGTCGCATTATGTTCGAGCTCTCGAACATTACGATGGCAGGCGGTGACGGGGCGGCGCCCTCGCAGGAGCCGCGCGCCCCCGACCCTTGATCGGGAGTGCCTGTCATGTGGAAACTTGCCGCCGTCCTCTTCATCGTCATCGGTCCGACCCTGGCCGGCGCCTTCGCGCTGGTGCCGATGACCTTCTACGGCATCAACGCCTTCGAGCCATGGCTGCTGGCTGTCTTCGCGGGCGTCGGCCTGCTGCTCGCCGTGCCGGTGGCCCTGCTGGTTGCCCGGCGTCTCGTCGCGATGATGGGGCCGCGGTCGCGCGCCTTGTAAGGGCGCGCGGGAAAGGGCCGGGCGAGCGCGTCAGGCGCGGCCGATATAGCTCTTGAGGTCGTTCTGCAGGTTGTCGAGCGGCGGCTTGCCGTTCTTCAGCAACGGCTTTTTCGCCGGCGCGCAGCCGGGGAAATAGGGCTTGGCCGCATCGCGCGGCAGCGGCTTCAGGACCTTCGCGGTCGCAAGGCCGAACACGTCGCCGCGCTTGGTGTCGAGCGTGAAGATGTTCTGGTTATGGAAGCTGCCGCACTGGAAGCCGGCGGGCGCGTCCTTCATCGTCGGGTTGCGGGTGCCGGGACCGTAGTCGTAGCAGACCTGCAGCATGTCCTTGCTGTCGTCCAGCTTCCAGCGCCCCTCCAGGATGCGGGGGTGCCCGGATACCAGAGCCAGGCGCGGCCGTCCGCCGAGGTGTAGGAGATCTGCGTGCCGTGCCCGGGCATGTAGGAGACGTCGGTGCGGTCGGTCATCATCTCCTGCGCATCGGCTTCCGTGTAGCGCGTCAGCCCGCGCAACCGGTCCTTTTCCACGATGGCGCGTGCCGCCGGTGAGTCGTTCTCCGCGTTGCCGCAGGTGCTCTTCCGGTCGCGGGCCTGCATGAACAGCTCCCGCTCCTGCTGCAGCACTTCCTTGCTCGGGCCGCAGCCGGCGAGGACCATCGGAATCGAAAGCAGAAGTGCGGTGCGCAAGAAGGTCTTTTTGATTTTCATCGAAAGGTCTTTTCCAAGAAACGTGAGACTGCACGCGATCATCGGATGGTGGCGCTGCTGTGTGGGAAGGCTTTGCGCCGGGACGAGCTTTGCTCGCGTCGAACTCGCCTCAAACTTGTATTTCCTGAAAATCTCCATATCAACGGCGGACGCGTCTGCCAAGCGAGGACCCGGAGAAACCCGGATGTCTTGCGGCAGGGATACTCAAAGATCTTTCAGGGCGTTGATATGTTCAGGCTTGTTGTTGTTTTTTTCGCTTTGCCTCTTCGCAGCTTCCTGCACCAAGCAGGGCGCCGACGAGTTGTCCGAGTCGCTGGGAGGCATGCACGTCCTTTTCCTGAAAGACGCGAATGTTCTTCCCGAGGTGCAAAGGGCGGAGATGCTTCGCCGGTATCGGGACTCGCTCGAGTGCTGGATGGCGGATCCCGCCATCAACACGCAAGGCCTGGTCATTTCGCGGATCGAACCTCGCGACAACGACCGCGGCTTCTATGCCTATTTCGCCTACCCCGACAAGCCGGGCGTGACCGCCGCGAAGATGGAATTCGGCTTGCCGTGGTTCTGGGCGCCGAATGTCTCGGTGTTCGTGTTCGGCCCGGAGAGATGGGGCGCGACCATGAAGGCGCTGAAGCCGTTCCACCAGGAGACCCGCATCATCCTGTGCGGAGACCAAGGGCAGTTCGGCTTCCGCTCGTCGCGGCGCTGACGAGGGAAGCCGTCGCCCTCACAGGTCCTTCATCAGATAGGCGAAGGACATCAGGCCTTCCGGCCAGGGGCCGTGGCCGCTTTCCATGTTGATGTGGCCGGCATCGCCCGCATCCTGGAAATGCGCGCCCCAATCCTTCGCCATCTGCTCGGCCACTTCATAGGCGCAGTAAGGGTCGGTGCGGCTGGCCACCACCCGGGCGCGGAAGGGCAGGGGACCTTTCGGCACCTTGCTGAACTGGCCGGCGTCGAAGGCGGGCTTCGGCTCGGCACGGTTCAGGTCCGTCGGCGCCACCAGGAAGGCGGCCTTGATCTTGTCCGTGTCGAGCCCGTGGCCATGGGCGGCATGGACGGCGGTGATCGAGCCGAGCGAATGGCCGACCAGCACCACCGGGCGCTCGGCGGCGGCGACCGCCTCCTTCAAGGCGTCGATCCACTCCTTCAGCACGGGCTGGAACCAGTTGCGCTGGGCGATGATGCGCGCCGTCGGCATCTTCTCGCACCAGCGGTGCATCCAGTGGCCCGCCGGCGTGTCGCCGTAGCCGGGCAGCAGCAGGATGTCGGTCTCGGAAATCTTCATGGCTGTGCTTGTCTGGCCTTGTGTTCACTGAGTGCGGTTTCCGCCCAGTTGGGCAGCGGGTGTTGGACGCCGAAGCTCGTCAGTCTGCCTTCGGCGCGTTTTATCGTGACGACCGCGTGCATGGTCGCGTGGGAGTTGTCGAACAGGACACTGTGGTCGGCGAGTTCCATCGCCTGCGGCAACAGGTCCAGGGTTCGCCGGTAGCGGTTCACGACCTTGTCGGTTTCGATGTCGTGCCCACCGTCCTTCACCCTCTTCGCCACGCGGGCGACATTCAGGTGCGGACTGTCCGTTGCCACGAAGAGCAGGCGGATGAAATATCCTGCAGTCTTGGCATCCCGCATGAAGTCGAGTTTGCTTGCGTGGGAGAAGACGGTTTCGAACGAAAAGTCGCGCCCGTCGGTCAGGCAGGCCCGGCGTTGACGTTCCGCTTCGTGAAAGGCCCACATCTCGCGCTCGCGGCGGCTGGAAAGCTCGGGAGCGAGGATGTGCCAACTGGCTTGGATGTCGTCGGCATTGATATAGTCTCCCAGATCGTATCCGTCGGCGACGAACTGGTTCCGGAGCGTTGTCTTGCCCGAGCCGTTGGGGCCAGCGAATATGGTCAGAACCGGCGGCGCCGGATCAACCGACATTCGGAAGCTTCAACTTCTTCACGCGAGGGCTCTCGCCGCCCCGCTTCGCGGCGGAGGGGGGAGCGCTGGACGGGTCGATCTCAACGACACGTCCGTCGCGCAGCACCGGCAACGTGCCGCCGGTGTCGGCTGCGTGCCGGCGCACCGTTTCGCTCGCGCGGCGGGCTATGCCGTCGAGCGCGTCGAGGCTGAAAGGGTCCGGTGTTTTCGACATGTCGAAGATCAGTATGTCCTTGATCCGATAGAGGACAGGACGACGCCGGCCCTCGATCGGAATCTAGGCCGCATCGGGCGGGAAGGCAATACCGGCGCCAGTCCCCGCCCGCCGCGTGCAGCCGGCCGTCAGGCCTTGCCGAACACCCGGTCGAAGATCGTGCCGACGGCCTTGGTGTGGTAGCCGAGGTCGAAGCGCGAGCGGATCTCCTCCTCCGACAGGGCGGCGCGCACGTCGGCGTCGTTCAGCAGCTCTTCCAGGAAGTCGACATCGGCGCTGCCGTCCTTCTGGTAGCTGTCCCAGACCTTCATGGCGTTGCGCTGGACCAGGCGATAGGCGTCCTCGCGCGAGGTGCCGGCCTGGGTCAGCGCCAGCAGGATGCGCTGCGAGTGCACCAGGCCGCCGAGGCGGTTCATGTTGGCCAGCATGCGCTCCGGATAGACCATCAGCTTGTCGATGACGTTGGTCAGGCGCGCCAGCGCGAAGTCGAGCGTCACGGTGGCGTCCGGGCCGATCATCCGCTCGACCGAGGAGTGCGAGATATCGCGCTCGTGCCACAGGGCGACATTCTCCATCGCCGGCATCGCGTAGGCGCGGACCATGCGGGCAAGGCCGGTCAGGTTCTCGGTCAGCACCGGGTTGCGCTTGTGCGGCATGGCGCTGGAGCCCTTCTGGCCCGGCGAGAAGTACTCCTCGGCCTCCAGCACCTCGGTGCGCTGCAGGTGGCGGATTTCGGTCGCCACGCGCTCGATCGAGGAGGCGATGACGCCGAGCGTCGCGAAGAACATCGCATGCCGGTCGCGCGGGATCACCTGGGTGGAGACCGGCTCGACGGCAAGGCCCATGGCCTTGGCGACATGTTCCTCGATGCGCGGATCGATGTTGGCGAAGGTGCCGACGGCGCCGGAAATGGCGCAGGTGGCGACCTCGGCGCGGGCGGCGATCAGGCGCGTGCGGCAGCGGTCGAACTCGGCATAGGCCTCGGCCATCTTCAGGCCGAAGGTCACCGGCTCGGCGTGGATGCCGTGCGAGCGGCCGATGCAGACCGTGTCCTTGTGCTCGAAGGCGCGGCGCTTGAGAGCGGCCAGCAGCGCGTCGATATCGGCCAGCAGCAGGTCGGCGGCGCGCACGAGCTGCACGTTGAGGCAGGTGTCCAGCACGTCGGACGAGGTCATGCCCTGGTGCACGAAGCGGGCGTCGGGTCCGACGATCTCGGCCAGATGGGTCAGGAAGGCGATGACGTCGTGCTTGGTCTCGCGCTCGATCTCGTCGATGCGGGCCACGTCGAAGGTGGCGGCGCCGCCCTTCTCCCAGATCGTGCGGGGCGGCTTCCTTGGGGATCACGCCGATCTCGGCGAGCGCGTCGCAGGCATGGGCCTCGATCTCGAACCAGATGCGGAACTTCGTCTCGGAGACCAGATGGCGACCATTTCGGGCCGCGAATAGCGCGGGATCATGCGGGTGTCCTTCTCGGGCAGCGGCGGGGTGTGCCGGCTCCTTATCAGACGTGGCGCGGCGGCTCAATGCGCGCGAAGTACCACGAGAAGGCGAGCATCGGCAGGAAGACGAAAGGCAGCAGCGGGCGGGCGCCCATCACGGCGAAGATGTAGCTGGTCGAGGCGCCGGTGAAGGCGAACTGCCAGAACATCTCCATGGAGATCGTGCTGGTGTGCCATTGCGAATAATAGGCGCGCAGCTGCAGGAAGAAGAACACCGCGCAAAAGCCCGCGGTGCCCAGCGTCAGCGACAGGATCATGGCGGCAAAGCGCGCCGGCAGCCGCCCCTTGCGACGGCGGAAGGTGAGCAGGCTCGCCAGCCCCCAGGCACAGAAGGCGCCGAGGAACGCGCTGACCGTGAACACGGTGACGACCCCGGCCGAGCGGCCCGTCAGGGCTTCGCCGCGCCAGAAGGTCAGCGCGGTCTCCGTCAGGCCGATGAAGGCGGCCCAGGCGATGGCGAAGACGAGCGGTCGCACGTGGCAGGTCCATCCGTTCTTGCGCCGGGCGGCAGTGCCCGGCGCATTTCGCCGACTGTCGGCCGCGCCGGGCAGCCGGTCAAGCGGAAGGGGAGGTGCCTAACTCAGGCAGCCTCAGGCCGCGGCCTCGTTGGCCGCCTTGCGGATCGCCTCGATGTTGGCGCGGTAGCCGGCAACACCCTCGCCCTTGAACACGGCCGAGCCGGCGACCAGCACGTTGGCGCCGGCCTTGGCGACCAGCGGCGCGGTTTGCGCAGTGACGCCGCCGTCGACTTCGATGTCGATCGGCCGGTCGCCGATCATCGCCTTGATGCGGGCGACCTTGTCGACCATCGCCGGGATGAAGGACTGGCCGCCGAAGCCCGGATTGACGCTCATCACCAGCACCAGGTCGAGGCGGTCGAGCACGTATTCGATGACGCTTTCCGGCGTGCCGGGTTCAGCGAGACGCCGGCCTTCTTGCCGAGCGCGCGGATCGCCTGCAGCGAACGGTCGAGATGCGGTCCGGCCTCGGCATGCACGGTGATGATGTCGGAGCCGGCCTTGGCGAAGGCCTCCAGATAGGCATCGCACGGGGCGATCATCAGATGCGTGTCGAACACCTTGTCGGTGTGCCGGCGCATCGCCTTGATGACGTCCGGACCGAAGCTGATATTGGGCACGAAATGCCCGTCCATCACGTCGAGATGGATCCAGTCGGCGCCGGCCTCCACCACGTCGCGCACTTCCTGTCCGAAGGCGGAAAAGTCCGAGGCGAGCATGGACGGGGCAATGACGACGGGGCGGGTCATGGCGGCGGCTCCGATGTGTGACCTTGGGGAGGCTGATCTGGCGCAAGCCGCTATCACAGGCACCCGGTGCCACAAGCACCGCGTCCGCTCTCCCCTGCGTCCTAAAGCCTCCCGGTGATCGCCAGATGCCGCCCGTCCGGCCCCTCGAAGCCGACCTGCTCCACCAGCACGATCACCGCGAAGGACGCCGATCCCCCGTTCACCGGGTGATGCAGCACCAGCCGCTCGATCCGGTAGCCGAGCGCGCAGCCCGGCTTTGCGGCAGGCGGGCGTCGTCGTTGAGCACCCGCGTCTCGCCCTCCAGCGTCAGCGTCAGGCGGAAGCCCTTGATCTCGCCGAAGCCGTCCGGGCAGCGCGCCGGGGCGCTCAACGGCGTGCTCTGTCAGGCGCAATTCCACCTGCGGGCCGAAGGCGGGCACGTCCGGACGCATTGAGGCGATCATCAGGTGCGGATCGGCGCCGCGCTCGGTCGGCGGGTTGTGCGCCACCGTGTCGCCGGCCCCGACGATCCCGGCCGAGACGATCAGGTCCAACGCCTTGTCGCGGTTGGCCGCGCGGGTGCGCTCCAGCGCGGCCTGCGCCTGCGTTGGCGTCGCATCGCCCGTCTCGTCGAGCCGGCGGAACGGGCTGTTGCCGAGCCAGGCGTCCCTGTCGACGTCGAAGAGGTAGATGTTGGAATAGGGGAAGCCGGAGCCGTCCTGCGTGCCGTATTCCTCGAAGGCGAAGCGGCTGCCATCTGCCGAAAAGCCCATCACGTCGACCCGCGCATAGTCGCCGGCAAAGGCCGGCGTGGTGCCGAGCGAGACCAGCAGGGCGAAGGCGGTGGCCGCCAGCGGCGCGGCGGCAAGGGTGCGGGCTTTCGGCGTCAGGTGGCGCATGGGCCAGTCTCCCGGGTCGGGGTTGCGGTGCCAGCCAGACTATCCGCCGGGCGCGGCGCTTCCGTGATCCCGGTCACGTTCCGCCTGATCGGCGGCGATGCGGTTGGCCAGCGGCTTGAGCAGCCAGGGCAGCAGGTAGATCGGCAGCTGGCCGAGCCCGAAATACAGCCAGGCGAGATCCGGCAGCGTACCGCCCAGCGCGGCGACCAGGAGCCCCATGTTGCGGTTGCCGACCGCGTGGCCGATGACGAAGCCCTGGTCGCGGCGCACGCGCGCGAACACCAGCAGCGTCACCCCCATCTGCGTCAGCGCCACCGCGAAGGTCAGCGCCGCCACCGCCAGGGTGAACAGGGGCGCGGCCATGAAGCGCTCGGCGACACCGTCCATCACCGCCACGGCGAAGATGACAGGATCAGCACGTTCAGCCCGTCGATATGCTCCTTGGCACCGACGACGCGGGCATTGCCGGCAAAGCGGCGAATCAGCAGCGCCATGCCGGCGGAGGCGGCCAGCAGCCCGGTCAGGCGCAGGCCGAGCGCGAAGGCGTCGATGGGCAGGCTCTCGCCGAGCAGCAGCCCGCCGATCAGCGGCGCGGTGATCGGCGTCAGCAGCATGCCGCAGCCGACCAGCGCCAGCGACAGCGCCCCCGTCGAGGCCGATCAGCGCGATGAAGGCCGGCGCCGACATGATCGGCGGGGCGGCGGTGACGATGAAGGCGGCCAGCGCGATGTCGGGATGCAGGGCGGTCAGGCCGCTGACCTTGAGCAGGAGCCCGACAGCGATCGGCACGGCCAGCAGCATCCATACCAGCGACAGGGCCACCAGTTTCGGCCGGCGGACATGGGCGACCACCGCGACCGGATCGACCCGCAGGAAGGCCAGCACCAGCAGCACGAAGATCGCTTCCTCGACCAGCGGACGGAACAGCGCCGAGAGCGGCGGCAGCACCATGCCGAGCAGGGCGCTGATCGCGACGGCCCGGGTGCCCTGGCGTCCGAGCCAGGCAAGAAGGGAGAGCGGCAGGGCGAGTGCCGGCATGTCGGACACTTTCCGGAAAAGGAGGCGTGTGGCGCCGCAACGGCGCCGGGCGGGAACAATTTCAGGACCTTGAGTATCGTGGAGAGCGTCTTCCACTTGCAAGGCGATTGTGAACGGTGTCGAAAAGCGTATGCGCAGCTTCGACGCGATCGTCCTTGGCGCCGGCATCACCGGAACGAGTGCCGCCCTGCACCTGCAGGGGCGGGGCCTGCGCGTGCTTCTCGTCGACCGGGATGCGCCGGGAGAGGACGCAACGCGGGGCAATGACGGGCTTTGGGCCGCGACGGCTACTCGCCGGTGCCCGTGCCGTTGACCCTGCCGGGCATCGTCGGCAGCGCGCTGACCCGGCGCCGGGGCTTCGGCATCGATTCGCGCTCGCTGCCCGACCTGTCGCGTTTCTTCGCCGAATGCCGGCTTGCCGCCCAGCCGGCGGCGGTGGCGCGTGCCGCCCGCGCGCTCGCCCCGTTGCAGGCGGTGGCGGCGGCCGAGCATCTTGCCCTGGCGCGGGCGGCCAGCGCCTTGCGCTTCTTCCGTCGCACCGGCTGGATCAAGCTGCTGCGCTCGCCGCGCGCCTGCGAACTGGCCGAGATCGACCGGCATTTCGCCCGCATTCTCGGCGTGCCCTATTCGGATCTCGACGCGGTCGAGATCGTCCGCCTCGAGCCGCATCTGCGCTCGCTGGAGGAAGCGGCGATCTACTGGCCGGAGAGCCAGTCGGTCTCCTCGCCCGGCGGCGTTGCCAAGGCCTATGGCCGGCTCTTCCGCGAGCGGGGCGGGGAGGTGGAGATCGGCGATGCCGCGACGCTTCTCGACACGCGGCAGGGCTATGCGCTGCGCACCGTGCGCGGCGAGGTCGGCGCACCCATCGTCGTGCTGGCGCTGGGCGCGGGTGTGACGCCGGTGCTGGCGCGCTTCGGCCTGTCGATGCCGCTGGCCGCCTGCCGCACCTATCATCGCCATTTCCGCGCCGTGTCCGGCGTATCGCTCACCCGCCCGGTCACGGATCAGGAGGGCGGCTTCACGCTGACGCCGATGGAGCGCGGGCTGCGGCTGGTCGGCGGCACGGAGCTGATGTCGACGGCCCGCGCGCTTGCCGGCGTTCCGGTCCGCGCCAATGCCCTGCACCGGGCCGCGTCCATCGCCAAGGGGCTGCTGCCGCTCGGCTCTGCGGTGGAGGACCTGCCGGTCGCGGGCGTGCGCGTCTTCGTGCCGGACCAACTGCCGATCGTCGGCGAAATGCCCGGCATGCCGGGCCTGTGGCTGTCGGTCGGCCACATGCGCGACGGCTTTTCCCTCGCCCCGGCGATGGCGCGGCTGCTGGCCGACCTCGTCACCGACATGCTGCCGCTGGCCGACCCGCAGCCCTATTCGCCCTCGCGCTTCCTGGTTGGGTAAGGCCTCTCCGCTTTTGCGAAGCAAGTCCAGACGTCCGAGAGAGAGGCAGGAGCTAACCTCGCGCTCCCTTCTCCCCCCTTGAGGGGAGATGTCGGCGGAGCCGACAGAGGGGGGTGAGCAGTGCTGGCGACGGAGCGCCATCTCTCCCCGCGTCCTCCCGGGTCGCGGCTTCGCCTCGTCCGGGAAGACGTCAGGGAGGGACCGTGCCTGCGCGCCGTTGGTCAGTCGCGCGCGGCGAACTCCGCGATCAGCTGGGGAAACTCTTCCGGCGGCGGGAAGCCTTCGTAGCTGCGCGCCACCGGCAGCTCGACCCAGGCGAGCTTTTCCGCCGTCATCGTTTCCATGAAGGGGCGCGACCAGCGCTCGTCGTCGAACATGGTCGGGCGCACGTTGACCACCGCCTCGAAGCCGGTGATGCGGGTGAACATCCACGTCTTGCAGAACGGGCAGAAATAATGGTCGAGCTGCGGCCCCTGGATGCCGCCCTTCACCGGCTCGCCGGCGGTGACGGAAAAACGCCTCGGCCGGCACCATCGCGGTCAGCGAAAAGGCGCTGGAGCTCATCTTCTGGCAGCCCCGGCAATGGCAGGCGGCGGTCATCACCGGATCGGCGGTGATCGCGATCGTGGTCGCCCCGCAGCGGCAGCTCCCCGTCAGCGGCCCGGCAGTGTGTCCCATCGTCTGTCCTTTCCCGAAGTGGTGTTTCCCGAATGCGCCGCACCCGATTGCGGCATCGCGAGCCTGCACCCGCGCGCCGCCACTCTGCCTTGTCCGCGTGCAGGGTCAAGTCGGGTGCGACCATTGGCTGCGGGGAGGCGCGCGACTTCGCATCCCCTCTGCCGTCACCCCGGACGAGCATCGCGAGATCCGGGCCTATTGGTTTCCAGAGCGGCGGTGAGGACACGCCCACGCGCGCCCACACACCGTGTGTCATCCCGGTTTCGGCGCAGCCGAAGACCGGGAACCAGTAACCAGTAACCCCGAGCGGTTCGGCTCAGACCTCGTCACTGCCGCGAACGCCCTTCGCCGAGAGGCATCCGCTTTCGCAAACCCACACGCCCCGGCGGATACTGGATGCCTGCCTTCGCAGGCATGACAGCGGTGGAGGTGGCGAAGCGCTTCCCGCCTCATACTTGCCAAGGGTGCCAATGGGTGCCGGGTCGCGGCTGCGCCTTGCCCGGGATGACGGCCTGAGAGAGTGGCACGGCCTCGCATCCCCTCTGCCGTCACCCGGACGAGCATCGCGAGATCCGGGGCCTATTGATTTCCAGAGCGGCCACGAGGATGCGCCCACGCGCGCCTACACACCGTGTGTCATCCCGGTTTCGGCGCAGCCGAAGACCGGGAACCAGTAACCCCGAGCGGTTCGGCTCAGACCTCGTCACTGTCGCGAACGCCCTTCGCCGAGAGGCATCCGCTTTCGCAACCCCACACGCCCCGGCGGATACTGGATGCCTGCCTTCGCAGGCATGACAGCGGTGGGGATTGCGGCGCTTCCCGCCTCACGCTTGCCAAGGGTGCCAATGGGTGCCGGGTCGCGGCTGCGCCTTGCACGGGATGACGGCCTGAGAGAGTGGTACGGCCTCGCATCCCCTCTGCCGTCACCCCGGACGAGCATCGCGAGAGCCGGGGCCTATTGGTTTCCAGAGCGGCCGCGAGGATGCGCCCACGCGCGCCCACACACCGTGTGTCATCCCGGTTTCGGCGCAGCCGAAGACCGGGATCCAGTACCCCCGAGCGGTTCGGCTCAGACCTCGTCACTGCCGCGAACGCCCTTCGCCGAGAGGCATCCGCTTTCGCAAACCCACACGCCCCGGCGGATACTGGATGCCTGCCTTCGCAGGCATGACAGCGGTGGGGATTGCGGCGCTTCCCCCTTACGTCTCGCGAATCGGCAGTGCCACCGTGTGCTTCACCGTGCTGACGACGATGCGCGACTGCACGTCGGAGACCAGCGTGTTGTCGAGCAGCTTCAGCCGCAGGAAGTCGTCATAGGCCTTGATGTCGCTGGCGACGACCTTGATCAGGTAGTCGACCGCGCCGGTGATGCGTTCGCAGATCACCACTTCCGGCCAGCGCTGCAGCAGCTTGTCGAAGGTCTCCATGTTCTCGCGGCTGGGCACCGCCAGCTTGACGAAGGCATAGGCGACGAAGCCGAGCCCGACCGCTTCCCGGTCGACCACGGCGACGACCTGGCGGATCACGCCGGTCTCCTTGAGCTTCTTGATGCGGCGCCAGCACGGGGTCTGGCTCATGCCCGCCTCGCGGGCGATTTCGGCGATGGAGAGGGAGGCATCCCGCTGCATGATCTGCAGCACGCGGATATCGGACGGATCCAGAAGGTTTTTTTCGCTCATGAGCTGTCGAGGGGAATTCCGTGCGGTTTTAGGGTCTCTTTCGGGCACGATAGCACAGAATTTCACTCATAGAAGGAGCATATTGGGTCCCAGCAGCTTGCGCGGGGTGCGGGCGCTTCACGCCCCCTCGCGCGCGACCCTCTTGGACGGATGAGGAGGCCGTCTCCATGAACGCCATCACGCGCTCTGTCTCCCTCGACGACAAATACGTCTCCAACGACGGCCGTGTCTACCTGACCGGCATTCAAGCTCTCGTGCGCCTCGCCCTCGACCGCAGCCGGCTCGACCGGGCGAGCGGGCTGAAGACCGGCGGCTTCATCTCCGGCTATCGCGGATCGCCGCTCGCCGGCTTCGACACCGAGCTGGTGCGCGCAAAGCGCCATCTCGCGCCGGCCGACATCGTGTTCAAGCCCGGCGTCAACGAGGAGCTCGGCGCCACCGCCGTCTGGGGCAGCCAGAAGGTCGCCCATCACGGCAAGGGCACCGATTACGACGGCGTCTTCGGCATCTGGTACGGCAAGGCGCCGGGCGTCGACCGCGCCGGCGACGTGTTGCGCCAGGCCAATGCCAGCGGCACGGCGGCCAATGGCGGCGTGCTGGCGCTGGCGGGCGACGATCACCTCGCCAAGTCCTCGATCCTGCCGGCGCAGTCGGAGTTCTTCTTCCAGCATGTCGAGATGCCGGTGCTGAACCCGTCCGACATCCAGGAAGTGCTGGACTACGGGTTGCACGGCTTCGCCATGTCGCGCTTCAGCGGGCTGTGGAGCGGGCTGATCTGCCTTGCCGACACGATGGACGCTTCGGCGACCATCTCCGTCGATCCCGCGCGCCTCGACTTCGTCTTCCCCGACGACCGCGATCCGCGCCGGCACGACGATCTCAACCGCGTGCTTCTGCTTGGCAATCGCCTGGAGACCGAGCGGCTGCTGCGCGACGTGCGCATTCCGCCGCGCGCGCCTATGTGCGGGCCAACGGGCTCGACCGGGTCGCCTTCGGCGCCAGCCGCCCGCGCATCGGCATCGTCGCCACCGGCAAGGCCTATCGCGACCTGCGCCAGGCGTTCGAGCTGATCGGCCTCACCGAGGAGCGGGCCCGCGACATCGGCCTTGCCATCTATAAGGTGGCGATGCCCTGGCCGCTGGAGCCCATCGGCCTGTCGAATTTCGCCCGCGGGCTGGAGCGGCTGCTCGTCGTCGAGCACAAGCGCGCCTTCCTCGAGCCGCAGATCAAGGAAATCGCCTATGGCTGGCCGGACCACGCCGTCCGGCGATCTGGGGCAAGATGACGCCGCAGGGCAATCCGTTCCTCTCCGACCTGCTGGAACTTGCCGTTGCCGAGATCATTCCGGCGCTGCTCGCCTTCCTGCCGGCCGATTTCGTCACCTCCGAGATGCGCGCCGTCGCCGAGCGGATGAACCGGCAGGTGATGTGGTCGCAGGGCCATGCCGAGCGCGCCGCGCGCGTGCCGTATTTCTGTTCCGGCTGCCCGCATTCCTCCTCCACGGTCGTGCCGGAGGGCGCCCGCGCCATGCCGGGCATCGGCTGCCATGCCATGACGGAGATCCGGGGCCGCACCACCGATGGTCAGATCGCCATGGGCGGCGAGGGCGTGTTGTGGGTCGGCCAGTCGGAGTTCGCCCGCGATAGCCACGTCTTCGCCAATGTCGGCGACGGCACCTATTTCCATTCCGCCATCCTGGCGATCCGTCAGGCCGTAGCCTCCAAGGTGCCGATCACCTACAAGATCCTCTACAACGACGCGGTGGCGATGACCGGCGGCCAGCCGGTCGACGGCACCCTGACCGTGCCGCAGCTCACCCGCCAGCTCGAGGCGGAAGGGGTCGAGCGCGTCGTCGTCGTCAGCGAGGAGCCGGACGCCTATATCGGCCGCCGCGACCTTGCGCCGGGCACCGACGTCTTCCACCGCGACGAGCTGATGCGCGTGCAGCAGGAGCTGCAGGAGATCGCCGGCGTCACCGTGCTGATCTACGACCAGACCTGCGCGGCCGAGAAGCGCCGCCGCCGCAAGCGCGGCAATTTCGCCGATCCCGACATGCGCCTCTTCATCAACGAGCGGGTCTGCGAGGGCTGCGGCGACTGTTCGGTGCAGTCCAACTGCATCTCCATCGAGCCGCTGGCGACGCCCTTCGGCGAGAAGCGGCGGATCAACCAGTCGTCCTGCAACAAGGACTTTTTCCTGCGCCAAGGGCTTCTGCCCCTCCTTCGTGGAGGTGGAGGGCGCCTCGCTGCGCCGGGCCGAGGCGAGCGGGCTCGACCTTGCCGCGCTCGTCGCCGAGCTGCCCGAGGCCGGGGTCGCCGGGCTGGAGACGACGCTCAACCTGCTGATCGCCGGCATCGGCGGCGCCGGCGTCACCACCACGGCGGCGGTGCTGGCCATGGCGGCCCATATCGACGGCAAGCAGGCCTCGACGCTGGACATGACCGGCCTTGCCCAGAAGGGCGGCCCGGTGACCTCGCATCTGCGCTTTTCCACCGCGGACCGGGCCATCGAGGGGCCGCGCATCCCGACCGCCAGCCTCGACGTGCTGCTCGCCTCCGACATGGTGGTGGCGACCAATGCCGAGCAGCTGGCGCTGATCGACCGGGAGCGCACGGCGGGCTTTGCCAATTCGCGCGTCGCGCCGACGGCCGAGTTCGTGATGAAGCAGACGCTCTCCTTCGACGAGGCGCGGATGCTGAAGACGCTGGACGAGGCCTGTCCGCTCTTCGCCGGCCACGACATCGCCCGCATCGCCGAGGCGCTGTTCGGCGATGCGATCTACGCCAACATGATGCTGGTCGGCATGGCTCATCAGGCCGGCCGCCTGCCGCTGACGACCACCGCGCTCGACACCGCGATCCGCCTCAACGGCGCGGCCGTCGAAAAGAACCTCTCCGCCTTCCATGCCGGCCGCGTCCTGTTCGCCGCGCCGGAGAAGATCCTTGCCGGCCTGCCGGCGGCCAATGCCGTCGATCCGGCGGGCGAGATGGATCTCGACACGCGGATCGCGTTCCTCGGCCGCGAGCTTGCCGCCTATCAGGACGAGGCCTACGCAAAGCGCTTCCTCGATACGGTGGCGGCGGTCCGCGCGGCCGACGAGCGCGCCGGCAACGGCACCCTGCGGCTGACGCGCACGCTTGCCGACGGCCTCTACGGGCGATGGCCTACAAGGACGAGTACGAGGTCGCGCGGCTTTACTCGCAGCCCGACTTCCGCGCCCGGCTGAGGCGCAGTTCGACAGTCCGCGCAAGCTCAAGGTGCTCTTGGCGCCGCCGCTGATCTCCCGCTCGCTCGACCCGCGTACGGGGCGCCCGCGCAAGATCGCTTTCGGCCCGTGGATCTTCACTGCCTTCCGCCTGCTGGCCAAGGCAAAGCGCCTGCGCGGGAGCGCCTTCGATCTGTTCGGCCGTACCGGCGAGCGACGCATGGAGCGGGAGTTCGCGCGCCTCTGCCTTGCCGATGCCGAGCGCATCGCCGGGCTTGTCGGCACGGCGAATTACGGCCTGCTCGTCGAGCTCGCCCGCGTTGCCGATACGGTGCGCGGCTTCGGTCCGGTGAAGGAGGCGAACCACGCCAAGGCGATGGCCCGGCGCGAGGCGCTGCTGGCCCAGCTTGCGCCGGAAGGGGAGGGCTCGCCTGTGATGGAGGCGGCGGAGTAATCCGCCGCCGCGGGGCCGGTCCGGCTCTATCCGCCGAAGCGCTCAGACCATGTCGGCAGCGTGTCGCCGGGGGCGGGGCTGGCCGCATGGACGGCGCGGGCGATCGCCCGGCTCATCACGGCCGCGGCGACCGCGCCGATCTCCACCGTCTCGGCGAGCGGATCGCGCATCTCCTGCGCGGCCGTGGAGGCCGCGAAGATCAGGTCGCCGTCGAGCGGGGTATGCGCCGGCCACAGGGCGCGGGCGAAGCCGTCATGGGTCGCCACCGCCAGCCGCTGCAGCTCGGCCTTGGTCAGCGCCAGATCCGTCGCGATGATGGCGATGGTGGTGTTGGCGCCCTCGCTGAGGCCGTCGAGCTTGGTGCGCGGGCGGTCGGGCAGGGTCGGCATCGCCGCGGGCCAGCCGAGGCCGCCGAACTCATCCCCTTTCTCGAAGGGCGCGGCCCAGAAATGCGGGCCATCGCCCAGCACCGCGCTGCCGAGCGCGTTGACCGCGACCAGCGCGCCGACGGTTGCCCCTGACGACAGCTTCGCCGAGGCCGATCCAAGCCCGCCCTTCAGCGTTGCCGTCGTCGCGCCGGTGCCCGCACCGAAGCTGCCGATCTGGAAGTCGGGGGCGGCTGCGGCCAGCGCCTTGCGGCCGAGCGCGCCATAGGGATTGGTGTCGCCCCAGTCCTTGTCGCCGCCGTTGAGGAGATCGAACAGGATCGCCCCCGGCACGATGGGCACGCGCGCCGTGCCGACGGCAAAGCCGCGCCCTTGCGCGGCCAGCGCCATCTGCACGCCGGAGGCCGCATCGAGGCCGAAGGCCGAGCCGCCCGACAGCACCAGGGCATCGACGCTTTCCACCGTGAAGCGCGGATCGAGTAGCGCCGCTTCGCGGGTGCCCGGCGCTCCGCCATGGATCGCCACGGAGGCGCGCAGCGGCCGGTCCGCGGTCAGCACGGTGACGCCGGATTTGAGCTTCTCGCAGGAGGCATTGCCGACCGAAAGGCCCGGCACGTCGGTGATCAGGTTGCGCAAGGCGGCCTCATCGGGTCGTTGCAGGAGGGGGCGTCAGATGCGGTGATAGGCGCGGTCGAGATAGATCAGCGCCGGGCCGCGCTCGCCCAGTTCGATGCCCAGGATCTCGCCGAAGATCACCGAATGGGTGCCGATCTCGGAAATGTCGGTGACCCGGCAGTCGAGGGCGACGCGCGCCCCGCGCAGGATCGGCGAGCCGGTCGCCAGCCGATGCCAGTCGGCCAGCGCGAAGCGGTCGTCGAAGGTGAGGTCGCCCTTGCCGGCGAAGGCATCGGAGAGCGCCTGCGCCTCGGCCGGCAGCGTGTTGATGGCGAACAGCCCGTTGGCCTTGATCGCGGCGTTGATGCGGGCCTGGCGGTTGACGCAGACCAGCACCGTCGGCGGGGCGTCGGAGACGGAGGCGACGGCCGAGACGGTGGTGCCGCCGCGCCCGGCGACGCCATCGGTGGTGGCGATATGGACCGCCGTGCCCAGCCGGCTCATCGCCTCGCGGAAGGCGAAGCGGTCGACGGGCTGCGCGCCCTCGCCGCCGAGGCCTCCCGTCCTGAAGGCTGAGCTGTTCGTCATGTCGTCCCCTCCGGTCCCTTCGGCCAATTCACATGGCCCGACCGTGCCCGTCCCTGTTGCTGCGCCAAGGCCTGCGCCTTTCAAGCGTGATCCTAACCTAGGGCGGTTTCGAAGTGGTTTCACGGGGCTGCCGACGCATTTGTGGCGAGGCGGCCGAGATCGGGGGCATCCGCGACCCCTCCGGCCATGCGTTCGGCGATCCATTCGATGAAGCGCTGGGCGGCCGGCCCGGGCGGCCGGGTGGCGGTCAGCCAGTAGCCGCGGTCGCGGCTGCCCAGCGTGTCGGTGAGCGGGATCAGGTCGCCGCGCTGCAGCTCCGCCTCGATCATCGTCTCCACGCACAGCGCCACCCCGTGGCCGGCGACCACGGCGCTGACCAGCAGGTTGAAGTCGCTGAACACCGGGCCCTGGCCGGCAAGGTCCTGCGGCAACCCGTTTTCGGCCAGCCAGTCGCGCCAGTCCTTGCGGGTCTCGTCGTGCAGCAGGCGCGCACCGGCCACCTTTTGCGGCGTGTCGAACGGCCGTGTGCGGCCAGATGCGCCGGGCTGCAGACCGGCCGCGTGTGGCCGGACAGCAGCCGCAGGCGCACCGCATGGCGCTCGGCCAGCGGCGGGGTGTCGAACCAGTCGATGGAAATGTCGGTGTCCTGCGCCAGCCCGTGCTGGGCGTAGAGCAGGCTGAGCCGCAGGTTCGGCGCCACTTCCGCGAAGTCGACGAGACGGGGAATGAGGTAGCGCGTGCCGAAGGAGGGGACGCAGGCGATGGACAGTTCCGGCCGGCGCACCGTCTCCAGCACGTCGTGGCAAACGTCGCCGATCCGCTGCAGCGAGGTGCGCGTCACATCGGCGATGCGCTCGGCCTCGGGCGTCAGCTCGACGCGGCGTCCGACGCGCCGCACCAGGGCGATGCCGAACCAGTCCTCCAGATTGCGCAGATGGTGGCTGACGGCGGCATGGGTGACGCCGAGTTCGTCGGCGGCAAGGCCGACGCGGCCGGTCTGGGCGAGGGCGGCCAAGGCCCTGAGCGCATTGAGAGGAGGCAGGTTGCCGGTGCTCATCGTTAGATTTTCTAACCAGCATGTCGGGAAGTTTCAATTGAAACTGGCGTTTCCTTGTGACTTTTTTCCCCAACGTCAACGGCGCGATCGGGAGGAGCCACGTCGCCGCTTCGATTCCCCGCCACAGGTCTGTCCGGAAATCGCCGGGTGCATTGCGCGCCCTGCGGGGCCGCCGGATGGCATCTGCGGCAAGGGGAGGGCCATCGGGGCGCAGTGGAGGAACAATCGCGTACCGTTTGCCGGCGAAGGGGAAAGATGTTCTTTTCTAAGTGCCGGTTTTCGAGGGGAATTGTGCCGCCCACAGGGGCTTGGTAAGTACATATGATCACGCGCCGCTGCCATGTCGGCGGTGCTGCGGACTGAGAACGGCGAAGCCGCCAGTCCTTCAGGGGGACCACAGGGCCTATGGACTACTTCATCCAACAGTTGATCAATGGCGTAACGCTCGGGTCGATCTACGGCCTGATCGCCATTGGCTACACGATGGTCTACGGGATCATCGGCATGATCAACTTCGCCCATGGAGATATCTTCATGGTCGGAGCCTTCATCGCGCTCATCGTGATCATCGCGCTGGGCATCACGGCGGCGACGCCGCTTCTGCTGCTCATCCTCGCGCTCGGCCTCGTGCTGGTCATCGCCATGGCGCTGACCGCGGTCTGGGGCTGGACGGTCGAGCGGATCGCCTATCGGCCGCTGCGTGGCTCGTTCCGCCTGGCGCCGCTGATCACCGCCATCGGCGCCTCCATCGCGCTGCAGAACTTCGTGCAGATCTCGCAGGGCGCGCGCACCAAGCCGCTGCAGCCGCTGCTCGGCGGCAACATCCAGCTTTGGGAAACGGTCGGTCCGGAGGGCAATTTCGTCGTCCAGATCAGCTACATGCAGATCCTGATCATCGTCGCGACGCTGCTGCTGATGGCCGGCTTCACCTTCCTCATCACCAAGACGCCGCTCGGCCGGGCGCAGCGCGCCTGCGAGCAGGACCGCAAGATGGCCGCGCTGCTCGGCATCAATGTCGACCGCACCATCTCGCTGACCTTCGTCATGGGTGCGGCGCTGGCTGCCGTCGCGGGCCTGATGTTCCTGCTCTATTACGGCGTCATCGACTTCTACATCGGCTTCCTGGCCGGCGTTAAGGCCTTCACCGCGGCCGTTCTCGGCGGCATCGGCTCGCTGCCCGGCGCCATGCTCGGCGGTCTGCTGATCGGCCTCATCGAGACCTTCTGGTCCGGCTACTTCTCCCTTGAATACAAGGACGTGGCCGCATTCTCGATCCTCGCCATCGTGCTGATCTTCATGCCCGAGGGTCTCCTGGGCAAACCCGAAGTCGAGAAGGTCTGAGACCATGGCCGCACAGAAACAGGATTTGCTCGCCGGCTCCGTGAAGGATGCCGCCGTGGGCGCGCTGGTCGCATTCGGCCTGTTCGCCATGCTCATCGGCATGAAGACCGACGTCAGCATCGGCGGTCTGTCGATCGAGTACCGCTGGAGCGCGGTCGCCATCGCGGTTGCCGTCGTCTTCGTCGGTCGCCTGGCGCTCAACCTCTTCGTCTGGAAGAGCGAAAAGCCGGTCACCGCCATGCTCGGCGGCCTGGTGCCCAGCCAGTCGTCGGCCTCGCGCTTCGGCCACCTCATCACCCCGGTGCTCTTCGTGCTCGCCGTGGTGCTGCCGTTCCTGCTGATGTACTTCCTCGGCTCGCGCGGTTCGCGCCAGTATCTCGATCTCGCGATCCTGGTGACCACTTACGTGATGCTCGGCTGGGGCCTCAACATCGTGGTCGGCCTCGCCGGCCTGCTGGACCTCGGCTATGTCGCCTTCTACGCGGTGGGTGCCTATTCCTACGCGCTGCTGGCCCAGTATTTCGGCTTCTCGTTCTGGCTCTGCCTGCCGCTGGCCGGCATCCTCGCCGCCTTCTGGGGCATCATCCTCGGCTTTCCGGTGCTGCGTCTGCGGGGTGACTATCTCGCCATCGTGACGCTGGCCTTCGGCGAGATCATCCGCGTGGTGCTGCTCAACTGGTACGAGTTCACCGGCGGCCCGAACGGCTTGTCCGGCATTCCGCGGCCGAGCTTCTTTGGCCTGGAGTTCGAGCGCGGGGAGGGCGGTTTCGCCGACTTCTTCGGGCTGGAGTTCAACTCCATCCACCGGATCATCTTCCTCTACTACCTGATCCTGGTGATGGCGCTGCTGACCAACTTCGTCACCATGCGGCTGCGCAAGCTGCCGGTCGGGCGGGCCTGGGAGGCCCTGCGCGAAGACGAGATCGCCTGTCGTTCGCTCGGCATCAACACCACCAACACCAAGCTGACCGCCTTCGCGCTCGGCGCCATGTTCGGCGGTTTCGCGGGCTCCTTCTTCGCCACGCGCCAGGGCTTCATCTCGCCGGAGAGCTTCACCTTCATCGAATCGGCGGTGATCCTGGCGATCGTCGTGCTCGGCGGCCTCGGCTCGCAGGTCGGCGTCGTCATCGCCGCGGTGGTGATGATCGGCGGCTTCGAGTTCTTCCGGCAGTTCGAGGAATACCGGATGCTCGTGTTCGGCCTGCTGATGGTCGTCATCATGGTCTGGAAGCCGCGCGGTCTGATCTCGACCCGTGCGCCCTCCATCGCGCTTGACCGAAAGAAGGCCAAGGGCATTTCCGCCGATCTGGTTCAGGAGGGCCACGGATGAGCCGCTGGAACGACGATCCCGTCCTTCGCATCGAGCATGTGACCATGCGCTTCGGCGGCCTGGTCGCGGTGAACGACCTGTCGTTCAATGTCGGTCGCGGCGACATCACCGCCCTGATCGGCCCCAACGGCGCCGGCAAGACCACGGTCTTCAACTGCGCCACCGGCTTCTACAAGCCGACCGAGGGCCGCATCACCATGAAGCGGCGCACCGGCGAGCACTACCTGCTGGAGCGCATGCCCGACTTCAAGATCTCGGCCGAGGCCGGGGTCGCGCGTACCTTCCAGAACATCCGCCTGTTCGGCGGCATGACCCTGCTGGAAAACCTGATGGTCGCGCAGCACAACCCGCTGATGGTGGCGTCCAACTACACCATCGGCGGCCTGCTCGGGCTCGGCGGTTTCCGCAAGGCGGAGGCCGGCGCGGTGGAACGGGCCAAGTACTGGCTCGAGCGCACCAACCTGATCGACCGGGCGGATGCGCCGGCGGCGGACCTGCCCTATGGCGACCAGCGGCGGCTCGAGATCGCCCGCGCCATGTGCACCATGCCGGAGCTCCTGTGCCTGGACGAGCCGGCGGCGGGCCTGAACCCGCGCGAGAGCGCGGAACTCAACACGCTGCTCCACTACATCCGCGACGAGCACGACACTTCGGTGCTCTTGATCGAGCACGACATGTCGGTGGTCATGGAAATCTCCGACCATGTGGTGGTGCTGGATTACGGCGAGAAGATCTCCGACGGAACGCCCGACGAGGTGAAGAACGACCCGAAGGTCATCGCCGCCTATCTCGGCGTTGCCGATGACGAAGTCGATCAGGTGGAAGAAGAGGTGGGCCTGTGAGCGAGAAACAACCCCTCCTCCAGATTCGCGGCGTCGAGACCTATTACGGCAAGATCGTCGCTCTGCGCGGCGTCGACATGGACGTCCATGAAGGCGAGATCGTCACCCTGATCGGTGCCAACGGCGCCGGCAAGTCGACCCTGATGATGACGATCTGCGGCACGCCGCAGGCGCGCAACGGCACGGTCCACTACAAGGGCATCGACATCACCCGGATGCCGACGCACGAGATCATGCGGATGGACATCGCCCAGTCGCCGGAAGGTCGCCGCATCTTCCCGCGCATGTCGGTGATGGAAAACCTGCAGATGGGTGCGGCCGTCGTCGATCCGAAGCACTTTTCCGGCGATCTGGAAAAGGTCTTCACGCTGTTCCCCCGCCTCAAGGAGCGGCGGGAGCAGCGCGGCGGCACGTTGTCGGGCGGCGAGCAGCAGATGCTGGCGATCGCCCGCGCCCTGATGGGCCGGCCGCGGCTGCTGCTGCTGGACGAGCCGTCCCTCGGTCTGGCGCCGCTGATCGTCAAGCAGATCTTCGACGCCATCGCCGAGCTCAACCGCACCGAAGGCCTCACCGTCTTCCTCGTCGAGCAGAACGCCTATCACGCCCTCAAGCTGGCGCATCGCGGCTACGTGATGGTCAACGGCGTCATCACCATGTCGGGCACCGGCAAGGAACTGCTGTCGCGCGAAGAGGTGAAGGCGGCCTATCTCGAGGGCGGCAGGCATTGATCCGGCGGCCGCCGGCCCTCGTGGTGCGGCGGCCGGAACCCGTGTTCTCATTTTCGCCGGCACCAGGCCCGACCGGGCCGGCCGGCGGCACAACGGGAGGTCCTGATGGGATTCCTCTATGACACGACCCTCGCGGGCTTCATCATCCTGACGCTGGTGCTCGGCGGCGCCGCGGCCTGGTCCACGGGCCGGGCCTGCGCCCTGACCTGGCGTCCGCTTTTCGTGCTGGTCTGGTTCATCTTCCTGCTGTCGCTGGCGGTGCGCTTCCTCAGCTTCGCGCTCTATGGCGGCACGCTGCTGTCCATCCAGCACTGGCTGATCGCCTTCGTCTATCTGGTCGCGCTGGCGCTTGCCGGCTGGCGGATCACGCGCACCAACCAGATGACCAGCCAGTACCGCTGGCTCTACGAGAAGACGAGCCCGTTCGGCTGGCGGCTGCGTCCGGGAGCGGACGACAGCATCGCCTGACATTACGCGCATTGCGGGAAGGTTCGCCGTCCCGCTACCTGATCCGAAACGCTCGACTTTGCCGAAAAAGGCGATAGTGTTTCGGTAGATGGCCGATCCGGAAGGGACGGTCCGCGGACAAAAAGTCCGCACAACCAGAGTGGTTCAGCTCCCGGCCCGGGGTGGGTCGGGAATGCATCTGGAGCAAGGGGAGACTACCTTATGAAGAAGCTTCTTATGGCGAGCGTCGCCACCGTCGTCGGCATGGGCCTGTCGACCGCGGCCATGGCCGACATCATCATCGCGACCGCTGGTCCGATGACCGGCCAGTACGCCTCGTTCGGCGCGCAGATGAAGGCCGGTGCCGAGCAGGCCGTCGAGGATATCAACGCTGCTGGCGGCATCAACGGCGAGAAGCTGGTGCTGCAGATCGGCGACGATGCCTGCGATCCCAAGCAGGCCGTGGCCGTTGCCAACCAGTTCGTCGGTTCGGGCGTCGTCTTCGTCGCCGGCCACTTCTGCTCGGGCTCCTCGATCCCGGCCAGCCAGGTCTATGCCGAAGAGGGCATCATCCAGATCTCTCCGGCCTCGACCAACCCGACCTTCACCGACGCGCGTCCGGGCCCGGGTATCTTCCGGACCTGCGGTCGTGACGACCAGCAGGGCCAGGTGGCCGGTGCCTTCCTTGCCGAGAAGTTCGGCGACAAGAACATCGCCATCATTCACGACAAGACCGCCTACGGCAAAGGTCTCGCCGACGAGACCAAGAAGTACATGAACGAGGCCGGCAAGCAGGAAGCCCTCTACGAGGCCTATACGGCTGGCGAGAAGGACTACACCGCGCTCGTCTCCAAGCTGAAGTCCGAGAACATCGACGTGCTGTATGTCGGCGGCTATCACACGGAAGCCGGCCTCATCAAGCGCCAGATGGCCGAGCAGGGCATGAGCACCATCCTCGTCTCGGGCGACGCGCTCGTCACCGACGAGTACTGGTCGATCACCGGCGATGTCGGTGCCGGCACGCTCATGACCTTCTCGCCGGATCCGCGCAAGAACGAGGTCGCCAAGCCGGTCGTCGCGGCGCTCGAGGCCGCCGGCCGTACCGCCGAGGGCTACTCGCTCTACACCTACGCCGCGATCCAGGCATGGGCCGAGGCCGTCAAGGCCGCCGTTCGACCGACTTCGACGCGGTCGTCGGCAAGCTGAACGAGATGGAGTTCTCCACCGTGCTCGGCAACCTGGCCTTCAACGACGTGGGCGACGTGACCCTGCCGGGCTACGTCTTCTACGAGTGGAAGGACGGCACCTACGACTACATGCAGTAAGCCTTTCGGCTGACTGGATTTCTGGCCCCGCCCGGTTCGTCCGGGCGGGGTTTTCTTTGCCCGCGGCGGGCGCGTAAACCTTAATCCGTAACCATGCGGATCGATTCACGGCGGCGGCCTGCGCTTGTCGTTTCCCCGCGCCCGGCGATTGCGTAAACTTTCGGTAAACCAATACCGGAGCGTGCGATGGGCAGGGTCGTCTGGGGTATCGTTGCGATCTATCTGGCAATCGGCGTGGCGCTGTGGAGCCATCAGGCACTTGCTGCGCCCGAGCTCGTCGCCTTTTCCGACACGCGCATTGCACCGGGCACCATCGTCATCCGCAACAGCGAGAAGCGCCTCTACCTGGTGCAGCGCGGCGGCACGGCCCTGCGCTACACGGTGGCGGTGGGCAAGCGCGGCAAGGCCTGGGCGGGCCGCACCTACATCACCGGCATGCATGTGCGCCCGGCCTGGTCGCCGCCGGCCGAGGTCAAGCGCGACCTGCCGCATCTGCCGCGGGTCATCGCGGGCGGGGCTGCGAACAATCCGATGGGGGTTGCGGCGATGACGCTTGCCGGCGGCGAATATGCCATTCACGGCACCAACCGGCCCGACTCCATCGGCCGGCCGGTGTCCTATGGCTGCATCCGCATGCACAATCGCGACATTGCCGACCTGTTCCGCCGGGTCGGCGTCAACACGCCGGTGATTGCCGTCAACTGATCGCCGTCAACTGATTGCCGTCGACTGAGGGCTTTCCCAGCCGATCTGCGCAGGCGCGGCGGTTTCCGCCGGCCGGGCCAGCGTCGCGTCCTTGCGGCTGACATCGGCAAGACCGGCGCCCAGCACCATCAGCGTGGCCGTGCCCAGCACGAAGACGATCAGCGCGGGCAGGATCATGCGGCCGCGGCGCGGCGTGGCAGGATCGTGAGGTTCGGTCAGTCGTATCATGTTCCGTTCGCCGCTCTTGCTCGCGGCTCCCTTGCTTTCGTCAGAGAAGAAATGGCGACAATCTTGGCGATTTCAAGTCGTCCGCCGATCTGCCCTTCCGACTACTGATCACAGCCGTGTAACTCGCGCGCGAGTCTTCCGGTTCCCTTGCGACATCGAAAAACGACCGCCCCCCGCTCCCGCAACGCCGCTCCCGCACCGCCGCGCTTGCCGGGGCCCGCGCGCGCTTGCACTGTGGAAGCCTTGCAGGAAGACCAGGACGGAGAGGCACGCATGATCGGAGCCCTGACGCTGATACTGTGCTGCCAGCTGGCCGGCGAGCTCGCGGTCACCGCCAGCGGCGTGCCGGTGCCGGGGCCGGTGCTCGGCATGATCCTGCTGTTTCTGCTGCTGCTCGTCCGCGGCGGGGTGGGGGAGGATCTCGGCCGCGTGGGCGATGCGCTCCTGAAGAACCTCGCGCTGCTCTTCGTGCCGGCCGGCGTCGGTGTCGTCGTGCATCTCGGGTTGATCGGGCGCGAGGGGCTGGCGATCACCGCCGCGCTCATCGTCTCCACCCTGCTCACCGTGCTGGTCACCGGCCTCGTCATGAGCCGGCTGGCGCGGCAGGAGGCGGACAGCCCCTCCGGTCCCGAGGGAGGCGCGCAATGAGCGAGCCGCTGTCGCAGATCTGGGTCTATCTCTCGGCGAGCCCGCTCGCCGCCCTGACGCTCACCCTTGCCGCCTATCAGCTCGGCTTCTTCCTCTACCGCCGGGCCGGCTTTCACCCGCTGGTCAATCCGGTGCTGGTGGCGGTGCTGCTGATCGGCGCCGTGCTGCTTGTCAGCGGCACCGCCTATCCGGTCTATTTCGACGGGGCGAAGTTCGTGCACTTCCTGCTGGGGCCGGCGACGGTGGCGCTCGCCATCCCGCTCTACCGCCAGTTCGCGCGGGTGCGCCGCTCGGCGCTGGCCATCGGCGTCAGCCTGCTGGCCGGCTCGCTCACCGCCGCGCTCTCCGCGCTCGCCGTCGCCTCGCTGCTCGGTGCTTCGCGCCAGACGCTGGCCTCGCTCGCGCCGAAATCCGCCACCGCGCCGGTCGCCATGGGCATTGCCGAGCCGCTCGGCGGGCTGCCCTCGCTCACCGCCGTGCTGGTCATCCTCACCGGCATCCTGGGCGCTGCACTCGGGCCTCTGGTGCTGGATCTGGCGCGCATTCGCGACTGGCGGGCGCGCGGCTTTGCCATCGGTACTGCTGCCCACGGCATCGGCACCTCGCGCGCGCTGCTGGTCAACGAGACCGCCGGCGCCTTTTCCGGCCTTGCCATGGGGCTCAATGCCATCGCGACGGCGCTCCTGGTGCCGCTCGTCTGGCGCCTGATCTTTGGGTAGCGGGTTTTCGGGGTGCCGTCAGCTCGCGGCGAGACGCGCCGCGTCCTGCGCCGCATGCGCTTCCGCCCGGCGCAGCCAGGCGCGCGGGTCGGTCAGCTGGGTGCCGCGGTCGCGCTCGCCGCCGAGCGCGGTGCAAAGGTCGGCGACCGCCTCCAGCGAGTGCACGGCGCGGAACTCGTCGACATGCGGCAGCATCGCCCGCACGCCCCTTGCCCGCGCCTCGAATCCTTCGAAGCGCAGCAGCGGGTTCAGCCAGATCAGCCGCCGGCACGAGCGGTGCAGCCGGTCGATCTCGCGCTCCAGATCCTCGTCGGTGTCGCGCTCCAGCCCGTCGGTGACCAGCAGCACGATGGGCCCGCCGGACAGCACCCGGCGCGACCATTGCCGGTTGAAGGCGGCGAGCGCGGTGGCGATGCGCGTGCCGCCGGACCAGTCCTCCACCCCTTGCGTGCAGGCGAGGAGCGCCTCGTCCGGGTCCTTCATCCGCAGCTGCCGTGTGACATTGGTCAGCCTGGTGCCGAACAGGAAGGTGTGGACGTTGCGCCGCTCCTCGGTCAGTGCATGCATGAAATGCAGCAGGATGCGGGTGTACTGGCTCATCGAGCCGGAAATGTCGCAGAGCGCGACGATGGGCGGGCGCTTCAGGTCGTGGCGCCGGTGGCGCAGCTCGATCATGTCGCCGCCGGTGCGCAGCGAGGCGCGCAAGGTGCGCCGCGGGTCGATGCGCCCGCGCGTCGCGCTGACCAGCCGGCGCAGGCGCACCTTTTCCATCGGCAGCACCATGCGCCGCAGCGCCGCCTTGGCCCGGCGGATCTCCTCCGCGTTCATCTGGGCGAAGTCCTTGCGCTGCAACAGCTCGCGGCCCGACACGGTGAAGCGGGCGTCCACCACCACTTCCTCGCGCTCGTGCTGCTGCTGGCGTTCGCGCGTCGCCTGAAACGCTTGTGCGACGCGGGTCTGGCCGGCCTTGGGCTTGTCCGGCTCGCCGCGCGCGGGCGCCACCGGCGAGAGGATCGACAGCAGCTTCTCGATCAGCCCGCGCGAGCGCCAGTAGATGCGGAAGGCCTCGTCGAAGACCGCGCGCTGCTCGCGCTTGCGCACGAAGACCGCATGCAGCGTCCAGTAGAGGTCCTCGCGGCTGCGGATGCCGGCGACCTCGACCGCGCGCACCGCATCGACCACGCTCGCCGGGCCGACCGGCAGTCCCGCACGGCGCAGGGTCCGCGCGAAATGCACGATGTTCTCGGCGATGCGTCCGCCGGCCTGGCCTTCCAGGGTCGCGCGCTCGTCCGTCATGGGGCTCAAGCCGACCCGCTTGCCGTGCGGTCGTGGTCGCGCTGGATCTCCTCGATGATCTTGCGGGCGCGCGAGCCGCGCACGCGCTCGATGTCGTCCTGGTACTTCAGCAGCACGCCCAGCGTGTCGGAGACCATGTCCGGGTCCAGCGCAATCTGGTCCAGCTCGGTCAGCGCGGTCGCCCAGTCCAGCGTCTCGGCAACGCCCGGCTGCTTGAACAGGTCCTCGTCCGTGCGCAGCGCCTGCACGAAGGCGACGAGCTCGCGCGACAGCCGGTCGCCGGCGCCCGGCACCTTGCGGCGGACGATCTCCAGCTCGCGCTCCGCGTCCGGATAGTCGACCCAGTGATAGAGGCAGCGGCGCTTCAGCGCGTCGTGGATCTCGCGGGTGCGGTTGGTGGTGATGATGACGATGGGCGGCTCCTCGGCGCGGATCGTGCCGAGTTCGGGGATCGTCACCTGGTTGTCCGACAGCACCTCCAGCAGGAAGGCCTCGAACGCCTCGTCGGCGCGGTCCAGCTCGTCGATCAGGAACACCGGCGGGCCGGAGAGCGAGGGCTCCAGCGCCTGCAGCACGGGGCGCTTGATCAGGAAGCGCTCGGCGAAGACCGACTTCGACAACTCGCCGTGGTCGGTGTCGCCGGCCGCTTCCGACACGCGGATCTCGACCATCTGCGCGGCGTAGTTCCACTCGTAGACGGCGGTGGAAACGTCCAGCCCCTCGTAGCATTGCAGGCGGATCAGCTCGCGCCCCAGCGCCTGCGACAGCACCTTGGCGATCTCGGTCTTGCCGACGCCGGCCTCGCCTTCCAGGAACAGCGGCCGCTTCAGCTTCAGCGCCAGCAGCAGCACGGTGGCCAGCGAGCGGTCGCCCACATAGCCCTGGCCGTCCAGCAGGGCACTCGTCGCGTCGATCGTGTCCGGGAGAGGCTGCGCGGTCATCTGGGCTCCTGTTGCTCGGCTCGCCCGCACGGCCGTCTCGCGGCGCCGGGCTCTTTCCCTGCAACATAGTGCGGGCAGGCCGGGCTTGTCAGGTGTCCTAAGGGACAAGATCCCAGGCCGGGCGCAAAGGGCGGGTTAACCCGTCATTAACCATGATTTCCGGACACTTGACCCCGGGTGAGGGACTTCGAAAGGTTCGGATCATGAGATCATCGGATTTTTCCCGCCAGCTTGAGGGCTACAGCCTGCTCACGGCCCATATCCTCTACCACATGCCCGACCATCCGCGGCTGCTGCAGACCTTCCTCTGGCAAACGCTGGACAAGGCGCCGACCTTCCCGGAGCTCGGCCGTTTCCTGCAGTTCTGGGAGCGCGACATCGAGGGCAAGCTGCATTCGGTGCGCATTTCCCATCGCGACCTGATCGGGCCGAGCGACTGGCGCATCCTCGACGCGGAGTTCCCGATCCACTGACGGATCGGTCCTGCCGAAGTGGCCTGACATTCGGGACCCGACATGTGGTTCGAAGTCGGGCTCGGGTCCAGTCGTCAAGTGTGGCAAGCATTGGGCATTGCATATCGCAATGACTGTGCTTTTAGTACATTCTTCGCACCCACGCAAAAAATTTACGCGTCCGAAGGTTCAATCATGGCGATTTCTACAGAAGCGTTTTGTCTGGCGTATCGAGCGCGACCTGCTGAAGCTTATCTTCTTTAGCGGAGCTTGATGATGAGGAGGTTGCGGCAATTCTCATTGACGCCGGGAAGATTCTTTCTGAGAGATCTCTATTGGATGACGGTATTGCACGCTTGGAAATTTGCAGAGATCTGAACCTGCTTCCGCCTTCGCTCCTACTGCATAGCAATGGAAAGCACTGGCGCGCTTCCTTAGAGCGAGATGCAGGTTCGTCTATAGACGATAGTGTGAGTGGCTGATGATCTTTTCGAAGCACGGAGAGAGCATGGCACAGTGCTGTCTGACGAGCGGGTGGATCCAAGACTGCGCAGCCGATCGTCAACAAATTTCGGAAACGCATTGCTTGAAACTGGTCGGTGGGTTGAGGCCTTGGACTTCTTTCACAAGGGGCAACGTATTTGGCCGAGAAATGGCGTTGCCGCCCTTCGCGAAATGCAGTGCTTGATGGGCTTCCACAATGAAGCCCGTAGCGATCCAGACAGATTTGGATCATACGCCGACATTGATCGTCTATATCAACGCATCGTTGCCCTATCGAAAGTTGTTGAGGACACATACGCGGAGATTGATCAATTAGCGGGTCAGCAAGCTGTGGACTATGCAAGGCACGCTGTTTTACAGATAAAGCCGCTTTCTTCAGGAATTGAGCGCCCTAGAGGTGATACATTCATTGAATTCATTGACAGTGGCAGCCTCGCTCTGTCCTTTTTTTATCTTTCAATCAGGATAAAAATACAAAGAGATACAGTATCCTTCGAACGTATTATCGATGATGATTGGAAGTCGGCGTCTGTCCTGAAATTTTTGCCATGCTGAACGTTATGAGGGCCGATTATGCATTGGCTCGCCAACTCTTCTACGAAGCGCGATTCGATGATGGTGCGACAATTTTCCGGGAAACCGTGAAAAGCAGCGATACGCTCGATTATTCTATATATGGGGTTCAAGCTTCAGCGATGTGCTCCGCGCAAAGAATTGCCTATGACATACTCGATAAAATAGCTGTTGCCTTGTGTGGTCATCTCAAGATGAAAAATGCCAAACGGGCAAAATTTGATGGGTTTTGGTATAAAAAGACGAATGTGGCAATAAATTTGGCCTGTACGAAAAGATCAAGAATGAAATAGCGCGCGGAAACCGGGGCCTTCTGGCACTCTATGATTTGCACAGGGATACGACGAAAAACGTTCCGGAAAAAGCAGGTTTCCTCAGGGCGCTAAAGGATTATAGGAATTCCTCCACCCACGTTTTACGGTTCTTCATGATGAGTATTTTGGGATGGACAGAGCACGAGGTAAGCTCGTCGACCATGAGCATCTGAATAAATTCGAAGATCTAACGCTGTCGTCTATTAAGCTTGCGAGAGCGGCGCTATTTTATTTTTGCGACACAATTAATTATAAAGAAGATAGCAGGTCGAGCTTCGAGCGTTCGATAAATTTGACGCATGAAGTTCCGGATCATGATTATATACGTGGCCGCGATTTCAACGAATAGCAATCTCCAATTGATGTCTGGATCGGCGCAGATCGGGATCCAGCCTCAGACAGTCAGACTTTCTCCTCCAAAACCCGTCACCTGCATCCCGGCTATCGGCCGCACGTCTCAGCGCGGCGGGGGCGGCGGCAGGCCGGCGCCGTCGCGCATGATCGCGCGCGCCTCGGGGGTGAAGTCGGAGCCGGCGCCCTCGTGCAGCACGAAGCCCGGCAGCAGGCGCATCGGCGCCCGGCTTGCCCGCACGCTGCGCACCAGGATGCGCGTTGCCGCGGCCTCGGGGCGCGGGCGCAGCGGAATGACGTCGATGGCGCCGAAGCGGCCGGGCAGCAGCTGCAGGATCTCGCCCAGCCCGTCGGCGCGGAAGATCATGGTCAGCGTGCCGCCCTCGCGCACGATGTCGGTGGCAACCCGCACCCAGGGCTCCAGCCCGCGCGTGTCCAGCACATGCGCCCCGGCGCGCGGGGCGGCGGGCGAGGCGCGGAAGCGCCCGTCGGCATAATAGGGCGGGTTGACGATGGCGTGGTCGGCAAGGCCCGGCGTCAGGCCGGCGGCATGGCGCTCGCGTCCGCGGGCGGTAATGTCCGCCTCGACGATGGAGACGCGCGGCGCAAAGGCGGCATTGTCGGGCAGGGCCAGCGCCTGCTCGGCGAGATCGAGCGCCGCCCGGTCTCGGTCGACCAGCATTACCTCCACCTCGGGCAGGCGTGCGGCGAGGCAAAAGCCGGCAGTGCCGACCCCCGAGCCGAGGTCGACCACCCGCCCGCGCGTGCCGGCGGGCACGGCTGCCGCCAGATAGACCGCATCCAGCCCGGCGCGGTGGGCGCCGCGCGCCGGCTGCAGCACCTGCACCAGCCCGCCGAGAAAGGCGTCCTTGGTGATCTCCGCGCTTTCCTGCAAGGCCTGCTCGACAGGTCCCGCCTCGACCGGTTCCGCGGCTGCGGCCTCCATAGCGGCTTCCATGTCTGTGGCTTTCACACCGGCCGCGTCCTGCACGTCGCCGCTCACGGCGCCTCGCTCCCGCCGGCCTTGTCGTGGCGGGCCAGCGTGTCGGCATCGAGCTCGTGGCCGAGCTCCATCTTGCGCATGAGGCGAATGGCCGCGCCGAGGTCGTCCTCGATCACCATCACCCGGCGCGGGATGATGCCGAGCGAGCCTTCCAGGATGCTCATGTTGCCGTCGAGCACCAGATGGCCGATGCCCGCTTCGGTCAGAAGCGTTTCGACATAGGAAATCAGGACCATATCGTTGGTCTTGAGCAGAGGAACCATGTAGTCCTTGTCCATTCGGTCGTTCGGGTGGGGCACCTTACAAGACCAGGCCGGTCGAGGCGACATTCCCTGACGCGCCTGTGCGGCATCCGCGCGGTTTGGTCAACGGTGCGTCTCGCGAAAGACGGCTTGCCGTGGGCATGGGCGGGACCTATTGTCCGCCCGTCTCTTACTCGAAACGAGGTTGTTCAACGTGGGCGTGGTGGTTCCCTTGCGCGAAACCCGGTCAGAACCGGCCAGCATCCAGAACCTGGTCGACCTCACCGCCGGCGGCATGGAAGCCGTCAACCAGCTCATCCTGTCCAAGGCGGGATCGAATGTCGAGCTGATCCCGGAGATCGCCCGTCACCTGATCTCGTCGGGCGGCAAGCGGCTGCGGCCGATGCTGACGCTCGCGATGGCCGACATGTTCGGCTATTCGGGCGAGGGCCATGTCGGCCTCGCCGCCAGCGTCGAGTTCATGCACACCGCGACGCTCCTGCACGACGATGTCGTCGACGAGAGCGACATGCGGCGCGGCAAGCTGGCTGCGCGCAAGTTGTGGGGCAATCAGGCAAGCGTGCTGGTCGGCGACTACCTGCTTGGCCAGGCCTTCAAGATGATGGTCGATGTCGGCTCGCTCGAGGCGCTGCAGATCCTGGCCAGCGCCTCTGCCGTCATCGCCGAGGGCGAGGTCATGCAGCTCGGTGCGGCGCAGGACCTCGAGACCACCGAAGAGCGCTACATGCAGGTCATCGAGGCGAAGACGGCGGCCCTGTTCGCCGCTGCCGCCGAGGTCGGCCCGGTCATCGCGGAGGCGTCCGACGCCGACCGCGCCCATGCCCGCGCCTACGGCATGGCGCTCGGCCTTGCCTTCCAGCTCGTCGACGATGCGCTCGATTACGGCGGCTCGGCCGCCGATCTCGGCAAGGACACCGGCGACGACCTGCGCGAAGGCAAGATCACCCTGCCGGTTATCCTCGCCATCCGCCGGGGCAAGCCGGAGGACCGCGAGTTCTGGTCGCGCTGCCTGGAAGAGCGCGACGTGCGCGACGGCGATCTCGACCGTGCCATCGCGATCATGCAGGAGACAGGGGCGCTCACCGAGACCATCGAGCGGGCCCGTGCCTTCGGTGCCGAGGCGCTCGACGCGCTGCGGGGATTACCTGCCGGCGGGCAGCGCGAGGCGCTGGCCGAGGCGGTCGAATTCTGCATCGCCCGCGTCAGCTGAGCTTTTTGAGACGCGATTCTCGAATTTGAGCGAATTCGAGACGGTTTTTTGCAAAATCCGTCTCGAAATTTGCAACTGCCCCGCCGCCGCTTGCGGGGCCGGTTGTCCCCGTGGCGCCGTCGCCCCCGGGGCGCCCCGTCGGGGCCGGTTATCCTCTCAGCCCATCCGCTCCGATGCGTAGCTGCCCGGGCTCGCCGGGAAGACCACCGTCTTGTTTCCGTTGAGGAAAACGCGGCGGTGGATATGCGCGTGGATGGCGCGGGCCAGCACCTGGCTCTCCACGTCGCGGCCCAGCGACACGTAATCCTCGGGCGACTGCGCATGGGTGACGCGCACCGTGTCCTGCTCGATGATCGGCCCCTCGTCGAGGTCGCTGGTGACGTAGTGCGACGTCGCGCCGATCAGCTTCACGCCGCGCGCGAAGGCCTGCTTGTAGGGGTTGGCGCCCTTGAAGCTGGGGAGGAAAGAGTGGTGGATGTTGATGATCCGCCCGGCCATTTCCTCGCACATGCGCGTCGACAGCACCTGCATGTAGCGGGCCAGAACCACCAGTTCCGCCCGGTTTCCTCGACGATCGCCATCTGGCGCGCCTCGGCCTCCGCCTTGTTATCCTTCGTCACCTTTATGTAGTGGAAGGGGATATCGTGGTTCACCACCAGCTTCTGGTAGTCGAGATGGTTGGAGATCACGCCGACGATCTCGATGGGCAGCGCGCCGATCCGCCATCGGTACAAAATGTCGTTCAGGCAGTGCCCGAACCGGGAAACCATAATTAAAACCTTCATTTGCGCCTTTTCGTCGTGGAACGAAAAGTCCATTCCGAAGGCTTCGGCATGGGGCGCGAAGCCGCCCGACAGCTCGTCCAGGCTCGCGCCGGTCTCGCTGTTGAAGCTGACGCGCATGAAGAAATTCCCGGTCTCGCGGTCGTCGAACTGCGCGCTGTCGGTGATGTTGCAACCGTGCTCGGCCAGGTAGGTGGAGATGGCGGCGACGATGCCGCGGGTCGAGCGGCAGGTGACGGTCAGGGCGAAGGCGCTCATCGGCGATGATTCCCGGCTGAGAGGACAACAGGCCCACGCGATAGCGGAGTGTCGCGGGTTGTCCAAGTGTTGTCGCGTTCGCGCGCCGGGGACATTTCGAAAAACGGCGCGTTGGCGCCGATTTGCGACGGCAGGGCGTCGCTCGCCCCGACTCAGGCAACCGCAGCGACGGGCGCCGCCTGGATCCACCACCCGGGATGGCGGTCGGCGAGCCTTCGGGCCTCCCGCTCGGCCTCCTCTATCCCCGCGAACAGCGCGAAGCATGTGGCGCCGGATCCGGACATGCGGGCAAGGTGCGCGCCGGGCGCGACGCGCAGCGCGGCCAGCACATCGGCGATCTGCGGTGCAAGCCTCAGCGCCGGCGCCTCCAGGTCGTTGCGCGTGCCCTCGAGCCAGCCAATGAGCGCGTCGAAGGACGCGAGATCGCTGTCGGCAAGCGGGGAGAGCGGCGGGTTGTCCGGCGCTCCAGCCGGGCGAAAACATGAGGCGTTGCAACGGGTAAGCCCGGATTTGCCAAGAGGATCGCATGGCCCGGAAAGCGGGGAAGAGGTGCGACCTCGGCGCCGGTGCCGGAGACCAGCGCCGGTGTCGAGGCAAGGCACATCGGCACATCGGCGCCGAGCGTTCCGGCGATCTCCGCCAGCCGCGCCATCTCGTCCTCACCGGGCTCGCGGCCGGCCATCGCGGCGAAGCCGAGCCGCAGCGCTGCGGCCGCATCGGCCGAGCCGCCGCCGATGCCGGAGGCGACCGGAAGGCGCTTGTCGAGGGTCAGGGCGAGGGGCGGGAGGGCAGTGCCGAACGCGCCAGAGAGCGCATCGAGTGCACGCAGCACGAGATTGTCGCCGGCCGGCTTATCCCCGGCGGTATCGGCGGCGAGAGCGCCTGCGAAGGGACCGGTGAGCGTCAGCGCATGATCTGTCGCGGCGGTAGGCTCTGCCGACAGCACGTCGCCGAATTCGGCAAAGGCGACAAGGCTGTGCAGCAGGTGATAGCCGTCGGCGCGCCGGCGGTCACATGCAGGGCGTAGTTGATCTTGGCGCGGGCGAGCAGCGGGGCGGGCAAGGGCCCGCCCGCGGATCCCCCGCTCCGGATCGGACGTCTTGCGGGCTTTGTCCCCGCGCGGCAGGGCGCACGGCGGCGTCAGCCGCCGTTCTGCTTCGGCTCGACCTGCGCTGCCGGCGGCTCGCCGGGTTCCGGCAGGCCCTTCTCGATCTTTTCCAGGATCTTCGGCAGCTCGTCCGGCTCCGGATCGAGATCGCGGGCGTGGTTCCACTGGAACCGTGCCTCCAGCCGGCGGCCGACCCGCCAATAGGCGTCGCCCAGATGGTCGTTGATGACCGAATCCTGCGGCCGCAGCTCGACGGCGCGCTCCAGTTCCTTCACCGCGTCCTCGTAACGCTGCAGCTTGTAGTAAGCCCAGCCGAGACTGTCGACGATGTAGCCGTCGCGGGGGCGCAGCTCCACCGCCTTGCGGATCATGTCCAGCGCCTCGGGCAGCTTAAGCCCTTGATCGACAAGCGAGTATCCAAGGTAGTTGAGCACCAGCGGCTGCTCGGGCGACAGCTTCAGCGACATGCGGAAGTCGGCCTCGGCCGGCCCCCAGCTCTTCAGCCGCTCGCGGCAGATGCCGCGATAGTAGAAGATCGTCCAGTGCTGGGCTTCCGGCTCGGCGATGGTGTCGATGCCCTTGGTGTAGGCTTCGTCGGCTTCCTTGAAAAGCTTGTGCGATCTCAGGACGTTACCCAGCGCGACCACAGCATCGAGATCGCTCGGATCGCTCTCGACAAGGGCCGAGAGGTGGGCGCGCGCCTCCTCCAGATTGTCGAGGGCGTTGTAGTTGATGCCGACCTGGATCTCGGCGTCGCGCTTCAGGGGCGACGCGTCCGGCACGCCCGAAAGAACCTGGATGGAGCGCTCGAAGCGGCCCATCCGGTCGAAGAGGCCAGCCAGCGCGACCGCTGCGACATCCGCCTCCTCATCGAGATGCAGCGCCAGCTGCAGGAAGGTCGCCGACAGCTCCTCGCCGCCGTCGCGGCCGATGGCGGCGCCCAGGCCGTAGAGCACCTCGGCGGCGCCCACCTTCGGGCTTGCGGCGATGCGCTCGATCTTCTCGCCGCTCTCGATCCGCTTGCGGGTCGCCACCAGAACCGGATGGTCGGGCAGCATCGCGTTGAATTCGTCCAGAACCTTGAGCGCGGCCGCCTTGTCGCCGTTGCGATAGAGCGACAGGGCGTAGGCGTTGACGACGCGCAGCGCGCCCCGGTCGGCGCTGTAGGCATCGCGGAAATTCGCTTCCGCATCCTTGGCGCGGCCCGCGAAATCCTGGATCAGGCCGGTGTGGTAAGCGACGAAGACGGTGTACCAGCTCGGCCCGTTGAGCCGCGAAATGCGCTCCAGCGCCTCGTCGGTCTTGCCGTCGCCGGCCAGCGCCCAGGCCGAAAGCAGCCCGGCAGCGAGCTCGGCGAGCGGTCCGCGGCCGCCGTCGGAGAGATACTCGCCGGCCTTGGCGTTGTTGCCGGCCCGCATCTCCTCGACCGCCAGCATCAGCCCGGCGAGAAAGTGGTCAGCCTGCTCGCCCTTGAGCCGCTCGGCCAGTTCCAGCGCCTCGGCAAGGTCGCCGTTGGCCAGCTTCAGGACGAAGGTGCGGTCGAGCAGGAAGGGGTTGCCCGGATCCACCAGCAGCGCTTCGCCGAAGAAGGTGGCGGCGTTGTCGAGGTCGTTGCTCTGGCCGGCGAGCCGGCCGGAGAGATAGCTGCCGCTCAGGGTGATCGGCAGGCCTTCCGGCGTGCCCATGCTGAAGTCGGAGCGGAGCGGGCTCGGTTGCCTGGGGCTGCGTCTCGGCGAACGCCTGCGGGGCGGATGAAAGGGCCGCGAGCGAGGCCAGAAGGGCGACGCTGCAGGCAAGGCTGCCGCGGCGGGCGGTTCGGGTGAGGCGGCGTGTTGTCATCCGGATTGTCTCAATGCCCCTGCTTTTGGCGCGAATGCGGCGAGTCATCCGCCTGATTTTGCCTGCGAGGATGGCCGCAATATGTCTCTCCTGCAAGCAGGTGCGGCCGGCAGGGCGGAAAGCCTTGCGTTCGTCTGCGCGCCAGTTTCGCATGCTTCGCCTCGATATGGGGCGCCGCGACGTGCCCGGCAATGCGGCATCTGCGAGAATCGCAAGTGATCGCGCGGCCCGCCGTCCGGGTCCGGATCGCTTTGCCGGGTGGCGAAAACGGCCCGAACCATAGCCTGGTGCAATAACCGCGGCCCGATTGCGCAAAAAACCTTTGTTTCGTGCACTGCATCATTTATGGGGGTGGGCATCCGGGGAGGGAGGCGCGCGCGACCTCGAGCGCAGGGTCCGGCGCCTCCGGGGCGCGCGATCGCAAGCCCCGAGCGAGAGGATGCAGGCGGCATGACCAAATGGGTGTTCGGTTTCGGTGACGGCAAGGCCGAGGGCACTGCCGGAATGAGGAACCTGCTCGGCGGCAAGGGAGCCAACCTTGCCGAGATGAGCAATCTCGGGCTGCCGGTCCCGCCCGGCTTCACCATCACCACCGAGGTCTGCACCTGGTTCGACAGCCACGACAAGACCTATCCGGACGAGCTGCACGCCCAGGTGGACGCGGCGCTCGACGAGGTCGGCCGGATCACCGGGCGGCGCTTCGGCGACACCAGCAATCCGCTGCTGGTTTCCGTGCGCTCCGGCGCCCGCGTGTCGATGCCGGCATGATGGACACGGTCCTCAATCTCGGCCTCAACGACGAGACGGTGCCCGCCCTGGCCGCCGCTGCGGGCGACCCGCGCTTCGCCTATGACAGCTACCGCCGCTTCATCCAGATGTATTCCGACGTGGTGATGGGCCTCGATCATCACGCCTTCGAGGAGATCCTCGAGGAGTTCAAGAACGAGCACGGCCGCGACCTCGACACCGACCTGACCGCCGACGACTGGCAGCAGGTCATCGCCAGCTACAAGGCGCTGGTCGAGGACGAGCTCGGCACGCCGTTCCCGCAGGATCCGCACGAGCAGCTGTGGGGCGCTATCGGCGCCGTCTTCCTGTCCTGGGAGAGCGCGCGCGCCATCACCTATCGACGGCTGCACGACATTCCCAACGACTGGGCACGGCGGTCAACGTGCAGGCGATGGTCTTCGGCAACATGGGAGAGGACTCCGCCACCGGCGTTGCCTTTACCCGCAACCCGTCCACCGGCGAAAAGGCGCTCTACGGCGAGTTCCTGATCAACGCCCAGGGCGAGGACGTTGTGGCCGGCATCCGCACGCCGCAGGACATCACCGAGGCTGCGCGCATCGCTGCCGGCTCGGACGCGCTGTCGCTGGAAAAGGCGATGCCGGAGGCCTTTGCCGAGTTCACCGAGATCTGCGACCGGCTGGAAGGCCACTATCGCGACATGCAGGATCTCGAGTTCACCATTGAGCGCGGGCGCCTGTGGATGCTGCAGACCCGCTCGGCAAGCGCACCGCGCGCGCCGCGCTGAAGATCGCCGTGGAGATGGCCGATGAGGGCCTGATCACCACCGAGGAAGCGGTGATGCGTGTCGATCCGGCCGCTCTCGACCAGCTTCTGCACCCGATGATCGACCCGGCGGCGGAGCGCGACGTGATCGCCACCGGCCTGCCGGCCTCGCCGGGGCTGCGTCCGGAGCCATCGTCTTCTCCTCCGACGAGGCAGAAGAGGCGAAGGCTGCGGGCCGTAAGGTGATCCTGGTGCGCGTCGAGACGAGCCCCGAGGACATTCACGGCATGCATGCGGCCGAAGGCATCCTGACCACGCGCGGCGGCATGACCAGCCACGCGGCCGTGGTGGCGCGCGGCATGGGCAAGCCTTGCGTCTCCGGCGCCGGCGCGCTGCGGATCGACTATCGCACGGCGACGCTGACGGTCTCGGGCCGCAAGCTCGCCAAGGGCGACGTGATCACCATCGACGGCACCACCGGCCAGGTGCTGGTCGGCGAGGTGGCGATGCTGCAGCCGGAAATGTCCGGCGAGTTCGCCCGGCTGATGGAATGGGCCGACGCTCACCGGCGGATGGCGGTTCGCACCAATGCCGAGACGCCGGCGGATGCGCGCGCGGCGCGCGGCTTCGGCGCCGAAGGCATCGGCCTGTGCCGTACCGAGCACATGTTCTTTGAAGGCGAGCGCATCGTCGCGGTTCGCGAGATGATCCTGTCGGAGACCGAGCAGGGCCGCCGCGCGGCGCTGGACAAGCTGCTGCCGATGCAGCGCGGCGACTTCACCGAGCTGTTCGAGATCATGCAGGGCCTGCCCGTGACGATCCGCCTGCTCGATCCGCCGCTGCACGAGTTCCTGCCGCACAGCGAGGAGGAGATCGCCGAGGTCGCGGCGGTGATGGGCGTCGACAGCGAGGTGCTGCGGCGGCAGCGGCGCACGATCTCAACGAGTTCAACCCGATGCTCGGCCATCGCGGTTGCCGTCTGCTGGTGACCTATCCGGAAATCGCCGAGATGCAGGCGCGTGCCATCTTCGAGGGCGCCGTTGCGGCCGGCAAGACGACCGGGTCGCCGGTGACGCCGGAGATCATGGTGCCGCTGGTCGGCGTCAAGGCGGAGCTGGACCTGGTGCGCGCGCGCATCGATGCGATGGCCAAGGCTGTGGCGCAGGAAACGGGCATCACCATCGACTATCAGGTCGGCACGATGATCGAGCTGCCGCGGGCCTGCCTGCGCGCCGGCGAGATCGCCGAGACGGCGGAGTTCTTCTCCTTCGGCACCAACGACCTGACCCAGACGACCTTCGGCATCTCGCGCGACGATGCGGCCTCGTTCCTCGGCCCCTACC
>JACADM010000061.1_pt1 | contig 90493 bp, 95 predicted proteins | sample 7512371 | NCBI WGS metagenome assembly JACADM01 (sample SAMN14389041, study PRJNA612141) | algae metagenome | isolation source: non-axenic algae culture | place: India: Navi Mumbai | collected 2017-01
GTACATGAAAAATGGGATCTGAACACGGGGATATTATCGGAGATGTTATGTTGGTAAAGAGTTATACGCTATTCGAAAGATATGCTCCGGAATTGCAAGTGAAACTTATCCGGCTATTCAATAAAACGGCAGCAGAAGTTTGTGAAGGCCAGCAATATGATGTGGATTTGAACTGCGTACCGATGTGACCTTGCAGGAGTACTTGCGTATGATACAGTATAAAACTGCGGTATTGGTGGGTGCTGCGATGCAGATGGGAGCTCTCATTGCCGGGGCCACGGAAGAAGAGGCCAAAGCGATATACGATTTCGGGCTTCACCTGGGGACGGCTTTTCAGTTACAGGATGATTACCTCGATGCTTTCGGAGATGAAAAGACCTTCGGAAAACAGATCGGGGAGATATCATGGAGAATAAAAAGACCTTCCTCTATATCACGGCATTGGAAAACCTCGAAGAGGACGATGCGGATCTGCTACAGAATTTATACGAAATCGCTCCTGCTGATACGGAAGAAAAGATCAGGACGGTCAAAGAACTTTTTGTGTCCTCGGGGGCTACGGATAAGATTCGTGAAGCCATTCAGGAGTATACGGAAACGGCTTTCGGTAGTATAGCATCGTTGTCTTTGGATGAAAAAAAAGAAAGAGGTACTCCTCGCTTTTGGCAGAAACCTGATGAACCGCAAGGTATAATCTCTCTTTCTGAAGACGTATATACCGTAGTTTGCTGAGGTTAAGGGTGGCATCGTGGAAATGGCCTGTAAAGAAACCGAAGGAGGTCGCCTGCGTTTAACCTGTTTCTGGAGGCAGCCCCCATAACCTGATCCAATCCGAGTATGCTTTCCCGCAATTCGAAGTTTATGGTAATAGTATTGTGAACTCCCACCACGATTTTTTTACATATAGCCTTGTGTGCCAGGGCCTGTATGACGAGCGTATATGTTCCGGGAGGGGTTTTAAGCTCATAATATCCTTTTTTATCGGTCATAGTGCCTTTGCCCGTACCTTAGAGAAGAATGCTAATATAGTCAAGGGGATGTTCTCGATGTGTAATAGTTCCCTGAATGGACTCTTTATGGATTATTGTAGCGTGGGAATATAAGGAAAGAAGCAGGCCCAAAGAGCAGCGTGTTTTCATAAGTTTATTTTTTAAATGCAATATTGGTTAAAAAGGTTTGTACATACGGAATTATGAAATGCAATATTTTTATTTGTATTTAAAGTTAATTTTAGACAGAGCTAAAAATTTATTTGATAAAATTAAAATGTATTTTTGTGTAAACAAAATTTCATGACGCTCTCCGAAGAAAACTATCTGAAAGCCATATATCATCTGGAAGAGATGCCAAAGGAGCAATTTCTACGAACGCCATGCTGAGGTTATGGCAACCAAGGCTTCTTCTGTAACCGACATGATAAAAAAACTTGCGGACAAGGGATTGGTGAAATACAAGCGTTATCAGGGAGCTAACCTCACGGAAGATGGCAGGCTCTACGCGATCAGTGTGATCCGGAAACATCGGTTGTGGGAACTTTTCCTGGTAGAAAAACTCAATTTTTCCTGGGATGAGGTGCATGATGTCGCAGAGCAACTGGAGCATGTAAAATCGGATAAGCTTATCGAAGAGCTCGATGCTTTTCTCGACTTTCCCTCGGTCGATCCGCATGGCGATCCCATACCGGATAAGGACGGGAACATACAGGCGTCTGCCAAGGTACTTCTGGCGACACTAAAAACGGGTGAAAAAGGAGTCTGTGTCGGGTGAAAAATTCCTCCAGAGCGTTTCTGCAGTACCTGGATAGACTCGAGGTTTCCCTCGGAAAGGAATTGACCGTCCTGGGCAAAGAGCCTTTCGATAATTCTATAGCTATCCGGGTGGGGGATACTGTTATCCATATTTCTTCGCTTGCAGCCAATAATCTTTATGTAAAAAAACTATAATTTATGTTTGATAAGGTCATTACCTATTTTGAGTCGATCGATCCCGTGATGGGGGCGTTAATAGCTACGACATTCACATGGTTGGTTACCGCCGCCGGAGCTGCCCTGGTATTTTTGTTTAAAGGAATGAAGCGCGTTGTACTCGACGGAATGCTTGGCTTTACCGGTGGGGTTATGGTGGCCGCAAGTTTTTGGAGCCTGCTGGCTCCTGCCATAGCCATGAGCAAGGGGGAAGGCTTTGAAAAAGTGTTGCCGGCTGCTGCGGGTTTTGCTATGGGAGCTGCATTTCTTTTTGCATTGGACCGGCTTTTGCCGCATTTGCATATTAATTTTAAGGAAAACAAAGCAGAAGGTGTGCAGACCGGATGGCATCGTACGACCTTACTGGTACTTGCTATTACGCTGCACAATATTCCCGAAGGGCTTGCCGTAGGTGTGCTTTTCGGAGGGGTGGCAGCCGGGATTCCGGAAGCCTCGATTGCCGGTGCGGTGATTCTCGCGGTGGGGATAGGATCCAGAATTTTCCGGAAGGTATAGCCGTAGCCATGCCACTGCGAAGGCAAGGGATGAGCCGGAAAAAAAGTTTTTTCTACGGCCAGCTTTCGGCTATCGTAGAGCCCATGGCAGGCGTGTTGGGAGCTTTTGCAGTTTCCTTTTTTACACCGGTTTTGCCCTATGCACTCTCCTTTGCGGCCGGAGCTATGATCTTCGTGGTCGTAGAGGAAGTAATTCCCGAAACCCAGCAGGATAAATATACCGATATTGCAACCCTTGGTTTTATAGGAGGATTTATTATCATGATGTCTTTAGACGTTGCTTTGGGTTAATGACAGCCGCAGTCACTGCCGTTACCACAGGATTTTTTGCTTTTCTTCTTCGGAAGTATAAATTTCCAAACGAGAAAACCTATGGCAATACCAAGGGCGATATAGACTAATATGGATTGAATGTCGGGCATAGTCATATTATTTTTAGTTAACAGCTTATTTATTTTAACACCTGGTAGGCAATAAGAGCTGTGATATAAGCAAAGGCACTCATAAAGACCAGTTGTATAATAGGCCATTTCCATCCGTTGGTCTCTCTTTTTACGATAGCTACAGTGCTCATACATTGCATGGCAAAAGCATAAAAGAGCAACAGGGATACTCCCGTAGCGAGGTTAAACAGTTTTTCGCCAGTAGCCGGGTTTATCTCCTTGGCCATACGGTTTTTTATGGTGTCTTCTTCTTCACTGCCCACACTGTATATGGTGGCCAGAGTACCTACGAATACTTCTCTGGCTGCAAAAGAACTGACCAGGGCAATACCTATTTTCCAATCGTATCCCAAAGGTCTGATGGCTGGCTCTATGGCTTTGCCTACGATCCCGATATACGAATTTTCGAGCTGATAGGAAGCGATCTCGGTTTGGAGCTCCTCTTCACTGATCACTGTTCCCTGGTGATGCTCGGTTACGATCTCCTCGGCATTGTCAAACCGTTCGGAAGGCCCGTTGGATGCCAGGAACCATAGGATAATAGAGATCGCCAGTATGATTTTACCGGCACCGAAAACAAAACTTTTGGTTTTTTCCACTACGGTAATCACCACGTTTTTCAACAGCGGGATCTTGTAGTTGGGCATTTCTACAACAAAGAAGGGTTTGGTTTTTGTTTTGAGTATTTTATGCAGAACATAAGCAGATCCCACGGCCGCAAGGAATCCGAGCAGATATAATATCATAAGCATCAATCCCTGGTAATTGAGTCCCATGACACGTTTATCGGGGATGACCAGTGCGATAATGATAAGATATACGGGGAGCCTTGCAGAACATGTCATAAAAGGGGTGACCAGTATAGTAATTAACCGTTCTTTCCAGTTTTCGATATTCCTGGTAGCCATAACGGCCGGGATAGCACATGCTGCCCCCGATATTAAAGGCACAACACTCTTCCCGCTCAGCCCGAAACGCCGCATGCCTTTGTCCATCAGAAAAACTACCCGGCTCATGTAACCGGATTCTTCAAGCAGGGCGATGAATAGAAACAGGAAAGCAATCTGGGGAATAAAAATAACAACACCACCGATACCGGGAATCAGGCCTTCGGAGATCAGGTCGGTAAAAACACCGGCAGGTAATATACCTTTGGCCCATTCGCTGAGTGATGCAAACGATTCGTCTATAAAGTCCATCGGATATGCACTCCAGTTAAAGATAGCCTGGAACATGAGCAGTAAGATCCCGAAAAAGATAACATATCCCCATACCTTATGCGTCAGAATCCGGTCCAGTGAGGCTCTGAGTCCTTTTGCGGCATGCATATCGGTTGTGTAGGTATCCTTGAGTGTATTGTTTATAAACTGGTACCGGTGTATAGCCTCCTTTTGCTGTAATCTCTTGAGTTCCGAGCGCGATTTGGTATTGAACGAAGAGGTATCCGGGACGGTATGCCGGTTGAGGTCGGCAAAATTGGCATCCTGGGTGATGACCAGCCATAATTTGTACAGATCCTGGTCGGGAAATGCATTTTGGAGACTGTCGAAATAAGTGCGGTCTATAGCAGAGGCATTGACACAGGGTTCGGTAGATAAGCTGCGATAATCAAGGATAAGTTCTTTGATGCGATCTATTCCGGTGCCTTTCCTGGAACTTACCAGCGCAATCCTGGTGTTGAGTTTTTTTTCGAGAAGTGCCACGTCGAGGGAAATCCCTTTTCTGTCCATGCGGTCAGCCATGTTGATGACCAGGATGGTGGGAAGTTTCAGATCTTTGATCTGCGTGAATAGCAAGAGATTTCTCTTGAGGTTTTCCACATCTGTAATGACCACCGCAACATCCGGGTAATCTTTGTCTTTCTTGTTGAGTAACAACTCTATAACCAGGTTCTCATCCAGTGAGGTAGCGTTGAGGCTATAGGTGCCGGGGAGATCCAGGATGTGTGCTTTGACCCCTCGGGAAAGCTTGCATACGCCTTCTTTTTTCTCTACGGTGATGCCGGGATAGTTTCCTACTTTCTGGTTCAGACCGGTGAGTTGGTTGAAAACCGAGGTTTTACCCGTATTCGGGTTACCGATAAGCGCTACCTTTATCTGCTTGTTCATCAGGCTCATAATTCCGTGGTTTCATTAATTTTTTCAATCTCTATAAGCAAGGCGGTTTCACGCCTTATCGAAAGAAAAGAACCGTTGATGTTAAGGTACAGAGGGTCCCGGAAAGGAGCAACCTGTAGTAGTTCTACCTGGTTGCCGGGAAGGCATCCCATTTCAAACAATTTTACAGGAATGATGTCTATTGGAATATCCGTTATAATCCCTTTTTCACCGCGTTTGAGATGTGCTATAGTTGTTTTCAATTTTTATTTAGAATCAATTTAAGTAGCCAAAAATAAGACAAAAAGTTAGCTTAGAAAAATAAGTGTTAACTAATTAAAATTACAGGGGTTGGCAAAACTAAGGGATTAACAGGGAGATAAGCGCATTTTGACTCAAAATATGCAGGAAAACTTTAACATCTTTTTAGGTTTTGCCCCGCTTTTCCGGTGTTTTTATGAATGTTACGAAATTATTCGGCCTTTAGTATTTCGATATCATGGATAAGTTTGTCCATGTCCTCCGGGTTGGTACCGTCATAAAAACCGCGAATTCGTTTCTTTTTATCTACGAGGATAAAGTTTTCGGTATGGATCATATCATAGGGGCCTCCGTCCCCGTCATTCAGTACGGCGAGATAGGATTTTCTGGCCAGTTCGTAGATCTGTTTCTTATCGCCCGTAACGAGATTCCATTTCCGGTCGTTTACGCCTTTGTCCAACGCATATTTTTTGAGCTGTGGCACCGAGTCTATTTGTGGTGTTACGGAGTGGGAGAGAAGCATGACATCGTCATAAGGCATGGTCTTTTTCTGGATTTCGGCCATATTACCGGTCATAATGGGGCATATCGTAGGGCAGGTCGTAAAAAAGAAATCGGCAACATAGATCTTGTCTTTATAATTGTCCTGGGTAATCGTATCTCCGTTCTGATTTATCAGTTTGAAATCGGCTATGGTATGATATTTTTTTACATACTGTATGGTGCTGTCCACCAGTTCTGCCTTAACCATAGAAGGTTGGTATATGGGAAGCGTTTCCTGGGGTTTCAGCGCATTATAAAACAGGGTGATGATAATGGCCGAAAGAATGAAAAGGGTAAGGGCCAGATATTTGAATTTGCTGAAAAACCGTAACATGGAGACGTGTTTTTAGGATTGGAACCGGAGTACAAAATTAATGAATTGTTCCGTGTCCCGTATCGTAAGGGAGCGTTTAATTAACGCTTTTAACATTAAATTATATAACGTTTCTTCCTGATCGTGAATTGCTTTTAGCCTACGATCATACCGGCCAGAGTTGCAGAGAGCAGGGAGGCAAGTGTTCCGCCGAGTACGGCCTTCATGCCGAATTCGGACAGGGTTTTGCGTTTTCCCGGTGCCAGGGAGCCTATACCGCCGATTTGTATACCTATAGATGCGAAATTGGCAAATCCGCAAAGCATATACGTAGCCATGATGATCGATTTGTTATAGGTGAAATGAAGCGGTTGTGTGGCATCTTTCAGTTCCGAAAGTTGTATATATCCGACAAACTCGCTCGCGGCAAGCTTTACTCCCAGAAGCTGTCCCATGAGCGCCATATCTTCTTTCGCTACACCGATTACCCACATAAGCGGGGCAAAGACATAGCCGAGAATAAGTTCGAGCGACAAGCGGTTGTAGGGGGTATGATCGGCTACCCAGCCGTTGATGTTACCTATTTCTCCTATTTTGAGCATACCATAATTGATCATAGCAATAAAAGCGACAAAAACAAGTAGCATAGCAGCTACATTTGCGGCGAGTTTCAGTCCTTCCGTAGTTCCTGTAGCCATGGCATCGAGTAAGTTGGAACCGATGTTTGTTTGGAAACTTCTACGACTTCGCTTACGTTTTCGGTTTGAGGTACCAGTATTTTGGATACTACAATAGCTCCCGGTGCCGCCATTACCGAGGCGGCGAGAAGGTGTCGTGCAAATTCCAGTCTCAGGGCTTCATCCGATCCGCCGAGAAAGCCGATATATGCAGCCAGAACACCGCCGGCGACAGTGGCCATTCCTCCTACCATGACCAATAAGATCTCGGAGCGGTTCATTTTTTCCAGATAAGCTTTGATCATCAGGGGAGACTCCGTTTGTCCCAGGAAGATATTTCCTGCTACAGACAGGCTTTCCGCTCCCGAAATTTTAAGGAGTTTGGTGAGTAGCCAGGCCAGGGCTTTGACAACCTTCTGGATAATGCCGAGGTAAAATAGTACGGAGGTCAGTGCCGAAAAGAAAATAATAGTCGGTAATATGGTAATAGCAAAGTTAATAAGCGGGCTTTCTATTTTGTTGGTAATAAAGGAGCTGAAAAGGAAACTTGTGCCGGCCTCGGTAAATGTCAGTATTTTATTGAAAGCCTTTCCGAGAATGGTAAATATTGCCCGTATGAAGGGAACCTTGAGAACGCCTATGGCGAGGACGAGTTGTGCGAGAAGCCCGAGACCTACCGTACGCCAGTTTATGGCTTTCCTGTTGCTGCTGAATACGTAGGCAATGGCTATGAGTACGACCATTCCCAGGAAGCCTCTTCCCAAACCGTATAATGAGAAGCCCTGGCTGGGTTCTATGGCGGCGTTCAGGAAAACGAGTAGAAATCTGTGCATGTGATAGGATTATTTTTTTTCGCGCTTGGATATCTCATCCCTGAGCTTCACGGCTTTTTCGTAGTCTTCATTGGTAACGGCCGCCTCCAGCATTTTGTGGAGTTCCTGGAGGGTCAGTGCGCTGTAATCTTCGGAAGCTTTGGTCACATCTTCATTGCCCGAAACAATGTCTTCCGAGAGTATTTCCTCTTCCTTCTGATCTTTGTCTTTCGCAGAAAAACTGAGGTATATTCCTGCTTTGTCCAAGATATTCTTGTAGGTGAAGATCGGTGCGCTAAAACGAAGGGCGAGGGCAATGGCATCGCTGGTGCGCGCGTCAATAATCTCTTCGATCTTGTCCCTTTCGCAAATAATACTGGAATAGAAGACCCCGTCGACCAGTTTGTGTATAATAACCTGTTTGACAACGATATCGAAGCGATCTGCAAAGTTTTTAAACAGGTCATGCGTCAATGGTCTCGGTGGTTTGATCTCTTTTTCCAGAGCTATGGCAATGGATTGTGCTTCGAAGGCACCGATAACAATGGGAAGTTTACGGTCTCCTTCCACTTCATTGAGAATAAGGGCGTAAGCGCCATTTTGTGTTTGGCTGTACGATATTCCTTTTATGTTTAACCTGACTAAACTCATATTTTATATACAACTGGGCATAAAAATTTCACCTCAATTTTAGGCAAAGATGAAAAAATTTCGTGCGAATTCCTCACTGTCCGGCCTCGAATTTATATTTTGAGAGGTCAGTCCCTTAATATGCATGGTTTTTCTGAACCCACCGGGACCGCTTGTACAGTAGAAAAATAAAGGGCTGCCAGGATCCGGGATAGCTCCCTGTCCAAGCAGCCCTTCAAGGGCACAATTTACCAAAAATTATGAGTTTTGTGCTTTAAATTCCTTTAATTTTTCGATGAGTGCAGGAACGACTTCGAAGGCATCGCCCACTACACCATAATCTGCAGCTTTGAAGAAAGGAGCTTCCGGGTCGGTATTGATAACTACCTTGACCTTAGAGGCATTGATCCCTGCAAGATGCTGTATGGCTCCTGATATCCCTATGGCGATATACAGATTGGCAGCTACCGGCTTTCCGGTCTGTCCCACGTGTTCACCATGCGGTCTCCATCCCATGTCGGATACCGGTTTGGAGCAGGCGGTGGCAGCACCGAGAACATCAGCCAGTTCTTCTATCATTCCCCAATTTTCAGGACCCTTGAGGCCGCGTCCGCCGGACACCACGATCTCTGCATCTGCAATAGTGACCTTTCCTGTGGTTTTGTCTACCGATTCGGTACCGATTGCAAAATCATTGTCGTTTAATGCAGGGGCAAAGGTCTCTTCGGCGGCGGCTCCGTTTGCCTCTTTGAGACCGAAGGAGTTTTTGGAAAGCCCGATAAGTTTACATCGGTACGGATCTCTGTAATGTTAAAAGCCTTGTTGGTGAAGGCTGTACGCTTTATACGGAAAGGATCTGTGCTTTCCGGAAGAGCCACTACGTTCGGAGCATACCCGGCTTCGAGATTTATGGCCAGAACGGGAGCCAGATATTTGTCATTGGCACTGGAACTGATAATGACAATACCTGCATTTTCCTGGGCAGCAGCCTGCTTTATAACATCTGCATAAGCGCGTGCGTTGAATCCTTTCAGTTTTTCATCAGATACTTTAAGGACTTTATCCACGCCGTATTTGCCGAGTTCTGCGGTGTTGTCCGCATTTACGGCTACGGCGGTAACCGTAGTGCCGGTCTGTCCGGCGAGAGCCTTAGCATACGATGCGATTTCGAATGCCGTTTTTTTGAGTTTTCCTCCTTCGGATTCCGTATATATTAAAATAGACATATTTTTCTTTTTTTGAGGTTTTACGATAGGATTTCTTAGCGTAAAAACCGGATTAGATCACTTTGGCTTCGTTGTGCAATAAGCTGATCAACTCATCGAGGTTGTCCGGAGATACCAGTTTGACCTCACCTTTAGGTGCGGGCTTTTCAAATTTTACCGCCGTAGTCTGGCTTTGGGCTTCTTCCGGTTCGAGTACCGTCAGTTTCTTTTGTCTGGCCATCATAATACCTCTCATGTTGGGGATGCGAAGATCGCTTTCCTCTACCAATCCTTTTTGTCCTCCTATGATGAGGGGCAGGGCACATTTTACGGTTTCCTTGCCACCGTCTATCTCTCTTGTAGCCGTAGCCTCGTTGTTTTCGACCTCAAGGCCTATACAGGTATTGACAAAATTGGCACCGGTGAGGGCGGCAAGCATACCCGGAACCATTCCTCCGTTATAGTCTATGGATTCCCGGCCGGCTATAACCAGGTCATATCCCCCGTCCTTTACAATTTTGGCAAGTTGCCGGGCAACAAAAAAACCATCGGTAGCTTCTGCATTGACCCTGATAGCTTCGTCTGCACCTATAGCCAGAGCTTTGCGAAGGGTAGGTTCTGTTTCAGGTCCGCCTACATTAACCACCGTGACCGAAGCACCCTGTTTTTCTTTGAACCACATGGCCCTGGTCAGACCGAACTCATCATTGGGATTAATTACAAACTGTACGCCGTTGGTGTCGAATTTGGTGTCACCATCCGAAAAGTTAATTTTGGAGGTTGTATCCGGAACGTGACTGATACATACTAATATCTTCATGTTTCTGTTTTTTGGGATTTTGACCGAAGATAAAGGCAGAAAAAATACTTCGGACTTTAGCCTTCGGACTTCTGTCTTAATTTGATTTAAATAATCGTTACGAAGATAGAGAATATTTTCCAAAAATACTATGCGCGCATAGTATTTTTTTGAAGAAATTTTCAGGTTTTATACTTTGAAGAGCGCCTGTGGTACAACGTGAAGAATAGGGGAGGGTGATGTTGTTTCTTCGGTTTGTAGTGATGAGCATGGTCGAAACAAGAAAGGGTAGGAGAGTTACAAAATTTATGAAAATGCGGGCCATAAAAATTTTATTTATTACTATTTTTGCTTCGTTTACACGAAGATGCTGTTTTATTCAATATTAATATAGTACATGAGAACAATACAATTTAGAGAAGCCGTAGCCGAGGCCATGAGCGAAGAGATGCGAAGGGACGAAACTATTTACCTGATGGGTGAGGAAGTGGCCGAATACAACGGTGCGTATAAGGCTTCCAAAGGGATGCTCGATGAATTCGGGCCCGACAGGGTACTGGATACTCCTATTTCCGAGCTCGGATTTGCAGGGGTAGGTGTAGGTTCTGCCATGGGTGGAAACCGGCCTATTATCGAGTTTATGACTTTTAACTTCTCTCTGGTAGGGATCGATCAGATCATCAATAATGCCGCGAAAATGCGACAGATGAGTGGTGGCCAGTTTAATATTCCGATCGTTTTCCGTGGACCTACGGCTTCTGCCGGTCAGCTTGCGGCGACACACTCACAGGCTTTCGAAAGCTGGTTTGCCAACTGTCCCGGACTCAAAGTTATAGTGCCTTCCAATCCTTACGATGCAAAAGGACTTTTGAAGTCTGCCATTCGCGATAATGATCCTGTGATCTTCATGGAGTCGGAGCAGATGTACGGAGATAAAGGTGAAGTGCCGGAAGATGAATATACCCTGCCGATCGGTGTTGCCGATATAAAGCGGGAAGGAAAGGATGTTACCGTGGTTTCTTTCGGAAAGATCATCAAAGAAGCATACAAAGCTGCCGATGCACTGGAAAAAGAAGGTATAAGCTGTGAGGTCATCGACCTTAGAACAGTAAGGCCCCTGGACCAGGAAACTATTCTGAAATCGGTTAAGAAAACCAACCGTCTGGTTATTCTCGAGGAAGCATGGCCTTTCGGAAATGTTTCTACGGAAATCACTTATCTGGTACAATCCCAGGCGTTTGATTTTCTGGATGCTCCCATAATCAAAATAAATACTGCCGATACTCCGGCCCCGTATTCTCCGGTACTGCTGGCAGAATGGTTGCCGAACCACGAAGATGTAATAAAGGCAGTGAAGAAGGTATTATACCAATAAAATATTTTTTTTAGCGTTATATAAACTTCATCAATATTTTATTGGTGAAGTTTTTTATTTTTAGGACATTGCAGGAGCGTACCGGAAGTCAGGTTGAGACGGACGTTCCGGATCGAAAATGTTTTGGTGTGTTTTAGGACTTAACTTTATATATGAAGAAGCTTTTAGCAGGGATACTTTTACTCTTATCGGTAGTGATGCATGCCCAGACCAAGGTGAGCGGTATGGTGATAGACGAATCCGGAATACCGGTTCCCTTTGCTAATGTACTGTTCAAAAACTCTTCGGAAGGTACCATAACCAACGATGACGGCCGGTTTTATCTGGAATCCGAGAATACGTTTACTACGCTCGTTGTTTCTTTTGTAGGCTATGCTACTAAGGAAATCCCCCTGGAGAAAAGGGTAAATTACGATATGAAAATAGAGCTCGAGGAAGGTGAGCAGCTCAAGGAAGTCGTTGTGTACGTCGGGAAACAATCCAAAAAGAATAATCCGGCAATAGACCTTCTGAGAAAAGTCCTGGAGCGCAAACGAAAAAACGGGGTTCACGGTTTCGATCAGTATAAATACGATAAATACGAAAAGGTAGAGTTTGATCTAAACACCATAGACAGTAGCCTTATCCATGGAAGACTGTTTAAAGGAATGGAGTTTATCTTCGATCAGATGGATACCTCGCGGATAACCGGAAAAACCTACCTGCCTATTTTTATCAACGAAGCTTTTTACAAGGTGCACGGGGATAATAAACTGAATAAGAAAAAAGAAAAGCTGGTAGGTAACAGGAATTCGGGTTTAGCTCCAACCAGAATATTATCTCGTTTGTTCAGGATCTCTATTCCGATTATGATATTTACAAAAGCTATCTTAAATTTTTCGATAAGAGTTTTGTCAGCCCTATTTCCAGAGTTGGTATAGATACTTATAATTATGTGCTTACCGACAGTACTTATATCGATAACAAATGGTGCTATAATATCATCTATTATCCGAGGCGCAAAAACGAGCTTACTTTTAAAGGTGATTTCTGGGTCAGTGATACGACGTATGCCGTAAAAAAAATCAATTTACAGGTTACCAAAAGTGCCAACATCAACTGGGTGAAAGATATCTATATCGAGCAGGAGTTCGAAGTGCTCAACGATTCCGTCTTTCTGCTTACGAGAGATTATATGATGAGCGACTTCAGCCTGAGGAAAAAAGAAGAGTCACGGGAGTGTACGGTAAGCGGACCACGATTTATGACAATTATATCTTCGATGAGGAAAAGCCCCGGTCCTTTTACAATGAGGAAGTAGACCGGTTCGATGCACAGGTCTATGAAAGAGATGATACCTTCTGGCAGGAAAACAGGCTGGAGGCCTTGAATAAGAATGAATCGGGGATATATAAAATGCTGGATACGCTGAAAACAGTGCCCAAATTCAAGAGATTGTACAATGTAGGAGAGATCCTGGCATCGGGATATGTAGAGATCGATAAGTGGAATATGGACTACGGACCGATATTTTCTTCTTTCGGTTATAACGATGCCGAAGGGATACGACTTCGCGGAGGGGGAAGAACTTATTTCGGGCCTAATGACAGGTGGCGTATAGAAGGATTCGGAGCCTACGGTTTTAAAGATAAGAAATTCAAGTACGGGATATCTGCAAAGTGGTTACTGGACAGGGAGAACAGGCTTATCATTTCCGGGGAAACCGCCGGGATGTAGAACAGATCGGTGTGAGCCTGACCCCTAACAATGATGTGCTGGGCAGAAGTTATGCCTCTTCCTCTGTTTTTACGGTGGGTTCTAACGACAAACTCACCAATATCAACCTGACGACAGCCGATATGGAAATGGAGCCTGCCAAAATTTCAGGTTTAAAGTAGGAGGGTCTTTCCGGATGTTACGTTCGGCACTTCCGGAAGCTTTTAGTCTGGATTATGTGGATCCGGAATCGCCTACGGGAGTTTCCTCACAGGTAAAACAGCTCGAACTGACAACCTCACTGGAATATACTCCGGGTAGAAAAACCGTAGGGTACGGGGTGGAGCGAAGAGATGTCAATGATGAATACGCCCGTTTTTATATCAACTACGCCAAAGGAGTCAGTGGTTTTCTGGAAAGTGATTTCGATTATGAAAAGATCCAGTTTTATTTTCGAAAACCATGGAATGTCGGAGGTTTCGGAAGGCTTTATACTACGGTAGAGGCCGGAAAGACTTTCGGAGAGGTGCCGTTGGGGTTATTGAGTATCGTTCCGGGTAACCAGACCTATTTTTCTATATTTAACACGTTTCCCAACCTCGATTTTTACGAATTTGTAACCGATACTTATGTATCAATGCACCTGGAACACAATTTCAACGGGAGGATTTTTGCGAGAGTGCCGCTGTTGAGAAAGTTGAATTTACGCGAAATAGTAGGGCTTCGGGGAGTCTGGGGAGAACTTTCGGAAGAGAATATAGCACTAAACCAGCCGACAAATATGCTGCTTCAGGCACCTTCGGAAAAGGTGTACTGGGAATATTCGTTCGGGATAGGCAATATCTTCAGGGTGTTCCGTATCGATTTTAACTTCCGGGGTAATTATCTCGATATGCCCGATGCCAGGAGATTCAGTGTGACCGGGACTTTCGGCTTCCACTTCTAAAAGGCGAAAAAAGGTTAGAATTATAAAATTATCATGGAACATTTTTAAAAAGCCGTTCCGGGATCAGATATGTCTTACATTCATTAAAATTAAATTGTGTTTTACAGCCATCTTCTGTATTTTTGCACCCTTTCTTAACACATTGTAGTAATTATGAGCGCAGCGAAATTAAAGTCTTTTGACGTATTGATAGAGATCCCCAAAGGGAGCAGGAATAAGTATGAGTACGATTTTAAACTAAAAAAGATCCGGTACGACAGAATGATCTTTTCTTCCATGCATTACCCCGCGGATTACGGATTTATTCCGGAGACCCTGGCATTAGACGGAGATCCGCTGGATGTTTTGGTGTTGGTCACGGAATCGACATTTCCCGGATGTGTGATGGAAGTAAAACCGATAGGTGTTTTCCATATGGCCGATGAGAAAGGGCCGGATGAAAAAATCATTTGCGTACCTGTTTCCGATCCTATCTGGAACAAACTTAGCGACCTCAATGATATGAACCCCCACCAGAAAAAGGAAATCGAACATTTTTCCAGGTGTATAAAGACCTGGAGCAGAAGAAGGTTGATGTAGGCGGATGGGGAGATGTTAATGAAGCTTATGATATTATCGATGCCTGTATAGATCGTTTTGAGTCGCTTCAGAACAAGGAAGAAGGACTTTTCAGCATAGCGTAATCTATAACGTATCAATTTGATATAAAAAGCGGAAGCATTCACCTGAATACTTCCGCTTTTTTAATGGTCCGTTTTAAAATCAGGTCGCTGTATTCAGGTATTCCCGGATGGAGCTTTCAGGTGCTTGTGTACTTGGTAGAATGGTCCGGTACGGTTTTACTATCAGATCCTGGTGTCTGCAAAGATCTTTTAATGCCGCTGTAGTTTAAACACTTTGTCGTTCCGGGATACTTCTACGGAGTTTCCGTGGTTTGTGGGATTCCGCTTTTTGTCTTAGAAATGCCTTGTTTTTTTTCTTCTTTCTTCCTGTCCATATCAGTAAACCGGTCACAGGAGATGCGGCGGCGATAAGACAGACCACAAAAGCAAGGATTTTGGTAGGGTATCCATAAATACTTCCGGTGTGAAGCGGGTAAATCATACGTCTTATTTTGTCTCCTGCCGAAAGCTCGTCATAACGTTTGATCTGTAGCCTTTCGCCTGAGTACATATCAAAATAAACCATGTCCCTGATGTTCGGGATCGGGGCTTCCAGATTTTCTTTAAGTACCAGGATACTGTTTTTGCCTTTTAAGTCACGGATCAGCCGGATATCGCCACGGTAGGTGAAAAGGCTGTCGGTTTCTTTAAGAATGGAAGTATAAAAATTGTTATTATCCCGGGTGGAATAGGAATCGGTTTCCCTGTTTTTTACTTTATGTATCGGTTTGGGCGTTCCATCGGCTATATAATACATGGTGTTTTCGTACCAGCGGTAAGACCATATAAGGCCTGTAAGTGCGATGAGAAGCAGGGGGATAACGCTGTAAAACCCGAGTACGGCATGGATGTCCCAGTTTACCCGCTTAAACGAGGCTTTCCACTTTATTTTGAGACGCTGTTTAAGGTTTTTTAGCTTTGAAGGCCACCACAGTATCATGCCACTGATGAGTAATGCGGTGAAAATCAGACATACAGCACCGGTAATGGCTTTCCCCGTATCTCCCATTAAAAGGTATCGGTGTAATTTGGTGACTATGGTGAAGAAACGCTTTTCGTAAAGGGTGTCTTTGAGGATCTTTCCGGAATAAGGACTGGCTGAGATAACACGTTGTTCTCCGTTGATATCCGTAAGGTTAATAAGTACACTCCGCTTGGGATCGTTAAAAGTGTACAGGTTTTGAAGTACGGCACCCGGATGTTTTTGCAAAGCATTTTCAATAAGAATATCCATTGGAATTTTAGCAGCAGCGGCATGTTCGGGGGTGTTGTAATATGCGGGATCGAAAAACGGACCGAGTTCATCTTCAAAAACCAGGACACTGCCGCTCAGTGCTACTACAAAAACCACAAGGCCGGAGACAAGTCCCAGCCATAAGTGTAGTGTTTTTATATAAGGTTTCAATTTCATTTAAAAAGCATATCCTACGGTTAAAAGCCAGTTTCTCGGGGTGCCCGGGAAAAGCCGGATGTAGTCATATCCCCCGACCCAATGTGTTTTGTTGGTAATATTGTTAAAGTTGAGTTGCAGGGTAAAATCATTTACGGTATAGTACAGTGCGGCATTTACCAAAGTATATCCCGGAATGGTCTGTGCGCTGTTTTGCTGTAAGACCCTTTCGGTAACGAAGTTTGTACCGAGACCGGCGCCCAGTCCTTTCAGTTTTCCATGGTCCATATTGTACCGTGTCCATAAATTACCCTGGTGTTTGGGGGTGTTGGGCTTTTGAAGTCCGCTGCGGTTACCTGCTGCGTCCTTGGTGATCTCTGCTTCTATAAAAGAATATGATGCACTAATACTCCAGTTGGGGAATATACGTCCGTTGAGGTCGACTTCTATACCGCGCGAACGATCTTTTCCGACCTGCTGAAGTGAGTCCGTGCCGGCTTGGGCATACAATGTATTTTTTTGTTCTATACGGTATAAAGCCAGTGTAGCATCGAGTTTTCCGTTGAACCAGGAAGATTTACCTCCGAACTCTATCATATTGCTTTCCAGTGGGTCGAAAGGACCGCCTAAATTAGGGTCCATGTTGGAAGCGGTCTGAGGTTCGAATCCTTGTACGTAAGTACCATAGATGTTGATGTTGTCGGTCAGTGTATATGTGGCTCCGATACGGGGCAGTAAGGCATCCTGGTGCACACTCTCTTCATTTGGGGTCTCGTAGTTCATTTTATCTGTATAATAATCGTATCGCAGACCGATGAGAACTTTGAGTTTGTTCCAGGTAATCTGATCCTGCAGGTACACCCCGTGCGAATTATAGAGTTCCGGACCGTAAGACCGTACCGTGTAGACGTAATTGTTTATATCCCTCAATTGTTGTGAGGCCACGGGATTGGACAGGTCGAAATGTGCGACGTTAGGGATAGGGTTCCCGTCGGAATCCAGGAGAAAGTTCTGAGAGTTGTCGGCATTGTAAGCCTTGGCACCCCCGTCTTTGGTCAGATAACCGTTGGCCTGTAATTGAGAGCCTCCCCTTGGGATTTCCTGCTGGGCATAGTCATACCCTGCGATAAGGTTGTGCTTCAGTAGGCCGGTTTGAGCTTTGTAATTGAAGAAGGCCGAAAGATTGTCTATAAACCGCTTTCGTTTGCGCTGAAATACCTGCATTGCAATTTTGTCCGGTATATCCTGCCCGAGACCGTCAACGGCATATTGGTTGGCCCCACGATGTTCCAAAAGGTCTTCGTTGTAGCCCGTACGGATGTATGAGGCCGAAAAGGAGAGTTCTTCGGTAAACTGGTGGTTCAGTGCTAAGGTGACGATATAGGTCTCTTCGTTCAGAAAATCGTTGGTAGCACTCAGCGATCTTGAGATCGGAGTAGAATACAGATCGTCTTTATAAGTAGACTGGCCCCTGTCCAGACGGCTTTTTGAACTGTTGTAGATCAGGTCGAAGTTTACCCTCGTCTTGTCTGTGGGAAGAAATGATAACGAAGGTGCAATAACCAGGTTTTTATCAAATTGCAGATCCCGGAAACTATTGGCGTCCTCATACCCGATATTCAACCGGTATAAGAGGGACTTGTCCTTTGTCAGTGGCCCTGTGAAATCACCGAGGGCACGTAAGGTGTTAAAGCTCCCGGTAGAAAAGCTTACTGAATTCCTGACTTCATCGAGGGTTTTTTAGTGACCCTGTTGATCACTCCTCCGGGAGATGCATTACCGAATAGGGCCGAAGAAGGGCCTTTGAGTACTTCTACCCGTTCCAGGTAATTGGCAAGAGGCTGTTTCCAAAACCCTGTAGAAGTACGCATCCCGTTGAGGAGCTGGGTGTTGCTCCCGCCATTGATACGGTATCCCCTGATGATAATATCGTCGTAAAACGTATTCTGGTTTACACCGCTGAAGTTCTTTACAAGATCCCCGACACGCATGGCGCCCTGGTCTGCGATCAGTTCTTTAGTGGCGTAAGAGACGGCCTGCGGTAAATCTTTCAGTGCAATTTCGGTTTTAGCCCCTACGAAGGACGTCGTGTTTTTATAACTTTTTTCCTTTCTCCCGATAACTTCCACGGTTTGCAGTGTGGTTACGTTTTCTGCCATTTGAAAACGGAGTGTGAGTATTTGTCCGGATTCGAGAGAGACAGCCCGTTCCTGGGGAATAAATCCGATTTCGGATATAAAAATGGTATAGTCTCCAGGAGGAATATTACGAATTTCAAAGTGGCCGTTCTCATCGGCAGAAGTACCGCGTTTTAATTCTTTGATGAGAATGTTTGAAAAAGCAGCAGGAGTATCGGTTCCATTGGTGATTCTTCCTGTAATTGTCGCCTGTTCTTGAGCCGGTACTATACCGTGGAGGAGTAATGTGCACAGAAGCATGTAAAATTTTATATGCATAACGATAGAGGTCTGTTTTGTTTAGCGACGCGAAAATACCGATTATTTATAATTGGTATAAATAAAATTAAAATATTTTTTTCATTCAGCAATATCCGTATTAGAACGAGAGATCTCACTGGGTTTGCCTTATAAAGAAAATGATAATTTAAGGGAGTAATTATTTTTTTGTTCTCAATTATCAATAGGGAGTGTTGGTAAATCTTTAATATGTAACCATCAGAAAGCCATGCATTTTTACTACATTTATGTGATTCATTTATAAAACCAGATATTTTATGGAGACCAATACTATTTTTTTGCCGATTATTATGGCGATTCTTGGTCTTGTTTTTATGCTCATCAAAGCGATGTGGGTAAAAAAACAGGATGCCGGAAATGAAAAGATGAAATCCATTTCTGAGAACATCAAGCAGGGAGCGCTTGCTTTTTTGCAGGCCGAGTATCGCCTCCTATTCATTTTTGTAATTATAGCGGCTGTTGCTCTTGGGGTAATAGCCTTTTTTGTGCCTACAACGCATTGGCTTATTATCGTAGCCTTTGTCTTTGGTGCTTTTTTTTCTGCCCTGGCAGGAAATATCGGAATGCGTATTGCAACGGAAAGTAATGTGCGTACTACACAGGCGGCCAGGACAAGCCTGCCACAGGCACTGAAAGTGTCGTTTTCCGGCGGAACGGTTATGGGGCTCGGCGTTGCGGGGCTTGCGGTACTCGGATTGAGTTTGTTCTTTTTGTTGTTTACTAAAATGTTTCTCACCGGGGAGGCTGGATTTTATGAAGAGATGACCGTAGTGCTTGAAGCTCTTGCAGGTTTCTCACTTGGGGCCGAATCTATAGCGTTGTTTGCACGTGTCGGCGGGGGAATATATACCAAAGCGGCCGATGTCGGGGCCGATCTTGTGGGAAAGGTAGAAGCCGGGATTCCCGAAGATGATCCGAGAAACCCTGCCACCATAGCGGATAATGTGGGCGATAATGTAGGGGATGTAGCCGGGATGGGTGCCGATCTTTTCGGGTCATATGTTGCCACGGTACTGGCATCTATGGTGCTGGGAAATTATATTATCAGGGAGATGACAGAGCGTAATGGAAGTTTTACTGATGCTTTCGGAGGTATGGGGCCGATCCTGCTTCCGATAGTCATTGCCGGTGTGGGTATCATCGCTTCGATCATAGGTACGTTTTTCGTGCGTATCAGCAGTAACGACGCGAGGGAGGCACAGGTACAACGGTCTTTGAATACCGGAAACTGGATTGCGATAATACTGACGGTGTTAGCTTGTTACTTTCTTATTCGATGGATGCTTCCGGAGACGCTTCATATGAAATTTTTCGGAGAAGGATATAAAGAGGTCCCCGGGTTACATGTGTTTTTTGCTACGATTATCGGTCTTGCCGTAGGGGGGCTGATCTCATTTTTCACCGAATATTATACCGGACTTGGTAAAAAACCGGTACTCGATATTGTGAGGAATTCCTCCACCGGTGCGGCAACTAATATTATTGCCGGGCTGGCAACAGGGATGAAATCTACTTTTTCTTCAGTGCTTCTGTTTGCCGTTGCGATCTGGGGGTCTTATGCGCTTGCCGGTTTTTACGGCGTGGCCATAGCGGCATCGGCTATGATGGCGACTACAGCCATGCAGCTTGCTATTGATGCTTTCGGTCCCATTGCGGACAATGCCGGAGGGGTGGCTGAAATGAGCGAACTTCCCGATGAGGTTCGCGGACGCACCGATATTCTGGATTCCGTAGGGAATACCACTGCGGCAGTAGGTAAGGGTTTTGCCATAGCCTCTGCAGCCTTGACGGCTTTGGCGCTTTTTGCAGCGTATGTAACCTTTACCGGTATTGATGGTATAAATATTTTTAAAGCAGATGTTCTCGCCGCTTTGTTTATAGGGGGAATGGTACCTGTAATTTTTTCTGCGCTTGCAATGCAGAGTGTCGGTAAGGCGGCGATGGAAATGGTGAAGGAAGTCCGGCGTCAATTCAGGGAAATTCCCGGGATTATGGAAGGAACCGGAACCCCCGATTATGGCCGGTGTGTGGATATATCCACACAAGCAGCTTTACGGGAGATGATCCTGCCCGGCGCCATAGCAATTCTCTCTCCTGTGCTTATAGGTTTCGTAATGGGAGCAGAAGCGCTCGGAAGCTATATGGCCGGTGTTGCAGTATCCGGTGTGGTATGGGCTATATTCCAGAACAATGCCGGCGGAGCCTGGGATAATGCAAAGAAATCATTCGAAGCCGGTGTGGAGATCGATGGCGTAATGACTTTTAAGGGGTCCGATGCACACAAAGCAGCTGTTACCGGGGATACGGTAGGAGACCCTTTTAAGGATACCTCAGGGCCTTCGATGAATATCCTCATTAAACTGACTTGCCTCGTGGGCTTGGTCATAGCCCCTATTCTCGGAGGACATACGGATGATGGAGCCGTAGGGCAGGCAGAAAAAGTGCCGGTAGTGATCGAAGTACAGACGGTAGATGCCGGTGACGATGTGGAAGCAGCAAAATCTGTAGCTTTTGTATTCGAAAGAAAGCAGGAAGAATGAAGCTGTAGCTATAAACGATAGTAACAAAAAACCTGCACACGAGCAGGTTTTTTTATAGTGATATGTGTAATAGGATAATTACAATCTGTGTACTTCTGGATTTTCTCCCGGTTTTCTGGGCATGGTCCGGAAAATGTGGTCCCATAACGGAGAGGATACCCCGAATGCCCTGTCCGGCTCCCTGTAATGGTGTATGGAGTGATGGAACCAGAGTACTTTAAGGAAATTGTTAGGTACTTTGAAAGCATGTACCGAATAATGTACGCCGAGGTATGCGTTGTATCCCATGAGGAATCCTGCTAAAAAACCGAAGGCGTAATCACCCATAACCGCTCTGTACAGAATGAAAAATACCGTAGCGATGATCAGGCTTAACAGCGGTGGCATTGCCAGTCTCGATTTATCTTTGGGGTAATCGTGATGAACCCCGTGCATGGTGTATGCTATTTTTTTCTTTTCTCCGTAGTGGCGGGCATGTGGTAAAAATACCGGTGCATGATATACTCGATCAGGGTAAAGAAGAGCATACCTGCTGCAAACAATAGAATCATTTGGGGAGCCTGGAAACCTTTTTCGACGATGCCGTAATAGATAAGTGCAGCAGCAATTACCGTAAAAATGATCAGAGGCATTGAAATATGGGTATGGGTAAGCTTTTCCAGTACGGGATTGTTGAATAGTTTCGGAGAACCTTTGTGTTTAGGGCGTTTGTGTTTTGTTGCTTCCATAGGTATAAGGTTGAAAAGTTTTTATCGCGAAGGCCGTTGTTTTTTATGCTTCTAAAGCGTCCGAACATTATGCTGTGTTGCGAACAGGTCTTTTAGAAAAGCCCGTTGAGTTCGGCATCTATTTTCTGGATTACATCTCCCAGATCCTCCGGATTATCTACAAAATTAAGCTTATCTACATCAATAATCAAAAATTTTCCTTTTTCATACGTATGTGCCCAGGCTTCGTACCGTTCGTTCAGTCTGCTGAGGTAATCTATGGAAATGGAATTTTCGTATTCCCGGCCTCTTTTGTGGATCTGGCTTACCAGGTTGGGATAGAACTGCGAAGGTATATCAGCAGATCCGGAGGCTGAACAAGATTTTCCATGAGCTCGAAGAGCGATTGATAATTACCGAAATCCCGGTTGGTCATCAATCCCATAGCGTAGAGGTTCGGAGCAAAAATGTAGGCATCCTCATATATGGTCCTGTCCTGGATAATGGTTTTTTCCGCTTTCCCTGATTTGCAGTATTTGCCGGAAACGGCTATTCAGGAAGTAGATCTGGAGATTAAAACTCCATCGTTCCATCTGGGTGTAAAAATCATCGAGATAAGGATTGTCTACTACATCTTCGAACTGGGCTTCCCACTTAAAATGTTTGGCCAGTAATTTTGTCAGTGTTGTTTTTCCGGCACCAATGTTCCCGGCTATGGCAATATGCATGGTGTAAGTGTAATTGAGTGATAAATGTTTTTCTAATGTAAATATACAAGTTATCCTCGTTCGGATAAAATATATTTATCCTGCAGAGGGTGCAAATATATTGCAATCTACCGGTATTGCTTTTTTTGATTGTGAGTGTGTTCTGAAATAATTCCCATTTCAGTTAAAGGGTGTTTCCTGTTTTGCTCGTTTGTTAATGGGGTCTGGCGGTTCGGTTTTGTGTCAGAGAAGGTGGGGTAGTCAGCGTGCTTTGATCTGATGGGTAATAAAAAAACCGGATAGCTATCCGGTTTTTTTATTAAAGCATTAATAGAATATTTATCAGGCAAGTACTGCCGTTTCCAAAGCTCTTTCAACAGCGTCTGCTCTGGATGATTCTATGGCAGTACCTTCTGCACGGAATATTTCAATATCGGTCATGCCCATGAAACCGAGAACGGCTTTAAGGTATGGCGGAATAAAATCGTATCCCTGGTTTGGTCCTTCAGAATAAACGCCCCCTGAAGCCAGGGCGATATATACTTTTTTGCCTGTAACCAGCCCTTCCGGTCCGTTTTCCGTATAGCGGAAAGTGATTCCCGCGCGGGCGATATGGTCTATCCAGGACTTCAGTTGAGAGGGAATGTTGAAATTGTACATCGGAACATCGAGTACAATAATATCTGCTTCAAAGAGTTCCCGAACAGCACGCTCGGAGGGCTGGACGGCTCTGATATTTTCGGGGGTCCTGTCTTCTTCCGGCGTGAAGAATGCCGTCAGGGTCTCGCTTTGCAGGTGAGGGAATGCTTCTCTTACAAGGTCTCGTTCCTTTACCCTGACCTCCGGATGAGATTCCTTGAGCCTTTCCACGATGGCATTACCCAGTTTGGTACTATATGAATTCTGGCCCTGAAGACCGGACTTGATGTGCAAAATATTTTTCATGTCGCAATTTTTGTTCAAAAATACATATATTTACTGTGTAAATGATAGTACTTAACCAAAGGTGAGTACTAACCTTTGGGTAACCAGGCTTAGAAAAAGATAGGATATGAGAGAAAAGATTTCGGCTGAAATATGTCAAAAGCGGTTAAAAGGCATTGATGATGCCCTTTATGCTATAGGAGGTAAATGGAGACTAAAAATTATCATTGCATTACGGGAAGGCTGCACACGTTTTAATGAGATCCAGCGGACTATAGGGATTTCAGCAAAAATGTTGTCCGTAGAATTAAAAGAACTCGAATTGAATGGTTTTTTAACCCGGGAGGTGCATACCGGCCATCCTGTTGTGGTTTCGTATAAAATTACCGAATACAGTAATACCTTAGAGGAAGTTCTGGATGCTTTGAGTGCCTGGGGAGAGCAACATCGGGAGAAAATAAGGCGGGAGCGTTCGTGATTGTCTGTGTTTTTTAGATATACGGTGTTTTATAACATATAGTAGGATCCAGGATCTATAAAGAAAAATCTGTGATCAACCGTGGTTAGAACAAAAAACCCACTCAAACGAGTGGGTTTTTGCTGGTGGTGCCTCCAGGAATCGAACCAGGGACACAAGGATTTTCAGTCCTTTGCTCTACCAACTGAGCTAAGGCACCAGTTGCTTTATTGCGGGTGCAAATATAGGAGCAAAATTAAATTTTCCAAACAAAATCATAAAAAAAACGGTTTTGTAAATTAGCGGTCTTAATTTTGATTATGACTTTAGCTATAGATGCCGGAAATACGTTTGTGAAAATTGCTGTTTTTCAGTCGGATGATATTATAGATGTTCAGAAGTTCCGCGCCGGAAATTTTTCGGAAAAAATTTTGGCAGTGCTTGAAAAATATGATGAAATCACGGATATAGTCATAGCTTCGGTAAATAACACCTTCGAAAAGGAACTGTATAAACTCGGTAAAAAAGTAAGCGTGCACAAATTGGGAGACCTTCCCCGTCTCCCTTTTGAGAACAGGTACGCGACTCCGGCAACACTCGGGGCCGATCGGGTAGCCCTGGTCAGTGCAGCCTGTAAGGTATATCCCGGTAAAAATGTGTTGGTCGTTGACTCCGGAACCTGTATAACCTATGATTTTCTGACGACAGAAGGAGCTTATCTGGGGGGAGCGATTTCTCCGGGGATACAGATGCGTTTTAAGGCTTTGCATACGTTTACGGCCAGGTTGCCGCTAATAGATGCTGTGGAGTTTGAAGACTTTATAGGCGATTCCACAACAGCCTCTATTCGTTCCGGAGTGTTGAATGGTGTTGTAAATGAAATAGATGGCGTTATCGGACAATACAAGCAACGATTTAAACATTTAACAGTTATTTTAACGGGGGCGACCTCGATTTTTTGTCAAAACAATTAAAAAGTAGCATATTTGCGAATTCAAATTTCCTCCTCGAAGGGTTGAATTATATTTTGGAACTCAATAAGAACCAATGATCAGAAAGATATTTATTGTTTTAGTTGTATGTATTACCACCTGCGGTTATGCGCAAAGAGGATCTTCGTCACCTTATTCTTTTTATGGTATCGGAGACCAAAGGTTCAAAGGAACAACAGAGAATCAATCCATGGGAGGAATAAGTATGTATTCCGACAGTATCCACCTCAATCTTAATAACCCTGCGGCATATAGCGACCTTCAGCTAACAGTATATAGTGGTGGTGGTTCGTATACGAATCTCAATATGAAAACCGCAACCCAGAGCGAAAGTACGTCCAATGCATATCTTGATTACCTGGCTCTCGGATTTCCGGTAATCCGGAGTAAACTCGGGGTGGGATTCGGATTAATGCCATACACGGCCGTCGGGTACAATATGGAGCAACGGGGAGAAACTACGCTCAACCAGTATAACGGGGAAGGAGGGACCAACCGTGTTTTCGTATCGGCAGGATACAGGATTACCAAAAACTTCAGTATAGGAGCCTCGGCCAATTACAGTTTTGGTAAGATCGAAAACGAATACAGAAGGGTAGTGCAGAATATAGAAAGGCCTACACTGGAAAATAATATATCGGAGTTGAGTGGCTTCGATTTCAAACTGGCGCTGAACTACCGGAGAAGATTACAGAATGATCTGGTTTTTCGCTCCTCGCTCACGTATTCTCCGGAAGCAACCCTTTCTTCCGACAATACAAGGACCTTCACCATCGGGAATTTTAACCCGAATACCGGGGCTTTTGTAGGAGAGACCAAAAATGTTGATCTCGATGCTCTCGGGCTGCGTAGTGTGGATCTGACCATTCCTCAGAAAGCTTCTTTAGGTGTGGGGATCGGTAAGGATTATAAATGGTTTGCCGGTGCGGAATACGAGTGGAAGAAAACCGGAGATTTTAATAACCCTTTATTGCTGTGGCCGGAGTAGGCTATGAAGACGCCAGCAGGTTCTCTGCCGGTGGATTTTTTATTCCGGATTACAGTTCTTTTACAAGCTATTGGAAAAGAATAGTTTACAGACTTGGTGTGCGATATGAAGAGACCGGTCTGTTAGTGAAAGATATTCCTTTGAATGACTTTGGCATATCTTTTGGTTTAGGATTACCGTTGGGTGCTCCGATCCCTACGACAAACTCCCTGCAATATGCAGGAATGTTTTCTAACGTGAACATAGGTTTCGAACTGGGGAGAAGAGGTACAACGACTTACGGAAGGATCGAAGAAGATTACTTTAAAGTAAGTATCAGTTTGTCGCTCAACGATAAATGGTTTGTAAAAAGAAAGTATGATTAACCACAAATAAATTCAAAAAGATGGAAAAGAAGGGTGTATTATTTTTATTTGGCTTGGTTGGGGGAGCAGGCTTTGCATTCGCTCAGGCACAGAACCCTGAGTGTATGACAAATCTGTCGGTATTCGGTGAGCACGCAAAAGTGAAAAATTACGATGCGGCTTATGAGCCCTGGAAGATGGTGTTTGATAATTGTCCGGAAATGCATCCGGCAACTTATGTGTATGGGGAACGGATACTCAAAGATAAGATCGGTAATTCCACAGGAGAAGAGCACCAACAGTATATCAACACATTGATGTCTGTATACGATAAAGAATTGCAGTATTTCCCTAAACGATACAGCAAGGCCGATGTGCTTGCCAAGAAAGCACTTTTGATGTATGATGAAAAGACGGGGAATAGCCAGGAGATTTTCGGGCTTCTCAATGATGCTTTTCAGAACGACAGGTCTAATTTCAGTAATCCTAAAGCATTGTACCTGTATTTTTCGCTGATGGTGGATGAGTACCAGGCCGGAAATAAAGATTTACAGGAAGTATTTGATACTTACGATGCAGTAAACGAACGTATCGATGAGGAGATGGCCGGATTGTCCAAAGTGCTCGATGAGTATGTGGAGAAAGAAGAGGCCGGACAGGCTTTGAGTGCCAAAGACAAGCAGACATTCAACAATGCAAAGATCAATACGGAGTCTTATGGTAAAATAAGCAGTAGTATCGATTCCAAACTTGGAGATCTCGCCGACTGTGATAACCTTATTCCGCTGCTTCAGAAAAACTTTGATGCCAAAAAGACCGATGCGCAGTGGTTAAAAAGATCTGCTGCCCGTATGGACGGTAAGGAGTGTTCGGACGATCCGATGTTTATCAAGCTTGTAGAAGCTTTGCACCAGGTGGAGCCCTCTTCTAAATCGGCATATTATCTTGGGGTGCTGAATGATAAAAAAGGAAAGTCTTCCGATGCGATCAAATATTACAACGAGGCAGTAAGCCTGGAAAAGGACTCCTACAAAAAAGCCGATATCCTGTTTAAAATAGGATTGAAATATAAAAAAGCTGGTCAGAATACCACAGCGTATAAGTATTTCAGACAAGTGCTCGATGCGCAACCTTCCAACGGGAAAGCTTATCTGCAGATAGCTTCGCTTTATGCGGGAAGTGCAAATGATTGCGGAAGTACGACATTCGAGAAACGAGCAGTGTACTGGAAAGCCGCACAAATGGCCAGAAAAGCTGCAGAGGTAGATCCTTCCGTGAAGTCTCATGCAGCGCAGACTGCAGCCAGTTACGAAGGAAGAGCTCCCAGCAAACAGGATATATTTACTTCCGGAATGGCAGGGAAACAATTCAGTTTAACTGTTGGATCGGTGGTAGCGTAACAGTTCCTAACCTGTAATACAGCAAGTGAAACAAAAGTTTTATCATATTCTCATAAGCATTGTCACAACATTCGTTGTGGCAATGTTTTTTTCATGCGATTCCAATTTCGAAGACATTCGTAAAATAGATACTACGGAGCGCTTTCCGGGAGGAATCGCAGAAAACTTCACCCTTATCTATACGGACTCGGCGCTTATCAAAGCAACACTTACCAGCCCGTTGAACGAAGATTATTCCAATCAGGAGTTTCCTTTTCAGGAATTTCCCGACGGCCTTCAGGTTGATTTTTTTGACAAGGAAAAAAACAAGAGTACCGTGACCGCCGATTATGGCATTATTTATCAGGCTACGGAAATGAGCGACTTGCGTGGCCATGTAGTGCTGCTTACCCATGACGGCAAGAAGCTGGAGACTTCGCAACTCTATTGGGATCAGAAGAATCAATGGGTTTTTACTGCCGAAAAGTTTACGTTTACCAATCCGGAAGACGGTACGATAATGAATGGAGAAGGTATCGAGTTCAGCCAGGATTTTGAGAACGGTCGGGGGCAGGTCAGAGCCTACAAGGTTGATGGAGTGAAGGATATTGATGTCGAGGAAGATCAGGAGCCCTTACCGTCCGGGGAGGGATCGGAAATCAAAGAATAAATGGATGTACACCGGTATCGGTTGCCCTCTTTTCTGCGGATGATCGGGTGCTTTGTGTATCTTTGTGAGATCTACTGTGTAGTTTTTATACACACAGGCTATTAACTAAAACGAAGTCAGAATAAACATGAGATTTTTTAGAATAAGTGAGATTATTTATCTGATCGTAGCTGTTTTGTCGATTATAGAAACGGCCAGAAGGTGGAATACGGAGCGTAACATGGCTTATATTTTTGCCGGTTTTGCTATAGTTTCTATATTTATGTTTTTGTTCCGGAGACACTACCGGAAAAATTCGAACAACGAAAAAGAGACGATAATTAATTTGTCAGTAAAACTTCCGGGATACCGGAATATCTTATAACCATGGACTATTCCATCGTGATTATAGTAGTTTCCCTGCTTCTTTCCGCCTTTTTCTCGGGTATGGAAATAGCGTATGTTTCTTCCAACAAGATCCATATAGAATTGGAGAAAAAACAGGAGGGATTGCTGGCTAAAGTACTTACCAGATTAACCGCTAAACCTTCGAAATTTATCGCTACCATGTTGGTGGGGAACAATATTGTGCTGGTCATTTATGGCTTTTATATGGGAGAGCTCATTGTCGGTAAATTGTATCCCGACTATGTGGGGGCTGGCGAGTTGCCCTTGCGGATTATCTTTGTACAGACCCTGATATCCACGCTGGTTATACTGGTTACCGGGGAGTTTCTGCCCAAAGTGTTTTTCCAGGTTTATGCGAATAAATTGCTGCGGGTATTTGCTTTTCCGGCATACGGATTTTTTATGCTGTTTTCTTTTATTTCCGAACTGGTGATAAGGGTATCCGATTTTATTTTGCGAACCTTCTTTAAAACCAAAGGCGATGAAGTGCAGCTTACCTTTAGCAAGGTCGAGCTCGGGGATTATATTTCGGAACAGATGGAATCCGTGGAGGATGAAGATGAAATAGATTCGGAGATCCAGATTTTTCAGAATGCCCTGGAATTCTCGGAAGTGAAAGCCAGGGAGGTGATGGTTCCGCGTACCGAGATCGTTGCCGTGGAACTACATGAGTCGCCCAAAGGTCTGGCAAAGCTTTTTACCGAGACCGGGTATTCCAAGATCCTCATCTATCAGGATACTATAGATAATATTATAGGTTACGTACATTCCTTCGAGTTGTTTAAAAAGCCCAAAGGAATAAAAAACGTCATGCTTCCCGTAGAATTTATTCCCGAAACCATGCTTATCAATGACATCCTCAGCACACTGACCAAAAAGCGGAAGAGTATAGCAGTTGTGCTGGACGAGTACGGAGGGACATCGGGTATCCTTACCATAGAAGATATCGTGGAAGAGCTCTTCGGTGAAATTGAGGACGAACACGATATGGTAGCCCTGCACGAAGAACAGATCGGAGATAAGGAGTATAAGTTTTCGGCCCGGCTCGAGGTAGATTATATCAATGAAGAATATAAACTCAACCTTCCCGAAAGCGAAAATTACGAAACCCTTGGCGGACTTATCGTAAATCATATCGGTGAGATTCCCGAAAAGGGAGAAGAAGTGATTATCGGGGATTACCGCTTTGAGATCCTTGAAGTAGGAAGTACCAAGATCGACCTGGTCGGGCTTCGCATTGTAGAAGAAGAATAGTAATTTCCCGCGTTTTTATACTTTTCGCTGTTTTTGAGCCCTTGGTTTGCTACCTGTCCGGGTTTGCTTTTGTGCTAACTTCCAACAAAAAAGAAACCCGGTTTTAATTATTGCAAAAAAATGGTATTTTCGCGATCTGAATTTTATAACTTTAACGACAAATGGCAGTTCTTGAAAAAATAAGAAAGCGCTCACTGATACTGATCCTTGTTATCGGTCTTGCACTATTTTCTTTTGTTATTTCCGACCTTTTCCGAAATGGCGGAGGATTAAACAGCAATACCTCTTCCATAGGAGAAGTTAACGGAGAAGCATTGCCCAGGGCAGATTTTGCAGATGAGGTAGAATATTTTTCGCGTCAATACGGAGAACGGGCCTCTACCGTACAGGTGGTGAACCAGGTATGGGAGCGGCAGGTACGTAGTATGTTGCTCGATCAGCAATGTGAAGAGCTGGGGATAAATATCGAAAAAGATCAGATCATCAATGTGGTAAAATCCAATCCTGCCTTTGCACAGGATTCTACATTTCTGAATGATGCCGGTGTTTTTGATGAAGAAAAATTCATAGAGTTTATAGCAGATCTCCGTCTGAATAATCCGGGGGCCTACGAGCAATGGAAATTGCAGGAAGATGCATTGATAAAATCTGCAATGGAGCAGACCTATTTCAACCTGGTTAAAGCCGGTGTCGGTGCGACGCTGAAGGAAGGAGAACTCGCTTACAAACTGGAAAATGATAAAGTTGATATCCGTTACGTAAGAGTTCCTTACAACAGTATCGCAGACAGTCTGGTGAGTGTTTCTACAGGAGAGATCCAGAACTATATAGACAACCACAAAGAAGAATACAGAGATGAAGCTTCAAGAGATATCCAGTATGTGTTCTTTGAAGAGAAGCCATCCGATGAAGATGATGCAGAGATCAAAAAGAGTATCACTTCGTTGCTGAATGCACGTGTAGAGTATAACAGTGCTACGGAAAAGAACGACACACTGCCCGGCTTCAGAACCGTAACCGATGTAGAAGGTTTTGTGAATGCCAATTCCGATATTCCTTTTGATTCTACCTATGTAGCCAAAAAAGATTTACCTTCTGTTGTTGCAGATACCCTGTTTAGTCTTGGTGTAGGGCAGGTATACGGCCCTTATAAAGAAGGAAATTACTATAAGATTTCCAGAATGCTCAACAAAAGAGCAAACGGAAGTGTCAAAGCAAGCCATATCCTGATCCAGTATGCAGGTGGCAATCGTTCCAACCCGGATGTAACCAGGAGTAAAGAAGAAGCCGAGGCAAAAGCAAAAGAAGTGCTCGCAGAAGCACAAAAGAGCGGTGCTGATTTTGCACAGTTGGCCCGGGAGAATTCCGATGGTCCTACCGCATCAAGAGGTGGGGATCTCGGTTATTTTACGAAAGGGAATATGGTAAAACCTTTTGAGGATTTTGTGTTTTCCAATGCTGTGGGCAAGATAGGACTGGTAGAAACGGACTTCGGTTTCCACGTGATTAAAATCGATGATAAGCAGGATGTCGTCCAGATCGCTACCATTGCAAGACAAGTAGAGCCCTCTCAGAACACTATAAACGATTTGTTTACCGAAGCGACCAAATTTGAGATGACCGCTCTTGACAAGAACTTTACCGATGTGGCCAAAGAAATGGATTATCGTGTTCGGCCGGTAAATAACCTCAAAGCTATGGACGAGCTTTTGCCTGGACTCGGTAACCAGAGAGCTGTAGTGCAATGGGCTTTTAACGAGGAGACAGGTGCCGGAGATATCAAGCGATTCGATATTCCTACAGGATATATTATCGCCCAGCTTACAAATAAGAGAAAAGCCGGAGTAGCCAAGGCAAAAGATGTTTCTGCACTGGTAACACCGATTATAAGAAAACAAAAGAAAGCAGAACTCATCAAGGAGAAGAGCAATACAGGTTCACTTGACGAATTTGCAAAGTCCAATAACGTCAGTGTGGCCACTGCTACAGGGCTCAATATGAAGTCACCGACCATTTCCGGAGCAGGAAGAGAGCCAAAAGTCGTAGGGACGGCGTTTGCACTTTCGGAAGGTGCTACATCAGGAGTTATCGAAGGAAGAGACGGAGCCTATATGGTTACCGTAACCAAGAAAACCGAAGCACCTGCTATGGATAATTACAGTACGTATGCCAATACGCTGAAATCTACAAACAGGAATGCGGTAAACAGCCAGGTGCTTACCGCACTGAAAGATGCTGCCGAAATTAAAGATAACAGGTCTGTCTTCTATTAAGATCAGGATGAAATAATATTTAAGGTATCCCCCGGTCAACTTCTGACCGGGGGATTTTTTTTGTTTAAAACAATTTATAAAAACTGAAAAACGTTATTTTTAGCTGTTTAACTATTTTTATAGTTGTATAACTAAAAAAATAGTTTATATTTGTTTTCAGCTTAAAAATGAGATAGCATTATGCAGAAACTAACCAATAAAGAAGAGGAGGTCATGAAAATGCTCTGGAGACTGGAGCGGGCTTTTGTAAAAGATATTCTTGCACAGTTCGGAGAAGATAAACCCCATTACAATACATTGTCTACGATGATCCGGAATCTTGAGGATAAGGGATATGTGGGGCATACAGCCTATGGAAATACACACCAGTACTATCCGGTTGTGGCTAAAGAGGAATACAGGAAACGATTTATACATAATGCGATAACCGATTATTTCAACAACTCATATAAAGGATTGGTGTCCTTTTTTGCAGAGGAAGACAAGATCAGTGTAGAAGAACTCAAGGAGATTGTGAAACAACTGGAAGAGAAACGATAATGGAATTTTTTTTAATATATCTCATTAAAAGTGCCGGGCTACTCCTGCTCTTTTACATTGTTTACCGCTTGTTTTTACACCGGGAAACTTTGTTCCGGGGCAACAGGCTGTTTCTTCTGTCGGGGATTATAGTTTCGGGAATTTTACCCCTGTTCGTGATCACGAAGGTTGTGGAGTCATCTCCGGTATTTTCCGGGATAGCCGGCAGTCCTGTGGAAGGAGTTTCTCCTGAAAAGTATGGGACAGCGTTTTGGTCGGGTATAATTTTCCAGGTATATATCACTGGTGTTGTTTTCTTTCTGTTCCGGTTTGCCGTACAGTTATATTCGTTGAGAAGATTCCTGGCGTCGGGAGAAAAGAGTAAGAAAGATGGTGTAATTCTTATAAAGACCGGTGAAGAGACAAGCCCGTTTTCCTTTTTCAATTTCTGGTTTACAACCCGGATATGTACAACAGCCCGGAAGAGCTGAATATCATTCTCGCGCACGAAAAAGCACATATCAGGCAACAACATTCACTTGATATCCTTTTGATACACCTTTTTACCGTGTTACAATGGTTTAACCCCATGGTATGGCTTTATAAAAAAGCTATGGTGGTTAATCTGGAATATCTTGCAGACCGTCAGGCAGCGGGATCGGGGAAGGGTGATAAGCGCAATTATCAGCTGTTACTGCTCCGGCAGACCGGGGCATATCAGAAATATATGACATTGACCAATACATTTTTTAATTCATCGATCAAAAAACGAGTAGTTATGTTACAGACCAAAGATTCCAAAGAAAGTGCATGGTGGAAATACGGGATTATAATTCCCGCACTGGCCGCATTTATGTTTATTGTCAATACCGAGACCGTAGTTGCCCAAAAATCGGTAGGTATTACCACAGAAAATATTCCCGATAATGTCCTCCTTATTATAAACGGAGAGATCAGCGAAGGAGGACGCCTGAAAGATATTCAGCCCGATAGTATCCGGGCCATCAATATCATTAAAGATGAGCACGCCATAGCAGCCTATGGGGAAAGAGGGGAAAACGGGGTGATTGAAGTCTATACCAAATCGTACAGTGGCGTAGTGGGAGTGAAAGGCAAAGGCAAAGGAGATGTCCGTATCCGTAAAAAAAGCACGCCTGGGGCTGGTGAAGAAAGACCGCTTATTGTGGTAAACGGACGTGTAAAAGGTCGTGATTTCGATATAAACTCCATCCCGGAGTCGTCGATAGAAGCTGTAAATGTACTGAAAGGCGAATCCGCATTAAAAAAATACGGAAGCAGGGGGGCAGATGGTGTGATAGAGATTTCGGTAAACCGGGAATAATACGCCCTTAAGTATATACCAGATATAAAAACCGCAGTACTGCGGTTTTTTTAGTATCTTGTAATTATGAAAAAAGAGTTTTTTAAGCTTCTGGCAAAACTAAATAAAGCAATACTGCCATCCTTCAGCAAACGAAAACTGAATATAGCGAAAGCCAGTAAATGGCAGCTGGCCATTATCGGATGGCGTGCCTATGTGACTAAAAATGCTTTGGGTTAGGTCCTGGTCTTTGCCGGATTATTCATCAATACACAGGGCGTACCATTTCGGAATATGGGATGATAGTGTGATATCCTTTCGCGTGGAAATAGGCGCCAGGATCTGTCTTAGCCGTCACCATGACAAAATCGCCGCCCCATGCCCCCAGGCTTTTGATAGCTCCGGGATAGTCCGGAAATAATCGTTCCCGCACTGTGGGAAGTTCTATAAGAGAAGCTATGATCTCTTCGTGATGTGTGATCAGGGATTCAAAATCCTCCAATGTACTACTGCGGAGAATTTCTTGGGTAAGCCCGGAAATTGTGACAATCGTTTTCTGCTTATCTTTTTCACGGCTTCTGTACCGTTCAATCCCCGACCTGCTGTTTTGTTTCTGATTGAGATGTACGAAATAGAGGTTTTTCCTGAAGGCAGGAGCAAAAGTCACCGGGGTAATTGTCGGTTTTTCCTGTTTTATATCGTAGAGAATAGGTGTGTGGTGGCGGGCACATGCAATGTCATAACCGCTTCCCGAAAATGTACGCCGAAGCAGTTCAAACGGGTCGATATGGGCCCATGCTGCAATATTACTGACCAGGGTGGAGGAAGTGCCCAGGCCCCAGTTTCTCGGGAACCCGAGCTCCGTAATTACCGTAACACCTTTTTTGTCGGTCAGGAAATCGGGATTCATGGTGTTTGCTGTCCATAGCAGTCCTGCTAATCTCTGAATAACATCTTCGTTTCGGGCGGCATCCGGACCTGTATTGAGAATGTCGGTTTCGATGTCGAAGGTATGAGAAAACCAGTGGTTCCCGTTCACATCTTTACTGATCCAGGAAAGTTTGCCTTCTGTTCCCTGGCTCAAGGTCAAAGATTGTCCGTAAGCGGTAGGGACGGCCAGGCACAAGGCGCCGTCCAGAACGACATATTCGCCGGTTAGCAACAATTTTCCGTTACTGTAAAAATGCTTTTCCACGTAGAAAAATCTTATGGTCTTTTGTCGGAGGCCGGATCAGGCATTCTCCCTTAATTTGTGAAATGCTTCGATTACTGAACGGTGCGTAGTTGTCTTATCTTTGAAATAGGTGACAAAAAAAGCTTTTTCCTCGTCGGTAGCCTGAAGCTGATTGAGGATATTCAGAAGGTGCATTTTCATGTGGCCTTTCTGTATTCCTGTGGTCACCAACGATCGTATAGCCCCGAAGTTCTGCGCCAGTCCGGCAACAGCAACGATTTGCATAAGCTCGGGAGCAGACGGGTTACCGAGCATTTCCAGGGATAGCTGTACGAGCGGATGCAGGCTTGTCAACCCTCCTACCGTACCAAGGGCCAGGGGGATCTCGATCTCAAACCGGAATATGCCGTTTTCTATCGATGCACTGGTCAGACTGCTATACCGGCCGTTTCTTGCAGCATAAGCATGTACCCCTGCCTCAACAGCCCTGAAGTCGTTTCCTGTAGCCAGCACTACAGCATCGATACCGTTCATAATCCCTTTGTTGTGTGTTACAGCACGATAAGGTTCTATTCTTGCAATGTCTACCGCCCGGACAAATTTATCGGCAAATTCTTCAGGGGGCATTTGATCTTCATTAAGTTCCTCTACCTTACAGGACACGGATGCTCTTACAAGGCAGTCAGGGACGTAGTTGGACAGGATACTCATCACGATCCTGATCTTTTTCTCTTCAGTTTCAAAAGCTTCATATTCCTGCGCTCCTTGTTGCAGGGTGCGGGCAAATTGTTCCAGACAGGAGTTGATAAAATTCGCTCCCATGGCATCGAGGGTGTTAAAGGTACAGTGCAACTGGTAATAGTCTTCCAGTGCAGCAGTCTTGTCACGGAGTTCGATAGCGATGATCCCCCCCCCTTTTCTTCATATTCTCCGTAATAGTTTCCGTTTCGGAGAACAACGCCGGTTTTATATGCTCGAAATACTGCCGGAGCCGTTCCTTGTCGCCTTTGTATATAAAGTGTACCTGTCCTATTTTTTCGGTATTGACCACTTCTGCGTGAAATCCGCCCCTTTTCAACCAGAATTTTGCGGCTTTCCTGCAGCGGCTACCACAGAACTTTCTTCGATAGCCATAGGAATAGTGTACAACTGTTCGTTGATAAGGAAGTTGGGTGCCACGCCCAGGGGCAGGTAATAATTGGTAATCGTATTTTCTATAAATTCGTCGTGAAGTTTCTGGAGCTTCTCGTCATCATTCCAGTATGTTTTAAAAATGGATACGGCTTTGCCGGGATCGCTAAAATATGCTTGGGCAAGCCATTCTATTTTCTGATTTTTGGTGAGTTTGGAAAACCCTTCTACAGGTTGCTTCATCATTTCTGAGAAAATTATAATGCCGGATACCTTTTTCGGATACGCCCGCGTTGCCGGCTGCAACCGGATCCGGCGGTAAAGATACTAAAAGAAATCCGGGTATTTTACGTGTTAATATAACGTCATGCAGAACGAAAAACCGTGAAATGTCACAGTTTAACTGAAAAAGTTTATATTTTCGCAAAAAAAATAGTATAATTGGCAGATTTTTTTGCCTGTTTATAATAACCTGAACCTTAATGAAAAAATATTTCATCTTATCTATTGTGCTTGCCGGATTAACAACTTCACTCGTTGCACAGGAGCGTCAGATAACTTTAGAAGAAATATGGGGAGGGGCATTCGGTACCGAAGGTATGGATGTGCTTCACTCCATGAAAAACGGAAAACAGTATTCCATTCTCAATATGGACCGCAAATCGCGGGTCATATCCGTAGATAAATACGATTACAATACGCTCGAAAAAGTAGAAACCATTGTCTCTACGGAGAATCTGGACGGAATAGCATACTTTACGTCCTATGAGTTCAGCGGTGATGAATCGAAGGTGTTGCTGGCAACCGATGTGGAACCGGTATATCGTCATTCCAGATTGGGAATATATTACATGTATGATATTCAGGAGAAGAAAATACAAAAAATAGCCGATCATAAAATTCAGGAGCCCACTTTTTCCCCGGACGGTAAAAAAGTGGCTTTTGTTTTTAATAACAATATCTATATCAAGGATCTCATGAGTGGAGAAACCAGTCAGATTACGGATGACGGGGAAAAAAATAAGATCATCAACGGGGTGACCGACTGGGTTTATGAAGAAGAATTTGCTTTCGTACGGGCTTTCGAATGGAATGCGGACGGAACCCATCTTGCCTACATCCGGTTTGACGAAAGTAAAGTGCCCGAATTTTCCATGGATGTATATGGTAATGCTTTATATCCGGTACAACAGGAATTCAAGTATCCCAAGGCTGGAGAATCCAATGCAGAAGTTTCCCTTTTGTCTATGATCTCGAAAGCGGGAATTCGCAACAGGTAGGTCTGAAGAACGCCTATTATATTCCCCGGATCAAATGGACGAATGATCCGGATATTCTCAGCGCACAGGTGCTTAACCGTCACCAGAATAATCTGGAGCTGTTTTTTTATCATGTCGATGAGGCCAAAGCAGAGGTGGTGCTTCACGAAGAAGACAAAGCGTATATCGATATTACCGACAACCTTACTTTTCTCGATGACAACAGTTTTATCTGGACCAGCGAGCAGGACGGGTATAACCATATTTATCACTACGGAAAAAACGGAAAGCTGATCAGGCAGGTTACCCGTGGCCCCTGGGAAGTAACGACCTATTACGGGTATGACAGTAAAACAGGAAGGATTTTTATCAATCCGTAGAAAACGGATCGATCAACCGCGATGTGTATGCTGTGAAACTCAACGGAAAAAAGAAACAACGGCTATCCGTAGCAGAAGGGACGAATAGCGCAACGTTCAGTTCGGATTTCAGTTACTTCATTAATGCGTATTCCAGTGCTTCCGTACCACCGCGTTATACACTCAACGATGCGCAGAAAGGTAAGGAGCTCAAAGAAATTGTAAACAACGACGCACTGTTGGAAAAACTCGGCGGATACAAGCTTTCGCAAAAAGAGTTTTCCACGATTCATATCAATGGATATGACCTTAATATGTGGATGATAAAACCATCCGGTTTTGATCCCGATAAAGAGTACCCGCTTTTTATGTTTCAATACAGTGGTCCAGGTTCTCAGCAGGTAGCCAATCGCTGGGGAGGTGCCAATGACTACTGGTACCAGATGCTTGCCGAACAAGGGTATATCGTGGCCTGCGTGGACGGACGCGGAACAGGATTTAAGGGGGCGGATTTTAAAAAGATGACGTATCAGGAGCTCGGAAAATATGAAGTAGAAGACCAGATAGCGGTAGCCCGGCAACTTGGTGAAGAGCCGTATATCGATGCGGACCGTATCGGGATCTGGGGATGGAGCTACGGAGGTTTTATGTCCTCCAATTGTATTCTTAAAGGGAACGATGTGTTTAAAATGGCCATTGCGGTAGCCCCGGTAACCAACTGGAGGTTTTACGATACGATCTATACCGAGCGGTATATGCGTACCCCACAGGAAAATGCTTCCGGCTACGACGATAATTCCCCGATCAATCACGTAGATAAGCTCAAGGGAGCCTACCTGCTGGTACATGGTACTGCAGATGATAATGTGCATGTACAAAATACCATGCGTATGATCGAAGCTCTTGTACAGGGCAACAAACAGTTTGACTGGGCTATTTATCCCGATAAAATCACGGTATTTACGGAGGTAATACCAGGCTTCATCTGTATACCAAAATGACAAACTTTATTAAAGAAAATCTATAGAAACATAATTATACATTGATATGGCAATGATATCCAGACCAGCACATGAACGCGAACTGTTCGGCCATCCGGCAGGATTGTACATCTTATTTTTTTACGGAAATGTGGGAACGTTTCAGTTACTATGGTATGCGGGCATTGTTTACCCTGTTCCTGGTTGCAGAGACTACCGCACGAAATCCCGGTTTCGGATGGACAGAAACAGAAGCTCTTTCTCTTTATGGCTGGTACACCATGCTGGTATATGTTTCTTCAATACCCGGCGGCTGGCTGGCCGATAGGGTATTAGGGCAGAAGAAAACCGTAATGCTGGGTGGTGCCCTATTGTGTATAGGGCATACGGTACTGGCTCTGAACTCGGAGTTGTCTTTTTATATGGGATGTCTGTTTATCATACTCGGTGTAGGATGCCTGAAGCCCAATATTTCTTCCATGGTAGGAGGATTGTACAAACCGAAAGATGAGCGGAGAGACCTCGGGTTTTATATTTTTTACATGGGAATCAATATAGGTGGCTTCACAGCTCCTATCATCTGTGGATATATCGGGGAAAAGATAAACTGGCACTACGGTTTCGGCCTTGCGGCTATAGGAATGTTTCTGGGACAGATTGTCTATATATGGGGACAGAAATACCTGAAAGGCGTTGGAGATCTTATATCCGTAAAGAACGAAAAAGACAGGGCAATCCTGGAAAGACCGCTGACGGCAATAGAAAAGGACAGGGTGAAGGTCTTACTGCTCTCTTTTCTGCTGATCATACTTTTCTGGGCTGCTTTTGAACAGGCAGGAGGCTTGATGAATCTTTATGCCAAACAAAAAACCGACAGGGACTTCTTCGGATTAGGGGTTATCCCGGCTTCCGTATTCCAGTCCGTAAACTCGTTCTTTATCATTACACTTGCAACCGTAGTCGGAACGTTCTGGCTGAAATGGAGACGTAAGGGTAAAGAATCTTCTTCGTTGTTTAAAATGGCTATAGGTATTATTGTTATGGCACTCGGGTTTAGCTTTATGAGTGCTGCTGCTGCCGAATATAACGCTACCGGATCTTCTGCGATGTATTGGTTGATCCTTGCCTATCTTTTTCATACTATAGGCGAATTATGTGCATCACCGGTTTCCCTGTCATTTATAACAAAGCTGGCACCGCTTAAATACGCATCGCTGATCATGGGGTTGTACTGGGCAGCGACCGGTTTTGGAAATTATGCAGCGAGTAAACTCGGGGTATTGGCTCAGTCTCTTGGCGATTTCGAAGTATTTACCGGGATTGCCGTGATATGGACGCTTATCGGTATTGTGGTATTGTTGCTCCTGAAGCCCCTGAAAAGACTGACACATGGTGCAGAGGACGGAGAAGGAGCTGTAGTAGCAGATATGGGTGAGGCATAGCACATTTGTCTATTCCGGACTAAAAATATAGGCTCCCTTTTCATAAGTGTTGTGAAAAGGGAGTTTTTCTTTTGCACAGGTCAGGCGCCATTGCATTACCAGGGATGCATAGTTGCTTCCGTCGGCTATGACTACCTTAGGGCGATATGCCTGTATAAACCTTTCCAGGTTAATGGTAGGGGAATTGCTCAGAAGTAAGTAGTCTATCCTGGGCTGTTCAATCAGCGGTGCGTTTTCGGACACGATATGCATCAGGTAACTTCCGTAGATGTCATATACCGAGTGCACAGGCTGTATTTCTGTCTTTCTGATGCCCTCATGCATGATATAATCTGTGAGCATACGATCCTGCAAGGCGTTTGCCATAGTGTCTGAGGAATGAATAACCAGGTGTTTGCCATAATGCCTGAGGATACGGGTCTCCCTGTTTTTGTGTAAAACAATCCAATGATCTTTCCGGGATGCCCGGTAGCTTTGGTAGAAAAAAATCCCTGCATACATAAAACGAGGATCAATACCGGGTAAAGTTTTCGGTAAGACCTGTTGCGGAGATATGAAAAGGATGTGATGAGGAAGCCGTAAGATATGATAAGCAGTACGGGGTGGAACGGGATGTTACGGAAAATAAACAGTTCCTGCCGGGCTATTCCCGATATCAGCAGGTTCATGCCGGAAATCCCCCAGGTATAACTATCCAGTAAAAACGAAGGCAAAATGTCAAGGAGAGCGAGTATAATAATAAATATTCCTCCTCCGAGAATCAATCCCAGAAGGGGAATGATAAAAAGGTTGGAAAGCAGGAAAAGACCGGGGAACTGGTGAAAATAGTAAAGGCTTAATGGCAGTACACCTGCCTGTGCTGCAAGGGATACTGTAGTGAGTTTCCATACTGCATCCGTAAACCGCCATCGTGGTCTCCACCAGTTGTAAAATACAGGTTGGAGTTTAACAATGGCAAAAACAGCCAGATAACTGAACTGGAATCCTATGTCAAAGAGAAACCCGGGTTGCAGAAGGAGCAGGAAAAACATGGAAGCCAGGAGTACGTCGTTAATATTTGTGGTACGCCGAAGCTGAAGACCAAGTGCAATAAAAGAGAACATACAAACAGCACGGGTTACGGATGCGGACATCCCGGTAAGAAATGCAAAGCACCACAATATACCTGCTGTCAGAAAAAAGCTGATGAGATTTCCGTGCCTGAAACGCAGAAGAGGACGGAATAAAATATATAACATCATCATAATAATCCCGATGTGCAGCCCTGATATAGCCAGAATATGGATAGCCCCTGCGTCCGTATAATCTCTGTAAAGGTCTTCGGGGATATATTGTCTTTGGCCAAGCAGCAATGCCTGGATCATCGAGAATGTCCCGGGTGCCAGATCGTGTTTTTTCAGGGAAGCAGTTATATGCTGACGTAATCTTTCTGCGTGGGCATGTATGCCGTTTTCACTTCCCGGGAATATATGGAGGTCTCCGGGAATAACGTTAAAACTCTGGTAGACATATTGTTTTTTGAGATAATCGGAATAGTCGAATTCGTGAGGGTTACGGGAGGGATTAATAGTATGAAGATCGGAACGTACCCCGTATTGTTTTTCCATAGACAACCCGGCCGTCGTAATGTCCCGGTACAGGTAAAGCAAGGCTTTTCCGGAAGTTTTACGTCCGTTGACACTTTTTATTCGGACAATATATCGAAAGTACCGGTCTCCCGGTTTTAGCACACTTACCGGGGTAAAGCACATCATGGGCTTTTCCTTTGTAAAATGTGTGTAATGATCAGGGGTGAATTCCGGTTTGCGGCTACAGCTAATGAGTACTCCAAATACAAAAGTGAAACACCAGGCTATGAGTCCGAAAGTGATGCCGTGAGAGAAGACCGGTCCGGATAACCTGTAATAAAGCAGTCCGAGTACTACAAATAATAAGGTCAGTATACCATAAACAACCGGGGGTGAAGGGGAAGTATAAAAACCAACCCATATACCGGCTGATAAAAACAAGAGCAATCTAAATATCTGGGAATTCAGTAATTGCATGTTTAAATATACGAAAACATGCGCTAATGTAAAGCAAGCGTATTACAATACGCGCCGGGCTTCGGTAAAGGCATGATTCCAGTAGCCTTCACTTAGGGAAGAGATCAGGACGCCTCTGGATGTAGTAGAATGAATAAAACGGATATCCTTCCCCTTTTTATCAACTACGAGTCCGACATGATTTATCCTGTTTTTCTGCCCGTTTTGAAAAAGAGAAGATCGCCTTTTTGTACTTCTTTAAGTTTAATTTCTTCTCCCTGGGTGGCCATCATATAAGAAGCCCTTTCGAGCGTAACATCGTGCTCCTGGAACGAAACAAATACCAATCCGGAACAATCCATTCCCTTATTCGTCGTACCACCGAATTTATAACGGGTACCGTTAAAAGAAATTGCGGTATTGATAATCTGACTGGCTTTAGACCCGTGTTTGTGACGGGAGTTTCCGGCAGATTCGTTTTCGCTGCCCGGCCATGCTTCCACGGTAACGGTCCTGTCCGTTGAAGTGCCTTCAATACTGACAGACCTGGGTGTTTCCGGGATCGATTTTTTGGATTTACAGGCGCAAAAAAATAAAAGCAGACAAATAAAAAAAGAAATTTTCCGCATACGCTTAAAACTGTTTGGGCTAAAATAATAAAAAAAGTGTTTTTTTCTTTTGCGGCAGGTGTTAAACTAACGACTTTTCAATACAGAAAAGATCAGCTTAGCGGTTTTTTTTGCTCGCTCCCCGTCCTCCCAGCTTTTTCTCAAGGTCGTGATAGTCGTGGAATATCTGTTTGCGCTTTTTACCTTCCAGTATTTTCTGGAGTTCTTCATGTAGTCTTTTTCCGTTGAGATTGTCCTGTATGAGCTCGGTAACAACTTCTTTGTCCATGACAAGATTGACCAGGGAAATAAATTTTAGTGTAATGATTCTTTTCGCGATCTGATAGGAGATCCAGTTGCCCTTATAGCACACAATTTCCGGGACCTTGAATAAAGCGGTTTCAAGTGTGGCGGTTCCGCTGGTAACCAGCGCAGCAGTAGAAACACTTAGTAATCCGTATGTCTTATTAGGTATAAGGCTGATGTTGGAATCTTTGGTAAAAGGGTGGTAAAATTCCTCGTCCTGCCCCGGAGCTCCGGCAATCACAAATTGGTATTCGGGGAAGAGTTTTGGCATCTCAAGCATAACGGAGAGCATTTTTCGGATTTCCTGCTTCCTGCTTCCTGGCAAGAGGGCTATAATAGGCTTTTGGGGATCGAGAAGATGAGCCTGCCGGAAGGCGGTTTCGTCTGTTCTGGGGTATTGAGAGATGGCATCGATCAGGGGATGCCCGACAAAATGCACAGGATAAAAGTGCTTCTTCTCATAAAAGTCTTTTTCGAAAGGAAGGATGACATACATTTCGTCGATATCCCTTTTAATAGCTTTGATCCTGTTCTCTTTCCAGGCCCATAACTGGGGAGAGATGTAATAATGAGTACGATATCCCTCTTTTCTGGCCCATTGTGCGATCCGCATATTAAAGCCCGGATAATCTACAAAGATAATGACATCGGGGGCGTAGGCGGTAATATCCTTTTTGCAGAAGGAAATATTTTTAAGGATGGTACGGATATTCATCAGTACTTCTGCAAAGCCCATAAAAGCCAGGTCTTTGTAGTGTTTCACCAGGGTCCCGCCAGCGGCTTCCATAAGATCACCGCCCCAGAAGCGGAAATTGGCATCCCGGTCTTCGGCTTTCAGCGCTTTCATCAGGTTGGAAGCATGAAGGTCTCCCGAAGCTTCCCCGGCAATGATGTAATATTTCATACGATTAATCTTTTGTAATGTGACCGACCGGATCTATAAGCCGGACTCAGAATATTTTATAAATAAGCGTTATTACCGCAGTGAGCACAGTGGCCAGTAAAACCCTTTGGCACGGTGATCACGTCCTATTCTCAGGAATCCGAAAAAAGCAATCAGGTTGAGCAATGCACCCAATGCAAGGATACTTCCGAAATGGCCTGCATGGAATGCATCGTTCAGGGTCTCTGCGATGCCCGCTCCCGAAAAGATAAGAATGTATAATAAAGAGCCGAAGGTGTTGGCAATGATTCCTACGGCAAATCCTATAGCTATTTCTTTTTTAATCATTAAGGCTCCATGTATTTAAGGTTTGTATGGCATGATGAGCAGTCAGGTCAAACTGTACCGGAACCACAGAAATATAGCCGTTTGCCAGAGCCCATTCGTCCGTATCCTCTCCTTTGTCTTCACTGATAAACTTTCCGGTGAGCCAATAATATTCCCTTCCCTGCGGATTGGTCCTTTTATCAAATTCTTCGACCCATCTTGCGTTGGCCTGGCGGCATATTTTAATTCCCCTGACAGCTTCCTTACTGATCTTGGGGAAATTCACGTTGAGCACGACACCTTTGGGCATACCATTTTTCAATGCGCTGAGGGTAATGGTCCGTACCTGGTCTTTGATCGATTCGAAATCGGCATCCCAGGAGTAGTCGCACAGCGAAAAACCTATGGCCGGAATACCTTCGATACCGGCTTCTACGGCAGCACTCATGGTGCCTGAATAGATGACATTAACGGAAGAATTGGAACCGTGATTAATACCGCTTACACAGATATCCGGTTTTTTGCGAAGGAGCTCGTTAACGGCGAGTTTAACACAATCGACCGGGTGCCGGAGCAACTGTATTCTTCCGCAACCTGATCGTCTATATTGATCTTATTGCAAAAAAGCGTGGCGTCGATGGTTACGGCATGTCCTTTGCCCGATTGCGGGCTGTCGGGAGCTACAACGATAACATCCCCTATGGTCTTCATGACCTCGATCAGGGCCCTGATACCCGGTGCGGCAATGCCATCGTCATTGGTAACCAGTATAAGGGGTCTTTTTTTCATAGCGCTTTACGATTATATTACGTTGCTAAAATAAGCATTTATCCTCAGGTCTATTTTTAAACCGGACTTTACTTTTTTCTTTCCGCTTTCTCATTTTTTTATTAATGCCCCTTTGTACACGCCCCGGTAATTTGCGTGTATACCGTACGGATAATGGAAATGCGTTAACCGTTTAACAAAAAATTAGTATCATTGTAGCTAACTGGCATGGTTTTTTCAGTAATTTAGAGGTTCCAAAAAAATAACCGGAGCAAACGATGCGGTATTTTCGTTCGTTTCTGCAAAAGGGCAGGCAGGTTTCCTGAAAAAGAAAAAGATAGCTATGGAGAACTTCCCCGTATATGCGGTTTGATTTTGCGTTCCGGGATTCAAAAAAAGTAGACAGATGAAAAGAAACTTTGTGTATGTACTGGCGGCACTGCTTATATCCGTGGCTTCCTGTAGTTTTACGAATAAAACATTTGACAACCCCGATAAGGATAAACTTCTTATTCAACTTATTTCCTACGTACTGGAAAAGGGGCATTACGATCCGAAAGCCATGGATGATGCCTTTTCCGAAAAAGTATTCGACCAGTATATTTCCATGCTGGACCCTTCCAAACGCTATTTCCTGAAATCGGATATCGAAGAGTTTGAAGTATATCGCGACCAGATAGACGACCAGATCCGGGATTCCGATATCACTTTTTCGATCTTGTTCAGCAACGTCTGGTAAAGCGTATGGAAGAGGGGAAAGAGATTTATAAGGAAATACTGGAAAAACCTTTTGATTTTTCTGCAGATGAAGAGATAGACATGGATTATGACAACCTGTCTTTTGCTTCTTCCCGGAAAGAACTGAAAGACAGATGGAGAAAATATCTTAAGTTTTCCACGCTCTCCGGCTATGTGACCAGACTGGAGGACGAAGAGAATAAGAAAAAGGAAGATGCGGAATACCAGGAGAAATCTGAAAAGGACCTGGAGGAGGAAGCCCGGGAATCTACCAGAAAAATGCAGGATGAGTTTTATGATCTCGTTGATGACCTGGAGCGTAAAGACTGGTTTGTGATGTACCTCAACGCGATCGTAACCGAATTCGACCCGCATACCTATTATTTCGGACCGGAAGAAAAAGATCGATTTGATACCAGTATGTCCGGAAAATTCGAAGGGATAGGAGCCAGGTTGCAACGAAAAAATGACAGGATAAAGATTGTTGAGATCATTTCCGGAGGGCCGGCGTGGCGTGGCAATGAAGTGGAAGTGGGCGATGAAATCCTTCGCGTAGCTCAGGGAAATGAGGAACCCGTAGATGTTATCGGAATGCGTCTTGACGATGCCGTAAAACTTATAAAGGGACCTAAAGGATCGGAAGTGAAGCTTACGCTGAAAAGGGTTGACGGTACGACAGAGACAGTTTCCATTGTACGTGATGTCGTAGAGCTTGAGGAGTCTTATGCAAAATCATCTACGGTAGAGAAAGACGGAAGGACTTTCGGGATTATTAACCTGCCTAAGTTTTATATCGATTTTGATAATTACGATGACAGAAATGCTGCTTCGGACGTAGAGAAAGAGATCGAAAGACTCAAGGAAAAGGGAATGGAAGGACTTATTCTCGACCTTCGCGGAAACGGGGGAGGTTCGCTCAAGACCGTAGTGGATATGGCAGGTTTCTTTATCGAAGAAGGTCCTGTTGTACAGGTGAAGTCTTCCGGAAAACGAAAAGAAGTGCTTTCCGATACGGATAAACGCGTGCAGTGGGATGGCCCCTTGGTTATCCTCGTGAACGAATTGTCCGCTTCGGCATCCGAAATACTTGCGGCTGCCATGCAGGACTATAAAAGAGCAGTAATTATAGGAAGTAAGCAAACTTACGGAAAAGGAACCGTTCAGAATGTAGTGGACCTCAATCAGTTTCTCGGACAAAAAAATGATTTTGGCGATGTAGGGGCACTGAAGATCACAACACAAAAATTTTACCGTATTAACGGTGGTTCCACCCAGCTCGAAGGCGTGAAGAGTGATATTACGGTTCCCGACAGGTACAGTTATATAGACATCGGAGAGAAAGATCAGGAAAACCCGTTGCCATGGGATAAAATAGACCCGGCCGATTATAAAACCTGGGACGGGCCCCTGAATTATGATTATGCCGTAAAACGAAGTAAGGAAAGAATGGGTAAAAGCGAGCAGCTTTCCCTGATCGATGAGAATGCCAGATGGGTGAAGAAAAAGCAGGATGAAAGCAAGTACCCGCTAAACTATGAGGCATATAGAAAAGCGATAGATAAGGATGAAGAGGTTGCCAAACGATTTGATGCGTTGTCCGATTATAAAACCACTCTGTCTTTTCGGTCACTTCCTTATGAAGAAACCCTTATGGCAAAAGATACCGTATTGCGTGACAAGCGCGAACGCTGGCATGAAAATCTGGCTAAGGATGTCTATGTAGAAGAGGCGCTTAATGTATTGGAAGATCTTCAGGCCGGTCATGTGAAGAAAAGAGTGGCTAATATCCGGGACTGACCGGATAGTCTGCGCTATTCATAAATTATAATTTAAAAGCCCCGGACGTTCCGGGGTTTTTTAATGGAATTCGGAGAAGTCATCCCACTCGTTGATCTGGTTGGCATCGAGTTTTACGAAGACAAACAAAAGCAGGGTAAAGGCCCATAATCCGGAACCTCCGTAGCTAAAAAGGGTAGAGGAATACCCACCGTAGGCAGCAGCCCGATAACCATTCCTATATTGATAGCAAAATGAAAAAACAGAATAGCGGCTACGCTATAACCGTATATCCGGCTAAACTTCGACTTTTGGCGTTCGGCAAGGAACAGGAGTCGTAGTAGCAAAAAACAGAAGAGGAGAACAACTGTAGTGCTTCCTATAAAGCCCCATTCTTCTCCTACGGTACTGAATATATAATCTGTGTGTTGTTCCGGAACAAAACCACCCTTGGTACGGGTGCCTTCCAAAAAGCCTTTTCCGGAAAATCCCCCGGACGATATGGCCGACTCCGACTGGTAGGTGTTGTATCCTATGGATTTTCGTATTTCCCTTAATTTGGCAGGATCGTGCTCCAGTTTTAGCCACAGGTTGATCCGGTCCCTGTGATGTTGCTTGAAAATGTTGTCGAAGGTAAATCTCACGCTTGAAGTGACTACCACCGTAATGATCAGAAGTGTGATAAACGGCAGTACCGAAACCATTTTCTTTTTTCGTTTTCTCCATAAATAATACAAGGTCAGAAAGGAGAATACGGCAATACATACCCATACAGCCCCGAATATAAGTGTTGTTACAAAAAGTGTAACCAATCCGAGTCCGGCGAGAAGATACCAGGAGGGAAGCCCTTCGCGGTACATGACGGGAATAAAGGCCAGAAAAACCATGGCGCTTCCGGGGTCTGGCTGCAGGAGAATAAAAATAATGGGCAGTACGATGATCAGGAAGCCCTTTAGTTGATATTTCAGGTATTTTATATTGGTCTGTGAGTCGCTGAGATATTCTGCCAGGGCCAGTGCTGTACCGGTCTTTGCAAACTCGGCAGGCTGTATGCTCATAAAACCGAGATCGTACCAGGCCGTTTGCCCGGCAATAGTCTTTCCGAAAATAAAGACACCTGCAAGTGCCCCCACTAAAACAAGATAGATTATTCCGGCAAATTTCTGGTAGAATTTGGCGTCTACGGCAAGAATGAGTGTGATGAAAACACTGCTCAGGCCTATAAAAGTCAGTTGCTTTCCGTAAAATGTGGAAAAATCGAATACAGACACCCCGGCACCCTCCGTGACACTACTCGAGTATATATTGATCCACCCTATAAATACCAGTGAGAAATACAGGATTACGGTGAGCCAGTCTATTTTTCGTATAAAGGAATTATTCATTAATCCGGAAGGGTTTACCGCTGTATGGTTTTTCGTATTCTTTTTCCAGGCTTGTTTCGAGCATTCGTTTTTCCAGGTCTTGTCGGGTGACTTCCCCTTTCAGGTATTTTTCTATCATGACGGAGGCAATAGGAGCCGCATACCGTGATCCCCAATAGCCATTTTCGACAAATACGGCAATGGCGATTTTCGGGTTTTCGACAGGAGCAAAAGCAACAAAGATAGAATGGTCCGTAAGTTGTGTCCTTTTACCGTCTATACGGGTGAAATTCTCCGCTGTTCCGGTTTTTCCTGCAATATCAATGCCGGGGACCTGGAAATATCTGGCTGTACCGTTTCTGTATACTTCAGCCATACCTTCGATGACGGGATCGAAATATTTGGCGTCTATCGTAGTGTATTTCTTTTCTGTAAACTTCTTGTCTTTCAAAGGCTGGTTTTCTATGCTTTTCAGTACATGTGGCGTATAGTAGTAGCCTTTGTTTGCAATAGTTGCGGTAAAATTGGCCAGTTGTATCGGAGTGGTCAGTATTTCTCCCTGTCCGATGGCATTAGAGAGGTTGGTTGTCGAATACCAGCGATGTTTTCCGTACATACGGTTGTACATAGTGGCATCCGGGATTCTCCCTGCTTTTCCGATAGGAAGGTCATAGCCGAGATAATCTCCCAGTCCGAAGCTTTTCATGTGTTTTTCCCAGGCGGTCATTCCCTCTGCGGAGGTCGGATATTTATCGATGATTTTCCGGTATACCGTTGCAAAATATCCGTTACAGGAGAGGGCCACACCCGAACGAGATCCCATGAACCTCCCCACAATGGCATCCCATAAGTCTCCTACCCTTATAGTAATAACCATTCTGGCAGGTTAATCGGTGAGAGGGCTCTATAACATGTTCCTGCAAAGCCACCAGGGCATTAAGTGTTTTAAAAGGAGATCCGGGCGGATACATGGCCAGCAGGCTTCGGTCGTACAATGGGTTGGCGATGGAATCGTAATACAACTCGGTGTAGTTTCTCGAACGCTGACGGCCTACAAGCAGGGAAGGATCGTAGCTCGGTGCCGTAACCAGGGCAAGTATTTCCCCCGTTTTGGGCTCAATAGCAACAATACCGCCACGTTTATTGACCATCAGTTTTTTCTCCGTAAGCCTGGAGGTCGATATCTATGGTTAGCTGAATGTCTTTCCCCTGTTCCGGTAGGGTGTCGTATGCTCCGTTTTTATAGGGGCCTATGTCACGGTTGAAACGGTCTTTCTGGATATATTTAATCCCTTTGCGTCCCCTGAGCGTACTTTCGTAGTATTCTTCTACGCCCTGTATGCCAATAAGTTCTCCCGATTGGTAACTGGGGTTGTTCCTCAGATCATATTCACTGACCTCACGGATATATCCGAAGATATTAGCCCCGTATGCGGTCTGGTAGTGACGCAGGGACCGTTTCTGAATGTAAAAACCTTCATATTTGCGCATTTTCTCCTGTAATGCGGCATATTCCTGCTTGGAAAGTTGCGGAACGAAAACCGAAGGGAGTCTCGGGGAATAGGTGTACGCTTTTTTGTATTTTTTTATAAAATCTTCCTCGGAAATATTCAGGAGAGAACAGAATTCAAGAGTGTCCAGACTTTTAACTTCCCTGGGAATGACCATGACATCATAAGAAGGCTGGTTAGCGACAAGGAGTCCGCCGTTACGGTCATAAATATAACCGCGTTCGGGGTAATCGAAGACCTGTTTTATCGCGGTGTCATTGAGCGGACTGTCTTTGTTTCCCGATATTAATTGCAAATAAGAAAGCCTGCCTATATAGATAAGCGCAACAAAAATAATAATGGATGAAAGTAATAATTTCCTCATTGATTCTTAGTCCTGAACAAAGGGATAAACAAAAAACACAACAACAGGGTAAAAGCTCCTGATAATAACGCTTTTTTAAGGGTTAAAAGTATATGTGTAAAACTAAAAATCTCTAAGGAAAAAAGTATGATATGATGTGTTAAAATCATAATAAACAAATACATAAACCGCTGCCCGAGGTTCGTATTGCTGATTTTCAGGGTCTGGTACTCATAGGCGCTTCCGAAAGAGAACCGGAGTACGAGTGGACGTATATAGGCTATACACAGGGAAGCCGCAGCATGGATGCCGCCGCTGTCACTAAAGGTATCCACGCAAAAGCCCATGAAAAAGGCCAGAAACAGGAAAAGTGCCCTGTTCTCATTTTTCAGAGGGTACAACAGGATAAACAAAACGTAGATGTAAGGGTTGATGTATCCCAGAAACTGTATGTGATTACAGATGAGAACCTGTACCAGGACGAGGATAATAAACCTTATACCGTTTGAAAGCGTATTGTTATTCATTTACCGATTGCTCTAATTCGAGAATTTCTTCCTTATTTGTGTTTTCTATGACATAGACATGTCCGAGATTAGTCATGTCATTAAAGAGCTGTACATTGATAATGTAATAATTTTCAGAGACGTCAAGCGCAAATCCTTTTATGGTCCCTATGGGAATACCTTTGGGGAATATGGTAGACATCCCTCCCGTAATTATAGTATCTCCTGTCTGTAGTGGTGCTATACGTGCAATATCTACCAGTTGCACTATGGAAGGAGATTTTCCGTCCCATTGTAATGTTCCGAAATGATTGGTGTTCTTCAGCTGTGCGTTGATCCGTGTGAGTGTATTCAGGACGGATTGTACTGTGGCGTAATGAGCGGACGTATTGTCTATGATACCTACGATTCCGTCTGAAGTGATCACTCCCATATCCTGGGCAATGCCATCACCTTCTCCCTGGTCTATGGTCAGGTAGTTTTTCGGAGCGCTAAAACTGTTTTTGATTACAGCAGCATCCCTGATCACAAATCCCGGGTTTTCCGGAATGAGTATGGAGTCGGCCGGAAGCGAATCGAGAGGTGCGTTGTCCCGGTTAAACAAAAGGGTACGTAATCTTTTGTTTTCTTCTATAAGGCGGAGGTTATGCTTTTTAAGTCCGAAATAATCGGAGATATTGCTTGCGGTTTCGTAGATTCCTCCGGTGACCCAGTTGGCCGAATGAATAAACTTACTTCTGTGGTAATTATGGGACTGTATAGTTAAAAACAGGGAAAATGACAGCAAAACAAGGAAAAGAAAAAAATATCTGTTCTTTAAAAAAAAATTAATTATGTTTTGCATAGCATGTTACCTATCTGACCAGAATACTTTTAAATCTTCCGATGTTTTTCAGGGCAATTCCGGTACCTCTTACCACGGCACGGAGCGGATCTTCGGCAATGTACACGGGCAGGTCTGTTTTCTGAGAAAGCCTTTTGTCCAATCCTCTGAGCATTGAACCTCCCCGGCGAGGTATATTCCGGTGTTGTAAATATCAGCCGCAAGTTCCGGTGGAGTTTGCGATAGCGTTTCCATGACCGCGTCTTCGATACGGAGAATAGATTTGTCCAGTGCCTTGGCAATTTCACGATAGGAAACCTGTACCTGTTTGGGTTTTCCTGTAAGCAGGTCACGTCCCTGTACACTCATTTCTTCCGGAGGCGTTTCCAGGTCTTCTGTCGCCGAACCGATTTGTATCTTGATATTTTCGGCCGTAGCTTCCCCCACGTACAGGTTGTGCTGGGTACGCATATAATATACAATATCGTTTGTGAAGACATCACCTGCGATTTTAACGGATTTATCACAGACAATACCTCCCAGGGCGATAACGGCAATCTCGGTAGTTCCACCTCCTATATCTACGATCATGTTCCCCTTGGGCTCCATGATATCTATACCGATACCGATAGCCGCAGCCATAGGTTCGTGGATGAGGTAGACTTCCTTGCCGTTTACCCGTTCTGCCGATTCTTTTACGGCCCGCATTTCCACTTCGGTAATCCCGAAGGAATACAGATGACCATACGCAGAGCCGGCTGGAATAATTTGCGTTTCAATGCCGGAATATTCTTGATGAACATATTGATCATTTTTTCCGAAGCATCGAAATCGGCAATAACACCGTCCTTCAAAGGGCGTATTGTTTTTATGTTCTCATGGGTTTTTCCCTGCATCAGGTTGGCTTGCTGGCCCACAGCAATGATCTTGCCTGATATCCGGTCCCTGGCCACTATAGAAGGGCTGTCCACGACAACTTTGTCGTTATGGATAATCAGCGTATTTGCTGTGCCGAGGTCCATTGCGATCTCTTCCGTTAAAAAATCAAAAATCCCATGTATGCGTAAAATTAGTCAGTTTATTCGTTTTTAAAACAGTTATTCTTCAGGTTGATAGCTTTCAAATGTAACGATACTTTATCACATTTTACGGATCAGTCCTCTTATAAAGTTCCCCGGGGTATCAGGAATTGCCCGGAACATTCCGGGCAATGTTGCTTTATAACGAAAAACAGGGGTAATTAGTGTTTAAAATGTCGTGTTCCTGTAAATACCATGGCCATTTCGTGCTCATTGCAATAGTCTATACTCAGCTGATCTTTGATAGAGCCACCGGGCTGTATTACCGATTTGATACCTGCTTTGTCTGCAATTTCCACACAATCAGGGAAAGGGAAGAAGGCATCACTGGCCATTACGGCATTATGGAGGTCAAAATCAAAAGATGCTGCTTTTTCTATAGCCTGTCTCAGCGCATCAACTCGGCTTGTTTGTCCGGTACCACTGGCACACAGCTGGCGGTTTTTGGCCAGAACAATAGTGTTCGATTTGGTGTGCTTGCATATTTTCGACGCAAAGAGCAGATCCTTTAACTCGTTATCCGTCGGTTTATTGTTGGTTTGGTATGTTAAATCTTCGAGGGTATCGGTTTTGTCATTTTTCTCCTGAACCAATATTCCGTTCAGGCAGGTTCTTACCTGTGTTTTCGGAAGTTTGGCATCTTTCTGAACCAGGATGATACGATTTTTTTTCTGCTTAAGAACATCGAGGGCTTCTTCGGTGTATGAAGGAGCGATCACGACTTCGCAGAAAAGACCGCTGATCTCGTCTGCCGTTGGCTTGTCGATTTGCATGTTGGCGATCAGGATGCCGCCGAAAGCGGATACGGGGTCACCGGCAAGGGCATCGAGATAGGCCTCTTTTAGGGTATTGCGGGTCGCGACCCCACAGGCATTATTGTGTTTGAGTATTGCAAAGGTAGGATCGTCGCCACGAAACTCTTCCATAAGGTTTACAGCAGCATCCACATCGAGAAGGTTGTTGTAAGATAATTCCTTACCGTGAAGCTTGTCGAACATAGCTTCCAAGTCTCCGAAGAAATATCCTTTCTGGTGCGGGTTTTCCCCGTAACGCAATTCCTGACCTTTGGTTTCACTCGCTTTGAATACCAGTTCTTCCTCGTTGAAATAATTGAAAATAGCCGTATCGTAATGCGAAGACACATTAAAAGCTTTGGCTGCAAAACGCTTCCGGTCTGCGATTGTGGTATTCCCGTTACCCTCGGAAATGACATTCAGGAAATCCGCATAATCTTCCATAGAAGCTACACAAAGTACATCCTTAAAATTTTTGGCTGCAGCCCGGATCAGGGAAATTCCCCCGATATCTATTTTTTCGATAATATCTTGTTCGGAGGCACCGCTTGCCACGGTTTTTTCGAAAGGATAGAGGTCCACAATAACAATGTCGATCTGCGGTATCTCGTAAGATTCCAGCTCTGTCTGGTCCTGGTTGTTATCCTGACGGTTAAGTATACCCCGAATACTTTGGGGTGTAATGTTTTTACCCGTCCTCCCAGGATAGAGGGATAACCTGTAACATCTTCTACAGGCACGACATGCACACCCAGATCCCGGATGAACTTTTCCGTACCCCCGGTAGAATAAATGGTAATGCCAAGGTCGTTTAGTTTGTGAATAATAGGTTCCAGTCCTTCTTTGCTGAAAACAGAAATTAAAGCAGATGCAGCTTTTTTTGTGGTACTCATACTACTGTTGTTAACTCTTGATATGTTTCGAAAAAATAATGTGAGGGATATATGTCGAATTCTTGCGGAGCCTCCATATTATAAGCGGGGTCGTACCCGGAAAAATTATAAAAGTGCAAAAAAATATCCCTGTCAGATACCGGTTTAAAACTTAAACGGCACGATTCGATTGCAAAAGTAGTTTTTTTGTAGCAATCATTTGAGTCCCACAAGGAAAAATGTTATAAAAGTATGGGGTGTAGCGAGTGTATGAGGGAATTTTAGAAATAGATTCTTCCTTAATCAAATACTTGAGAACAATTTGATGATGACAGTTCTTTAGAAAGAGGAACCTTTTTAAGGTTGAGTAGCTACAATATCACCGTTGTACCCAGATCTTTGGCCAGAAATTCGGCCATGGTTATCCTGGCTTCTTCAGAGAAATACCTGGCAGCAAACGGAGCGAAATACATCAATCCTGTCACACTGTTACGTCCTGCATTTTTCAGATTGTTATGAAATGCCTGGCGGTTTGCTGTTGTCATTTGATTTCTCATGGTCGGATTGATACGACGATTATTAAAATTCGTAATAGCCTCCCGTAACTGGGGGTGATTTCCTTTTTTTAATTCACTCAATAATGCTTTAGCCCCGGAATCTCTCAGTAACTGTTGTCGGGATAGCCCTGATAAGTTGTTAAGTCTTTGTTGCATTTCGGCATTTTGAACACTCAATTGTCCGCTCTTAACTGCTTCCTGAAGGCTGAGAAGATCGTTAAAATCACTTAGATCGCTTGGGTTTTCCGGAATGTAGAAATTATCTGTAAAAGGGCCGGATTCTACCTCATTCATACGATCGTAAGAAGTATTTTCCGAAAGCGAGTTGTTTCGTATAATATCGCTTTGAATGGCGGTAGCACCTTGCATAAGAGCGACGCCGAAGACAAATCCGCCTGTCATTTTAACTCCCCCGAGAAACTTGAGTCCCAATGTCGAAGCCCCGGCTACACCGGAGATGCCATAGGGCAGAAATGCCCCGGTAACAAAAGAAGCGGCCGCATTAATACCAATCTCTTTTTTATTGTTGGAAGCTATGGAACTTGCAGCCTGACTGGCTAATGCAGGGTCCAGGATAGGAGAAAGAACCCCTCCTTCGTTGCAACTGAGAATGGAGATCTGAGTGATAGCCTGGTGTCCGTCTATGTTTACGCTGTGATGGGCAAAATTCCATTGTCCGGATTCCAGCCCGGGACTACATTTGTGTTTTATTTGAGTAGCGTGGTAGGTCCCGGCTGTGACCAGCGCGGCGGCCGCTACTCCTGCTGCTACCCAACCTACGGGCCCCGATGCTATAATAGCGGCACCTACAAGAATTCCGGCTGCCATGGCAAAGAAGGAAGCCATGGCATTGGCAGCACTCTTACATGCGAATTGCTCGTTTATGTTGAGGTCCCCTGCGGTAAGTAAAGGTACCGTTTCCGATGTCTTGATTACCGAAATCCTATCCCTGGTTACTATAAGTTCTTTAGGAGCGGAATCTGTTTGGAAAGTACAGACAACTTTTGTTTTTTCGGGAATATAAGGTGAACTCATCTCAACAGGTTTTATAAGGACATAATGATGTATATGGGAAATGATATACAGTATATAAGCAGCATGAAAAATAAAATCACCGGCAATATGTATAAGAAACGTATGCCGCTGTCTGAAGGAACTCGCTGTTTTTTACATCTAGATTCCAGAAATTTTTTTACCATGTCGAAATCGCGGTGGAATTTTTTTGGTTTTTGGTAATAGTCCCCGATCTTCTTATGCTTATTTTGCGTTTCGGATAGGTGTCCAAGAAATTTAGGTACGATAAAAAACACGCGGTTTTCTGTGTTTTTTGTGACCCTTATGGCATATCCGAATCTTTTTCGAAAACCGGATAGTATATAGTAATGATCTATGGCTTCTGGTGTAAGAACCTGTTTTTTTATTTTTGTTTTGTTATCCGGAATAAAAGGGATATTGCTGATAATTAATTCATAGAAGAATAAATATGGGAAGTTTCTGGCTATGGCATAACTTGCTATAAAAGCCATGGATGTCCAGAAAAGAAGTATAAAAGGAAGAAATATACGGGTATGCGTAGCGCTCCAGTTGGCGAGAAAAATACAGATTAGTGTTATAATAGCAACAATAAAGAGTCCTTTCACGCGGTTTGCGTGAAGTACAATTATGGTATTTTGATCCTGTTCGGGTGTCATAGAGCAACTTGTTTAAGATCGAATTGTGAAATTAACTCGTAATTGTTTTTTATACGCTCAATCATGACTGCCTTTGCGGAAGTAATGATGCCGTCTTTTTTGTTTACGTATCTCCGGATACGATATTCATAATTGTACTCCGTGAAATTATATTTTATGACAGGTTTATAAATACGATCGTATTGTCTGATCATCTCATCCTTGTTCATTTTTTTTAGATCTGGATTTCCTACGCTTCGGTATATTAGTATACCATCTTTGTCGGAAGCCTTGGAGTTTACGATCGGAATGTTCAGTTTCTGGTCATTAAATATTTGTGACATAAAAGTGAGGGAATCACTTTTATTGGAAGGCCTGTAATCCTTAAACAAAATGTGGTAAAACATATTTTTCTCATAAGATCTCAGGAGTTCCGCAATGGTGGAGAACTCTTTATCGCCCGTTTTCAGAATATCATCTGCGGCTTTTTCGTTCACTTTTTTAATGTCCTGATAAAAAAAGGTATTTGTAAATTTTTTGCGAAAAGCACTCCATCTTTCCTGAAGTTCCCTGAAGTTTTGTATGGAACTGATAGTGCCGGTGTCACTGATCTCAAAAGAAACATTTTCCTTGGAGTATTCCAAAGGCTTCATTTCCTCTAAAGGTAATTCAAAGGCTTTAGGGTCAGCTTGGAATACATAATCCTGTAGTTGACAATGAGCTGAATTTTTTTCGGGTATATAATTTACAATATATTCTTTCCTGATTTCCGAATTGAACGTAGGAACTCCTCCTATTCGGGTAACATTGGTCTGCCTGCAACGATATCTTGCGGGAAAATGCCCGTCCGGATAGGTATGGAACATCGTACCTTCTTCTCCGCTTACCGGATATTCCTTATCTCCCTGGTAAAAACTGTATTTATCAGACATGGGTATGGTGTTTAATTGATATCTACCTGGGTTCCTTTAATAATGACATTACCCCCGTCGGGCTGAACCGTAACATCTCCCGAAGGATCTATGGTTACTGCTGATCCGTTCATCTCGGTCAGGGTGTTTCCCGTAATGGTGTTTTTCTCCCCGGTTAGGGTAATACTGTCTTCTCCGGTGAGGTCTATGTTCTTGCTGTTTAGGGTGATGTGATCTTCTGTGATCTCGATATAACTGTCGCCTACTTTGAGTTTTACATGGGTATCTCCCTTGATTTCGATATTGCCGGATGAATCCATGATAATACGTGCGTTGGAATCGCCGACATTTATGCATACAGTGGTATTGGCATCTACCCGTAAGTTTCCGGCACCATCATAGAAAGAGGAGGCCCCGCCGTTATCCGAAATATACATGGAACCGCTATTGTCATCCATAATGATCTTATTACCGTTGCGGCTTTGTATGGCCTTGAGATTGTTGTCGGGGTCGGCATAACCGCTACTGGCATTGCCGTGTTGTACACATCCGGTGACATAAGGCATTTCTGCATTGCCGCTTTGAAAGTCGACCATAACGGTTTCTCCGGTTTCCGGAATAAAATGGAATCCTTTTCCGGATCCGCCATTTGGAGTAGATAAAGGAATCCAGTCCGTGGTTTGCCCGTTTTCTTTCTGCCATGCCATTTGTACTTTAATCCGTCCCAATCCTTTCGGATCGTTGTTGGCTATGACCGTAGCGGGCTGGCTTTCACATTTCGGATAATTTCCGGGTTCGCAATAAGGGGATATGGTAACTACCGAGGGCACACCTTTGAAAACATTTTCGTAATCACCGTTATCCGTACAGCGATGATCGGTACTGATGATTTTAAAAGTACCGATGACATTGCCGTTTTCATCTGTTATTCGGGTCATGGCTCCCGGGCGTAGTGCCGGATTTTCACTTCTCCCGTATACAAAGAGCATATTAGCCACCTTTTTCCTGAAATTCAGTTGTGCGTACTGATCTACATCGGTTTGGCCATTGCCTTCATTGACCAGAAAATTGTGCTGTACTGTGGTTTCCTTTTCAAAAACACGTGCTGAGGATCTTATGAGTTCTCCTGTAATACCATTTACGGAATTTTCGAGGGAACGTGTGGAACTGTAATGTGATACGCCTTCGGACAAGTCGTTGCCGTGGTATTTGAAGCGTGTGGGCTGCAGGCTCATTTCCAGGTCAAATTCAACCAGATTGTGGCCGTAATGCAGGGGTATCTCTTCCTGATTGCTTTCCCGGCCGATGATGAGCTCCGTGCCATTGTAATAAAACCACTCCCCCTGCCTGGAGCAGATACGTTTCAGAAAGTCGTAGTCGCTTTCGTTGTACTGAGCGATGTACGGATAGTCCAGGTTTCTTGCCGGTTTTATACTGGTCTTAAGCATATCGGTATCATAAAGCCGGGTTGTGTTATGCACGATATGGATAAAGTCTTTTTTCAGAAAAGAGAAAGATTCCGGACCGTTATCCATAAGTATGGTGGGGCTAAAGGCCTTAAACCGGATACGCTTGCCGTCGAGTTCATCGGAATTTCGAGCCTTAACACTGGTGATAATACCTTTGAAATAACCGGTATTTCCGGAAAATAGATTGTTGGATGCCCGCATCGTAATCAGGAGTTTCTGTCCGATGAGTTTTTGATAATTCCCCTGTACTGCCGGATCGTGAAATACGACCTCATCTTCACGACATTCGAGCGAAAGTTCGTGGTGGTCGTCAATATTCTGGGAAAGTTGCAAATGTAGAAAGCTCGTTATCGTGAGTTCTCCTATTCTAATGGTCAAATCAGTTTGCAGGGCCATGATATGCTGATTTTTTAGATTTGGGTATGTTTAATCATTAGTCAATATGCGTCATCACGTCCTCCAAAGGCTTTTTTGAATGGAGGATCTGGCGTTGCTTCGGTTTGCCGGTTACGGATATTGTTCGTCGAAGCGTAATCATTTTCCGGAAGTCCGAAGCCCCGGAACAAATAACGTGCTGTTCTGAAAAAAGGAGAAAAGGTCGGTGTTTGTGTGCCGGACAGCAGTTAGTAGGTCTGGCTGTGTTCTATGGGAATCACCGAAGGCGTAAGTTTTTTTAAAGGTATCATAGCTGTAAAGATTTAGGTAAAATAAACACAAGATGTCAACATGTATAAAAATATGATCTAAAAGTAAGAAAAAGAGACTTTTAATCAAAGCGCAAGGGAGATATTTTTGTGCGTAAAGTGTTTTTATGTATACTTTTACAGCTTTACATAACGAAAAAACGCCGGTTTTGGCGGCGTTTTGATCGTAGATATTTTGTATTGGGAGCTGGCATTTATTGCTCGGAATATTCCGTGTCCCATTCTGTACCGTCGTCCCCTTTTTGCCCGTCCATTTTGATCAGGAAGTTTTTGGCAGGAAAATACGGTTTGAGGCGTATGTCGAGGAAAATCCTGTCTTTTTGGTTGGGGTCCTGTTCAAATTTAGTGATATCAAAATCTTCGATGAGTTTATCGGGACCGGAAACACTGTCCAGGAATTTAATAACCTGGTTGAGTATTTGTTTACGGGTCTTGGCATTAAAATTCTCGAAGGCCCTGCGATTCAGGAAGTCCATCATCACTTTAGTGATATAATCGAATACGCGGACTACAGAATAGGTCTGGAGCCCGAGATTGTCACCGTTAAAAAGTGTTTTCCCGGAGAACGCCATAACTTTGTTGTATTCATTTACCATGGGAACCAGGCCGAGGTGTTCCAGGTCTGCAATCTCACTTTTCTTCAGGTCAAATTTCACACCGTCAACTTCGTTGATACCTCCGAATTTTTTACCGGCGGTAATCTGTGACATCAGCGTGTTGTATATTTTTCCGGCCAGAGCTGTGGAAGGAGGGAGGTAGAGGTTATCCTCTTCTCCGATCTCTTCGTTTTTGCCACGACCTACCAGCCAGTTACAGGTCATAATAACATTGGACCTGTATATATCTCCCCCGGTGAGATTAGCCATTTCAAACATTTCGATGACATCATCCGGTTCGTCCAGATGCTGAAAGTCCGTGACGAGCATTACCTTGTTGTTATGTGCTATCTTGGCCCATTTCTCAAGAACTTTGTTAGAACCGAGATATCCGGGAACAACCAAAAGGGAATAGTTGTTTCTGAGGTCGAGACGGTCGTAATTGTTTACCAGCTCTTCTTCGATATGGTCTATGAACCTGGTGTTGTCCAGATCTTTCAGCTGATCGAGTTCCGCATTGATAATGGCGACGTTCTTTACCTTGCTCTCTTCTGTATTTTTGTAGAACATGGCCAGGGTACGATAAGATTCTTCGAGCTCTTTGGTGTCTTCTACAGCTGTAGCGAGGTTCTTTTTAAGAGTTTTCTCGGCAGATTCTGCTTTTTCCTGACAATCGTTGACAAGGTCTACGAGATTGTCCGATGAACTGAGGGATTCGGCCCAGAGTTTCAGCACCCTTTTCAGGTTTTGCCGTTCTGCTTTTTTACCGGCTTCATTGAGAAATATATTTCTTCTGGCCTTTCTGTCAGGGCTCAGGTTCTGTACACCCTCTATAGCACTCTCCAGTAAATCGAAACCTCCGTACTGGATGAAGGATTCCAGTTTTTGCTCCAGACTTACTTTTTTTCCTGCTTTCTCCTGCTCCTTAACTGCTGAAGGAGCTGTTTCTTTCTGATTCTTCATAAGTAGTTCTTATTTATCGGTTTCTTCAATTTCCCGGACCAATGCCTCTATTGTTTCTATAATGGATTTCTTGGCTTCCGGGTCCTGGAGCGCCAGCTTTAAAACCTTGTTGGTCTTGAGCTGTTTTATCATCTTGTTATACTGTTCTTTTTTGGTTTGCAGATCGGTAAGGAATTCGCTTTGTTCCGTAATTCCCTTCGAGGAGAAATCCGAGACGTTTTTGAATTTCAGTTCTTCTCTTACAGTCATTCCCTGCTCATTCTCAAAATTCACGTTCATTTTAGGAGAGAAATGTTCGAAAACTTCATCCATATTTTTAAGACCTGTAACCACTTCCGGCCGTACCGGGGTATTAGGTGTTAACTTCTGGGCGATCAGTGTTTTGTTCTGAGGAATATCAACGATGCTCTCTTCTCCTTCCGGTTTGACCTCATTTCCTCCTATTCCATAACTGTTTGAAAGATTTGCCATAACATTAATTTTAAGTTAAATATAATAAAAATTACTTATCGAGTATACTTTTCTTATCAGAACAGACCTTTCCGCTTATAATCTACAACGATTAAGCTTACACAGCCATTGTCTTTATTCCGTATTATAGATACACTTTTGAGGTCTATCTTTTTGCCGCGGATACTGTTATTGAGGTAGTGAATGGAGACTATCCTGTCTTTGAGTTGTACCGATGGCAGTTTTCCTTTGCAGAAATACCGCACAAAATTGTTGAAGGATAATTTGTCTTCCGAAATTCCTATGATAAGTCCTGCCAGTTTGGATTCGTCCAGTTCCGGAACTATAACTTCCTCTTTCGACTTTTCGACGGTTGTAGCAGACTTTTCCTTGAGCTCGGATGCCGGTGCTTCCGGTACACGGTCCAGGAAGTCATTAACTACATTTCCCCTGGTTTCTCGCATGATATCCGCTCTCGATATCGGGGTGTTTTCTTCTCTCGCCGGAAGTACGGTGATTTTACGGAATCCTACATATTTAATATCGTCGTTTACGAAAAGAGAAATCGTTTTTTCACCTGTGGTTTTGTAGGTGTACGAAGGATTTCTGTCTATAGCGTCTATTTTCTCGCCCTCACCGAAACGCCATTCCCACGATTTGGCATGGGATGTGCTATCCGAGAAAGAGACCGGCTCGTTTACATAAGCGATCTTAGGAGCGAAAAACTTTGGTAACAGGGTAGAGTCGATAATATCTTCGGAAGGTTTGATGTCTACCAGTCTGGTAATATTACAATTTTTATTTACCCACAAGCTGACCAGATATTTTCCGGGGTCTTTATATTGATGTACTACTTTGGACCGGAATGCAGCTTCATTGCCATCGCCAAAATCCCATTTCCATTCATGTGCATTGTCCGTGTAATCCGAAAAAGTGATGATTTCCCCTACCTTAAATGAAGAAGCCTGTACTTTTATTTCTTCTACCTTACAAGGCTCGCTTTCATTGACGCGAAAAGCGAGTATTATCCCCGAAAGTAGCAGTATAGCTACAAAGGACAGGATAACCCTGGAGTCGAAATGTGTTCGGATGTGTGAGTTTCTGTTCATTTTAAATCTTTTTAATCGTATCGGGGAATATTGATAAGCAATTACTTATAGGCTTGTTTTTGAGCTATGTGTTTTTTGGGTTTTAAAGCTTTTCAAAAGTAAAAAAATTGCGATTGTCAAAAAATCCCCGAAAACAAGTATTTCAAAATAAAACAAAAATATTGTATTTTCGTACGGAAAAACGTGGGTACAATCTAATAAAATAGATAAAACCCTGCAAATTTGACAGGTTTAAACTGTAAATCTATAGTAAAATATAATACATTTTTGATGTTAATTTAAGATGCACTTAACCTTTTGGAATATTTCTGTCTTAATTTGCTGTGGAAAATCAAAATGTTGTTTAAGAGTATTGTAAGGTGTGTGTTTTTCTCTGTTTTTTAAAAAATACCATCTGGTCTTTTGTTGATGTATTTTTCTCTAAAATGTAGGAAAAACGGCTGATTCTACAGGTTTTCTGGTGGAGGAAATGTCCTTCCTGTTGGGGGTGTGAATTAGAAAAGCAATGACGTCTGTAATTAAAAATCTGCGGAGATGAAGAATAAATATATGTTAGCAGGGCTCGTGCTGTTTTTTGTTTGTAGTTGTGGTGGCAAAAAAGATGCAATAGGTATGATTACCGACCCTTATGTAAATGCAGAACTCGGGAGAAGGCCCCAGGTAGATGATATCAAGGTGATCCGCGATATGGAAATTGTTCTGGAGGAGGAAGAAAAAGAACCGCTGCTGATTACTCCCGGCGACCGCGCATATTTCGCGAAGGTACTTGGGGTGAGGCCTTCGGAAATAACCAATCAGAAATTATATGCCTATATTAAAGAGTGGCAGGGTGTTCCTTATCGTTATGGTGGCGAAACCAAAAGGGGAATAGATTGTTCTGCCCTGATGCGCGACCTGTATAAGGAAGTTTATGGTATACTTTTGCCAAGGACCGCTTCGGAGATCATGCTCAATGACGATCATGTAGAGCGGTTTCGTTCGATAAAATACTTACGTGAAGGTGACCTGGTGTTCTTCCGGTCAAATAATGAAAAGATCATGACACATGTGGGTATCTATCTGAAAAACAATAGATTTCTTTCTGCTACGGAATCGCAAGGTGTTCAGATTACAAACCTTGATGATCCCTATTGGCGGAATACCTATAGATTAAGTGGCAGAATAAGAACGGAAGAGACTTCTATGCGATAATAGCTGAGGTTTTTTCTGTACGGTTTTTAGTTGTGGTAAGGGTTTTTTTAAGATTGCTGCCCGGAAATATACAGGTAAAATTTCTTATATATTCTTTTTCCGGAACGCAGAAATCGTCCTTTTTGATGATTTCATCCGAAAAACCCCTGTTTTTGGCGATGGTTTGCAAAGTCCGTTTGATGTACTTTGGTCCCCTAAGTTTGTGATTGCACGCCAAGGTGTCGAAGTGTTTTTTCGTGTTATTGTCGTTACTGACAATGTATGCATGACGGACACACCGTTTTATAGGATGTTAAATAGCATAACACTGTAACCTTAAAAATAACCAGGAGTTTATGAAGGTAATTATAAATAAGGAGAACATGGCAGGTATGAGAATACTGGGATGCGTAGGGTTGTTTGTCCTGGTGATGTCCTGCAAATCCAAACAGGGTATCCTGCCTATTACCGACGAACAGGTACAGATAGAGTTCGGTGAATTGGGGGATATGGAAAGCGAATCGGAAGTGCCCGAAGAAGAGGAGTCTGTAATGAAGATCGAAGCTATCACTGATGAGGATGTCGAGGCTGAGCTTGGAGGTCCCAGACAATATAAAGCTCCCCGTAAAGCAGATCGCGCCCCGGCGTACAGGACTACGGCAGTAGCTGCTGACGAACCCATCAATGCCGCGCTTCTACTGGAAACAGGACAGGTCGTGCTATCGGACAGTGAGTCTTCGATCATGCTCGACGAAGTAGAAGTTGTCGGGATACTTCGTACCGAACAGTTTGCGATTCCGCCTGTTCTTTCTGCCCCGATAGCCTACTTGAGAAAACAACGTCCGGCCTCCGCTCCTTTGATGCGTGAAATCAAAATCAGGTCGTATTCGCCGTTAACTATTACCGATAAAGTGTTCTTTGCTAAGGAAATGAAGGTGAAAGCCATTGACATCAAAGATCAGCGATTGTATTCTTACATCAAAGACAGGCTCGGGGATCCCTACAAAAAAGACAGGCTGGATCATTTGACATTGATGCAAAATCTGTATCAAGAAGTTTATGATATCAGTTTTCCGAGAACTACTTCCAAGGCTATCCTGACAAACTATACGGAAGGGCAGATCCATTATACCAAGGATATGGGTGAAGGCGATCTGCTTTTTTTTCGTTTCCGGGATCGCGGAAAGCCCTATACTCATGTAGGGATATACCTGAAAAACAAGCGTTTTTTAACCGTAACCCCTGCCGGTGGTGTAGAAATAGCCAGCCTTCGGGACAGGATGTGGCGTAACGGGTATATAGGCCGTGGAAGAGTAAAAAATCTGAAACATTGATGGGCAGAGAAGATATTGTTTACGAAGAACTACAGGATATCCCGTCCTTTGATCTGAAAGCCGAGCTTTTGTTTGAGGTAATGCTTCGCCGCAAGATACAGGAGCGGAATATCACTGTATGGCCACAGGGAAACTTTTCCGGAAATTCAGTAAAGATGTAATGCATATAGAACTGGACATGAACCATGCGGACATGTGGCAGTTTAAACTGAGCCGGGATGGGTTCTATGATGTTCTTCCGGAAGGAATAACACATAATTACCGTACGAGAAGCCGTAGCGAAGATCCTGTAGAGGAGTATAAAAAACGTAAAAAGGAAGAAAAGGAAGCCCGGCATTTTTTAATCCTCTCGAAAACGAATTTTTCAGATTCAGGCATGAAATCGAAAAATATGAATCCGATTTCTTCAGGGATATCAATGCGTATGGGGTTGCCGATGTCATACGGATGATTCTCGGGGTTTCTGTCAATGTGCCGGATGAACTCCTTGTGAAAATGTTCTTTCTTCTCATGAGACAGAAGAACTACGTGAGCCGGAATACCGAGGAAGTCCGAAAAGGATTATCGTCTATTATCAGGGAAAACGTGCAGATTGTTACGAAAAATGTTAAATTGGAGCAGGTTTATGACCCTTACGACAAAACAGATGACATGTTACTCGGGATAAATACGACTTTAGAAAGCAAAGAAGAGATTTTTTTGAAGAAATATCACTTTATTATCGGACCGCTGAAAGATTCGACAAAACTTCTGGATTATGTCAATAAAGGACAAATGGAAAGTTTTCTGGAAGCTTTTTTTCACCTGTTTTTACCATGCCAGGTTCAGTTTTCTTATCAGTTAATGCTCAATGACAGCGACGAACTTTTCCGGCTGAACGAATCCGTATATCAATCCCGATTGGGAATATCAACCGTTATTTAAACATGAGAAAGATTTTAGATTATATAGTCACCGGCGAAACTTTAACTGTACTTTTAATTGTACTTGCCGTAGCTTTTATACTCAATATGCTTTTCGGTGCCAAGGCCTCCAAATTTCGTAAGAAAAAATGGAAGTTCTTTTTGTATGTACTTTGTATGGGAGTTGTCATCATAGGTTTCGGAGCAATTTTGTACAACCTGAAATCCACCACCCTTACGTCGCGTTTTATCTCATTTCAGGTATTGATGCTGCTATTAGGAACGGTACATCTCGTGTTTTTTCACAAAGTATTCCGGCGTTTTGAGACAACCAGGATATATCTGGAGATTTTCCTGGCCTTTATCATGGCATTGTACATGGCCGTTTTTCTCATCCTGATCGTATCTTATTTTGCAGAATTTAAATTTATCTACTACATGTTCGGCAGTTTACTGCTGTTTGTAGTACCTACGCTTATACTTATACTGTTTGAGACGGCGATCACTATTCCGGCACGGCTTTATAAAAGATGGTTTTACCCGTTGAATAACCGTTATCCCAATCCGCAGATCACGGAGATGCGTAATGTAATACTGCTCAATCTGGTATTCCACAAAAAGCCGAACGACCGGCATATTATCAACTTTAAGGTAAAAGCTCCGAGAGCCATGGAATTCGGAAGGCTTTTCTATTATTTTATCAATGATTACAACGATAAGCATCCCAATAGTCAGATCCATTTTACGGATATCAAGAACGAACCTTACGGATGGTATTTTCATTCCCGTCCCAAGTGGTTCAGTTCTACCAATCATATAGATCCGGATGAATCTGTAGACAGAAATGATATGAAAGACGGCGATACCATAATTTGCCAGCGGATATAGAAAATAACCATTGCCGGTTTGGCAGATCTCAGGACCTGCCAAACCGCAAGCAACACATCATATAGCTTAACCAGATAATTGTAAACGACAACGAATCATGGCAGAAAACATAAGATATTTTCCCGTAAACTGGATCGACGGGATGAAGATCAACAAAAATCATTTCATCGAGTTCCAGGACAATGTGGAAGACCTGGTACGCGATGCGAGAAATATGGGAGTCGATCAGCTTAGGTACGGCCTGCTGTCTACCAGGTTCAAAGCTCCTTTCGAATATTCGGTCATCATCGATGAGCACAACGAACTCAACGTATCCATTAAGTTCATGAAAGCCGTGACCCCGGGTGGGGGACGTATCGAGATTACCGATTATACCGGGGAATTCTCTGAAAAAATATCTCTCGAAAATTATGATTTTAAGGAGAACAACCGTTTTCTGTTGCTCAATGTAGACCCTTATAACCGGGTGCCTACGGGAACACAGCAGATGGAGGAGATCCCTCCTAGATTTCCGCATGCAATGCCCAGGTATTTTCTGACCACGGTAGCTGAAGCCGAGGTTACACAGAATAATATAGGTCCGTTGCAATTTCCTTTGGCTAAGTTTTTATCTCGTGGAGGCGTTTTTGAAGTCGTGAACACCTATGTCCCGCCTTGTATGACTGTCAACAGTCATCCCTCATTGGTGAAACTCTTCGAAGCTTATGACGCTTTTTTAAGCAGATGGAGTTCTATGCGGTGCAGATATGTCAGAAAATACGTTTCAGAAGGCTTAGCGGTGACGAAAACCTTATTGCAGATATCGTTTTTGCCACGCTCGAAAAGATCCTGGGACACGTTGGGCAGCATATCAATCAAAACCGCTGGAACGGTTTCTATTCATCACCTATCGACGTGCTTGATAAAGTGGTAAGCCTGGCGAGAATTATGAAAAACAGCTTCGATTCGTTCTCCGGGGACGGAAAGGAAATGGTGTTTAATTATTTCTCCGAATGGACTACCGAGCTCGGAAGCGGAGATTATGAAAAGCTGTTCTCCGAAACGATAAACCTCAAGTACAAGGGCTACGATATGGAGCCTTGTGTCAGGGGAGTGATGGAGTTTATCGAAAAAACCGATCACCTGTTTTCTATTCTCAATCAACTCGACTATATCGGAAGGAAGAAAGATTCCGGCATTTTTGTCAATGAAAATATTGTGAAAACAGAACGGACATCCGGCATTTTCTTTAAACAGGAAGACGATAAGGATAACGAGGGGCAGGAAGGTTCCACATCATTCCTGGCAGATTGATCTAATTTATTTTTAAACTATGGAAATACTCAATAAAAAAGAAAGGGTCTCCGCATTTTTACTATTTCTCCTGATGCTGGTCATTACGGTAAGTGTGCTTGTTTTTGCCGTGTTCTTCAATTACAAATTACCCTGGAGAGAAAACGAGGCACTGAAGCAGGAAAACGACAAAATAATGAATGAGTTTCGTTACCAGGACAAGTTTTCTGCACGTATCGATGAGCTTACCACCAGTATAGATTCTCTGGATCGTTCCGGAGACGGTTTCCAGTTTCTCGAACAAACGATAGGCCTGGAACTCGCCAAATTGAAGGAAAGTGTGCCCTCTGATAAAGAGGCCTATAAGCAGACCCTGCTATACAATAATGTAATCCTGAATCTCAAAGATCTGGTTACGACTAAAAGAAGGATGCAGTTGCTTCGCAAATCTGAAGTCCAGATCGATGACCTGAAAAAACAGGTCAGTGATTACGAAGAAATCATCAATGACCTGAAAAAAGAACTGGAATTGTGTAAACAGCTCAACAGGAACTAACCTTATAAAACGTAACCCGATGTTTACAGCAAACGGCACCGAGGCCATTCATATCGCCAAACAGCTGGCCAAAGAAAACTTTCATCTGAAATACGCTCCGGCCCATGTTCTGAAAGCGATGCTTCATCGTCAGTTTTCTTTTATCAGGGAACTTGATGCCGCAGGGATCGATGTATTTTATATCGACGAATGGGCAGACATTCGTATGGAAGAGTATGCGAAGACATCCCGGCCGGTGGAAGATCCTGTTCCGGATGCTTCTATGGAAGCTGTTTTTGCGGAATCGGAAGACATTGCGAAACATGCCGGAAGGGAAGAAGTGGGGTTCATCCCCATACTTATGGCCCTGGTGACGCCGGGAGTCGGCTTTTCTCATGATGAGTTAAAATCCATGCCGGTGACCGCTTCGGAAGTGGCCTTAAAGCTCGGGTACGGACAACACGGAAAAAATAAGACATCAGCAGAAGGACCTTCGCCATTATCGGCGGCCTATGGAGAAGAGCAGCATACATCCTCCGGCCAGGGGCACTGGAAAAATATTGTACGGATAAAGTGAACGCTTACCGGGAAGGTGAAGATGCGCCGGTTGTAGGACGGGATGAAGAACTCAAGGCGATTACGGAGATCCTGAACCGCAAACTGAAGCCTCATGTTATTGTTACCGGAGAGCCGGGAGTTGGAAAGACAGCCCTGATCGAAGGTTTCTGCGGAAAGATAGCTGATAATCATATCATACCCCCGCTTCAGGGAGCCACAGTTATGGAAGTCAATACCGGTTTGCTTTTTGCCGGAGCTTCTTATAAAGGAGAAGTGGAAGACCGGCTACAGAAAATATTTACCGCGGTTAAAAAATATCCCCGCCCCATGTTGTTTATCGATGATATTCACGAATTGTTCGATGCCCATCAGGGCAATGGTATAGCCAGTATCGTCAAATCCGAACTTACCCGGGGAGAGATTACTTTTATAGGGGCTACCACCACGGAGAAATACCGTAAAACCCTGGCAAAAGACGATGCACTGAACAGGCGTTTCGAAACCCTTGAAATTCTGGAGCCCACCCCGGACCTGGCCTTGCGGATGGTGAAGAATGTATTGCCGCATTACGAAGCACATCACCAGTTTAAAATTGACGAAGACAGTCTTAAAGAAGCCATACGTCTTTCCAAGCGGTATCTCAAGGAAAAATCGCTTCCCGATTCGGCCCTCGATCTTATAGATCGTACCATGTCATCGCTCCGGGTAGCCAAAGAGGTCGTGCTGGACGGGCTTCCCGAATTGGAAGAACGGTTACAGGACCTTAAAAAATCGCGTAAGAAAAACAAGGAAGAAGAGCTTGGCTGGTTATACAATGACATCCTGGATAAAGCCGGGGAATTGCTGAGTGAAGAACAGGAAAAACAGGTGTTTGACGGCCTGAAGAAAACGAGTGAAAAGGTCGCCTATCTCGAAAAACTTCTCGGTAAGCTTTCCGAACTCACCGGGGAAGATAACGTCGTAACCTCCGGGCATCTTTCTGCGGTTGTATCCGGTATAACCGGTATACCTGCAGGAAAAGTAAAGAGTGAGGAGCGCGAACGCCTTCTGTATATCGAAGACACCCTGAAAAAACGGGTAGTAGGACAGGACCACGCGATCAAAGTCGTATCCGATGCCATTCTCGAATCCCGATCGGGGCTTACCAAACCGGGGCAACCCATTGGTTCTTTCTTTTTTCTCGGACCTACGGGTACGGGTAAAACCGAGTTGGCGAAATCGCTTGCAGATTTTCTTTTCGGAGATGAAAACGCTATCATCCGCCTGGATATGTCCGAATTCAAGGAAGAGCATTCGGCAGCATTGTTATATGGTGCACCTCCGGGCTATGTAGGGTATGAAGAAGGTGGACTGCTGGTGAATAAGATCAGGCAAAATCCGTATTCTATAGTATTGTTTGACGAAATCGAAAAGGCACACCGATCGGTTTTTGATGTCTTTTTACAAATACTCGATGAAGGTAAATTGCACGATCGTCTCGGTAAAGAAGGGGATTTTTCTAATGCCGTAATCCTGTTTACTTCCAATATAGGGTCTGACTATGTAGTAAAATCCTTCTCCGAAGGACAGATACCTCCGTCCAATCACCTGCTGGAGATCATGTCCGGATATTTTCGTCCGGAATTCCTGGGGCGTCTGACGGAGATCGTACCTTTTGCTCCGATAAGCCGGGAGAGCGTGGTGAAAATATTTGATATTCACCTGGAAAAAGAACTTACCAGTTTGTTGTCGAGGCTTGATATAACCTTAAAAATGACCGACAAAACCAAGGGTGAAGTAGCCCTGATGGGGTTTAGTCCCGAATACGGGGCAAGGCCTATCAAGGGAACGATAAGAAACAAGCTGAAACGTCCGCTGGCCGGAAACTCATTTCGGGTGATGTACGTCATGGCGACGAGCTCACCCTGAAGATCGCAAAAGACGGAGAAGTGAAGTTTTCCGTTAAGAAAAACAAATAATTCCAAAAGAATACGGTGAAAGATCTCTATTACAAAATACCCATAGATTACAAGAGGATCACCGAAGGGCAGGACCTTCGGAAAGTAACACTCGAAGAATCTCTGGCGCAGTATATTTCGCTGGTAATTACCACTATTTTCGGGGAGTATAAATACGATACCGAATTCGGTACGGTGATCTGGGATGCCGATTTCAACCTGTTGTCCAATATCAACCAGTTGAAAGACAAGATCAAGGAATCGGTCTATGAAAAAGTAAAAAAGTATGAAAAACGTATGACGATCACTGATGTAAGTCTGGCCATAGGCGAAGATACGATAGAGTACAATCCCAACATACGGATTAAGAAAAGACTGGACATCGTGGTGTACGGAGTGATTAAAAAGACAAACGAGCCCTATTATTACAAGAGTTCCTATTATCTCGCTCCGTTTTCATATAAATAAAAAGAAGTGCCTTTTGTGTGCTTTGGAAAACCGGTATTAGGTCAAAAAGTTAGCGAATGAAACAATTATCCAAAGATCAGATAAAAGACAGGCTGCTCAAGAGAGCTGCCAAACACTGGGGATACTCTGATGTGGAGTTGGAGAATATATTCGATCCCATCGTTAATCTTCTCTTTGATGTGTGTTCGAAAGAGCTGGAAAATATTTCGAATGAAATTTTTTCGAGCCGGAGAAGGATTACGGAACGGCTGGTGGATATCCTTACACCGATTACTTCGTCTAAGGCTACGCCGTCACGCGCGATAATGCAGGTTTTTCCCACCGAAGATGAAACTACGCTCAACGACCATCACCAGTTCTTTTTCCAGAAGAGACAGCACAATCCTTATAATCCCGGAGAAAAGATCGTTAAAGAATATTTTTTCGGGCCTACCAAACCTGTAAAAGTAACCAGGAATGCCTTGCAGTACGTGGTACTGCCTAACGGAATACAGGATGCTTCCCGCGGGCAGTTCCAGGAATTTCTGGATGGCGAAGCATATCTCAAGCCTATGCCTCACCGTACGATATGGCTGGGACTTTCGCACCGTGGCAGTGGGATTGTAAAGAACCTGATGTTTTACTTTTACATGAAAAATATACATGACCGGGATACCTTTTTTCACTTTCTGCCCAGAGCCAAATGGTATTTTAACGGTCATCGACTCACCGTTTCCCAGGGGTATAACAGTAAAGGAACGGTAACTACGGGAGACCGGTATATGGTGCATGAAGATTTTCATCACCTGCAACGGGTGGAGGAGCATGTTAATACCTATTACGAAAAGAATTTTATCACCGTAAGGGATGTACTTAACACGGGAAACGCGGATCATGCTTTTCCCGATGAATTTAAAGATTTCATCCCGGGTAATACGCTCGAAGCGCTACGGGAAGAAAACCTGTTGTGGCTTAAAATCGAATTTCCCAATGTAATCGGAAAAAGTATACTATCGGAGATATTCTGTGCCAATAATTGTTTTCCTGTGATTAATAAGAAAATGAATGAAACTCAGGGAAACATCAGGAAGCTGTTGAATATTTACCCTCTGAATATCGGGGAGGACTTTTTCCTGGAGCTGTATTCGGTACTGGATGACCGGAGCAGGCAGTTTGATGTGATCGCTAAAAACCAGGATGAGTTTACCGAAGATTACGCGTATTTGCGTTTCGGTGGGGTAGCGAGATTCGATGAACGTAATGCGACCGAAATGATAGACTATATGATAGATCTTATCCGCGATGAAGCTGCAGCATTTTCCAGACTGGAAACCGATTTTATGGAAACTAATCTTCACGAAATAAACCAGATTATCTCCAGGTTTCGTAATAAGATGGCACAAACCGGAATGCATAAGAAAAATACACCCTATCTGATTCTCAATACCAAAGGTGAAGAAAGTAAAGGGACATTATTTGTGAAATACTGGACAACTAACGGGGAGCATGCCAATAAGATCAATGCTTTCTCCAGGCTTCAGGCTCATAAAGGAGCAGATTTTGAGAAAGATTCTGTCATGCTTCTGTCAACTACCCAGGGAGGCCGGAACGAGCTCAGCAACTCGGAGAAAATATATGCATACCGGGAAAATATCGTGTCCAACCAGCGGGTGGTTACACGTCAGGACATTGTAATCTTATGCAAAAATCATTATGGCAATGCCATAGCGGGAGTGGAGGTTAAAAACGGGATACAGACAAGTCTGGACGACCATGTAGGATACACGCCCACGATTGATATATTCCTGGAAAAAAGTGAGGAAGTAAACTATTCCGATGAGGAATGGGGATTTCTTAGTGATGATCTCATGTTGCTGCTAAAGAACAGGGCTGTTAACGTAGTGCCTTTCCGGGTGATGTACAGGGAAAAGATATACGGCTGAACTGATGGGAAAATGAAATTCGTGTAAGAATAAAAGGCAGACCCGGATACGCCATTTGGCATTATGATCCCGGATCTGCCCCGAAAGTACACAGATCATGCTGTTATTTACCCGTTATTCGCGGATCAACCACATTTCGGCATTGATGTCGTCACCTTCTGGAAATTGCCGTTGGATGGCTTCATCCAAATGAGCCTGATTTTGAGTGAGCTCCTTGGCGGGATACATCCAGCGTTTGGGGATTCGGCCATTGTTGAGGACTCCTCCGCCTGAAATGTCAAATTCCGGATATCCTGTACGGCGATGTTCAAAAAACATCTGCCAGCCCGTGTTCAGGAACATAGCAATGTGTTTTTGGGTAAGTATCATTTCCGGAGAAGGGTCTTCCGAAACAACATCCGGGTTTTGCAGATAAATGTCGATTTCGCTTTCGGAAATACCGTAAAACCGCATAGAAGCTATGATTCCGTTTGTATAGAAACCCTCGGCGCTTTGGGTGATCCATTCACGTGATGCGGCCTCGGCAAGAATAAACTGTAGCTCGGCATAACTTATAAGAATTCCCGGCTCGTTAGCAGGCTCGGTGTAATATCTCTCATTGATCATAGAGGCCTCACCGTTACCTGCTTTGTCGACATTCTCATCGAGCGGGGCACTTCCCGGAAGTCCGTTATAGGCATCAAAATCCGTGACTTCTAAATTTTGATCTACAGCTTGCGGTGTACGCTGTGCAAAAGCAAATAATCGCGGATCTTTCAGGGTTTTAAGTCTGTCGACAAAAGTCTTCTCCATATAGTATGCAGTTTGCAGACTGTTATTCCTGAACAGGGGATAGCGGTTCCCCTCAATATTGTGAAAAGGTAATACCCCGTTATCTTCTTCAGATGTAAGAAGCGGGAAATCCTGTGGATTGTTAACTACCTCACGGAAGCGTGATATGATGTTCAGGTCCGTGTCTCCGGTCTTATGGGACAGGCTGAGCAGTACCCTGAGATAATAAGAGTTGATGAGTTTTTCTCCAAAGCAGTGCATCTCCGTTATAAATAACATCTCCGCGAATATCTTCTCCGTTTTCTGACAGTTCCTCGGAAGCTGTTTTCAATTCGTCTAACACTTTGAGGTAGATATTTTTTTGCTCGTCGTATGCCGGAGCAAAATTTGCTTCGGAAGCTTGCAGGGCTTCCGTATAGGGGATGTCACCGAAAATGCGGGTCATATCGATGATGAAGTATGCATTGAAAACCTCGCCAGGCTCCGGTAAGCCGGGAGCCCGGTACGTTCTGCTTCCAGGATCATTTGTTGTACCTGCTTCAGGTCATCGTAAGCCCCGAAGCCGGATCGCTGCCAGTTATAGTACTGATCAGAATTGACACCATCGGTATAAACCAGCTGCCGGGTAGCCAGAGCAGCCGAAAGGGATATGGTATTGAACGCTCTTGTTTCCAGTTGTGTAAGCAATAATTCCGGCGGTACTTCCAATGCCCGGTTGGGATCGTCCTGCAAGTCATCGATCTTTGTGCAGTTCACGAGCGAAAGAGCGATGCACAACAGAAGGAACAGATTTTTAGATGTGCTTTTCATCTTTGGGTTTTACGGGTTAGAGAATGGTGGAGTATAATTCTTGTATAAGAATGACTATATAGGTTTTTCATAATAACTACATTAAAATTTGAGGTTAACATTAAAACCTAAACTACGGGTAGATGGAGCCTGTAAATTGTCTTTTCCGGGGTCAGGATCTACATTTGGTATTTTGGAGGACAACCAGAGATTCCGGCCTACAAAAGATACGCTCATCGCATGGAAGGGTGTTTTTGAAACCAGCGTTTCCGGAACATCATAGGTTAGTGACAGCTCGCGGAGCTTAATAAAAGTCTGACTGTAATAATGATAATTTTCGTTGTGTGCATTGCTGGTGGTCTTCATGAAAGAAATATAGTTGACGGGCACGTCGTTCGGAGCGTATTGCCGGGTGTCTTCCGTAATATTTCCGTTGGAATCGTATGAAGCACTACCGCCGATGACCTTTACACCCTGAGCGAGATAGGAGCTTTCTCCGTTATTGGCATCGTCGCGATACTGGTTGACCGTACCCGAGAGATACCGCCCCACCACATTTTCTGATTGGTGTCCGAATACATAAGGCCTCCTATACGACCGTCAAAAAGTACAGATAATGTAAAGTTTTTGTAGTTGAACGTATTGGAAAAACCGTAGGTCCAGTCGGGTTCCGTATAGCCCACATAGCGCCCGTAAGGATCACTTACCGGGAACCCGTTTCGTAAATAACGTTGCCTTGCCCGTCGGTCTGGTACACGGAAACATTGTTTAGTTTATCCGTCCGATCTCCTGCTTTCAACGGTCTTCCGTGTATTCTTTGTCCCCGTATATTTCATCAATATAACGACGGTATTGGCTGAAGTTTATCTGGGTGTCCCAACGGAAATTGTCGTTGCGTACCGGGGTGGCATTGATTGTAAATTCAACACCTTTTCTCCGGTATATATTTCCGTTGAGGAGGTACCCCTCGTATCCGGATGCATCGGAGACCGGTATATTCTCGAGATTGTTATAGTCTTTGGCCTGGTAGTAAGCGATATCGATACCCAGGCGGTTCTGGAAGAAGCGGATGTCTGTCCCTATTTCCCAGCTGTCGGAGTTTTCGGCTTCAATGCCCCGCTGATGAGTAACCTTCCGTATTGGGATGAGGGGTAACGCGTTCCTGCGAGTTGCTCCAGGCCTGTCCCTTGTCATAGGCCTGAATGTAATTGTAAGGAGCGTTGGCATTAAGTCCGGAGATATCTTCTATTTTACCATCAGATACTCGGGACCATGACCCTCTTACTTTGGCGAAGGATATCCAGCCTGGCAGATCTGTCAGTTGGAAAGTACTACAGACCCGGATACAGAAGGGTAGAAGAATGAGTTATATCCCTTGGCAAGGGTGGAAACTTTGTCATTCCGCCCTGTTAAAGACAGGTAAAAGGTGTCGTAAAACTCAAAGTCCACAAAGGCATAAACACTGTGTATTGCTTCCTTTTCTTCCCTGTTTTCTCCAATCAGTGTTGAGCCTGCGTTATTGTCCAGGTTGTAAAAACCGGAACGTTAAGACCGTCTGTGGATGTGGAGTGAAAGTTTTGTAACGATAGTAACCGGAATAGGCTGCTTCTCCGGAGAGTGAGATATTTGCGGTAAGTGCTTTTTCAAAACGTACGCCGAAATCTGTCGTGATGTCGAAGTAGTTGGTGTTCTGGACAGTGAAATTACCTAATGATTTTTCGTTGTATCCGACATAGCTTTTAGGTTCTTTATATGTTCTTTGCAGCCCGTAAACATTGGCGCCGGCCCTCGCTTTTAACGTTATTCCGGGAAGCAGCTGATATTCGGCGGAGAGGTTGCCAAAAGATTGTCCTTATCGTACCCCTGCAGGTATTCGTATGCCTGGAAATAGGGGTGTTGTACCAGGAGGTATTGTAGTGCCTTTGCTGATAGCCTTCCTGTCCTTCGGCCCAGTAATTTCTCAGATCTCTTACATCTACGTCGGTCCCCGTCCAGAGTACGAGGTTATAGGGTAGTTGGTGGGCCGTATCCTACGGCCGGGAAATTATTGGTGTATTGCTTGTTATAGGTCAGGGCGGAGGTTACTCTGAGCTTATCTGAAGGAGTGATGCTCCCTCCCAGGCTGAATGAAGTATTGTTGAGGTCCGTATTCGGAACGATGCCTTTCTGGTAAACGTTAGACATGGATATACGATATTGGCTTTGTCGTTACCCCAGTCTATGCTCAGGTTATTGTTTGTACCAGACCTGTACGAAAGAAATTTTCAATGTTGTTTTCCCTCTTGATATATAAGGTAACGGAATACGTTTACCGGTTTCGGGGTCTATAGGGCTGTTGTATTGTGGGGTCTCCATGTACCCGCTCGGTGTGGAGGGATCGGGCTGATTGAGTTTAGGTCCCCATATCCAGCCACCACCTTCCGAGCCTCCGCCTCCGCCGTTTACATAAGCGTAATTGCCGTTATCCCCGTTTCCGTAGGTGGTCTGTACATCCGGAACACGGATAAAAGAAGGCTGGAACATGGTGGAGTTGTTGAAGTTTACGGTCAGTTTACCTTCTTTACCTTTTTTGTAGTAATCATAATAGCCCCGTTACGTCCTACAGATCCGTAGAGTGCGGAAGCCGTGGCTCCTTTCAGTACACTTATGCTTTCTATATCATCGGCATTGACTTTCCACAAGTCCGTGGTCGGTCGGGAATACCATCTATAACGAGCAGGGGACTTTCTCCTCTTAAGCTGATTTCCGGGTTCTGGAAAAGATCCGTTGAGTTTTTGATATTAAGTCCGGCAACTTTACCGCTGAGGGCACTGACAAAATTGGTTCTTTGGCTTTTTCGAGCGCAGCACCCTGAACTTCCTGTACTGCATACCCCAGTGCTTTAGTTCTTTTCGGATACCGAGTGCTGTTACGACAACTTCCCGAAGCTGTTCGTATCTTTCAGACAATACAATATCAACCTGCGATTTTCCTCCTATAGCCACAGTTCGTGTTTTGAAACGATGTATGAAAAGGTAAGGCTGTCACGGTCCGATGTGGCCCGGATGCTGTAAAGCCCGTCAAAATCACTGACGGCACCTAATGAGGTTCCCGGAACGGAAATATTAACCCCTCCCAGGGGTATTCCGTCGGTATCGGTAACTTTACCTGAAACCTCATGTTGTGCAAACAGGTTGGGTGTTATCGATAACATTATGATAATAAAGTAATATTTCATCGTAGTAGTCAGTTTTTTGTTTTTTTAGTTAGTGGTTTTTACCCAGGTATTCAGGGTGTTTTTCGGGTTTGAAGTACTATTTTGTAGAACTTTCCCTTTGTTTCGGAATGTAGCGAAACAGTTCCTCGCGTACCGGAACCTTACTGGCAAGGGTGTAATGGTCTTTTCCTCCCGTGCTGTAATGGTTTGATTCGGAAATCCAGATCGATGCCTTTCTGCCGGTATGCTTTCCGGTGCTTTTCCAGCGTATGATCAGTTCGCCGTTTTGTATTCTGCTTCCAGTTGTGTGGCATTCAGTTGTCCCGTAAGCGAAATACCATCGAGTTCGAAAATCTGCTCTTCCGGAATTTCGATATCCATAAAATCGGCAATGGTTGGAAGAATATCTACGATACCCGGCGTTTCTTCGCTAAATAAGCGTTGGTATCCGGGCTGTTGGTTACGATCCAAGTGCTTCGTTCCCGGTCTGACTGACCTCCGTGATGATGCCCGGTTTCCTGAGTACGGCCGTGATCCGTGGTAATAATGAAGAGCCATTCTTCTCCTTTATTTTCTTCTCTGTACTGTATGGCGTTCCATATTTCTCCGACCAGGTGGTCTTCAAAAGCTATGGCCTGATCCAGTTGTGGACTGTCCCCGTATTTATGCCCCATATCGTCCGAATATTCGAGATATACCCAAGACAGGTCCGGCCCCTCTGCCCTGATATATCTTGCAGCCTCCAGAGCAACTTTTTCGTCGATGTTGCGTATATAGGTCCTTTCCGGGTCATGAGGGAAGTTGACCGTATCCAGTTCGAAGCCGTCGTAAGCATAGTCGATTTTTATCTTACCTGTTTCTTCCAGACCTTCCCCGATAAGTTTGGTCCTGTTATCCAGCCATGTGGAAAATACAGCGGTTTTTTTGTCTGGATACTGATTTTTTAGGAGCCGGAATACGGTAGGGTAGTGATAGTTGGGAGCTTTGATGCTGTTGCCCCATACATTGTGTTTGTTAACCCAGGTGCCCGTAAGCAAACTATTATAGCCTACTGCCGATATGGTGGGAGTTTCGGAGTATCCCCCTTTTTTACCCCCTACATAGGCCGGTGTATACCCTCCTTTTTTCGCTATGGCGTCCAGGTTTGGTGTGGGTTTGTTTTCAATCATGTCAGCCGAAAGCCCGTCGACGATGATAAACACTACTTTTTTGGTTTTTTCCCGGATATATCAGGTTCGTTATCTGTGTTGTCTGCTATGGCGTAACAGAAACATGCAAGAGTGACCGCTAAGGCAGCCAGGTGTCTGTATAGTTTCATATAGTTTTGGTTGAAGGTTCAGACGAAAATAATAAATTTATTGAACATTCATTCAATTTAAAATAATTTTTGTTCATAACTTTAAATGTTTTTTAGTTTTGTTTCAGATGTTTACCTTGTTAGTATCGGTTATAGGGCAAAGGTAAATCCGAAGTCCTTTAAATTGAATGAGTATTCAGTTAATAAAATATTATACAAATGTTTTGTTTCTGTTATGTATGCTCCCGGAGCTAAAAGTGTGAGTCAAAATGTTATTTTTGTTGAAAACTATCGAAATGGGCAGAAAGCGTTTAACCGATGTACGTCAGAAGGAAATCATCAAATCTTTTATAAGGTAGCTAAAAGAATCGGGCTGGAAAACGCATCTATTGCCAAGGTGGCCGATGAAATGGGGATCAGTAACGGGTTGGTGATGCATTATTTCAAGACCAGGGATGAACTTCTCATCGGGTTGAACGAATATATTCTGGACCGCCACATGCATATTATCGCCTCGGGAGATAACGGGGGGTAGATACCTGGGATCGTTTGGAGAAACTGGTCGAAAACCTGTTTTCCAGAAAGTGGAACCGTTATTTTGATGACGGTGTATTTTACAGCTGTTATGCATTGATATACCGGAAAAAGATTTTAATGAGAGTTTCAGGAAGTACCTGGAAGAGCTGCATACGGTCTTAAAAGACAAATTACTGGAGGCCCGAGCTCACGGCGTGATCTGTAATGAAAACCTGGAGGAGCTGACGGAGATCATATTTGCGCTGATCGACGGAGCATATTACTATCTGGGGATGTTTACGGAGCGAAGTGCCGAATATGAAAAACAGGAAAAACTGTATATCAGACATACGATGTCGTTGTTCCGGAAGGCATAGGTTTTATTTGCGGAAATCCCTGGATATTCGATAAACAGCCAGCATGGCGATGCCCGTCCACACCATATTAACGGCGACATTGGGCAGGTCGCTAAGATGAAGTGCATGAACGACCAGGCAAACTCCGCCGGCGGCGTTCAGGTAGTGGTAAAATGGTTTTTCGGCGGAAATCACCCTGATGCTCAACATAAAATATGCAGCGATAAAAAGTAAAGCACCTACCCATCCCGTTATCGTGTATAACGACATCTGTTTTCTTTTTCCGAAAGATAGCAAAGTTGCACAAACCCTAAAACGATTTTTCACAAAAACAGTACATGCAGAGAAGTTGCTGTTGTGAATGAATCGGGACTCAAAAACGTGCTACGCGTTGATAAAATGTGTATAACTTAGGAGGGAACTGTATGGGGCATGGCTTTGATTATGTCGGTATTTTACTATATTTGTCCGTTCGTCCCCATCTGCGCGGCATTTGCCGTTATGAAGCGGATTGGGCGGATGTTTAAAACAGATTTGATCTATGAGTGAAGAAACCAATAAGAAGCAATATTCTGCGGACAGCATTCAGGCGCTGGAAGGAATGGAGCACGTACGTATGCGTCCTTCCATGTACATCGGGGATGTAGGAGTAAGAGGGCTTCATCACCTGGTGTATGAGGTGGTGGACAACTCTATCGATGAGGCTCTGGCCGGACATTGTGACACGATCTCCGTAACGATTAACGAAGATAACTCTATAACCGTAGAGGATAATGGCCGGGGGATTCCGGTCGACTTACATAAAAAAGAAGGAGTTTCCGCACTTGAAGTGGTGATGACCAAGATCGGTGCCGGAGGTAAATTTGATAAAGATTCCTATAAAGTATCCGGGGGATTACACGGGGTAGGTGTTTCTGTGGTTACGCATTGTCCGATCATCTGAAAGCCACTGTATATCGGGATGGTAAAATATGGGAGCAGGAATACGAGCGTGGAAAGACTATTTATCCGGTTAAAGCCGTGGGCGATACGGATAAGAACGGTACTATTGTAACATTTAAGCCCGATGCCACGATTTTTCAGCAGACCACGGAGTACAGTTACGATACGCTGGCCAGCAGGATGAGAGAGCTTGCGTTCCTGAACAAAGGGATATCCATAACACTGACTGATAGGCGGGTGACGGATGAAGAAGGTGTGTTTGAGAATGAAACCTTCCATTCTGAAGAAGGACTGAGAGAGTTTATAAAATTTCTGGATGGTAACCGCGAACCTATTGTTGCAGAAGTGATTTCTATGGAGGGAGAAAAAAATGATATCCCCGTAGAAGTCGCTATGGTGTATAATACTTCCTTTAATGAAAACCTGCATTCTTACGTAAACAATATCAATACGCATGAGGGAGGGACGCACCTTGCCGGTTTCCGGCGTGGATTGACTACAACGCTCAAGAAATATGCGGATGCTTCCGGAATGCTTGACAAACTGAAGTTTGAAATTTCGGGAGATGATTTCCGGGAAGGACTTACGGCAATAGTTTCCGTTAAGGTAGCCGAACCACAGTTCGAAGGGCAGACTAAGACCAAACTGGGTAACAGGGAAGTTACGGCTGCAGTTTCACAGGCGGTTTCGGAAATGCTCGAAAACTACCTCGAAGAGCATCCCAATGATGCGAAGACTATCGTGCAGAAGGTGATCCTGGCAGCCCAGGCGAGACATGCAGCCCGGAAAGCAAGGGAAATGGTACAGCGTAAAACTCCTATGGGAGGAAGCGGTCTTCCCGGTAAACTTTCGGATTGCTCCGAGCAGGATCCGGAAAAATGTGAAGTATTCCTCGTGGAGGGTGACTCTGCAGGAGGAACGGCAAAACAGGGAAGAGACAGGAACTTCCAGGCTATTCTTCCGCTTCGGGGTAAGATACTCAATGTGGAAAAAGCCATGCATCACAAGGTCTTCGAAAATGAAGAGATCCGGAATATCTTTACCGCACTCGGAGTAACTATAGGTACGGAAGAAGATAGTAAGGCTTTGAACCTGACCAAACTACGCTACCACAAAGTGGTGATTATGTGTGATGCGGATGTCGACGGTAGTCACATCGCTACACTGATCCTTACGTTTTTCTTCCGTTACATGAAGGAACTGATCGAGAACGGACACGTGTATATAGCGACTCCGCCATTGTACCTGGTGAAAAAAGGAAATAAGAAAAATTACGCCTGGAACGACAGGGAGCGTGACATTCTTATCGAAGAATACGGTGCCGGATCTAACGTACAACGTTACAAAGGTCTCGGGGAGATGAATGCCGAGCAGCTCTGGGATACTACAATGAACCCCGAGTTCCGTACACTGAGACAGGTGACTATCGATAACGGAGGAGAGGCAGATCGTATATTCTCCATGCTTATGGGCGATGAGGTTCCGCCGCGAAGAGAGTTTATTGAGAAAAATGCAGTTTACGCGAATATTGATGCGTAAATTTCAACAATAAGATCAAAGGCATCCTGAAAAGGTGCCTTTGTTTTTTGAGACGGTGACGTGGCGAAGTAAAAAAGTTGTTGATACCTCCAAGAAGCTCGTTCTTAATGTCTTCATTTCGTGCTAAAATGACTAAATTTGTCAGACTGTAAAAAATCACTCAAAAAATTATAATATGAAAGTTACAATAGTTGGTGCCGGAGCGGTTGGTGCCAGTTGCGCAGAGTACATTGCCATTAAAGATTTTGCTTCAGAAGTTGTGCTGCTCGATATCAAAGAAGGAGTAGCGGAAGGTAAAGCGATGGATTTAATGCAAACAGCATCTCTGAATGGCTTTGACACCAAGATCGTGGGCTCTACCAATGATTACTCCAAAACAGCAGACAGCCATGTTGCGGTAGTAACCAGCGGTATTCCGAGAAAACCCGGAATGACAAGAGAAGAGTTAATAGGAATTAATGCGGGGATTGTAAAGGATGTGGTTTCTAATCTTATTAAGCATTCTCCTGAGGTTATTGTTATCGTGGTGAGTAATCCTATGGATACGATGACCTATCTGACGCACAAAGCAACAGGCCTGCCTAAGAACAGAATCATAGGTATGGGTGGTGCCCTGGATAGTGCGCGCTTTAAGTACAGGCTCAGCGAAGCCCTGGAATGTCCTGCATCGGATGTGGATGGTATGGTGATCGGTGGACACAGCGATACCGGAATGGTGCCGTTGACACGTCTTGCTGTAAGAAACAGTGTGCCGGTAAGTAAGTTCCTGAGCGAAGAAAGGCTTGCCCGGGTTGCGGAAGATACCAAAGTAGGTGGCGCTACCCTGACCAAACTACTCGGAACCAGTGCTTGGTATGCTCCTGGAGCGGCAGTTTCGGCTTTGGTACAAGCGATTGCCTGCGACCAGAAGAAAATGTTCCCTTGTTCTGCATTGCTCGATGGCGAATACGGTCTGAGCGATATCTGTATCGGTGTTCCGGTAATTCTCGGTAAAAACGGTATCGAGAAGATTGTAGAAATTGAACTGGATGATGCGGAAAAGGCAAAAATGAAAGAAAGTGCAGAAGGTGTTAAGAAAGTAAACGCCCTGCTCTAAGGATAAAAGGATATGTTAAGATGAAAAGCTGCGTAAGACATTCCGGCAGTACTGTCGGAGGTTACGCAGCTTTTTTTTGAACTGAAAAAATCGTAATATGCGATCGGGGAGCTCTGATTTACAATGACATATGTGTAAGTTGCTGTTTCCGAAACACTAAGGGAATAAAAACGGGGAAATAAATTGTTTAATCTTATTGTAAATTATATATTTGCTCGTTTCAAAAAAAGGATTAATTAATAAGAATAAGAATGCAAAACAAGGGACTTATCAAGCTTTTTGCTATTTATTTGGAATTGTAAGTATTTACCAATTGTCCTTCACTTTCGTGACCAACAAAGTGGAGAAACAGGCGGAAGAATTTGCAATCAACAAAATTTCCGATGACACGGAAAATTATGTAGCAAAAAGAGAGACAGAAGAGACCAGGTATTTAGATTCTGTAGGTAACAACACGGTTTTCGATATCGGAATTACGAGTTTTACCTATAATGAGGCTAAGGATAAAGAGCTGAATAAAGGTCTGGATCTCAAAGGAGGGATAAACGTTATCCTGGAAATATCAGTAAAAGATATTTTAAAGGATTGGCCAATGAATCTAAGAATGCGGTGTTTAACAAAGCCCTGGCCAATGCAGACAAAGCAGCAAAAAACAGTGATAAGCCCTATGTAGATCTTTTCTTCCAGGAATTTGACGCTATAAAAGGATACAAAACTTGCTTCTCCTGATATTTTTGCCAATAAAATATTAAGTGAAGATATCAACTTCCAGATGTCCGATAACGAGGTTAAGCCCGTTATCCGTCGTAAGGTAGATGAATCTATCGTGTCCGCTTTCGAAGTACTTCGTAAGCGTATTGACCGTTTTGGGGTAACGCAGCCCAACATTCAGCGTCTGGGGACTACAGGGAGAATTCTTGTCGAGCTCCCCGGAGCAAAGGATATTAATCGTGTGCAAAAATTGCTTCAGAGTACGGCTCAACTCGAGTTCTGGGAGACTTTCAAGAACGATGAGGTTATACAGTACCTGATGCAGGTTAACCAGCGGTTGAAAGATCTGGTAGATACCAAAGAGAAGAAAGAAGAAGCTACATCCGGAGACGATGCTTCCGAGATAGACGCTCTGCTGGCAGATGCCGAAAAAGATTCTCTCGATGCGGTAAGCCAGACGAACCCATTGTTTGATCTTGCCGTAGCTCCGGGAGTACAGGGAGGTCCCGTGCTGATGAGTTTTGCTACCAAGGACACGGCTAAGGTCAATTCGTACCTGAAAATGCGTGAGATCCGTCAATTACTTCCTTCGGAGTTGCAGAACGTACGTTTTGTCTGGAGCAAGCCCGGAGTAAATCAGGAAGTGATCGATCTTTATGCACTGAAATCTAACCGCGAGAACCAGCCCCCGTTAAGTGGAGGCGTAGTTGTGGATGCCCAGCAAACTTACGACCAGCGGGGAAATCCTGCGGTTTCCATGCAGATGGATAGTAAGGGAGCTAAAATATGGAAGAACTGACCGGCAAAGCGTATCGTCAGGGAAGCTTTATCGCTATCGTACTCGATGATATCGTGTATTCCGCCCCCGGAGTAACCAGCGGACCGATTTCCGGAGGAAATTCCGAGATCACAGGACAGTTTTCACTGAATGAGGCAATTGACCTTGCCAACGTTTTACGTGCAGGGAAACTTCCTGCGTCGGCCGATATCGTTCAAAGTGAGGTTGTAGGGCCATCACTTGGTCAGGAAGCTATAGACAGCGGAATGATGTCGTTCGTTATCGCAATGTCCCTTGTGCTTATATGGATGTTGTTCTATTACGGAAGAGCAGGTTGGTTTGCCGATGTGGCACTGATCTTTAACATCGTACTGATATTCGGTGTGCTTGCAGGTTTGGGAGCGGTATTAACGCTGCCCGGAATTGCAGGTATCGTACTTACCATAGGTATGTCCGTGGATGCGAATGTACTGATCTTTGAAAGGGCAAAAGAAGAACTTGCAAAAGGTAAAGGACAGAAGCAGGCCGTTGCCGACGGTTTCGGAAATGCATTGTCTTCTATTCTGGATGCCAACGTAACCACAGGTCTTACAGCTATAATATTGTTTGTGTTTGGTACAGGGCCTATCCGGGGTTTTGCTACAACACTGATGATCGGTATTGCGACATCACTTTTCACAGCTATATTTATAACAAGGTTGTTGGTAGACTGGTATATCGGAAGAAAAAAATCTCTTCATTTCTCCACTCCGATTACCAAAAACCTGTTCCAGAATATTAATGTGAATTTCCTTGGTAAAAGGAAAATATCCTACACGATTTCCGGTATTCTGCTGGTCGTGGCTTTAGGATCCTTGTTTACACAAGGATTAAACCAGGGTGTGGATTTTGTGGGAGGACGTTCTTACCAGATCCGTTTTGAGCACCCGGTGAATCCTACCGAATTGGCTTCCGACCTGACCGATGCACTCGGAAGTGTGGAAGTAAAGACATTTGGTGCGCCCAACCAGGTAAAAATAACCACAAAGTATAAAGTAGACGAGGAAGGTACGGCAGTGGATGAAGAAATCCAGGAGATCCTTTATACCAGCCTTCAGAAACATTTGCCGGAAGGTTTGACAGAAACAGAATTTGCAGGTGGTGGAGATGCTAAACAATATGGTATCGTTCAGGCGATAAAGGTAGGTCCGACTATTGCTGACGATATTAAGAGAAATGCGGTTTGGGCGATCATAGGATCATTGATCGTGGTTTTCCTATACATTCTCATCCGTTTCCGCAGATGGCAGTTTTCTGCAGGTGCGGTTGCCGCATTGTTCCACGATGTATTGATCGTTTTGGGTGTTTTCTCACTGACCTACAAGTTTATGCCTTTCAACCTGGAGATCGATCAGGCTTTCATAGCGGCGATACTAACAGTGATCGGTTATTCCATAAACGATACGGTGGTGGTATTTGACCGTATCCGGGAAATTACAAACGAACGGGGCTGGAAAGCCGGTGAGAATATCAACCTGGCTGTAAACAGCACGCTGAGCCGTACATTGAATACCTCATTAACTACATTGTGGTTCTTCTTGCCATATTTTTTTTGGGGGAGAGTCCATACGAGGATTTATGTTTGCACTTATCGTCGGGGTTATAGTAGGTACCTATTCTTCGATATTTATTGCAACTCCGGTTATGTTTGATACCCTCAGGCATAAAACAACAGACATGTTAAAGAAAAAAGAAGAGCCAGCGGAAGATGGCAGGGAGGTATAACAGCCTTCAGGATTTTTTCATCATCCTGTAATATAAAAACCCCGCCCGAAGAATTCTTCGGGCGGGGTTTTAATTTTTTAAAAAAGCCTGCAGAGCAAATAGCAGCTTGAAGGCCTTTGAGTTGTCAGACGGCAACGTTATATTCGCGAAGTGCGTCGTTAAGTGAAGTTTTCAGGTCAGTCGAAGCCTTGCGTTTACCGATAATCAGTGCGCAGGGAACCTGGTACTCTCCGGCAGGGAATTTTTTGGTGTAACTTCCGGGAATAACTACCGATCTTGCCGGGACAAGACCTTTGCTTTCTACGGGCTCGCTTCCGGTAACATCGATAATCTTTGTCGATGCGGTAAGAACTACATTAGCGCCGAGTACAGCTTCCTTTTCTACACGAACACCTTCTACGACAATACATCTCGATCCGATAAAGGCATTGTCTTCGATGATGACGGGGGCTGCCTGTAAAGGCTCCAGTACGCCACCTATACCTACGCCTCCGCTGAGGTGTACATTCTTGCCGATCTGGGCGCAACTCCCTACGGTAGCCCAGGTATCGACCATGGTGCCGGCATCTACATAAGCACCGATATTTACATAGCTTGGCATCATCACCACGCCCGAGGACACATAAGCCCCGTGGCGTGCTATAGCATGAGGAACCACACGGATACCCTTGGCTGCATATCCTTTTTTCAATGGTATTTTATCGTGAAACTCCAAGGGGCCGGCCTCGATAGTCTCCATTTTCTGAATCGGGAAATAGAGAACAACAGCTTTTTTAACCCACTCGTTTACCTGCCATCCTTTGTCTGTGGTTCGGCAACTCTCAGCGTTCCTTCATCGAGCAGGCTGATAACCTCCCGGATGGTGTTTTGTGTGTTTTCGTCTTTGAGTAAATCCCGGTTTTCCCAGGCATTTTCTATGATCTCTCTTATCTTTTCCATAGACCAATAATGTTTATGTAGTGATTTTAAAATGAAGTGAGACAACCGTTCTGTAAACCGCGTCCGATGGCAAATATAACGGCTTAAATTTAATATCCCCGGCTATTTTATAGTTATAACAATTTAAATCTTAAATTTGCCAAAAAGTGGAATGGGGAGAATACTGGCTATAGATTATGGGACAAAGCGTACCGGTATAGCGGTGACGGACGAATTGCAGATCATAGCGTCGGGTTTGACCACAGTAGAAACGTCCGGGCTTATGGATTTCCTTCGGGATTATATCGGTAAGGAGACCGTGGAGAAAGTAGTGGTGGGAGAGCCGAAACGGCACAGTAACGAAGCGTCCGAAAGCGAAAAGTACATACAAAAGTTCCTGGTGACTTTTGCAAAAGAATTTCCGGCTCTTGCCATAGAGCGGGTCGACGAACGCTTTACTTCCAAAATGGCTGTCCGGACCATGATAGACAGTGGGCTGAAAAAGAAGCAAAGACAAAACAAAGCCCTGGTCGATGAGATCAGTGCTACAATAATATTACAGTCGTATCTTTACAACAGATAATCTGTTTCGATAAAGGTACGCACTCCGAAAACAAGAAAGACCTTATGATATTACCAATAGTTGCTTATGGCGACCCTGTATTAAGAAAGAGGCTAAAGATATAGACGAAAAATATCCGGAGCTGCAGGAGTTGATTGCAAGCATGTTTGAAACGATGTATAATGCCTATGGAGTAGGACTTGCCGCACCACAAGTAGGTTTGCCTGTCCGGCTCTTTGTTATAGATGCCAGTCCGTTTGCCGAGGATGAAGACATCGATGAAGAGGAAAGGAGAGTGCTGGAGAATTTCAGGAAAGTGTTTATCAATGCAAGGATACTGGAAGAGACCGGCGAAGAATGGGCATTTAACGAAGGATGTCTGAGCATTCCTAATATCCGTGAGGACGTGTACAGGGAAGAGAAGATCACTATTGAGTATTTCGATGAAAATTTCGTGAAGCATACCGAAGAATACGACGGGCTCATTGCACGGGTTATCCAACACGAATAC